>Ga0187871_10004789_pt1 | contig 10038 bp, 9 predicted proteins | sample June2016WEW_16_1_FD_132988 | JGI IMG/M metagenome (GOLD analysis project Ga0187871, IMG submission 132988) | Peatland microbial communities from SPRUCE experiment site at the Marcell Experimental Forest, Minnesota, USA - June2016WEW_16_10 | ecosystem: Environmental > Terrestrial > Soil >...
GCGGCCGAAGGACCGTTTCACGTTCCCGGTGGTGGCGCTGGCGTCGTTCGGACTTGCCGCGTTGTTTCTGGCCGGCGAGTTCGTGTTTCCGGTGATCAACGTGATCGCCATGCCTTTGTTCTGGTTCTGCGGCAAGACGCTCGCCCTGCTTTTCGTGTGGATCTGGGTGCGCGGAACACTACCGCGCTTCCGCTATGACCAGCTCATGAAATTCGCGTGGACGTTTATGTTTCCGCTCGGCATGGTGGTGATGCTGGCCACCGCCGCTGTTGTGGCTGTGTTTCCGAGATAGCCATGGACATCGCCCTGTTCATTATCTTCGCCGTGATCGCCCTGTTGTGCGGGATCAATTTGGTGGTGCAGACGCATCCCATCTCCAGCGCGTTGTCGCTCATCGGCGTGATGGGTGCGCTCGCGGTTCTCTATCTCTTGCTGGGCGCTGAGTTCCTTGCCGCGGCGCAGATGATTGTCTACGCGGGCGCCATCATGGTGCTGTTTATCTTCGTCATCATGCTGCTGAACGCGGGCGCGGAGCGAGTAACCAAAACGCGCCAACTTGTGAAGATTGCGGGCGTGCCGCTGATCGCCGTTTTCCTGGGCATCGTGGCTTTCGTGATTCAGGCCCAACTGCCGCGAAGCCAGCTCGTCTGGTTCGGAGGTTTCTCCGGAGGCGGGCCGCGCGATATCGGCATCCCGCTGTTCACGCGCTATCTGTTGCCGTTTGAAGTGACCTCGGTGCTCATCCTGATCGCCATTATCGGCGCAATCGTTCTGGGGAAAAAGGAGATGGATTGATGGCTCCCTCGTACGCCGTCCCGCTCAACTGGTATCTCATCCTCAGCGCGATCTTGTTTTGCCTGGGCATCGCGGGATTTCTTTACCGGCGCAATATTATCACCGTCTTCATGTCCATCGAGCTGATGCTCAACGCGGTGAACTTGTCGTTCATCACTTTTTCCTACAAATGGCGAGCTGTGGATGGCAATATTTTCGCCTTTTTTGTGATGGTGGTGGCGGCGGCCGAAGCGGCGGTGGGCCTGGCCATCATTCTTACGGTTTTCAAGAACCGCAGAACCCTCGAAATCGACGAGATCAGCTCAATGAAGGATTGACCGGCGACAACCGATGAATCTCTGGCTCATACCCATATTTCCGCTCGCGGGCTTCCTGATTAACGGGCTCGCTGGCCGCCGCATTCCGAAGGCGCTTATCAACACCGTGGCCATCGGCTCGGTGCTGCTGTCGTTTCTGTGGGTGCTGAAGGTTTTGTTCAGCGCGGGTTCGCTCGATACGGCGATTGGCGAACACTATTTCACATGGATTCAAAGCGGCCCCATCCACATTGGCTGCGACTTCGCCGTTGATCGGCTCACGGCGGTGATGCTGCTTATCGTCACGGGCATCGGATCTCTCATTCATATCTATGCCATCGGCTACATGGACGGCGAAGGCGGCTACTACCGCTTCTTCTCCTACATGAACCTGTTCATGTTCTTCATGCTGACGTTGGTGCTGGCGTCGAATTACCTGCTGATGTTTGTGGGCTGGGAAGGCGTGGGGCTCTGTAGCTATCTGCTCATCGGATTTTATTTCACCGAGAACTTCGCCACCACTGCGGGGAATAAAGCATTCATCGTAAATCGAATCGGCGACTTTGGCTTTTCGCTGGCGATGTTCCTCATATTCCGGCAATTTGGATCGCTCGACTTCAGCCAGGTGTTTAACGGCGCTGCGGGCATGCCCAAAGAGGCGGGCTACGGCATTCTGACCACGATCTGCCTGCTGTTGCTCGTCGGCGCGTGCGGCAAGTCCGCGCAGCTTCCGCTGTATGTGTGGCTGCCGGATGCCATGGCCGGTCCCACGCCCGTGTCCGCACTCATTCACGCGGCCACCATGGTCACTGCCGGTGTCTACATGGTTGTCCGCTCACACGCACTTTTCCTGCACGCGCCAATCGCCATGGATTGGGTTGCGGGCATCGGCCTCGCCACAGCATTCTTTGCCGCAACCATCGGCCTCACCCAGTTCGACATTAAGAAGGTCTTCGCTTATTCGACGGTTTCGCAGCTCGGCTACATGTTCCTGGGCGCGGGCGTCGGCGCGTTTTCCGCAGGCATCTGGCACGTCATGACGCACGCCTTCTTCAAAGCTCTGCTCTTCCTCGGAGCGGGCGCGGTTATCCATGGCCTGCACGGCGAGCAGGATCTGCGCAAAATGGGCGGCCTGTACAAGCACATGAAGGTGACGGCGATCACGCTGCTCTGCGCGTCATTTGCCATTTCCGGCTTCCCCTTCACCTCCGGCTTCTTCAGCAAGGACGCCATCCTCTCTGCCGCCTATGGACGCGCGCCATGGATCTACTGGGTAGGTGTGTTCACCGCCGGGCTCACCGCATTCTATGTGTTCCGCGCCTGGTTCATGGCCTTCACCGGAGAGTACCGCGGCGATAAGCACCCACACGAATCGCCGCTCATCATGACCGGTCCGCTGATGGTGCTGGCCGCGCTCGCGCTCGGCGGCGGCTTCATCAACATACCGCGTTGGCTGGAGCCAATGTTTCCCGAAACCGGCGGCGAGAATCCCGTGCTGGTGTGGACGTCAGCCGGTGTGGGAATGGTGGGCATTCTGCTGGCCTGGGTCTTCTATGTGAAGGCGCCCGATCTCCCCGGCAAATTCGCTAACGCCCTCGGTGGCCTCTATCGGCTGGTGCTGAACAAGTACGAAGTTGACGAGGTGTACGACGCGCTCATCGTGCGGCCGCTGGTGGATGGTTCACGAACGGTGCTGTGGCGAGGCATGGACGCATCGGTGATCGACGGCGCGGTCAACGGCGTTGGCGCGCGCGCGAAAGGAATGGGCGCGGTGATGCGGCTCGCGCAATCCGGGTATATCAGAAGCTATGCCGCGTGGGTGGTGTTGGGGTCCGTGTTGCTCCTGCTGGCCGTGGGACTGGGAGGCGCGCGATGAACCTGCTCACCGTGGTGCTGGCGCTCCCGCTGTTGGCCTTCCTGGTGGCGATTCTGCTGCCGAAAGACATTCCCGGCCTGAGCCGCCTGTTCGCGCTGGGCACATCCCTCATCGTCTTCGCCGTCTCGCTCGGTCTGATCGCGCCATTCTGGTTCCACACGCCGCACGGCTGGGCGTTCGAGACAGACCTCAACTGGATCGATTCGCCGCGTATTCACTATCACGTGGCCATTGACGGCGTCAGCCTCTGGCTCATCCTTCTCACCACGCTGCTCACGCCCATCTGCGTGCTGCTGTCCTGGCGCTACATCGACAAGCACGTCAGGGAATTCTACGCCTTCCTGCTGCTGCTGGAGTTCGGCCTTATCGGGGTGTTCTGCTCGCTCGATCTGTTCCTGTTTTACGTTTTCTGGGAAGTGGCGCTGGTCCCCATGTATTTTCTGATCGGCGTCTGGGGCTACGATCGCCGCATCTACGCCGCCGTGAAGTTCTTCCTGTATACGATGGCCGGCTCGGTATTGATGCTGGGTGCGATCATCTACCTCTATAACCAGGCGGGCGGCACGTTCGATTACGTCGAGATTCTCCGTCAGTTCCAGGTTGGCCAGTTAGGGCTGAGTTCGCAGGCTGAGCTGCTGCTGTTCCTCGCTTTCTTCATCGCGTTTGCGATCAAGGTTCCCCTCTTCCCGCTGCATACGTGGCTGCCCGATGCTCACGTGGAAGCTCCCACAGCGGGCTCGGTAATGCTGGCCTCCGTAATGCTGAAGATGGGCACTTACGGACTGCTGCGCTTTTGCCTTCCGCTGTTCCCGGCCGCCGCGCACGAGTGCTCTTCGTGGATCGTGACGCTGGCCATTATCGGAATCATCTACGGCGCGCTCGTGGCCATGGTGCAGCCGAACATGAAGAAGCTGGTGGCGTACTCGTCGGTCAGCCATCTTGGCTTTGTCGTACTGGGCCTGTTCTCTTTCACACAGGCTGGCATGGACGGCGCGGTGTACCAGATGTTGAATCACGGCATTTCAACCGGTGCGCTGTTTCTTCTGGTCGGCTTTCTCAACGAACGCCGGCACTCGCTCGAAATATCGGCGTACGGCGGAGTGGCCGCGGTGGCCCCCGGTCTCGCGCGCGCGTTCATGATCACCATGCTGGCGAGCATCGGTCTGCCCATGCTGAACAATTTCGTCGGTGAGTTTCTGGTGCTGCAGGGCGCCGCGCTGGCGGATTTCAAGTGGGCGGTCTTCGCGGCCATCGGCGTGATTCTTTCCGCGTGCTACATGCTGTGGCTGTATCAGCGTGTGTTCTTCGGCCGCGCCTCGGCCGACCTCCAGCATCACATGTACGATCTGAATCTGCGCGAATGGGCCTGCATCGTTCCGCTCATCGTGATGATGGTCTGGATGGGCTGCTTCACGCAGAGTTTCATGCCGTCCATCACCACCTCCACCGCGGGGATTCTCGAAAAGACGCGAACGAATCTGGAGATTCACGTACGGCGAACGCCGCCGGCGCGTTCGGTACTGGAGGCTCGCGTTGCCCGTTAACTTCATGCCGTCCGGCGCCGATTATGTCCGCCTGCTGCCGGAGCTGATCCTTACCGTGGCCGGCGCGATCATCATGCTGCTCGAAGCGGCCATGGGGAACCGCAGGAGCCGCAACGGCCTGGGCTATTTCTCATTGATCGCGCTCGCGGCAGCGGCTGTCGGATCGGTGATCGCCTTCAAGAATGGTGGCCCGGCTTTTGGCGGCCTGGTTATCGTGGATGGCTACGCCACGTTCTTCCGGATTCTCGTCATTGGCGTCGGCTTCCTGTCTGTATTGCAATCTTTCCAGTATCTGCAGCGCGAGCGGGCCAACACAGGCGAATACTACGCGCTGATTCTGTTTTCGCTGGTGGGCCAGTGCGTCATGGTTTCGGCGAACGAGCTGATCATGGTTTTCATCGGCCTCGAAATCTCCTCGATCGCCACTTATGTTCTTGCCGATTTTCTGCGCGACGACAAGCGCAACAACGAATCGTCCATCAAGTATTTCCTGCTGGGCTCATTCGCCACGGCGTTTCTGCTTTACGGCATTGCGTGGATCTACGGCGCCACCGGCACCACCAGCCTGCCAGGCATCCGCCCGGCACTCGAAGCGGGACGGGGTATGAACCTCGCTGGTGTTGCCGCCGCTCTTATGTTTGTGGGCTTCGCTTTCAAGGTGTCGGCAGTGCCGTTCCAGATCTGGGCCCCCGACGTTTACCAGGGCGCGCCCGCTCCCGTGAGCGCGTTTATGTCCGCGGGACCGAAGGCTGCCGCGTTCGCGGTGCTGGTGCGCGTGTTCATCACGGCTTTCGACCCGATTGTGGCCAAGTGGGATCCCTTCGTCTGGAGTTGCGCGCTGCTCACCATGATCGTCGGCAATTTCGCCGCGCTTACCCAGCCGAATATCAAGCGCATGCTCGCCTACAGCTCTATCGCGCACGCCGGATACATTCTGGTGGCTGTCGCCGCGCACAGCTATATCGGCATCGCCGCCTTGATGTTCTATCTCGCCGCCTACGCGTTCATGCAGGTGGGCGCTTTCGCGGTCATCTCGTATTTCTCGCGCCAGGGTGAACGCTACGTTAACGTCGACGATCTTGCGGGGCTTGGCTGGCGCCAGCCGATGGTGGCCGCGCTGTTCACCGTGCTGCTGCTCTCGTTCATCGGCGTGCCGCTCACCGCGGGCTTTTTCGGAAAGTTCTACATCTTCAAAGCGGCGCTCGACGCGGGACTGGTGTGGCTGGCCGTTCTCGGCCTTCTCAACAGCGCGGTCGCGGCTTACTATTATCTGCGCATCCTCGTCGTGATGTATTTCCGCGAGCCCGGCGAGGCATCGGATTCGGTCGCGGCCCCCGGCGTCGCAATTCAGATCGCGCTATGGGGCTCGGTCCTGGGGACTCTGATACTGGGCATCTACCCATCGCTGGTGCTCAACTTCGCGACATATTCAAGCCAATTCGGGCGGTAAGTGGGGCAGGTCCCCGGCCTGCGGCGACCTCTCAGGCCTCGTGATCAGATGACACTCACCTGCGGTAGTGGAACGGTAGTAAGATTCAGCCATGAGACCCGGGTTGGCGTGTGGCCTCCTGTCACTCGCAGCGTCGGTGCAACTCCAGCTTTTCGCGCAAGCAGCAGCCGTCGCCGTGAATCCTAACCGAGCTGAGGTTCCCGTTCCATTCATCGGCTGCGTTTCATACGGCCAAACCGAGTTCTTGGAAGCGCCGAAGGGTACGAGCAAATCTGTGCCAATAAGCCCGGACGATGCGCAGAAGCTCGCTTACTATGCATCCGCGGATGGAATCGGCATCCTCGCCCCGCGCGGTTGGTTTTGCGAGGGAGTTTCCGGGTCCAGTGGCCCCGCGCTGTTTGTGAGTCCCAAACCAATCAAACGCGGCCTTACCGGGCAGGAGGGCTTTGAGGGACCGGCGATTGAGATCTCCCACACAACCAGCGACGCGATTGGAAGACTTGAGATTGCAGAAATAATGGCAAGAATGTTTCCAGCGTATAGAGCATTCGCGAGGCGAGCTTGGGACGGAATTGACGCCCCGCTTCCCTCCGGCCCCTATCCGAAAGATACTTTGAAGTACAGAAGCAAAGCAGTCGTTGAATACGTCACTCCGCCTTACACAGAAGGCTTGGGAACACATTTTTCGTGGCTGAAAAAGAACGACAGTCCAATAGCAGGAACCGCTATTCTGATTGGCGATCCGCCTGTCGACCTGCTGCTACTGTCGATGCGCCTTCCTCGCGACTTAGCTCGACTGACGCCAGTGATCATTCGCGATGTTGAACGCGACGCGGTACATCCCTCTCATGAAGGTCGCTAGCGGGCTGGCCCTCGGCGGGCGGGCGTGCCAAACTTGATCGAGGTGGTACGCATGATCCTCGACCGTGGTCTTTTCATCTGTCTCGTTTGCGCTTCCTTTATTCCCGCCTTTGCTCAGCAGCCCGCTCCCGCGAACCGGCGCATCACGCTCGACGTGGTGGTGACCGACAAGCACGGAGACCCCGTCGCCGGTCTCAATCAGCAGGACTTCACCCTCCTCGACAACAAAGGCCCGCAGAAGATCCTGGCGTTTCAGGCGGTGACAGGACCGGCCACCGATCCGCCGGCGAGCGTGATCCTGCTGGTTGACGAAGCCAATGCTTCGTTTTCCAGCGTGGCAACCGAGCGCGATCAACTTGAGAAGTTCTTCCGTCAGGATGGCGGCGCGCTGGCCGTGCCCGTGTCTATTGACTTCCTCACCGATTCGGGCTTAGCGATTGGCGACAACGCCTCAAAGGACGGGAACGCAATGGCCGCCGAACTCGTGCAGCGGCAAACGGCGCTGCGGACAATTCGCAGATCCCAGGGAGTCTACGGCGCGGCCGACCGGGTCAGCCTGGCGTTGCAGGCAATCGCGCAACTGGCGGAAACGGAAGCGCCCAAGCCCGGAAGAAAGCTGGTTGTCTGGGTCAGTCCCGGCTGGCCGCTCCTGGCTAATCCGAACATCCAGTACACCGAGAAGAACAGGCAGCAGGTTTTCGGCACCATCGTTGCTGTTTCGGACGAACTTCGGCAGGCAGGGATCACTCTTTACGCGGTTGATCCGCTGGGGACGTCGGACGCCGTCGGATTTCAGACCACCGTATACAAGGCCTACCTGAAGGGAGTAAAGAAGCCGGGACAAGCGGAAGTCGCAAACCTCGCGCTGCAGGTGATTGCGACGCAAAGCGGGGGACTGGTCCTGAATTCCAGCAACGACATCGCTGGCGAGATTGCAAAATGCGTAAAGGACGCGAGCGCGTTTTACATGATCTCATTCGATGGCCTGCCGGGCGACGGCCCGAACGAGTATCACGCTCTCGACGTCAAGATCGATAAGCCGGGGCTGACTGCGCGCACTCGAGCCGGTTACTACGCACAGCCGTGAGAAGCCTCACACCAGGTGGTAATGGCCGTCGCGCCGCAACAGCTCGACGGGAATACCGAAAAGTGAGCCGAGCCGGTCCGCGGTGAGGATCTCGTCCTTGCCTCCATCGGCGTCGACGCGCCCATCGCGGAGCAGGATCACGCGGCGGATTTCGGGGATGATATCGGCCAGATCGTGCGTGACCACGATCAGCCCTAGCCCGGATTGTGCGAGACTACGGAAAATCCGCCGGACTTCGCGCTGAGCGCGCAGGTCGAGCGACGTGCAGGGCTCATCGAGCAGAAGCGCGCGCGGGCGGTGAACCAGTGCGCGGGCGGTCACCACGCGGTGCACCTCACCGGAGGACATTTCGGTCATGGATCGCTCGGCCAGGTGATCCACTTCCATGGTCTGCAGTGCCTGCATCGATGCCTCCACCATCGGCGCGTCGACGCGGTGATAAGGCATCACCCGCACGCTGCTGAAGAACCCGGAGAGAACGATCTCCATGGCGGTGGCTTCGCGCACGCACGTTGCTACCAGATCGTTGGTGACGATTCCCAGCAGATTGCGCAGTTCGAAAATGTTCCAGCGCTCGTGGCCGAGAATGCGCAGGGACGCGCCGGGCCGTGTTAGCGGATAGCATTCGCGGGTAATAGCCTTGATGAAGGTGGACTTGCCGCAGCCGTTGGGGCCGAGAATGGCGACATGCTCGGCGGGCTCGATGCGCAACGAGACGTCCTGCAGCGCGAGCCGGTCGCCGCGCATGATCGATACATTGCGGAATTCAATCAAAGCTTGAGGATGTTCGGGCATTCCCTTTCAGGATGGCAGGTGCGCGCAAGCAGCCGAGGGAACATGTCACCGCAGAATCGCGTTATATAAAGAAGCAGAATGAACCCCCAGAGTGTCTCTCTTCTGTGCGATCCGGACACGCACGCAGGCTTGGAATTGGCTGACGATGCGCTGGTGAATCCGGAATCCGGCGCCGGGTTCCCGATCCGTGAAGGCATCCCCGTGTTTTTGCGGGAAGTGGAGGGTCTGAATCGCAAATACCAGACCATGTATGATCGCCTGGCGCCCGGCTACGACGCCGCCGAGCGGCTCTATCGGTGGGTCCTGCGCAAGCCCGACTTCCGCCTCGAATACATACGCGATCTGGAGATTTCCCCTGGTGCGCGAGTGCTTGAAGTTTCAGTGGGGACCGGCGCCAATCTGCGACTCCTCCCGACAGAGATCGAGTTCTTCGGGCTGGACCTTTCCTGGGGCATGCTGCGGCGATGTTTGCGCAACCTGAAGTCGTGGCGCCGCGATGCCGAACTTTTCCAGGGTGAAGCGGAGCGGCTTCCTTTTCGCGATGAGGTCTTCGACTGCGTGTATCACGTGGGCGGCATCAATTTCTTCAATGACAAAGCCCGCGCGATCATGGAGCTGATCCGCGTTGCCCGCCCGGGCACCCGCATCGCCATCATCGATGAAACGGAGAAGGTAGTCACCGGCCTTTACCGGAAGAATCCTCTGACCCACGCCTATTACAAGGGCGGTGAGAGCGCGGCCTTTTGCCCCATCGAACTCGTGCCCAATGAAATGCGCGAAATTCAATCGCGGCTGATTATCGACGGGAAGATGTACTGCCTCACCTTCCGTAAGCCGTAAAGCGCGAGGGACACCCCTCCCGACCAGGAGTGTCCCCCTTATTCGTCACGGATAAAGGCCGCGGATCTGCGTGGCTTCCGCGACGCGGCCGATGCCCAGCATGTTGGCCGCGGTGCGCATGGCCACGTGCCGATCGAGACGAATCTTCAGCACGTCGTGGAAAGCGGTCTTCATCACCTTCTCAAGCCGGTTGTAGACGTCCTGCGCGTCCCAGAACAGATGCTGTTCGTCCTGCACCCATTCGAAATAGGAAACCGTCACGCCGCCCGCGTTGCAGAGTATATCGGGGATGATGAACACGCCCTTATCCTCGAGAATGGCGTCGGCGGCGGGAGTCAGCGGGCCATTGGCGGCCTCGGCAACGATGCGCGCCTTCACTCGTCCGGCGTTCTCCTCGTGAACGGTGCTCTCGAGCGCGGCGGGAACCAGAATGTCGCAGTTGAGCGCCAGCAATTCAGCGGGCGTCAGCGACTCGGCGTCGGGGAATCCGGAAA
>Ga0187871_10004791_pt1 | contig 10037 bp, 9 predicted proteins | sample June2016WEW_16_1_FD_132988 | JGI IMG/M metagenome (GOLD analysis project Ga0187871, IMG submission 132988) | Peatland microbial communities from SPRUCE experiment site at the Marcell Experimental Forest, Minnesota, USA - June2016WEW_16_10 | ecosystem: Environmental > Terrestrial > Soil >...
AACATTTGGCTATAAGCAAGAGCTACACCGGACCCTCGGACTGTTCAGTTCGTTTGCGGCAGCATTCAGCTACATCTCTCCCTCGACCGGCATCTTCACGCTGTTTGCGTTCGGGCTTGTCACCCTCGGTGGTGTCTTCATCTGGTCCTGGCCCGTGGTGGCGCTCGGCCAATTGATCGTGGCGCTCAACTTCGCCGAGGTCTCCAGTCACTACCCCGTCGCCGGATCGGTCTTCCAGTGGACGAAGTACCTCGCCGGACGGCCCTACGCCTGGTTCACCGGCTGGATCTACATCTTCGCCGGCATCCTGACCGTCACCGCCGTCGTGGTCACTCTCCCGTTGACGGTGCTGCCGGCGCTGTACAACATGGGCTGGCACGTCGACGCCGGGGCGCTGCACGACCAGATCTGGGTGGCCCTGATCACGCTGGTCGTGATCACCGTGCTCAACATCTTCAGCGTGCGCCTGGTCTCGATCATCAACAACACCGGGGTCTTCTTCGAGATCATCGGCATGGTGATCTTCGCGGTCGTGATGCTCATCGTGCACCGTCACCAGCACATCTCGGTCGTGACCAACAGCGGCGGCATCCACGTCACGTTGCCGGCCTTCTTCGCCGCGATGTTCATGAGCCTCTTCGTCATCTACGGCTTCGATACCGCCTCGACGCTGGCCGAGGAGACCCACGATCCGCGCCGCCGGGCGCCCCAGGCCGTGCTCATGTCGGTGTCGGGAGCCTTCGTCATCGGTGGCATCTTCCTGCTGGCCTGCCTGATGGCGATCCCCAACCTCTCGACGGCCATCAAGGACGGCTGGGGCCCGGCGCAGATCATCGACGCCAACTTCGACACCTTCTGGGCGACGGTGTACCTCTTGGTCGTTTCGGCGGCGATCCTGGTGTGCTGCATGTGCATCATGGCCGCCACGGTGCGGCTGTGCTTTGGCATGGCCCGCGACAACCGCCTGCCGGCGTCTAAGACGCTGGCCAAGGTCCACCCGACGCTTCACACGCCGATCGGAGCCTGCCTGGTCGTGGCGGTGCTCGCCGCGGTGCCGATGCTCAAGTACGACGGCGCCGCCTACGTCGCCATCGCCGCCACCGCGATGATCTACCTCGCCTACTTCCTCGGGAACCTCGCGATCATGTACGCGAGGAGCCGCGGCTGGCCCAAGGAGGACGCGCCGTTCAAGCTGGGCAAGTGGGGCATGTTCGTCAACGTCCTGGCCCTCGTCTACGGCGGGGCGATGCTCATCAACTTCGCCTGGCCCCGCGCGGCGAGCAACCCTGAACCGAACCAGACCCTCGGCGCGCTCAGTTTTGGCGTGGGTTTCTTGAACAAGATTCCCATCCTCTACACGGTGCTCGGAGCGGTGCTGATCGTCGGGATCATCTACTACTTCGTCTCCGAGGTGAAGAAGCCGCTGCCGGTGGTGCCGCCGTCGGAGACGGGGACCTTCGTCATACCGCCCGAGTCGCTGCCCTACGACGAGGCCGGTCCCGGGGGCACCTCGTAGTCGCCCACCCGTAACCGGCCGGGTCGCTCGGTCGACGTCTACTCTCTTGGCATGTGTCGTAACATCACCACGTTGCGCGGCCTCGAGCCCGGCGCGACCCCCGAGGAGATCGAAGCGGCCGCCCGTCAGTTCGTGCGCAAGGTGAGCGGCGTGCAGACGACGTCGTCGCGCACCGAGGCGGCCTTCGAGAGGGCGGTGCGCAGTGTCGCCGATGCGACGGCTGAACTGTTGGCCGATCTGCCACGGCGCTCGCAGCCCCCGCCCACGCTTCCCCCGCTGCGTCGCCTCGCTCCGCGCGTCGGTCTGCGTACGTCCGAGTAGCGCCGAAACGGCGGCGCGTGGTCGACGAGCAATTAGACGGCGCGCCCGGCTCAGGGGGAGCGACTCGACCGACCCCTTCGGGGCCAACGCCGTCGCAACGGTCAATCGAACGCCACGCTGACCACCAACTTCCTAGAGCAGGCCGACGTCGCCTTCTTGGTGGGCACGCTGGTGACACGCGGCGCAGAGCAGTTCGCAGTTGCTCAACTCATCGCTGCCGCCCGCCGACGGTGACTTCTTGTGGTGGAACTCGGTGCCACGCACCCGGCAGCGCCCAAAGTGCGGGCAGTTGTGGCGCTCGCATTGGCATATTCCGCGGGCGCGCTGTCGGGCCTCGAGTTCGACAGATTCGGGGAAAGCCAAGGTTCCGACCACCTTTCGCCTGAGGACTTCACCACATATTGTGCCACGCCGGCGATCGGAATCGGTTGACGTTGCCCGGGACCTGTTCCGCGTTCACGGCGCGGCGCAGGCCGCGTGCCAACAGTCCGTCTGTTGCGCACGTGAGGTGGTGTCGGCACAGCGTTCGCACTGCGGCGATGAGGCTCGCTGGCGTCCAAAGGCGCCTCTGGTGACTGCTAGGTTCGAACTTCGTGCGGCGACTCTTTGCGGCGCTCGACCTCGTCGTCGTGCTGATCTTCGTGGCAATCGGCCGTTCGGTCCATGACCACGGCGTGAAGCTCGTTGGCATGATGTCCACGACCTGGCCGTTTGCCATTGGCCTGGCGATCGGATGGCTGGCGGTTTTCGCGACCCGCCGCGGGGGTGCGACCTGGCGCGACGGCGTCGTCGTGTCCGTGGCCACCGTCGCTGTGGGTATGGTCCTTCGGGTGCTCGCCGGTCAGGGAACGGCGGTGGCCTTCATCGCGGTGGCGCTCGGGTTCCTCGGTGCGGCGATGGTCGGGTGGCGCCTCGTCTTCGCGGGGTTCGCCCGGGTTCGAGGCGTTCCCGGTCCGGGCTGATCACGCGTTGGCGGTCGGCGCCGCGTGATCAGACCGCGCCGCCGTAGAGGTCGAGCGTGTGGGCCATGCCGCCGTCGACCGCCACCGTCTCGCCGCTGACGAAACGTGACGCGTCCGAGGCGAGGAAGACGATGACGTCGGCCACGTCCTCGGGCGTGGCCCACCGACGAAGCGGTGTCTGGCCCTCGATCGTCTCGACGACGCCCTCGATCGCCTTGTTCCGGGCCCACAGAGCGGTGTCGACCACGCCCGGCGCGACGGAGTTGACCCTGATGCCCGACGGCCCCAGCTCGATCGCGAGCGACCTCGTGGCCGCGTCCATCGCACCCTTGGACGCGGCGTACGCGGCGCGTCGCGGCGTGCCCAGTAGGGCCGAGATCGACGAGAGGTTGATGATCGACGCGCCGCCCTGCTCGATCATCGAGGGGATCAGGGTGGCGATGAGCAGCAGGGGAGCGCGCACGTTGAGCGCCAGTAGTTCGTCAATCAATCCCGCGTCGATGTCGACGGTGGCGGAACGGGCGGCCCCGGCGGCGTTGTTGACCAGGATGTCGACGTGGCCGAGTCCGTCCAGCGCGGCCAGTCCGAGTTGTCTCGCCGCCTCGGCGTCCGCGAGGTCGACGTCGAGGACCAGCGGATCGTGGCGCAGTTCACCGGCGACCGCCAGCAGGTCGTCGCGACCGCGCGCGCTGAGTGCGACGCGCGCGCCCGCTCCGTCGAGGGCTCGCGCCGTCGCGGCCCCGATGCCGCGCGATGCTCCGGTCACCAGTGCGGTTCGCCCCAAGAGCGGTTCGGTCATCTCGACAGAGTAACCAGCGGCGCTCGCGCCTCAGAGATGATGACGGTCACGAGGTCGACGCCCTGCGGCCGTCCACGGGCCGGATCAGCCGCCGTGGTAACTGCTGAGCACGACGGCACCGGCGCTGTTCACCACACGCAGCCCCGTGATCTGGCTCAACTTGACGGCGCACGACATGGTGGCGTCAACGGGATGGCCGGCCATCGAACGGTAGGTCCCGGCCACCCACCAATCGCCGGCCGAGGTCTCCATCGACACGGTGTAGACACCGTCGCCGGGCAGGCCCCGCTCGTGCAGGTCGAGCGACGTCCCCCACGAGCGCGCGCTGAGCACGGCCGTGGCGACGGCCGGTGACGAACCCTTGAGCGCCAGGGTGCGCTGGGTGGGCGTCGCGGGTCCGGTCAAGACGGCGACGAGGATCAGGGCCGCCGCGACGAGCCCGACGGCGCTCAGCACGCCGACCCGCGCGCGCCGACGACGCCGCAACTGGAGTCCACCCTGGTGCAGGCCGCGCAGCACACGGTCCGTCAGTTCCGGTGGCACCGAGGCCGTCGGTGTCACGTTGGACGGGTCGACGTAGCCCAGCATCTCGAAGGTGTCCGCGATCTCGCGCGCGACGTCGCGACAGTCGGCGCAGCCGTCGAGGTGGGCCGCCAACCCGGCCTGCTCGTTCGGCGATAGGTCGCCGAAGAGCTGCATCGCCAGCGCCTCGTGCCACTTCTCGCAGGTCGACTCGCTCACCGGTCCCACCCCGCCTCTTCGAGCAAGATCCGCAGCATCCGCAACGCGTAGAAGGCGCGGCTGCGCACGGTGCCCTCGGGCAACGCGAACAGTTCGGCCACCTCGCGCCCGGTTCGCCCGTTGAAGTAGAGCTCGGTGATCACCATGCGATGTTCCGGGTCGAGGCGGGCCAGCGCCGACTCCATCTGCCAGCCGAGCATCGCCTTCTCGAGATGATCCTCGGCGACCGGCTCCTCGCCCTGTTCGATGGGCACGGTCTGGACCCTCGCCTGGCGCACCCCGATGTCGATGATCACGCGGCGCTCGATGCTGAACAGCCACGTGCGCAGGGATCCGAGGGTCGGGTCGAAGCGTGACCGGGATCGCCACGCGCGCGTGAACGTCTCCTGGACGGCGTCCTCGGCGCTCGAGAGCGAGAAGAGGGAGCGGCGCGCGAAGCCGAGCAGCTCGCCGCCGTGGGCCAGGAAGGCGTCGCGCAGCCCGGCCTCGTCGGCCGCCTCGGTGCCCGGGGACTGGGCCAGGCGGGCGCTCAGTCGCTCCACGTCCTCGGTCGTCACGTCGCTCGCGTCCTCGGCGGCCCCTGAGAGGCCAATTTCTCGAACTCTGGGGCCATCGTCAGTAGCCCCCGCCCCCTCCGCTGAGTGTCGTGGTCGTCGTCGAGGTGGTCGTCGCCTCGGTCGTGGTCGTCGTCGTCGAGGTGGACGTCGTGGTCGTGCCCTTGGGGCCCGACGGACTCGACTTCTCGATGGCGGTGGTGGCGGCCCTCGTCGACGAGGCCTTCACCACGAACCAGCGCCCGCCGTAGGCGCTCACGCCCTCGCCGTTGGTCTGGCGCGGCCCGCTGTCACCGGTGTAGGTGTAGAGCGGGAACGTGTTGAACGTGACCTGCTTCGTGGTGGAGCTCCTCTTCACAAAGCCGATCTTGCCATCGACGTTGGCTCCGAGGACAATCGTCGTGACCGACTTCTTCACGAGCAGGGGCGTCCACGTCGACAGACAGGCGCCCTTGCACTTGATCACGTCGCCCTTTTCAACGCTCAGCACGTAGAGCGTCCTGGACGACTGGTTGACGAGGACGCCCGCGAATCCCGTGAGCTTGGCGGACGCCAGCGAGGTCGACGGCGCCGCCGACGCGCCCGTCGCCACCAGCGTCGCACCGGCCAGGATGGCGAGGGCCACGGGCGCGGCGCGTCGGACGAGGGAGTGGGGGATCGACGGGACCTTCACGTTCGTCGGCTCCTTCGGGAGATGAGTCGCGGCACGGTGCCGTATTGATAACTACCGGGATCGGGCGAAGAATGTTCAGACCTCCTTTCCCGGTGCCGCCACTGGCGGGCGCCAGTGGGGCCGGCCTTTGCTACTGTCTCGCCAGAGTCCCCGGAGGTGTGATGGCGTACGCGCGTAACGGTGATGTCCGGCTCTACTTCGACACCGTCGGCGACCCCGCGGACCCGGCGTTGCTGCTGATCAGCGGCCTGGGCCGCCAGTGCATCAACTACCGCGACGAGTTCTGCCAGGGCCTGGCGGCGCGGGGCTACTTCGTCGTGCGCTTCGACAACCGCGACGTGGGGCTGTCCACGAAGTCGCACGAACTGAGCCCGCCCGACGCACCCTATCTGGTGAGCGACATGGCCCGCGACGCGGTCGCGGTGCTCGACGAGCTCGGCATTCATCGGGCCCACGTCTGGGGCGCATCCATGGGAGGCATGATCGCCCAGGCGATGGCCATCGAGCACGGCGAACGTCTGCTGTCGCTGACCTCGATGATGTCCACGACCGGTGACCCTGACGTCGGCCAACCCACGCCGGCGGCCCGCGAGCTCCTGCACGCGCCCCGACCGAGCGACCGGGAGAGCTACGTCGCCCTGCGCGTGGCCCAGGAGAACGTCTGGGGCAGCCCGGACTGTCGTGACGTGGACCGCCAGGTCGCGTGGGCCGTCGAGGCCTTCGAACGGAACTTCTATCCCCGGGGCGTCGGCCGTCAGTACCGGGCCATCCGGCGCTCCGGTTCGCGCACCGCGCAATTGGCGAGAGTGTCGGTGCCGACGCTCGTGGTGCACGGCGACTGCGACACCCTGATCGACGTGAGCGGCGGACGACGCACCGCCGACGCGATTCCGGGAGCGCGCTTCGTCGTGGTCGAAGGTCTCGGTCACGACTATCCGCCCGAGTACTGGGACCGCTTGATGGCCCTCGTGCACGCTCACCTCAGTGCCGTGACGTGACCTCGGGATCCCTTCGTACGCTGGCCCACCGGTCCACGCGCAAGAGGTGAATCGAACGGCCGGCCGTTCATAAGATCCCCGTAGTTGTCAGGGATTTTATAGAAAGGTAGGTAAAGTAGGCCCATGATACGAGGCTTCTTCGCCGTGGTCGGTGCGGCGGCCGCCGGGTTTGGCGTCTGGCTCATCGTCGTGCAGAACGTGCACAACCGCGCCTGCGACGCGGCCCACCCGACGCTCGGGCAGTTGACGGGACAGGGGATGACGTCGGAGTGCCTCAACATCGTGTGGTACTACTTCTGCGGCTTCGCCCTGCTGGCCTTCGGGTTGATCTCCCTGGTCACCGCGCTCTCGATGATGAAGAAGCAGCGACGGGGACGGCGTGTGCGCGAGATACCCGAGCCGGGACCCTTCGCCGGCCATCCGAGCTGATCGCGACGCGCTCGCGAGGGACGCGACGTCACGATGATCCACCGCCTGGCCCAGGTCAACGTCGCCCGGCTGCTCGAACCGCTCGACAGTGAGCGGCTGAGCGGCTTCGTCGCGGCCCTCGATCCCGTCAACGCCGCCGCCGAGGAGGCGCCGGGCTTCATCTGGCGCCTGCAGAGCGAGGAGGGCAACGCCACCTCGATCGTGGCCTTCGAATGGGACGTCGGCGCGAGCGCGGGCATCATCGTGAACCTGAGCGTCTGGGAGTCGGTGCAGGCCCTGACGACCTTTGTCCACGGACCGGTCCATCGAGCGGTGTTGTTACAGCGGCGCCAGTGGTTCGAACGCATGAGCGACGCCACGACCGCCCTGTGGTGGGTTCGCGACGGCGAACTGCCGAGCACGTCGGGCGCCGAGGCCCGTGTGCGCCACCTTCGCGCGCGCGGTCCGACGCCGTTCGCCTTCACCTTCAAAGAGTCGTTCCCCCCGCCCGCCCACTGATCGGGTCCCGTGCGGCGTGGCGTGGACCCCACGGGAACGCCCGTCTCGCGGCCCGGTCCGCTCGGGCGCGGGGCTAGTCGGGCAGCGTCAGGCGGGGCTGGCGCTGCCAGCCCTCGATGCCCCAGCTGTCCTCGGCCCGATCGAACATGGTGGTCACGCCGTAGGCCGGCACCGCCGGCGAGAAGAGGTAGCCCTGGCCCAGTTCGCACTGGAACCCCGAGAGGCGCTTGAGCTGGTCCTGGGTCTCGATGCCCTCGGCGAGCACGGTCATGTCGAGGCGCCGGCCGAGCGAGATGATCATCTCGAGCAGGGTGTCGTTGTGGGCGCTCTCGTGGCGCGGGCGGATGAAGGACTGGTCGATCTTGATGACCTTCGGACGCAGCAGCACCAGGTGCGAGAGGGAGGAGAACCCGGTGCCGAAGTCGTCGAGCGCGAAGCCGATGCCGAGGTCGTTGAGCTGCTCCATCACGCTCATCGTCTGGGTGACGTCGAGCAGCGCCACGCTCTCGGTGATCTCCAGGATCAGCCGTTCCGGGGCGAGGCCGCTGTCCGCCAGGGCCCGGACGATCGTGGCGACCAGACCGGGGTCCTGGAACTGGTGGGCCGAGAGGTTGACCGTGACGTAGGGGGCCTTGGCGTGGCCGTCCTCGAGTGGCCAGGTGCTCGCCTCGGTGACCGCCTCGTGCAAGGCGAAGGTGCCGAGCTCGAGGATCAGCTCGCTGCGTTCGGCCAGGGGGATGAAGACCGAGGGCGTGACCCAGCCATGTTCGGGATGACGCCATCGCATGAGGGCCTCAAAGCCCATCACGTCGCCCGACGTCAAGTCGACGATCGGCTGGTAGTGCATCGACAGCTCGCCGTTGGAGAGGGCCCGGCGCAACTCTTGGACGAGCTCGAAGTGGCTGACGGCCAGCTGGTGCATGCTGGGCGTGAAGACGACGTGGTGGCCCTTGCCCAGACGCTTGGCCTCGTGCAGCGCGACGTCGGCGTTCTGGATGAACTCGCGCGGACTGCGGCTCTGCGCGTCCCAGGCGAAGACGCCGACGCTGGCGTGCTGCTCGATCGAGACGCCGGCGAAGGCGAAGGGCGTCGACAGCACCTCGAGCAGGTGGGCGGCCACCTGCTCGGCGTCCTCGATCGAGGTGAGGCCCTCGGCCAGGTAGAGGAACTCGTCGCCCCCGAATCGGCTGAGCGTGTCCGAGGAGCGCATGGTCCGCTCGAGCCGGTGCGCGACCGCGACGAGCAGCTGGTCGCCGACTAAGTGGCCGTGGGTGTCGTTGATGCCCTTAAAGTCATCGAGGTCGAGCAGCAACACCGCGCCGGCGCCGCCCTGGCGCGCGACCCGGGCGTGGGCCTGGAGCAGTCGGTCGTCGAAGAGCGCGCGGTTGGCCAGCCCGGTCAAGGGATCGTGCAGGGCCTGGTGCGAGAGCTGGGCCGTCAGGGCGCGCTCTTCGGTGATGTCGCGCTCGGAGAAGACGAAGTAGAGGGTCCGGCCCTCGTCGTCGCGCGCCGGCGACCTCGAGACCTCGACCATGATGACCCGGCCGTCCTTGCGCTGGTAGCGCTTGACGTAGCGCATGTGGTCGTCCTGGCCGAGCATCGCGCGCCGCAGGCTCTCCTCGGTGATGCCCACGTCCTCGAAGTAGGTGAAGGGCTTGGAGTCGAGGCCGAGCAGCTCCTCGCGCTCGAAGCCCACCATCTCGCAGAAGGCGTCGTTGACCGCGATGAGGCGGTCCTCTAAATCCGTGAAGCTCATGGGGGCCATGTTGTCCTCGAAGGCCAGTCGGAATCGCTGTTCGGTCTCGCGCAGCAGCGACTCGTTCTCGGCGAGGCGCTGCGCGTCACGCAAGCGCCCGACGCCGTAGGCGAGGTCGTCGGCCAGCTCACCGAGCAGGGTCACCTCGGTCGGCCCGAAGGCCCCCGGCTCCCCGGCGTAGATCGTCAGCGTCGCGATGGTGCGCTCGTCGATCTTGAGCGGGAAGACGCAGCCGGTGCGCAGGCCGTACGTCTCGGCCGACGCCCGCCACGGCAGGCAGTCGTCGGACAGTCGGACGTCGCGCAGCACCTGGACCATGCCGGTGCGCACGGCCAGTCCGGTCGGGCCCCGTCCGAACTCGTTGTCACCCCAGCTGAAGCTGACCTCGTCGAGGTACTCGGTGCACCCGGCCGAGGCGATGGGCCGAATCGTTTGGCCCTCGTCCTGCACGACGCCGCCGACCCAGGCCAGCTGGTACGTGCCCGACGAGACGATCGTCGAGCAGAGGTCGTTCAGCAGCGCCGACTCCTCGGTCGCCCTCACCAGCACCTGGTTGCCCTGGGTCAACGTCTGCAGCGCGCGCGACAGGTTGACGCGCTCGGTGACGTCGTGGGCGTTGACGACGACGCCGCCGATGGCCGGGTCGTCCAGGCAGTTGGTGAGGACCGCCTCGATGAAGTGCCACTCGCCCGACGAGGAGCGCAGGCGAAAGACCCTCGCCTCGCTGGTGGCGCTCGCGCGGGTGCTCTCGGCGAACGCGGCCGAGGAGACGGCGTGGTCGTCGGGGTGG
>Ga0187871_10004792_pt1 | contig 10036 bp, 8 predicted proteins | sample June2016WEW_16_1_FD_132988 | JGI IMG/M metagenome (GOLD analysis project Ga0187871, IMG submission 132988) | Peatland microbial communities from SPRUCE experiment site at the Marcell Experimental Forest, Minnesota, USA - June2016WEW_16_10 | ecosystem: Environmental > Terrestrial > Soil >...
CCATCAATGTGGAGAAGAGCATCCCCACGCTGCTTGCGGAACTGGAGCAGCACGGCGTGATCGATAACTTCCTGCGCCTGGAGGCCAAGAAAGACGTGCCGCGGCGCGGTCCGCTCTATACCGATTCCGATCTGTACAAATGGATGGAGGCCGTGGCGTTCGTGCTGCAATCCGGCGACGTACCGAAACTGCGCGCGGAGTTCGACCGCCTAACCGGCATCATCCTGGCCGCGCAGGAATCCAGCGGCTACCTGAACACCTACTGGACCGAGGAGCGCACGCCCAAACGCTTCACCGAAATGTACCGCTCTCACGAGCTTTACTGCATGGGCCACTTGATCCAGGCCGCTATCGCCTACTACCGCGCCACGGGCGACCGCAAGCTGCTCGATGGCGGCATCCGCTTCGCCAATTACATGGTGGAGAATTTCGGCCCGCAGAAGCGGCCGGCGCTCACCGGACATCCGGAATTCGAAATGGCCCTGGTCGAGTTGTACCGTACCACGGGCGACCGCCGCTATCTGGATTTCGCCGGCTATCTGCTCTCGGGCGTGGAGCGCGAGCGCCTGCACCTCACTGCAGATCAGATCACGTACCTGTTCAGCGGCAAGCCGTTCACTTCGCGCACGGAGTTCGAGGGCCACGCCGTGCGCGCCATGTACGCTTCGAGCGGGGCCACGGATTACTACATGGAAACCGGCGACGCCGCTTATCTGAAAACGCTCGAAACGCTTTGGCGCGACCTGGTGAACGGCAAGATGTACATCACCGGCGGCGTGGGATCGCGCGAGGCCGGAGAGGCGTTCGGCGAAGCCTACGAATTGCCCAACGCGCAGGCTTACGGCGAAAGCTGCGCCGCCATCGGCAACATGATGTGGAACTGGCGCATGCTGCTGGCGCTGGGCGAATCGCGCTTCGCCGACGTCATGGAGCGTGCGCTCTATAACGGGATCAACTCCGGCATGTCGCTTTCGGGCACGCTCTATTGCTACCGCAATCCGCTGGAATCGTCGGGCGAGAAGATTCGCAACGAGTGGTATGACACCACCTGCTGCCCGCCGAATCTGGAGCGCATTTTCGCATCGTTGCCGGGGTATATGTACAGCACCGGCCCGAAAGGCGTGTATCTGAATCTGTTCCACAGTTCCACGCTGGATTGGCGGCTTGAAGACGGCACGGGCGTCCGCATCGCGCAGCAAACCGAATACCCATGGAAAGGCGCGGTGGATCTATCGGTCGATCCGGCGCACGCGGCCGAGTTCAGCCTGTTCGTGCGCATCCCGGCCTGGTCGGATGGAGCCACGGTTGGGGTCAAGGTTCCCGCGCCTTTTTCGACCCGGCAAGACACGCCCAAGGCTGGCGAGTATTTCGAGATTCATCGCCGCTGGTCGCCCGGCGACAAGGTGCATATCGAGTTCGAAATGAAACCGCGGCTGGTGCGCGCCAATCCCCTGGTGCGCGAAGACGCCGGCCGCGTGGCGCTGGAGCGCGGACCGCTGGTCTATTGCCTGGAGCAACCCGATCAGCCTGCGTTCAATCTGTTTGATGCCGCCCTGCTCGACGACGGCACCACCTTTGTCAGCCATTTTCAGTCGGATTTGCTGGGTGGCATTATGGTGCTCAAACACCGGGGAAGCGTGGTGGACCGTTCGTTCGCGAGCGAGCCGCTGTACCGGCCGTTCCGAGAGCAGTTCGAACGCCCTGGGAAAGTGGTGGCGCTGACCTTCATTCCTTACTATGCATGGGCCAATCGGGAGCCCTCCCGCATGGAAGTCTGGGTCCCTTACACGACGGTCGGGACCGAGTGACCGCGGAGCCAGCGAAACGTAGATTCCAAATCAGCGGATTGGAAGACCAGCGAGCCTGGCACGATCGCGTCGGCGCCGGCCGCGCACAGCTCAGTCACGGTGTGCGTGCGGATGCCGCCGTCGGCCACCAGGCGCACATTGCGCTTGGCATGCTCCCGCAGCAGGCCGCGCGCCTCTCGTAGGCGGTCGCATGCCAGCGGCGCAAGGCCGCGTCCTTTCACCCCCACCTCCGTGCCCAACAGGATAATGACCTCAACCGCATCGAGATACGGCAGCACGGCGCCCACGGGCGTTTCGAGCTTCAATGCCACTCCCGCGCCGCATCCCTGGCGGAGCGCTTGTTCGATGGCAGCGCCGGCTTCGCGCTCGCCGTTCTCTACGTGCACCGTGAGCAGATCCGCGCCGGCATCCAGGAACTCGCCGGCGAGTTGCGAGGGATGCTCGGCCATCAGGTGCACATGAAAAGGAACTGTGGTGTGCGGGCGGATGGCGCGAATGAGATCGGGGAAGAAGAGCAGGCTGGGAACGAAGTGGCCGTCGGCCGCATCCAGATGGAAGGAATCGGCCCAGGGCGAGAGGCGGCGCACGGCCGCTTCGAGGTTGCCCAGGTCAGCGGACCAGAGAGACACGTCAGCCAACAGGCGATCACTCGGCAGCTGGGACCAGCCCCGCACGTCTCAGCGTAACAGGTTCGCCCGCGACGGATGGTGTGCAACAATCGGGTAGGGACCCCGCATGAAGCCCAAAATCTACATTTCGCATCCACGACTTCCCATCGAGGAGGTCGCCAAGAGAGCGGGCGTGTCCAAGCGCCGATTGAAGGAACTGATGGTCATCGTCGCCGATGTGATTGAATCGGAGGCGCCGCGCCAATCAAAGCGCGCCGGCAAACAAAGTGCTCACAAACGACCGAAGACAACCGCTGGCCGCTGAAGAATACGGAGTATTCCTCAACATACCGTATGACCAGGACTTCGAGCCTCTCTACCTGGCGTATATCGCCGGTCTACGTGCTTTTCGATTGGAGCCAAGAGCGACACTCCAGATTCCTGGCGGCCAGCGCCGGCTTGATCGGATTCTCGATCTGATCGGCGGTTGCCGCTATTCCTTCCACGATCTGTCCCGTGTCGAGCTGAATCGGAAACGGCCCGCCACGCCTCGCTTCAACATGCCATTCGAACTGGGCTTGGCCGTCGCATTGCAAAGGTTTCGCGAGCCAACCCATACTTGGTGTGTCTTTGAATCGCGCAGTTGGAGAGCCGGCAAATCGCTCAGCGACCTGAGCGGCACAGATGTGTACGTTCACGATGGCACGCCAGCCGGCGTTTTCCGCGAGATCTGCAATGCCCTGGTTCTGGCAGTCCACCAACCGACGGTTAAGCAAATGGCTGCGATTTATCGGGCGCTGCGCCGAGGTTTGCCGGATATCATGCGGAACGCCGGGGCAAGATCGGTATTCGAGGCGAGAGCCTTCGCCGATCTGATCGTTGTTGCAGAACGTCTGGCGGCGGAATACGTCGACTGACTCAGTGCCCTTCCTCTTCCAGCGACACCTTTCCCGCAAAGCTCCGGTACGTATACACGAAGTAGCCCGTCGTCAGCAACATCCCCGGAATGAACCACGCCAAGCCCACCTTTAACCCATACGGCGCGGCGGCCGCGTTGTAGACCGTCAGCCCGAGCCGCGGGTCCGTGTTCGACGGCAGCACATAAGGATACAACCCGAACGCCGCGCTGGTCAGCATCCCCACAATGAAGAGCGACGAACACAAGAACGGCGCGAGACTCTGGCGGGCGGTCGCGCGCATGCCGATCAGGCCGGCCACCACCATCAACGGGAACAGGTATCCCCAGGGCCGTGCACCAAAGCTCGCGCTGAGCCGCGGCTGGATCGCGAAGCTCGACCACGTGATCGCCACGATTAGCGGCAGCAAGCCCCACCAACCAGCCTGCGCCACTTTGCGCGCGCGTTGCTCCAACTCGCCGTCCGTCTTCAGCGCCACCCATAGGGCGCCGTGTACCATCAACGTCGCAAACGCCGCCACCGCTACCAGCAGGGTGTACCAGTCCAGAATGCCCACGTCGCGCCCGATGCCGAAATTGGTCCACAGCGGCAGGAAGAACTCGTTGGCCCCATCGAGCGGCACGCCGCGCACCACATTGCCCAGCGCCGCACCGAAGAAGATGGCCAGCAGCGTGCTCGCTCCTCCGAACACTACGTCCCAGAACGGCTTCCACACCAGGCTGTCGATGTGATTGCGAAACTCGATCGAAATGCCGCGCAGGATCAGCAGCCAGAGCACCATCATCAGCGGCAGATAGAAGCCGCTGAAGCTGGATGCGTACAGCGCCGGAAACGCGAAGTACAGCGTGCCGCCGCCGGCCAGCAGCCATACTTCATTGCCGTCCCAAACCGGACCGATCGAGCGCAGCACCTGCCGCCGCTCGCGATCCGTGCGCGCCACCAGAAGCTGGACGATGCCCGCGCCCAGATCGAATCCGTCCAGCACCACGTACACGGCGATCATCACCGCGACCAGCATGAACCAGAGAGTCGCCATCACGCCGCCTCCGGCCCGTGCTCGATCTCGCGGTACACCAGCAGCAGGAACAGCATGGCCAGCACCGCATACATGCCCATGAACCCCATCAGGGTGAACAGCGCGTTGCCCGCGGAAACATGCGGCGACACGCCTTCGGGCGTGCGCATCAACCCGTAGATCAACCACGGCTGCCGGCCGGCTTCCGCCGTGATCCAGCCCGCCGTGTTGGCAATATAGGGAAACGGCGCCGACAGCATCAGCAGCCACAACAGCTTGCGCTCGGCGAACAGCCGGCCCCGCCACAACTCCAGCGCGGCCAGCGCCATCACCCCGATGAAAATGGTCCCCAACCCCACCATGATGTGATAGCTGAAATACAGCAGCGGGATGTTATCAGGCCAACGATCGGGCGGGAAGGCATCGAGGCCTTTCACCTCCGCCTTCCATCGCTGGTAAGTGAGAAAGCTCAGCGCGCGCGGCACTTCCAGAGGGTTGTCGAGCCGGCGCTTCTCCACGTCCGGCTGCCCGATCAGGGCCAGCGGCGCGCCCGCCTCGGTTTCGAACAGCCCTTCCATGGCGGCCAGCGTCGCCGGCTGATGCAACGCGACGTTCTTGCCTTGCCCGTCGCCGGTGGGAAACAACATGAGAAAGGCCGATGCCAGACCAGCGATCACGCCGACCCTTACAAAAGTCTGCCCATAGCGCTGCTCCCGCTTCACCAACAGGTAGAACGCGCCCACCGCCGCCATGGCGAACGCGGCCGTCACCACCGCGCCCGTCATGTTGTGCAGATACTGCCACAGCAGCCACGGATTCAGCAGCAACGCCCCTAAGCTCGACAGCAGGATCTCGCCGTGCGGGCCCAGCGCGTAGCCTACGGGATGCTGCATCCAGGCGTCGGTCGCCACGATGAAGAACCCGGAAAGCCAGGATCCCAGGAAAACCAGGAATCCCGCCAGCCAGTGTCCCCTGGGTCCCAGCTTTTTTTCGCCGAACAAAAACAGGCCCAGGAAGCTCGATTCCAGGAAAAACGAAAACACGCCTTCCATGGCCAGCGTCTGCCCGATCACGCCGCCGGCCGACTTCGAAAAGCGCGCCCAGTTGGTGCCGAACTGGAACTCCATGGGAATGCCGGTCACCACCCCCATGGCGAAGTTGATGGCGAAAATGCGCGCCCAGAATCGCGCCGCGCGGTTGTAGTGCTCGTCGCCCGTGCGCAGCGCCATGGTCTTTAGCACTACCAACAGCAGCGCCAGGCCCATGGTCAATTGCGGAAAGATGTAGTGGAACGTGACGGTGAAAGCGAAGTGTAGCCGATGTATTGTCAGCGCATCCATTTTTCAAGACGGATTTCGCAGCCTTGTCTTCTTATCGTCGCACGCCCAGCGTGCTCAGGCAAAACATCATCGGACACCAGATGGTGAAGGCCGATTGAAACAGCGCTGGCGAGGCGGCGGCGACCGACTGGTTATGCGCTAGAGAAGCGAAATACATAATGGCATTTTCCACATCTGGGTCTGAAATGGCGATATCCTGTTTGTAAGGATGCAGAATTTCCGCCAGCGTGACATGTCACCTCTCTCCGCCAACTGCATCTCTGTGGGTAGGAGCCATATGGAAGTAATCGTTCATCATCTGGACGGCGTGAGATTCGAAGCAGCCGCGCGCGGCCATCACGTGATATGCGACCAGCCGGCGGGGAACCATGGCGCAGACACCGGCATGACGCCGCCCGAATTCATGCTGGCCTCGCTCGGCACGTGCGCCGGCTACTACGCCGCTGAATATCTGCGCACGCGCGGCCTCCCCACGGAAGGACTGGAAGTGCGTGTGACCGCCGAAAAGGCCACCGGACCTGCGCGCCTGGCCGCATTCCGCGTCGAAGTGACCGTGCCGGATCTCGATCCCCGGCATGAGACCGGCGTCCTGCGTGCGGTCAAGGCGTGCCTGATTCACAACACGCTGCTGCACGCACCGGCCATCGAGATTGCGCTGGAAACGCGTGTTCCCGCTACAATCGGATAGCGGAGCCCTATTTGGAAAAGGAAGTCGAAATCCAACTGGCGCTGTGCAGCACTTCCGCGCCAAGATTTTTCAGTACAGTTGGCTGATGTGCGGCCAGCGCGAGGACGCCGAGGAGGTCTCCCAGGAGACGCTGCTCAGAGTCTTCGAGAGAACTTCAACCAGCTTCGCCAGCCCGAGCTCGTGCGCTCGTGGGTGCTGCGCATCGCAAGAATTTCTGTCTGATGAAACGCCGCAGCAGCCAATTCGCGCCCACCGAGGAACTCTCGCTCGACGAGTACATGCCTGCGCTCGGCCGCGACGGCGGACACGTCATGTCCTGGACCAGGCCCTGCTGAGGGACGTGGAAGATCTGTCTACCGACGAGACCGCGCAGGTGCGGGACTTGAACGTCGACGTGATCAAAGCGCGGCTGCACCGCGCCCGCCTGGCGATCGGTACTTCGACCTGATTCCGCACACCCGCTAATTCACGCACCCGTAGTGGGGCGGACCTCCAGGTCTGCGCGGGTCCTCCAGGACCCGCTGAGCCTCTCTATGTGGCAATGCATGGTGTCTCCGCTGCGCCGCCGTACAGGTTGCGCGCGATCTCCTGATTGCCCCAGTAGGGACGAATCGCGTTCCAGGCATATAGCTGCGGCTTCGCAAAAGGCCGCCGCACGCGCTGGATCGGCTCGCCGCGAATCTCGATTTCGTCCAGCGCGGCAGGGCGCATGCCTGCCTTGTTCGCCCACAGGAACGTCGGGATCTCCGCCGGGGCGAATCCCATCACGCTCGCCGCCACCATGTCGGCCGCCACCGGATTCGTCCCCGCCACAATCACGTCCATCTTGAACGTCTTGCCCAGCGAAGGGCCATTGCCCTCCATGGCCATCGACCCGTCGATCACCACCAGGCCGAGTTTATTGGCGCGCACCATGTCCACCACCACCGCCGACGCCGCCGTGGGTTCCACCTTCGATGCCAAATCGTGCATGTGGCCGCGCACGGACTGATAGACCGTCCCCGGAAATGCGCCGACCAGGTTCTTCATACCCAGCGTGACGGTGGCAAGCTGGTGCGTTTTCATCATGGGCACGGAGCACAGCAGATCGACCTCGGTCAGGCTCTTGTGCAGCGAGATTTTGTCGAACACGAAACCGCCGGGCACGGCCACGTCCACCAACTCGCCGGAGTGCAGATTGACCAGCGGGATGTGCAGCGTCTTGGCCAGATCCGCATATCCCAGTTGCTCGAAGACGTACTGCTGCATGGGGTCCAGGATCTCGCGCTTGCGAGTTCGGTAAATCGCCATCCCCTTCATGTTGAAGTTGGGCACGGCTGCCGATCCTTCGCCGATCGATACTCGCTTGCCGGCGCGCTGCATGGTTTCCGCCAGCGCGCGCACTACGGCAAGCTTGGTGGTGGCCGCCGCCTGCGTGGAAACCAGATTGGGCTTCAGCATCACGGTGTTGACGCCTTTCGTCACGTGCCGGATACCGCCCAGGAGGTCGATCGCCTTCTCGACGGCCTTGGCGATATTGTCGTTCTGGATGCAAACGATGCCGACGACAGGCTTCGGGACGGATTTGGGGCCGGCTTTGAGAGCGGACGCTAGAGCGGTGCTAGTAAGGAGGAAGTCCCTGCGGCTGAGTTGCATTTGCATACAATAGCCTCCTGAACTCTTGAGTATACGCAACCCTCCGCCGGATAGTTCCCGGCAGACCGCTCCCTGAAGTTACCCGCTACCCCGCCAGCGCTTCCGCCAGGTGCGGCTGATAGGTGCACCGCGGATCTTCCGCCAGGTAGTTCCCGGTCAGCGCATAAGCGCGCGCGCGCGATCCGCCGCACACCTTCTGATACTCGCAGATGCCGCACTTGCCTTCGCGCTGATCGATGTCCCGCAGCGAGCGAAACAGGCTGGAATTCTGGTACACGTCGGTCAGCGAATCCCGCAGCACATTGCCCGCCGTGATCGGCAGGAACCCGCTGGGGAAGATCTCGCCGGTGTGCGAAACGAAGACGAAGCCCTTGCCGTCGCTGACGCCCGCCGTGCGCCACATCACCGCCCCGGTCTTCTCGTTCTCCGGCGCCGAGCGATGTTCAGCCTTCATGCGCTGCGCCACATACCGGCGGTAGTGCATCGCTTCCGTGGTCTTGATGGCGAACGGCGCGGTCTTCGACAGCTCGTACATGAAATCGAATACCTGCTCGTATTCTTCCGCCGCCAGGTCCATGTTCTCCAGCGCGCGCCCCGTCACGATCAGGAAAAACAGGCTCCACATCTTGGTGCCGACGTCTTCCGCGATCTTCGCCATCTCCGGCAGCCGCGCCAGATTGCGGCGCGTCACGGTGGTTTGGTACTGCGTTTCGAGGCCGATCTTCTTGGCGTGGTAGAGCGCCATCATGGCCCGGTCGAAAGTGCCCGGAATGCCGCGGAAATCGTCGTGCGACTGCGCGTCCGGTCCGTCCAGGCTGATCGCCATGCGCGAAACGCCGCACTCCTGGAAGCGGTCGATGGCCTCCTCGGTCAGCAGGGGCGTAGCACTGGGCGTGACGTTCGTGCGCAACCCGATCTCGACGCTGTGGCGGATCAGTTCATACAGGTCCGGGCGCTTCAGGGGGTCGCCGCCGGTAAAAACCATCAGCGGATTCCCGAACGATTTGATCTGGTCAAGCAGTTCGAAGCCTTGCGTGGTGTTCAGCTCCTGTGGATGCCGGCTCGACTGGGCGGATGCGCGGCAGTGTACGCATGCCAGGTCGCACGCCTGGGTTACTTCCCAAATGACAAGCATGGGCGCTTGGTCGAAATTCATCGGGTCTCCTCCTAATGCAACTGGATGCAGGGGTCAGTGCAATTCCACAGCCACCCTTCGGCCATTGAAATATAAGGGTTTGCGCGCGCCGCAGGCCCCGCACGGTGGGTGAAAACACCCAGCAGCGGCGTCGTGCTGCAAGTCGGTCCGCATGCCGCCCGGCGCTAAAATGGGAGCGCATGGGCTTGCCCATCCTGGAAACAGAGCGCCTGATCTTGCGCCCCTGGTCGCTCGACGACATCGACGCGTTGCACCAGATTTGGACCGATCCTCAGGTCCGCCGCTACCTTTGGGATGACGAGGTGATTTCCCGTCAGCGGGCAGCCTCCGCCGTCGAAACCGGCTTGGCCGCCGCCAACCGGAATGGTGTGGGACTCTGGTGTGTGCTGCCGAAGCCGGCCGGCGCGCTAGCCGGGTTCTGCGGGTTTCGCTACATCGACGATACACCCGACATCGAGCTGCTATACGGCCTGCTGCCGGACTATTGGGGACAAGGCCTGGCCACCGAAGCGGCCCACGCCGCCCTCGCATACGGTTTCGACGCGGCCCTGTTCACGCGGGTCTACGTGCGCACGGACGTGCCTAACCGCGCCTCGGTCCGCGTCATGGAGCGGCTCGGCATGAAGTTCGAGAGAGAGACGCGCCTCGCCGCGCGACCCACGGTGATCTACTCCCTGACTCGCTGACCGCGCCGGCGCGTGGGCCCGTCGCCAAATTTTACAAAGCCTTAACAGCAAAGCCGTAACGCACTTGCGCCGGGCCGCGTTTCCGTTCCAGGGGTAATTCGCAATCGTGAAAAACGCACTGTATTCCTTGCTGTTGTCGTCCGCGGTGGCGGCGGCGTTAATGGGGCAAACGGCGGGCGGCCC
>Ga0187871_10004793_pt1 | contig 10036 bp, 10 predicted proteins | sample June2016WEW_16_1_FD_132988 | JGI IMG/M metagenome (GOLD analysis project Ga0187871, IMG submission 132988) | Peatland microbial communities from SPRUCE experiment site at the Marcell Experimental Forest, Minnesota, USA - June2016WEW_16_10 | ecosystem: Environmental > Terrestrial > Soil >...
AGGTACAGGACGCGCTGTACAGCGCTTTCGGCACGCGGCAGGTGTCGGTGATCTACGCGCCGGCGGACCAATACCAGGTGATCCTGGAATTGGACAAGCAGTATCAGCGCACGCCGGATGCGTTATCGCGGCTGTACGTGCGCTCTTCGACGGGAGCGCTGGTGCCGCTCGACACCATGACGAAGATGACCAAGCAGGTGCGGCCGGCGAGCATCAGCCACTTCGGCCAGCTGCCGGCTACCACCATTTCGTTCAATCTAAAGCCGGGATTTTCGCTGGGCCAGGCGGCCGACCAGGTGGACGCGGCGATTCGCGATCTGCGCATGCCGCCGGGAATCTCCACCAAGTTCCAGGGGACGGTGAAGGAGTTTCAAAGCTCGTTTCAGAATCTCACCATCCTGCTGATTGTCGCGCTTCTGGTGATCTATATCGTGCTGGGCGTGCTCTACGAGAGCTTCATTCACCCGCTGACGATTCTCTCGGGGCTGCCTTCGGCGGTGTTCGGAGCATTGCTCACGCTGGTGCTGTTCCACAAGCAGCTCGATCTGTACGCCTTCGTCGGCATCATCATGCTGTTCGGCGTGGTGAAAAAGAACGCCATCATGATGGTGGATTTCGCCATCGATCAGCGGAAGATGGGGCACTCGGCGCGGGAGTCGATCTGGCAGGGCTGTCTGCTGCGCTTCCGGCCGATCATGATGACCACGGTGGCGGCGCTGTTCGGCACGCTTCCGATCGCGCTGGGATACGGCGAAGGCGCCGACGCGCGGCAGCCGTTGGGGCTGGCGGTGGTCGGCGGCCTGTTGGTGAGTCAGTTCCTGACGCTGTATATCACGCCGGTGATCTACCTCTATTTGGAGCGCGTGCAGGAGTGGCTCCGCGGGGAGAACGCGGCGCAGGCGCTTAGGGTGGCGGAGGGAGATTAGGTGGCGGGTCCCAATAGGCGTTGACGTGAGCCATGCGGATCGTCTTTTATGCCATAAGAAGAGGTCCGTTGACCCTGTGGTCCTTCCGATTCGGGCTCGTCAGCAAGTCTCCCAAGAGTGGGTCGGCAGGTGGATTCACAGGCGATGCCGGCGTATCGTTACCCGTCCGAGTCCCGGAACGTCCGCTTTGTCCGCGTCGCCGACGATCCGCCCCGAGGCATCCCTTGGGAACCCGGTTCCAAGCACTATGGAGATTTTGCCGCTCTCGATCGGGTGTGAACTTGTGAACGCAAAAGCCTAACGACGACGTTCTTCTGGTTGTAGCGCCATCACCTTGTTGGACCAAGCCGGCCCTAGTTCGACGAGAACTCCATCCGACCCGACAAAATGGTCAGCAGGATTTCCACTGATCTGATCAATGTCAGTTTCGTTCTTGCCAACGCGCTTGTAGCGGGCCTGCTCAAGCCCTACCGTCAGGTCCAGTGACGGCTCTCTCCGAACCCAGAAAACCCTGTCTTCGATGGCGACCCGATAGGAGTCGCCAGCTTCGATCCAAGCGCGAAATGGATCATAGTATTCGTGGTTAACCATCTGCGGCGATATCGGGAGATCAATCGCGCCCCCGTCATGGTCAGGATCGACAACAGCTAGTCGCAGATGACCTTCTTCGAAGTACGACTGCACGCCCAAACGGAATTTGGGAGGGCTACCCGAGATTGTCCTTACTCTGCGCGATTGCTTTTTGGCCCTTGCCAACGCCTTTTCGTCGAAGTCATTAGTTCTGCCTTTGGATTCGATGATAATCCAATTGCCGCTGCAATCCTGGCCCACCAAATCGGGCTTTGAACGTCCCTTCTTCAACACCGCATTGAGTTGAGTTCGGTACACGTCCAAGTGGAGGAGCCATGGGACCTGCAGACAGCGCCCGGCGAACAGCTTCGACGCACTCAGGCCCAAGAAATACGAGACTGCACCTTTTTCGGACGGATCGAGGCCATCGTAAGCATCGGATCGGCTCAGGTGTCCGCAGACCGTTTCTCTCAGATTCGCATACAGTAGCGCCGTGCGATATATAATTTCGAAACCCGAGTAGGTGCCGAACTGCAGTACGTCGCGCATCCCCGCACGCCCGACAGTGATCGCGGACCACACCAACTCGCTCCACGTGATGTCGAGCGTATGACCCCCGGACAGTTCCGGGGACGAGGGACCCGGAAAACCGTTGGCACTATAGGTTAGCTTTGGCATGGCTCGGACTGAGTGCGGCTTTTGTTGTCACCGTGCTTCAAAAGAGAATGTTAGCGTAAACGAAGCAGTCGCAGTGGGTCCAGGAATCGCGGTTCTCGACAAAGACTCCTCCACTGCGGGCCAGAACAGCATGCACCAACGAATCCCATCGCTGTTCGCCGGCAGGTTCCAACGAATCAAGCATGCGGGTCCCGGCACATCACAATTGCAAAGGTTCGCATGGGGGTGCGCAGCTTGGCTTGCCATGCACGAGCGTTTCTTGGCCCGCTCCGGTCAGATCACACGCTAATCGTAAACGGCGTTGTGTGCCACGATCGGTAATCCCGCCTAATTACAGCCCATTTGTCGACCGCGCGACAATAGGCGCGCGGCGGCACAGACACGCGTTAGAAGGGCCCGGGGCATCGCTGGCTGCTGGGAAAAGCGTTTGCGGTGCGCCCAGTGCCTGAAAGCCGGTCGCCAATTGGGGGCACCCGAAGGATAATGGGGCATGGCAAGGCGAAAACCGTTGGATTTGTCTGCGCTGGACGACAAGTTGCTTGATGGCCTTCGCTTCTGCATGAAAGTCTATGATCTGTTCGATCAGATTCGATCTGAACCCGACGGACCTCGAAAAATCAGGTTGCTTTCAAGCAAGCGGGAGAAAAGGCTCCTTGAAGAGCTGATCCCCATCACGCAGTACATCCAGGCTCGGTATCACGTCGGAAATCGGATAAAAGTACGTTGGCTCAGTGGCTCGCAGCCATATGATGCAGTCATCTGGACACCCCTGCCCATGGTTAAAAAGGGGGGAATGCCGCGGAAGATAACGCTGGAGGTGACGACATCAACGCATGAATTTACGCACATCGCCAGAAAACAGCTTCATGAAACCGGCGGATCATTTGGCCCAAAGGGTACACAGATTGATAAAACGACGCGCGTGCCAGTTTCGAAGCCGTACGTGTACTCAGGCGAAGAACATATCAGCGATCTCGCGTTACAGATAATCGGCAGGCTGTCGGCAAAAGCGAAGAAACGGTATCCACCAAATACGGTGTTGATCATCAATTGCGAGACGGATGGCCTGATTTTCCCGGACGAGTGGAGAGCCGCAATTCAGCAAGTAGAGTCTCGGCATCCACAAGTCATTCCGAGAAGTGTTCATGGTTGCCTCGAAAGGAAATCACTCGGCGAGTCTGTGGGGATCGGCCTAGCAGCACCAGCGAAAGAAAAATGGTAATCATCAGCCTAAACATTTCTCCTGACCGCCTCCGATAATATGGAGCAGTGGCACGGAGGGAAACATCGGACGACTGTGATGATCGGCTTTCCGCACGCCGGCCGGTCCGTGACTCTGGGGGCATCCCCTTTACAGAGATCCGACGGGAACAGGCGCCGGACGCTCAAATCAACGAAATGGCGACTTTACTCCACTGGCCACGCAGCGTTCTATCGAGACTGTGACGTGCACCCGCTTCAACGATGCTATTATTTTGTTCTGCTGCTTTGGGTTTCAAATGGAAATACCAACAGGGCCGATCCGCGCCGTTGAATCGCGGCAAATCGTCGCGAGGTTGCTGCCGGCGCTCTGTTTTGCGTTGATCCCAATCCTCTTGCAGGCGCAGCGGCCAGTCGCTAGCGTTGCAAGCCAGGGATTGCGTATCTCGACGCCACGGGGATCCGCCGTTGAACCTTACATCATATCGCTCGATTGGTCCAAGCCGCAGCCGCAGATAACTCGCGCGGTCGTCGTTTTCCATGGTAAGGGCCGCAACGTCGAAAGCTACTATCGATCGCTTGTGGAAGCAGCCGGCATTGCCGGCGACGCGGGAAGCAATACCGTCCTTATCGCTCCTCAATTCCTGGATGAAGAAGACGTTGGTCCGCGCGGTCTCCAACGGGATGTTCTGCGCTGGCGGCGCACGGACTGGGAGTCTGGCGCGCCGGCAGTCGCACCGATTTCGATTAGTCCGTTCGACATCATCGATGCTATTCTCGCTCGCCTTTCGGATCACTCGATCTTTTCCAACCTCAAGAGCGTGGTTTTGGCTGGACACTCCGGCGGTGCACAGTTAGTCCAACGGTATGCGGTGGTCGGCCGGGCGCTGACGACAATATCCGAAGGCGGCCTTCATGTCCGCTTTGTGATCGCCAATCCATCGTCGTACCTTTACTTCAGCGACGAACGCCCCGGCGCCTCTGGGACCTTGGCTGCATCCAAGACCCATGGCTGTCCAAATTTCAACCATTGGAAATACGGCCCCATTGATGCGCCTTCCTATGTCCGCACAGGCGCTGATAATCTTTGGGCGCAGATAGAGGCAGCATATGCCAGGCGGGATGTGATCTATCTTCTAGGCACCGCTGACACCGATCCTCACGAGCATGATCTTGACGTCAGCTGCGGCGGGGAAGCGCAGGGCCCGACTCGGTTTGCGCGCGGCCAGGCATATTTCGTTTACCTTCACAACCGCAATTCGCCGGGATGGAACCAGCGACTGTGGTTCGTTCCTGGCGTAGCCCATTCCGCCCGTCAGATGTTCACTTCCACGTGCGGAGTTAGCGCTCTCTTCGATACCGGAATCTGCCAGGACCGGTAGCGGATAGATCCTCCTCGTTGGCGGCCGTGCTCCGTTAGCCTATTGTGGGAGTGGGGTCCGTCGCTCGCGTCATTCTCACACATCAGTTGGATCGCCGCGAGATGGAGGGCGATTAAGTTGCCCCGTCTGAACGAGGAAGTGCACTACGCTTCCTTCAGAGAATAGCCTGGCGATTTGTTGAGTTTACGCCCTGGGCAATCCGCCGCGCGGTTGATCCGTTCCGGCCACTTTGGCGAAAACGCCCGACTGACCGATCTGGGCGGCGTCTCCGGCCGTATCTTCGGCTATCCGGAAGGATTGTTCCCGTAAGCCCGCTCGCGCTCTTGACAGGTAGACCTTTCCGATAGCCCAGGAAAACGGCCATATCCGTAAGCACAACGGACGCTGGCCCAAGTTCTGGGAAGTTGCAAGGAATCCAGCTTGTTCATGGTGTCATGACATTGTCAGGCAGATGTGGTATGCTCACGAATGGAGCGGTAGCAAGGGAGAGAACCATGGCGCATACCGAAACCCGTAACGAGAAGCTCGACCTCCGGCTGACGCCTTCGGCGAAACGGACGCTGCAAACCGCAGCCCTAGCCGCACACCGTTCCGTCAGTGAATTTGTGCTGGAGAGCGCCCTCGCCCGCGCCGAGGAAACCCTTCCCGATCGCCAGCGTTTCGGGCTGAACGCCGCTCAGTGGGAAGCCTTCCAGGCGGCACTCTCCGCACCTCCCCATCCCGCGCGGCGACTAACGAAGCTCTTGAAGGAGAAGAGCGTCTTCGAGCGCGGCGGCGTTGATTGACCCCACTCCGAATTGAAAAGCTGCTCCGCAGCCACGACGTCGATGAATTCGATTGCGGCCGGGAAGCCCTCAACCGGTTTCTTGCGCGTTATGCGTTCCAGAACCAGCAGGCAGGCGCTTCCCAAACCTACGTTGCCCTCGCCGATGATATTGTCGCCGGTTACTACACGCTTGTCGTCGGCCAGGTCGAATATGCCGCAGCGACCGAACGCCTCATCAAGGGCCTCGCCCGTTATCCCGTTCCGATCATGCTCCTCGCCCGGCTGGCCATCGCGACATCTTGGCAGGGCAAAGGCCTTGGGTCTGGGTTGCTCAAGGACGCGATGCAACGAACGTTGCAGGCCGCGGATATCGCCGGTATTCGTGCGTTCGCGGTTCACGCCAAGGACGATGAAGCCAGGGCGTTTTACGAACACTTCGGCTTCACGCCGCTTCCGAGCGACCCTTTCCATCTCTTTCGTCTGCTCAAGGACATTCGCACCGGCCGCTAATCCGCGATTGTGATCGGAGAAACTCTTCCATGATGAGTTCTCGAAAAGTGCAGAGCCATTGAGCGCACAGCCCGACGCAAACTCACGATGCCGGATGAAGCGGAGAGCCTCCAGGATTTGGCCCTCCTGCCCGGTACGCGGCTAGAAGCACTCCAGCGGGACAGGAAGGGTCAGCACCGCATTCGTATCAATAACCAATACCGCATCTGCTTTACCTGGGCAGATGGCAACGCCGACGATGTGGAAATCGTGGACTACCACTAGGGGAGACCAGACCTTATGCCGAAACTCCTTGCACCGATATACCCCGGAGAAATCAACCGGGAGGAACATGCCGGATACGGCACAGAATGGTCGGCAGCGGCGGAGCACCGATCGGACGATAAAGAACGCAACGAAGAGGACTTTAGCGCGCAGCGAGTTGGCTGAGCCGCCTTCCCACTCCCCGAGCATCCCTTGTCCAATCCCAGCAAATTCCAGATGCTCCTTCATATACGACTGAACTTCTCTGGTGGTCTCGCTAATCGCTTCGCCGATGCGTTCCAAAAATGCCCCTAGAAAAGGCTCGCCATCCGAACCTGCACGAAAAACCCACCCAATCCACGACACCATCCCATATTTCTCCTCCTCACTTGTATTTCACCTGTTATTTAGGGGAACGACATGCCTCGTCCTTGGCGGGAAGCATGGCGACGGCCGGCGGTCCACTGGACAGGGGGAAGATGATGGAAATCATGCACCGCCATGGTCTCACTCCGGATCGGCGCAGAAAAGCTGGCCGCAGCGGTCGCAGTCGAACTGATCGCAGCGAGAGTAGAGCATCTTGCCGCATGTGGCATCCGCACAGGGGCGTGCCTCGAGCAGGGCACATGCAGGACCGCTTTGAGTCAGCAGTTCGGCAGCTTGCCGTAGCTCACCTATGGCATACAATCGGCTTGCCTGGTCCTTGAGAGCCCGAGTCTCGGCGCTTTCGAACGGCTTGAGATAGCTGCCACCCCATCTCCCCTCGGCTGACAATGCCTGGGCAGCTCGGAACGCTCGATCGCGAATAGTGGACTGCATGATTTCGGCTTCCGTTTAAGATTATGTGCTAAGGCCAGCCGAACTCCCATGCCATGCGCACCGCCTGGGTTACATTACTTTGCCGATAAAATAGTGAATAGTCCCAGTCGAGAGCGCCGTATGACCCGCCACCAGCCGGCCCTGGACTGGCAAGAGCGTCCTGGGGAGCGTCAGAAGATAGATCACGATGGATCAGTCGGGAACAGGTTACGCACCCGGACAGCAAAGGGGGGCAAAAGTGAGAACCAGCAGTGCGTATTCGCGAACTGCAAATTCCCTCCTTCTCCGCGCAGCTTCCGTTGCGAGTCCATGTTGACCGGGTCAGCAGTCCCGCGGGACTGTCGTGATTGAACTCACCGGCCGCGTCCGACCCCCGGAACAATTCCTCACTGTAACGGTTTTTTCACAATCATTTTCACAGCAAAGACCCGCGAAAGTGATAGTCGGCATTGGAAATATAAACATGTGAATAAAGAGCCGAATCTCGGCTACCCTTCGAATGTTTTTGCTAGAAATGGGTGCGCATCCGTCCCTGCTCTGCGCGATGGATACAAAATGATGACGCGATGAAGAACATCCTGATTGTTGACAACGATCTCGGGTTCATTTTTTGGTTGGGCGCTGCCCTGATTGGCGCAGGTTATCAAGCGTGGCCCGCCACGAGCCATTCAGAAGCGATCTCCCTGGCCAGCCGCAAGCCTCTGGCTCGGCTGGATTTGTTGATTGTGAACGTATCTTTGCCGGCCGCTTCCAAAATCATTGCGCACTTTCGCGGCACCCAGTCGCAGCTTAAAGTCATGGCATTAGGTCCGCAAGGTAAGAGTCTTCATGGCGTGAAACCCTGGCAACCGACACCTGGCCTCAGCGACGATTCAGCAAGACAGGAATGGGTACGGGTGGTCAAACAGATGTCCGGCAAGCGGAGTCGCGCGGCATAGCTCAGGAAATACATCGTTTCCGTCGGAAGCACGCGGGGTGACACTGACTTGAGCCCTCAGGGGCGGGAGATACACTTGGCATCCTTTTCTCTTGCATCACGCCATTCAACCGGACCGTGTAACGCCCGTTGCAGTCACCATTATCGGCCAGCCGACTGGGCAGGGGCGTCCAACTCGGTGGCACACCTTGGCGGCGCGAACCAACCGCATTCGATCGTGTTTGTGGATTGCGGGTTGACCAGGGAACCACGCACTCCGGGTTGAGACGCGCGTCGAACAGCGCCGCCGAAGTGTCGCCAGTGGAGGGCGGTTGCCACCTCGCACGGCGCCACGCCGGGCACCGATAAAGCGATCTATCCGGCCAAGGACATTGCCGGAAGGAGCTGCGCTCGGGAGACGGGCCGTGCGTTCCGTCCCTGGGCTGTGACCGGGGAACTTCAGTTCGTGGCTCGCGACGCGGGGCCGCCGTGCGTTAGTGAGTGACCCCATCGCCAGAACAAACATGCCGCCATCATTAACGCGGTGAGCAGCAGTGGGCTCCGCGCTGATGGCGCATCGGCGATAATCCTGTAATCCAACGTCAGCCCCAGTTGCGCGCGATCGCGCCGCTGCTCTCCCAGCTGAATGCGGGGATTCGCCGGAACCAGCGCGTTGACGAGGTAGACGCTTGACTCGGTCCGGTGCGTGTTCAAGAAGTAGACCTGATGGCGTCCGGCGCTGGCAGGCGGAACTTTCGCGGTTGCCCGCAGCCGGATGGTCCCCACGCCGAAGCTCATAGCGCGGAATTCCGGGAAGTTCGCCTCGACCAACTGGATCGCCACGGGACGGCCGTCGATTTTGAGCACGACAGAACGGAGCACCTGTTGCGCATAGGCTTCGCCCTCAGCATCGGAGACCTTTCCGTCGCGGTTTGTATCGATCCAGGCAAATACCCCGGCCGCCACAGCGGAGCCGGCCGTCAGGTCGATTTCCAGATCCACCCGCTCGGTGTCGATAGATAGCAGCGTTGCCTGGAGGTATTCATCGACCCGATGCGCGGCGGCCGATGGGAGAGTCGCAAGCCACACGCTCAGGACCGCGAACATTGCGATGAGTCTCCGGACGTTCATGGCCTGACGAGTTTCGCGCCGTAATCGTTGGTTGGGTCGCGGTAGATCGTGTGGATGTGGTCGGTGTCGCCCTGCTGCGGAGCATACTCGATGACGACCGTCGGCCCCTGAACGCGGTAGTACGCCAGACCGCCGTTCTTCGTGGCGCCGCTCCAGGCGAAGTAGGTTTGGGGCAGGTTGGCTTTGATTTCCGCCATCTTGGCTGCTGCCGCCTCGTCGTTGAGGATGCCAACCCACTCATGCACAAGGTCGAGCAGCATAGCCTGCTGATTCGCATCCAATTCGGAAGCGAGGATGCCTTCCGGTTGAATTATTTTTCCGTCAGCGCCGGGTCCGAGCACCAGATCCTTCACTTCATAGTTCAGGATGGCGTGCTGTTGTTGCCCCGCATTCAACGCGTTGATGAGTGCGAAGCCCTTGTCATTTTCGTGGCCGAGCGGCCGAATCGTCTGGCCGTTCAAAGTGTATTTCGCCGGCTGGGCGGCTGGCAGGCTGGGCGTCATTACGGTGTTCGTGCCGACGACCGTGACGTTGATCGCGAGATGATGCCCCCCAAATTGAATCATCCAGGCCGCGGCTGCCGACGGGGTCCCGAGGAGCGCAATGTAGTACTCGTCGAGTCCGAAGCGAATACCCCCGCCCGGGCCTCCCGGGCGCCCGCCGGTCCGCCCGCCTCCGGCATTCTTGAGCACCTCATCGCCGTTCATGATGTCGGTGACTTTTTGGTAGCCCTCGCGGCTCAACGCTGCGGCGACGAGCGCAAGCGCCGCCTCACGTTGCCGCGCTGTCATGTCGCCGAAGCGCAAGCCATTCCGCTGAAAAATTCCGGTGGGAAGGTTGGACCATCCAGTACGCTGGCTACTCGTAAAGCTGAACGTGCATTTGGCCCGCTCGG
>Ga0187871_10004796_pt1 | contig 10032 bp, 5 predicted proteins | sample June2016WEW_16_1_FD_132988 | JGI IMG/M metagenome (GOLD analysis project Ga0187871, IMG submission 132988) | Peatland microbial communities from SPRUCE experiment site at the Marcell Experimental Forest, Minnesota, USA - June2016WEW_16_10 | ecosystem: Environmental > Terrestrial > Soil >...
ACCGTCACCCAGTGCCAGGACGATGCCCTGGCGGGCGGAGTGGAAGGCAACTGCCGGGTCCAACTCTCCGGCAAATCGTGCAGCGGGACCATGCAGTTGAGCTGGGACCAGCCCATCGCCAATGGACTGTTCGTGCGCGGAAGCCTCGGTGAAATGAGGGTCAATCCCATCGAATTTCGCTGGATTGAGGCGCGGCGTAACGGCCGCCCGTGGGAGCGCGTTCCCTGCAAGCCCCGCTGGCCCTCGAACCTCTACGGCGCACGGTCCCAAACCTCTGCTCCGCAAGTGTACGAAGATTGCATTTATCTACAGTGGGTTCAATTCCTTCGCTCCGTGTCTTATGGGGAGGCCGTGCCGGTGGGACCCAGGGAGGCCCATGCCGTGGCCCTCCAAATTGAGAGCGCCTTTGCTCATGCGAGGCCGCTTCCGCAGCCGTGGCTGGACGAGGCGGAGCAATCGGTCGCGTACCGGCGTCACTGGCAGAAGGCGATGGCCTTGGACGCAGTCCCCGCCTCCATCGGGATTGCCACAGGTCCGCCTGCTTCCAAAGTGAGGTTTCCGCCGGGAGCGGCGATCTCCTGCCAAGTGAGAACCGAAGCCCTTTTCCAGAAGGAGAACCAGGCATGAAACGCATTGCAGTGGCAGGGGCCGCGGGCTTTGTCGGAGTTCGTTTTGTGGAATACGGCATCCTGTCCGGGGAGGTGGACGTGGTTCCCATCATCCGCTCGCTCAAGAGCGCGGCCCGTCTTGCGCGCTTTGGGCGCTGTTGGAGCCGGGCCGACGCGTCTGACTCCCAGGCCCTCAGTGCCGCGATATCGGGCTGCGATGCCGTGGTCAACCTGGCCTTGGGGGAATTCGATGCCATGTCCTCGACGGCGCTTTCCGTCTGGGATGCCTGCGCCGCGGCCCGCGTTCCGCTCCTGATCCACTTAAGTTCGGCCGAAGTTTTTGGGCGCGCGGAGGATGCGACGCTGACCGATGATTCGCCGCCCTTGCAGAAGCACTGGATGGAGTACGCCAGGAGCAAGGCGGCGGCCGAGACGGCGCTGCGGGAACGCTTTGGGGACAGTAGGGTGGCCTGCATCATTCTGCGTCCGGGCCTGATTTGGGGACCGCGCTCTCCCTGGGTCGCCGGACCCGCCGCGGAACTGGCTGCCGGGAGCGCCTTTCTCCTCGATGAAGGGAAGGGGATTTGCAATTTGATCTACCTGGATAACCTTATGCACTCCATCCTGGGAGTGGTGGACGCAGGCCCCATTCAAAGCGGTTGCTACAATGTGTCGGACGATGAGACGATGACGTGGGCCGGCTATTACCGCGCCCTCGCTTCTGAGATGGGCGTCGAGTTTTCATCCATTCACCAACTGCCGCCCTGCAAGTTTCCTTCTGGGCTGGGCGACCGCCTGGAGGGGTTGCGGTCAACGACGCTAGGCAAGCGGTTGAAACGCGGGTTGAGCAAGGAGGCCAAGCAAAAGATCAAGCGCATTCTCCTGCTCTTGCGCCAGTCCGGGCCATCCGCCGGCCCTGCGCCGCCCGGCCAACCGCACGTCGCGCGCAGCGACTGGCACCTGCAGAACACCCGGCACAAGCTGCCCACGGCGAAGTTTGCGGGCGCTTTTGGGCATCTCAACCGGTTCACTTTTGAGGATGCCATGAACCTCACCGGCCAGTGGCTGAGTTTTGCCGGATACGCCAATCCCTGGAGCGCCGGGGCGCCGCTATAGACCACAGACTGATAGGAAACTGATGGACTCAAGCAAGAATGTTTCCAAGACAAATGACCAAAGAGCACCAACTTGACGCATTGGTGAATTCACCGGCCCCATCAAAAGGACTTCCCTTTGACGGTGATCTGCCCCTGGACGCGCCGTTCCGCCCCACTTTGACCGGCCAACCCGCGGTGCTGATTGTTTCGGGATGCGCCTCCCATCCTTCCGAGGGTGGAAACCGCCGCCGCTTGTTTAACTTGGCGGCAATGCTCCGGCAGATAGGATGGCGCCCGGTGCTGCTCTACACCGATTACCTGCCTGGAGATTTCGCAGCCATGCGACAGTGGTGGGGAGAGGACTTTTACTACCAGCCCTACCGGCCCGGCTCCTTGAAGTGGATGATGAAGCGACTTTCCCGCCGTTGCGCGCTTGAGCACGGCAGGCTGCGCAGTTGGCACCGTTCCCGCCTCTACAATTGGGGCAGCGGAAATCCCCAAGAGGACGCCGCAACCGCGAGAATCCCGGTGGATAATTACTACGAGCCAGCCTTGGATCCGGTGATTGATGAACTCCACCGCCGCTACAAGTTTCAGGCGGTAATCGCCCAGTTTGTGATTATGAGCCGCGCTCTTTTGCGCTTTCCCGGAGGAGATGTCAAACGGTTGATTGACACGCACGAGGTCTTTGCCCTCGGGGATGCCTGGAAGACCGCGGCTCCCTCCAAGCTCTGGCTGCGCATCTCACCGGAGGACGAAAAGACGGCTCTGCGCCGGGCTGACTCCGCCATCGCCATCCAGCACCATGATGCCGCCACCCTGCGGAGGGAGGGCATTGCCGCCGGGGTTCTTGGCCACCCGGTCGAAGTGGTCCGCGATGTGCGGGCCGCCGATGCCCTTGGGTCGGGCACCATCCTCTTTGTCTCCCGTGGCCATCCGTTTGATGTGGCGGGCTTGGAGTGGTTTGCGCGGGAGGTTTATCCTTTGCTGGCCGCCTGGCTGCGCCCTGAGCAGGTGGTGGTGGCTGGCATGATCAAGGACGTGATGAACCCCCGCCCGCCCTTCCGGTTTCTGGGCCGTGTGGCCGATTTGCCGGATCTCTACGCCAGGAACCGGGTGGTCATGGCGCCACTCCACGAGGGCACGGGCCTGAAGATCAAGGTGGTGGAAGCGTTGGGGTACGGCAAGGCGCTCGTCGCCACCCCGTTTGCCGCCCTGGGAGTCGAAGAAGGCGCCGGCGCCGCCTTTGTGGTTGCGCCGACGGCCCGTGATTTTGCCGCAGCCCTCCAGCGCCTCCTGAAGGATGACCGGGAGTGCATTCGCCTTATGGAGGGCGCTCTCGCCTTTGCCCGGCACTGGAACAAGGAACAGGCCCTGGCATTGAAGTCGGTCCTGGCCATGCCGCTTGGGATAACCGGGAAGGCTGGAGAATTCGCGGAGAGCGGCCCCTTTGAGCAGGAAGTCCAGGCGCAAGGCGCGTACTCATGAATAACAGCGCTAAAGAGCAGATGAAGGCCTATCCAGGCAGTTCCACGGCGGCCGTTGCCGTGGCGCAGGCAGGTGGCGCCAGCCTGGATGCCGACGCGCAAGCCAATGGCAGCGTCCCGGAGACATCAACAACCGATTTGACTACTGATGTGCTCATTATCAGCCACGATGCCCACGATGCCCGGTTTCACAAGCGGATGAGGATGTTTGCCGACATGGGCTTTGCCGTCACCTGGCTGGCCTTCGACCGCAGCCGGGATACCCGCCTGACCGACGAGGTTCTCTCCCAGTTTCCGGGCCGGATCCTGGGCAAGCGCAAGGACGGAGCGTATCTGGGCCGTCTCACTGATTTCTCAAACGCCGTCTCCCGGATCAAGGAATATGGCGCGCGAGCCTCGCTGGTCTATTGCATTAACCTGGATAATCTATTTGCGGCTCTCCTGGCCAAAACCCTCGGGGGCAATTCGTGCCGGATGGTCTACGAGGTGGCTGACATCCAGTCTGTCCTCCTTCGCCGGGACCCGGCCGGCATGCTGCTCCGCGCGCTGGAACGCTGGTGCCTGCGGCGCACCGATATGGTGGTGTACACCTCCGGGCACTTTATGACACGGTTTCTGCGCCCGGTGCAACATTGTTCCGCTCCCGCGCTTCTTCTGGAAAACAAGATATATCCGGCAACGGCGCTGCCGGCCCGCGCCCCGGCCCCTCCCCGGAAGGAAGGTCCCATCGTCGTGGGATACCTCGGGCAACTGCGCTGCACCCGCTCTTTGGAGATGATCGGCCGCCTGGCGGCTGCCTTTCGCGGGAAGGTCCGGTTTGTCTTGTGGGGCTATCCCAACCACCAGGCCACGGGCGCATTTCGCCGGACGATTGCCGGCACGCCCAACGTAAGCTACGAAGGACCCTACCGCAATCCGGACGACTTGGCGCGGATATATTCCTCGGTGGACCTCTGCTGGGGTTTTGACTTCTGCTGTCCGGGACTGAACTCGAGTTGGTGTCTCACCAACCGGCTTTACGAGGCGGGTTACTTTGGCGTGCCAATCCTGGTGGAGGACGAGACGGCGGCGGGTGAGTTTGTGCGCCGCCTGGACTCGGGTTGGAGCCTGGGCCGGCCCTTGGAGGAATCGCTGCATAAGTTTCTTGGCGCGATTTCTCCGCGGGAAATTCAGGCCAAGCAGGCCCACACCGCGGCAATTGCCCGGGATGCGTTTGTCTTGGACGGCCAAATGGCCTCGTTGCGCCAGGCATTCCTGCCCCTGGCCGCCTGGCGCGATTGCGGAATGTGATGACTTCTTTGGAGAACCTATGCGCGTGCATATCATGTCCAATTTATTTTCGCCCGACGAACTAGCCGGGGCGGCCTTGTTCACGGATCTGGCCCTATTCTTGCGTGAGCGGGGCCACGAAGTGCGCGTGACCAGCACGTTTTCCTATTATCCCGCCTGGAAGCTGCGGCCGGAGGATAAGGGGATTTCCTGGCGCCAGGATTCGTTCGAGGGCATCCATGTGCGCCGGGTGCGGATGTTTGTCCCCAGCCGTCCCACGGGCAAGACCCGGATGTTGTCCGACCTGAGTTTCTTTGCGGCACTGCTTCGCCGCGGCACCCACCCTGGATGGCGCCCGGATGTAGTCCTGACCGCCATCCCGATGCTCTCGCAGAGCCTGGCGCAACGGTTCCTCTACTGGGGCCGCGGTGTGCCGCGCCTGATCGTGGTCCAGGACTTTGTGGTGGATGCCGCATTGGAACTGGATATCCTGCGCCTCCCCGGCTTGGGCCGCATTTTGCGCGGAATGGAGCGGTGGGCGTTGCGTTCTGCCTCCACCCTTTTGACCATCAGCCCCCTGATGCTGGAGAAGCTCCGCTCCGTGGTAGGCGAGGATCGCCGCACTTGCTATGTCCCCAACTGGATACATCGCAGCCTGCGCACGGAGATCGAGCGGCAGGCCCAGCGTCCGTCTCCGCGCCGTCCTTTGTCTCTTTTTTATTCCGGCAACTTGGGTGTCAAACAGGGTTTGCCTTCCTTCCTGGCCCAATACCGCGCCGCGGGGGCAGGCGCCGGCAATTGGTCCCTCACCATCCACGGAGGCGGCGCCGAACGGGAGCGCCTGCTGGGCGAGGTGGCGCGCACACCGGGTTGCGCCCTAGGACCGGTTCTGGATGAGGAGTCTTATGTCGCCAATCTCCGCAGTTGCACCGCCTGTCTGGTGACCCAAAGCCCGGGGGTGGGGAGCAACTTCCTGCCCAGCAAGCTGCTTCCGGCCCTGGCCACCGGCACGCCTGTCCTGGCTGTCTGCGAACCCGGCAGCCCGTTGGGCCAGGAAGTGTCCCTGGGCGGGTACGGCAAAGTGGTCTCGCCCGGCAATTCTGCCATGCTGGCGAGCCTCCTTTCAAGGTGGGCCTCGGAACCGACCCTCTTGGAGTCCATGCGCGCCCGCGCCCTGCAGCGCGCACCTGAGTTCGACCGGGAGCGCGTGCTCTCTGTCTACGAGCAGGAACTGCTGTCACTGGCTGCCGCGCGCCCGGTGGTTTCGACTTCCGCCTCCGGCGTGAAAGCCCAGGCTCAGGCGGCGTCTAAGCGCAATGGCGCTTCAAACAGATGGCCTGAAAAAGAGCCGTCCTTGCCACCCGAAGGCATTTTAAGCCCCGACCACCAATAACCAAGCCTGCGGCCCTTTCTGGAAAGGCCTGTGGGCAACAACCTCATGGAACGCAGAAACAACTTTGATCTGATCCGGTTACTCGCGGCGCTTCAAGTTGCCGCCTACCATGGAATTGTCCATTTCCATGTTCCAATCCATCCTCTGCTTTGGAAATTGTTGGAGACTTTCCCGGGTGTGCAGAGCTTCTTTTGCATTAGTGGCTTTCTCATCGCCAGGTCCGTGGAACGAAACCGCCATGACCTCAAGGCATACGCATGGTCGCGCGTACTGAGAATTTATCCTGTTCTGATTCTTTGTTCGACGGTCTGGTTTTGCCTGATGTTTGTATTGGGAGTCTTTCATGGAGTTGAGTGGTGGCGGGTGGCATCCTGGTATTCTGGCGCTGTCGCTATCGGCGGATCGGGAATTAATCCAAACTTCTTCCGGGGTTTTGGCATCGGCGTTTGGAACGGAGCTCTTTGGACAGTCGGCGTTGAGATAGCCTTTTACGTGCTTTTGCCCATCCTCTATTTGTTAGACCGATGGGGACCTGCGTTCCTGGATCGGATTTTCTTTGTGCTTTGCCTCGCCTCCTTTGCGCTTTTTTTATACTTTGATGGGTTGCATTATGGCGATACGATTCATTTTGGCGCCTTGACCAAGGCGGTTTGGTTCAGCTTGCCCGGGAATCTCTGGATGCTCTTGTTTGGGACAATCATACACCGCCAGATTGGCTGGCTGGGTCGGCTCCTTTCAGGGAAGGTCGTTTGGTGGCTCGGCGGCTATATCGTGCTCGTCTTTTCAACGCACGATTTGGCGGCGGGGGCGGGTGGCAAGGCCATCGAGGCGGCCTTGCTCTTCGTTGTGCATCTGGTCCTCGCGTTGCTGACCGTGTCCGCAGCCTATTCATTCCATGGGCTGGGGGATTCTCTGCTCAAGGGCAATGACATTTCGTATGGCCTCTATGTGTATCACCTCCCGGTTTATAATTTGTTCATTCAATATGGCTTGGGCACAGCACATTGGTTCCCGGCAGCGATCTTGGGCGCCATTCTCTGCGGTTATGCTTCCTGGATTTTCCTTGAGCGGCGCATGCTCGGCTTGAAAAATCGCGTTCAGGCAGCCGCCGGGAGGCATTTGAAGCCTGCGAAATCCGGCGCAGCGCCGGGAGTTTCAAGATTTCGCCTGCAACAGGATCCAATTGAGTGAGCATTACCGGCCATCGCCACGTTTCAATCCGGAAGCTGTATCAACGAAAAAGGAGACTTATGTCAGCGAAAACTGCCGCTGAAGACAGTCAAATCAAGACCATCCGGGATTTAATTGATGAAATGGCCGGCAGGCAGCCTGAGGCTGTGTTTCTCACCAGTCCTGAAACCGGAAGCACTCTGACGTTCCGGGGCTTGCAGGAACAGTCAATGCTTTTGTCGGCCCAGCTTCAGCAATATGGGTTGGAGCACGGCGACAAAGTCGCCTTCTTGCTGGACAACGGGCTGTTCACCGCGCAGTTGTTCCTGGGAACGATGTACGGGGGCTTTGTATCGGTGCCTCTGAATGTTCGCGCGGGTGTCTCCACATTGTCCTACACTCTGGACCACTGTGACGCGAAGGTGGTTTTTGTCGGGGACCAGTACGCCGCCCTAATAAAGGAGGTGCTGGCCAATGTGCCCAGGGCGGTGCGGGTGATCCCTGCCAACATTGATGGCTCCGCCACGGTAGGAGAAGCGCCGGTGATAGGCACGCTGCCAATGCCCCCTGCTCCGGAGGACATCGCAATGTTGATGTACACTTCGGGCAGCACCGGCCGCCCCAAGGCGGCGATACACTCGCACAGCACAGTGCTGGCCCATGGCAGAAATTCCATTTGTGCGCACCAACTCTTCGTTGCGGACCGGTCGCTTTTGGTGCTTCCGCTCTATCATATTAACGCGGAATGCGTGACGCTGATTCCCACGCTGCTGAGCGGCGGCTCGGTCGTCGTGCCGCACGGCTTCAACGTCAGCCAGTTCTGGGATTGGCTGGACGACTATCATTGCACCTGGTCGGCCGTGGTGCCGACGATCATCTCGCAGCTCCTGGATTGGAAGGATCCTCGCGCAGACAGCCGTCAAGCCGCTTTCAAGCGCATCCGCTTCCTGCGGTCTTCTTCGGCGCCGCTGTCGCCGTCGTTACACCGCGAGTTTCTCGATAAATTCAAATTGCTTCTCATTCAGGCGATGGGCTCGACTGAGGCGGGCAACATTTTTTCCAATCCGCTGCCCCCAGGCTCAAATAAGATTGGTTCGCCGGGGCTGCCGTGGGGTTTCGAGACTAAGATCGTGAATCGGGAGGGGGTCGAAGCGCCGGCTGGAGAACCTGGCGAAATTCTCATTCGCGGACCGGCTTTGATGCCCGGGTATTACAAAGACCCAATCGAGACAGCGGCGGTTGTTGACCCTGAGGGCTGGCTGCACACCGGCGATCTCGCGTATCAGGACAAGGACGGTTATTTCTTCGTCGTTGGCCGCTCCAAAGAGTTGATCATCAAGGGCGGGGTCAACATTGCTCCGAAGCAGATTGATGAAGTGCTGGAGTCGCATCCGGCGGTTTTGGAGGCAGCCGCTGTCGGGGTCCCGGACCGTTACGTGGGCGAGGATTTGATCGCCTTCGTGGTTCTGCGGGCTGGAATTGCGGTGGACGAAAAGGAGTTGCTCACCTTCTGTGAGAGTCGCTTGGGCCACTTCAAAACCCCGACACGGATTCATTTTGTCAAAGATTTGCCGAAAGGCCCTTCGGGCAAAGTGCAACGACTGAAGTTACAGGAGAAAGCGGCGCAACCCTCTGTTTCCGAGCCGGGTTCTTCCGAAGGCAAGGCAGCGGCGCAAGTTGACCGGGAGGCCCCTTGCGCCGGCTCAATTGCGCCGTCAACGCCGATTGAGCAAACGATCGCTGCAACGTGGGCGGAGATCCTGGCGCAGCCGCTGATTGACCCGCAAGCCAATTTCTTCGCATTGGGGGGGCATTCGTTGCTGGCCATCCAATGTCTGTCGCACCTTCGCGACATACTCCCCATTTCACTGTCGCTGTCGGATTTTTTCGAGAATCCAACGGTTGCTCAACAGGCGGCGCTTGTCAGACGGCGCGCGTGGCCGGACCGCCAGGCCCCCGGAGACCAATCCGCCGCAGCTCTGGAACAGGCCCTATTGCAACAGCATGCCCCGCTTGCCGGCTCGCCGATGATTCCGCCGCGGGATCGGACGCTTCCATGTCCTCTCAGCCCGGCGCAGCAGCGGCTATGGTTCCTGGAGCAGCTTAATCCCGATTTGCCGGTCTATAACGAGTCGGAGGCCGTGAGGTTGCAGGGAGATCTCAATGTTGACGCGCTGGAAAAGGCGCTCAACGCCATTATCACGCGACACGAGATCCTGCGGTCCACGATCCGAAGCTCAGGCGAACAAGCCAGTTTGATTGTTCACGAGAGTTGGCCGTTGCGCTTTAAGAAGATTGACCTCAGCTCCCTGGCCCCCGCACAACGCCAGGCGGAAGTCGAGCGGTTGCTAATTGAGGAACCACGGCGGCTGTACCATCTGGATATCGAACCCGGAATCCGGGCGACATTGCTGCGCCTGGGACCCCGGGAGCATGTCTTCATCCTGATGGTGCATCACATCATCTGCGACCGCCTGTCGCTGGGGGTCCTGTGGCGCGAGATGGGGACGATGGTCGAAGCCTTGTTGCACGGGAAGGCTTCTCCTCTTTCTCCTTTGCTGATCCAATACGGCGACTACGCAACCTGGCAGCAACAGACGGTCCACAAAGAGAGTGTTGAGCAAGACCTTGCGTTTTGGAGGGAATACTTGAGGGGGGCGCCGAAAGTGCTCGACTTGCCAACCGACCGCCCGCGGCCGCGCCTCGTTTCCTATCGCGGTGTCAAGCGGCAGTTCCGCCTTGGATCGTCCCTGGCGAAAGGGGTGCGGGATTTGAGCCGGCGGGAAAAAACCAGCCTGTTCACTATTTTCGCCGCCGCGCTGGACACATTGCTGCATCGGTACTCGGGTCAGGACGACATCCTGCTTGGGATCACCATTGCCGACCGTGACCGGCCGGAGCTTCAACCGCTGATCGGCTTCTTTGTTGACACGCAGGTTTTGCGGACAGACCTCGCCGACAACCCGACGTTCCGTGAACTGCTCGGTCGTGTTCAGAAAGGGGTCCTG
>Ga0187871_10004799_pt1 | contig 10027 bp, 14 predicted proteins | sample June2016WEW_16_1_FD_132988 | JGI IMG/M metagenome (GOLD analysis project Ga0187871, IMG submission 132988) | Peatland microbial communities from SPRUCE experiment site at the Marcell Experimental Forest, Minnesota, USA - June2016WEW_16_10 | ecosystem: Environmental > Terrestrial > Soil >...
CACGGGTACCGCGGATCGCAGGCGACGTGACCGCCGGTCCTGCCCTTGTCAGCTGCGTGCTGGCGGGCTATGCGCCGTGCGCGGAAAGGCGCCGCTTTTGATCTGCTCCGGCGCGGCTAGCCGCCGGGGACTGCCTTATGGGGGTTCAACTCGGTTTTATGGGGGTTCAACTCGGTGGCAAAGTCATCTGGGCCGGTTTACTGGGCTGCGGCTGCGGTGCGGGGACTGGCGAGCAGCAGCGGGAGGCTGTCACTGTGCTTCCCTGATGATTAAGCGTCGTGCTGCGGCTACCGCGGTCCGGCCCTGCGTGCGGCCCGGTCCCGGCTCACCGCCCTCGTCGTTTCCGCAGGTCACATGCCTGGACCGGTCGGGCGGGCCGGTGCTGCCGCCCCTTTTCGCCTGCGAAATGCGGGCCCGGCCGGCCCTTGCCGTGTTAGCTTGGACTGGTGATGGATCCCCCGTTTGGGGATGTACCACCACGAGCGGGGATCAAGTCCCCCCTCGGACACATGGGGGTTCAAGTCCCTAGGGACACTAGCCCCAGGGATCGGTGGCCCCGGGCGTAGGACGGACTGTCCATGTCAGCGGCGGCCGTCGGCGCCGCTACTGGGGCTCCCCCGCTACCACGGCCAGCGAAGATGGTCATCCGGAAAGGCAGCGCCTGCGGACCGTTGCCTGCAGGGTGCCCGCGGCCGGGGCCCCTTGTGAGGGTGAATCCGTGCTCGCGCAGGTACCCGATCACGTCCTCGGCGCTGGCCGAGATCAGCGACATTGAGCTGGAAAGAGTCCAGGGTGTTCACGGCCGACGCACCTTGATCGTCATCATCGTGGATCGCCTCTGCGGTACGTGCGGGAGGCAGGGACCGGCCGCGTCAGACGGCCGATAGGGATAGGTATTCCCCACTGCGCCGGCGTCGCACCAGGTCTGGTTGTTCTGGCGCGCCGTCTTTGCGCAGGGGCCGCGGGGCAGGATCCGGTACGGGAGTCGCTGGGTGATTTCCAGCTTGTGCCGGAGCGAACAGCGCTGACTATGTCGGCTGTCGGGTGGACTGTCCGACTTCGATCAGGTGACCGTCGGGGTCGCGCAGGTAGCAGCGGATTTCCGGCCCGCGGTCGATCGGCGGGGTCAGGAACTCCCCGCCCCGGGCCGACCACTGCTGGTAGACCGCGGCGATGTCGGCCACGCGGATGTTCAGGAAGCTGCTGGTCCGGCTGGGATCTGGCGGGGTCTGAAGGGTGACGCCTGGCTTGTCGTCGGTGGGACCGCCGCCCTTGTTGATGATGATCCAGCTGTTGGCGAGCGCGACGACCGACGGCTCGCCCTCCATCACCGCCTCGCCGCCTAGGACGTCGGTGTAGAAGCGCCGGGATCGGGCTACGTCGCCGGAGACGACGAAATGGGTGAGCACGATGCCTTCAGACGGTGCCGGGAACTCGGCCATGTGCTGTCTCCTTCTCAGTTCTGCTGGTCGGGGATCGGGTCGCTTACGTTCCAGATCTGGCCGGATTGGGGGCCGGGGAGGCGAGCGAGCAGGCTCTCGGCGGAGTTCTGCGGGGTGATCAACGCGCCTGAGCTGAGCATGCCGGTGAACTGGTCGTGGAGAGAGGCGCCGATCTGCTCGCGTGGCTGGGCGCGGATATAGGCCTGCATCGAGGTATCGACCGTGCCCGGCCGGTAGACGTTGATGGTGACACCGGTGCCGTCCAGTTCGGTGGCCAGATTGAGTGTGTGGGCTTCGAGGCCACCTTTCGATGCCGCGTAGGTGTTGATGCCGGCCAGCATTCCCGGGTGCTCGGCGATCGCAGCGGACACGTTGACGATCCGGCCCCAGCCGGCGGCGAGCATTCCTGGCAGCACGCGTTGGGTGAGGGCCATCGGAGCGACCAGGTTGATCGTCATCGCGACCGCCACCGCGTCCGGATCGGCGTGCTGGGTGGGGCCGAGCGGCCACACCACCGCCGCATTGTTGACCAGCACCTCGACCGGGCCAAGTTCGCCGACCAGCCGCTTGAGAGCGCTGCGCGCCTGGCCGGCGTCGCCGAGGTCGGCGGTAAGCGGCACTGCGGTGCCGCCGTCGTCCCGGATCTGGGCAACGACCTCATCGAGGTCACGCTGAGTGCGGGCGAGCAGCCCCACCCGCGCGCCCCGGTGGGCAAGGCCGATCGCGATGGCGCGGCCGATGCCGCGGCCGGCTCCCGTGACCAGAGCCGTCCGCCCGTCGAGCGTGGTGGTCATATGTGCCTCCTGGGGAGAGATGGGCATTGTCGGTCATTGGTGTCAAGCCGGCCCGGACTCTGATAGCCCGCTGGGACGGGAGCAGGACGAAGGCGACCACCAGCCCGGCGGCGAAGATCACCCCTCCGGCGGTGAAGCCGACCGCGTACCCGTGCACTCCCGCGTTCCTGAGCAGGCTGGGGGTGCGCGCGTGGCTGGCCAGGTAACCGGACACGGTGCCGGCGAAGATCGTGCTGAGCAGGGCGGTGCCGATCGATCCGCCGATCTGCTGGGCGGTGTTGACTGTTGCCGAGGCGACGCCGGCGTCGTTGCGGTCGACGCCGAGGGTCGCGGTGGCGAATGAAGCGGAGAACACGCAGGCGGCCCCGGCCCCGGCCGGGATGAGCCTCGGAAGCACCTGGCTGGCGTAGCTCCCGCCGGGAGTCAGCCGGGTGAAGATGATCATGGCGATGGTGCCTAGGATCATGCCGGTCACGATGACCGCCCGGGGACCGACGCGGGCAGGATCTTGGTCACCACCGCCACGAGAGGCTTTCGGTCAGCAGCCCGCCGAGCAGCAGCCCCACCGAGGTTCCGCTGGCGGCGATCGCACTGAAGATCCCAAAGGCCCTCGGACGGTCCGGTGAATTGTGAAAGGTGAGGGTCAGCAGTGACAGCGCCGAAGGGGCCAGCAGCGCCCCGAACGATCCCTGCAAGGCCCGGGCAGCTACCAGCACACCGAATGACGGCGCTACGCCGCCGACAGCCGACGCCCCGGGCGAACCCCAGGAGCCCGGCGACGAACGTCCATTTGCGGCCGAACAGGTCGCCGAGGTTGCCGCCGAGCAGCAGCAAGCTCCCAAGGGTCAGCGCGTAGGCGGTGATGATCCATTGCCGGTCGCCGTCCGAGAACTGCAGAGCCTGCTCTGCCGACGGCAGCGCCATGTTCACAATCGTCACGTCGAGCACGACCATCAGCTGCGCCGCACCCACGAGGACCAGGACCGCCCACCGGCTGGCAGGAACGTGGCTGCTGGGCGCCGCACAGGCGGCTTGCTGGGCACCGGGACCGTTCATTTCGTCACCGTCATAGGGTTCACCGTGAATCTGTTGTTTCCGGTTCGGTGTGGATTTCATTCACTCCATGAGCGTCGGTGTCCGCGGCGCTCTTACCTCCGCTGTGCCACCAGCCAGCCGCAGGACCGGTGGCCTGATCACCTCGGTGTGCTGCGTTCGGGGCCGGTGAACCGCCCCATCTCGCTGAAATTGAGGACCGGGAAACCGGATCAGGCGCCTTCCTCGCCGATTCTGAACTCCGGGCGGCGGGCACGGCGCGCGGACCATGCCATCGCCGGGAAAGATGTGCCGCCGCGCGGATGCTAATCCCGCAAACAGGCCGGGCTGTCCTCGCGCCCGCCAGCTTCGGTCAAGGGAGACATCGTCGCCAGCCTGCCCATCCTTGCCAGTGGCGTTCTCGTCACTCGCTTCCTGGTGTCTGCCGATGTCGAGCGGTCGGCACGCTTCTACCGCGACATGCTCGGCGACGAGGCGGTGCGCACGGGGGAGCCGTCGATAGTCGCTCTGGCCAACAGCTGGGACGTCTCCGTCTCCTCCGACGGCCGCGACCTGTAGGTGCCCGAAGCCACCAGCAGCCAGATCGCGTCGTTCAGCATCGGGGCCCGCGCCCAGCTCAAGCCGGCGGGCCATCCCCAGCTGCTGGCCGCAGGGTCGGCCGGCATCGCTGCCAGCTGAGGCAAATCCCGCAGCACTTGCCGCAGGCCAAGCAGAGCCGGGCAGAGCAGGGCGCGCCGCGAAATCGCCTCATGTCACGCGGCTCGGCTGGCGCTCATCAGGGCGCATCTCCAGCGAGGGCCGCGAGCAGGCCGGCGAAGTCTTCGCCGCAGGGGCCGCAGGCGCGCAGATGCGCCGCGATGCCCGGGTAGCGCCGTTCGGTAACGTCAGCTCCCTCCTTGCTGACCGCGTCGACGTAGATGTCAAGCAACTCCATCGCCCGCTCGCATCCCACGTCCTGCGGATCGGTCCGCAGAAAGCGCTCGAGTGCCTGCCATCCGTTCATGACTCGCCCCCTTTCTCATCCAGATAGCCGTGAGCGACGAGATGGGCCCGGATCTTTCGCCGGGCATCGAACATCGTCTTATATAGGGCATTTCGCGTCGAGCCCAGCTCGGCGGCCAGCGCGTCGAGGGGGATCCCGTCGACGACTATCGCGACGAAGATGTCGCGCTGCCGCTCGGTCAACGCCTCAGTGACGGCCCGGCGGAGCGCGCCGGCGAGTTCGCGGGACTCGGCGTGCTCCGCCGGGCCGGCGGAGAACCGGTCAGGGATGCGTTCCCAGCCATCGGCGTCCGCCTGCACCGGTGGATTGCGCCAGTAGTGGCGGCCAAGCTTGGATGACACCTCGAGGATGACGAACTTATACGCCCACGTGGTAAAGCGGCTTTCGCCGCGGAACCGGTCCAGCTTGCTGGTGATCGCCAGCAGCGCGTCGTCTGCGGCCTGGTGGGCGAGGTCATCCCGTTCACGTCCCTCGATGCGGACGGAACTGCGCCGCCGCAGCTCGGAGCGGGCCGCCCCGAGCAGCAGTCCATGCAGGCGGGCGAGAGCCTGGTCCCGGTCGGCGGTGCCGCGGCCCTCGCGGCCAGTTCCGGCCAGGCACCTCAGCCACTCGCGCGACTCCTCATCCAGAGAGCCACGATTGCTGAGGCTTACGGCGCCCGTGCAGTCAGCCGGAGACATGCCCCGAGTCTAAGAGGCGTCCGCCACGGCCACGCGCGGGTTAGACGGCGATCGTTCAGGGATGCGAAAAAGGTGACCGGCCCGGCAAGCGATAGGCACCGTGTTCACCACCGGGGACCATTCCGCCGCAGGCCGACGCGGGCTGGATTGGTGAGGCCGGCCCGGGCCCGTCCTACCTCGACGCGGGTTCGGGCGGCCCGGAGAACGACTTCACCAACCGCAACACCACGTTCATCACGTGGAACTTGCTGCACGCGGCCCGGATGCTGAAGGACGCCGGCGGCATCCCCGACCACGGCAACCAGCCTCGGAGTGGACGCCGGCTCCGCTTCGGCTTCGAGAACCCTCGAATACCGCCTGACCGGCCACAGCTTCACGCAGAGCCGCACCAACTGAAGATCTGCATCCACCCTCCCCGGGCCGCGATCCGTGGATCCTGCTATCTGCGGTAGCGGCCAGGAGGTAAGAACACCGCCGCTGGTGACGCTCACTTCGTAGCCGGCATGAACCTGGCTCCTGATAAGCCGATGATCTGTGAGGAAGGACCGGGCGATGACTGCTGTAACGATTGCCGGGCAGGTGGCGGCCATGGCGGATGCGTACGCCGGGCAGCCACCGGAAGAGGTGATGGGTGTGTTCGCCCGCGAACAGGCCGAACTGGCGGCTGGCGGAATCCCGGAGGCGGTTATCGCGGCGGGTGCTGTGCTCCCCGACGCGGACCTGCTCGACCGGTTCGGCGCCCCGGCCACGTTGCATCATGCGATCGGGGACCAGCCCGCGGTAGTGGTGCTGTACCGGGGGGCGTGGTGCCCCTATTGCAACATCACGCTGAGGACCTACCAGTCTGAGCTCCTCCCCGAACTCACCCGTCGTGGAGTGGCCCTGGTGGCGATCAGCCCCCAGCGGCCGGACGGCTCGCTGACCATGCAGGAAAAGAACGATCTGACCTTCACCGTCCTGTCCGACCCGGGTAACCAGGTGGCACGCGCGGCCGGGGTCCTGGCCGCCCCCTCCAGCCAGGTGCGCGCCACCCAACTGCAGCTCGGCCTGGACCTCAGGACAGTCAACGCAGACGGCACGGCCGGGGTCCCGATGCCGACGACGATGATCATCGACGCGCACCACGTTGTCGGATGGATCGACGTCCACCCGGATTACTCCACGCGTTCCGAGCCCGGGCAGATCCTCACCGCACTCGAAGTAACAGCGCTCGACCGGACCGGCCAGTGACGCCGCTTTTTGATGGCGAGCTCGCCTTGGTGACCGGCGCTGGCCGGGGCATCGGGCGGGCCATCGCCCTCGAGCTGGCCGCGGCTGGAGCCCGGGTCGCCTTGCTGGCGCGCTCGGTTGATGAGCTCGATGAGGTGGCCGCGGCGGTGCGGGACCGCGGGGGGACAGCCGGGGTGTTCCCGGCCGACGCGGCTGACCCCGCCCAGGTGGCTGGCGCGATGACCCGGATCACCGCCGAGATGGGCCGGGTCAGCATCCTGATCAGCAACGCGGCCGTGGTCTGGCCGCTGGGCCCGACAGTGACCGTGACGCTAGCCGAGTGGCAGGCGGCGTTCGCGGTCAACGTCGGCGCGGTGGTCCAGCTCAGCACGGCACTGCTGCCGCCGATGCTCCAGCAGGGCTGGGGACGGATCGTGAACGTGTCGAGCGGCATCGCCGCTCACCCGGCCGGGATGATCGGCGGCAACGCCTACGCCACCGCCAAGGCCGCCCTGGAAGCTCACACGATCAACCTGGCCGCCGAGCTGGCAGGCACCGGGGTGACGGTCAACGTCTACCGTCCTGGGTCGGTGGATACCGCCATGCAAGCGTGGATCCGCGCCCAGTCGCCGGAAAAGATCGGCGCGCCGCTGCACGAGCGGTTCGCCAGGAGCTACGAAGAAGGCTCGCTGATCACTGCTGGGCAATCCGCCCGGTCGCTCATGGACCACCTAGCCAGCGACGCCACCGGCGAGATCTGGAACGTGAACAGCAACCGACCTGTGAAGTGAGGCAAGATGGCCGCAGTACCGGTCGCCACCGACCGCGACTACCCGCTGATGATCGCGGAGATCAACCACGTCGAGCCCGCGCCGCGCCGGGTGCGGGCCATGCTGGGTGGGGAGCAGATCTTCGACACCACCCGGGCGCGGTATGTGTGGGAATGGCCGTACTACCCGCAGTACTACATCCCGGCCGAGGACATCGACCCGCGTTTCCTGGTGGATGAACACCACGAGCAGCACCTGGGCCAGGGCACGGCACGCCGCCACGGCCTGCGCGCGGGCAGCCTGGACCGGCCGGGCACCGTGCGGGTCTTCGGCGCCGGCGCGATCGACGGGGTGGCCGGCACGGCCCGCTTCGACTGGGCCGCGCTCGATGCCTGGTATGAGGAGGACGAGCAGGTCTTCGTCCATCCCCGCAATCCATATGTCCGCGTCGACGCACTTCGCTCGCACCGCCATGTCCGGGTTTCACTCGAGGGGGTCACACTGGCCGAGACCACCACGCCGGTGCTGGTGTTCGAGACGGGCCTGCCCACCCGCTACTACTTCGATCGCACCGACGCCGACTTCGCCCATCTCGTGCCCACCGGCACCCAGACAGCCTGCCCGTACAAGGGCGTCACCAGCGGCTACTGGTCGGCGCGAACCGGTGACACGGTGCGCGAGGGCCACCAGGACCTTGCGTGGGCCTACGACTACCCGACCCGCCAGCTGCAGCCCATCGCCGGCCTGGTCGCCTTCTACAACGAAAAGACCGACATCGACGTTGACGGCCTCCGGCTGCCGCAGGCCCGAACCCACTTCTTCAAATGACCACCACGATCGCAATGCGGCCGGCAAGCTCGCGCAGGTGGCAGAGGCCATGCGCGAGCTTCTGCTCCGGCTGTTGACCGGTCCACGTAAGTTCGCCGGCCGGTACCTGCTCCCGCGCGAACCTGAGCTCCTGCCGAGGAGCGACTCGGCGGACTGGTGCGGGCTGATCAGGCGCCGCTAGCACCACACCTTCGATGTTTGGAGATCGCGATGACCCTGCTCAGCCCCGGAGACCAGTTCCCGGTTCTGTCCCTGACGCCGCCTGGCGGTAACATCCTCGCCCTACCCGGCGCGCTGGCTGGCGGGTTCAGTGTGGTGCTGTTCTACCGCGGGTCGTGGTGCCCGTACTGCAACGCCCAGCTCCGGGCCTTCCAGCGCGCCACCGCTGGCCTGGCCGAGGTCGGCGCCAAGGTGGTGGCGTTGTCTGTTGACGACGAGGCCACCACCAGGGAACTGATCGCCAGGCACGGCCTGACGTTCCCGGTGGGGCATAGCGCCGATGCCCGCGCGATCGCCCAGGCGACCGGGGCTTTTCTCAACGAGGACCCGCTGTATGTGCAGTCGACCGGGTTCGTCCTGGACCCGGCCGGGCGGGTGGTGGTCAGCGTCTACTCCAGCGGCGCCATCGGCCGGCTCGTCCCCGAAGACGTCGTCGGTCTGATCCGCTACCTGCGCGAGCACGCCGAGTCAGCGACGTCGGCGTGAGAAGGAGAATCGCTATATGAATGCCGCGGATATCCATTTTTACTTCGATCCGGTGTGCCCGTTCGCGTGGATGACCAGCAAGTGGGTGCGGATCGTGCAGGCCCAGCGCGACTACGCGGTCGACTGGCGGTTCATCTCGCTGCGGATGATCAATGCGGCCGTGGACTACGGCAGCCATTTCCCGCCGGGATACGAGGCGGGTCACACCGCGGGGCTGAGACTGCTGCGCGTCGCCGCCCGGACCAGGGCCGAACATGGCCGCGCCGTGGTCGGGCCGCTCTATGCGGCGCTCGGAGCCCGGGTCTTCGACACTGCCGCGGACTCCGATCAGGCCGATGGCGGCTATCGCGGCACGCGGGCCTTTGCCGAGCCGGCCCTGGCCGAGGCCGGTCTGCCGGCTGAGCTGGCCGATGCGCTGGACGACACCTCGTTCGACGCGGAGATACGGCGCGAGACGGACGAGGCCTTCGCGCTGACCGGCAAGGACGTCGGGACGCCGATCATCCAGTTCCAGCCGCCGGCCGGCGTGGCGTTCTTCGGCCCGGTGATCAGCCGCCTGCCCAGCGAGACCGAGGCGGGCCCGCTGTGGGACAACGTGCTGGGCCTGGCCAGTTTCCCGGGCTTCGCCGAGCTCAAGCGCAGCCTGCGCGAGCGCCCGCAGCTACGCAGCTTCGGGGTGGAACCCGGCCAGGTCGGCGTCCAGGAGGACTGGCACGGCGGCAGCCGGCGCACCAAGAAATAGCGCCTGGCTCGTGGACGCGCCACGCAGGGATGCCAGACTCTGTCCCATGGAGGATGCTGCACTACTGTATGCAGCTGCGGATGACGGTCGCTCGCTACTGGCCGCGGCCCAGACCGACTGGGGCCGGGCGGTGCACCACTGCCCCGAATGGGATGCCGCCGGACTGGTCCGCCACATGGGCAGCATCCTCATGTGGATGGCCGCCATCGTCACATCCTCCGAACGCGTCAGCCGGCGTACGCTCGCCCCCGGCCCAGAGGATCCCGCTGAGCTACCGCACTGGTATAGCGCCCGCCTCGACCGAACCCTTGACCTGCTTGGCTCCGCCGACCCCGGCTCTGAGACATGGACCTTCTCCAGTACGGGGGACCGGCGTGTGGGCTGGTGGAACCGGCGTCTGGCGGTCGAGCTGGCCATCCACCGCTGGGATGCGGAGCACGCAGCCGCTGCCGATGGCGGGCCACCACCCAGTCCCCTGGACGGCGATGTCGCCGCCGCGGGTATCGAGGAGTTCATGATCGAGTTCCTGCCCGGGCTGCTGGCTCAGGAGACCACCGGGGAACTCAGCGGCACACTTCATCTTCATGCCACCGATGGGCCCACGGAGTGGTGGATCGATCTCGAGGCGGCCGGTTCGGCCGTGTCCGGGCACATCAAAGCGGACACGGCCATTCGCGGCACCCGCTCCGACCTTCTGCTGTGGCTGACGAACCGACGTTCACCCGACTCCCTGGAAGTCCTCGGCCGCAAAGAGCTTCCCGGCTCCTGGACGCAGCTCCGGCGCTAAGGACGGACCTGCCG
>Ga0187871_10004800_pt1 | contig 10026 bp, 5 predicted proteins | sample June2016WEW_16_1_FD_132988 | JGI IMG/M metagenome (GOLD analysis project Ga0187871, IMG submission 132988) | Peatland microbial communities from SPRUCE experiment site at the Marcell Experimental Forest, Minnesota, USA - June2016WEW_16_10 | ecosystem: Environmental > Terrestrial > Soil >...
GCAGCCGTTGTCATGTCCACCACCGCCCTGGGCCGCCCCCGTGTAGCGGCTTGTAGCGGGTGTGTAGCGGGTCCAAAAGCCCCGTTTCTCATAGGTAATGTAGCGGTGTAGCGGGTGTTACGCCGGTTTCCCCCCCCGGCGCATTGGAGCGTTGGAGGCCGGGATGGTCAGCCGCCTGCCGCCCCGGTGAAGATTTTTGTCCTGCGCCCATTTGGGTTTGAGTCGCGGGATTGCCAATGCCCGGGAAAGGGATTATGAAGGAGGGGAGTCATGGAATTGTTCCATCTTAAACTTACTCGTTTTGTCGTTGCCAATTACCGGAGCGTCAAGCGTATCGAACTGGACCATCTGGAGAATATGGTCTGGCTGGCCGGGCGCAATAACGCCGGCAAGTCCAATCTGCTCGACGCCTTCCAGTTTTTGGCCGACGCCGCCATCAGTTTCGAGCACGCGCTGGCCCCGCGCGGCGGGGACCTGGTCCAGGTGTTGCACCGGAAGAATCCGCACGCGCGGATGGAATTTGTGTTTGACTTCGCCCTGGCGGCGGACAAACGGGCGGAGTTGATCCGGCGGCTTTTCGCCGATAACACGCCGGAGGCGCTGGCCGGCGCGCTGGCCGGCGATTTTCTCTCGGCGCTCACCCTCAAGGTGGTGATTGGCCGCGATTTCTTTTCGGAGGAGCTTTCCACTCCCAATTTGAGCGGCAGCCGGCCTTGCCTGATTTTTTCCATACAGGGCGCGCCGAAGAAAACCGAGGTTGCCTGCGAGCCGCTTGAGGCGATGTGCAGGAATGTCCCGGGCGGTGTGCCGTCCGCGCCGTCCGCGCCCGAACTGCCGCCGGAACCGGGCCAGCCGTTCCGGCTGCGCCTGGGCCGGCCCGAGTGCGGCGCGGCGTTGCCGGTGTCCAACGAACTGGCCGACGGCGTGCGGCGGCAGTTCACTTCGCTGGAATGGGAGTCGCCGCCGGATCGCATCCCGTCGGCGGACAACCGGCAGCCGGCCCTTGCGGCGGAAGCGGCCAATTTGCCCGAAGTGCTGCACTGGATTTACAACAACAAGCCGAGCCAATTCCGCCGGATCGAAGCCCAGGTGCAGAAGCTGATCCCGCGCCTGGGCCGGCTTCACACCCCCACGGTGCAGAAGGCGACCACGCTGGCGCTGATGGACCCGCGCGAAGACGATTTGGTTTATTCCATGAGCCAGATGAGCACCGGCACGCGGGCCGTGGTGGCGCTGGTTGCCAGGGTCATGCTTGCAGCGCCCGGGGCCTGGATTTGCCTGGAGGAGCCGGAATTTTGCCTGCATCCCAGGGCGCAGGCGCGCCTGATGCAATTCCTGCGCGCCGAATCCGCCGGCAAACGAATTTTCGGCGTCACGCACTCTCCCGCCATCGCCGCCGCCTGCCCCATCGCCTCGTTGTTTATCCTCAGACGCGACGCCGACAACTGCACCGTCGCCCTGCCCGTCACGCCGGCCAACGCAGTCCAGGTGGTGGATGAACTGGGCATCGGCGCGTCATTCGGATTTGAGTCCGACGCCGTGGTTTTTGTGGAACAGGCCGATTCCATTCCGGTCTTTGAAGCGTGGGCCAGGAAATACGGATTCCGCATCGGCGTGCAATTTGTGGCCTGCGGCGGGGGCGACACGCTGCAATACAATGCCAACGCGCGGGTGGCGTTGAGCCGGTTCGTCCGCACGGTGGTCTTCGCGGTCTTTGGCAACGGGAGCGCGCAGAATCGCAAAGCCATCGCGCAGCATCTGGAATTGCCGGACGACCAGGTGGTGACGCTGGATTTGCCGGAGTTGGAAGGCTGCCTGCTCAAGCCCAAGGCCATTCGCAAGGCGTTTCCCGCCATCACCCTTTCCGAAGCCGAACTGGAGACGCGCCTGGATCCCGCGCTGGTTTTGCTGGGCCAGAAGAAGGCGCTGCGCGACCTGCTGGCCGAGTTCAAGATCGGGGAATACGACGGCCATTTGGGCGGACGGATTGCCGAGGCGATGGACTCCATCCCGCCCGATGTCGCCCAGTTGTTCGCGAAAATAGAGGCGCGCGCCAAGCCGTTCTGGGATATTTAAGCCCCCACTCACTTGAACGCGGCGTACACGCGGTGGACGTCGTCGTGGTCGTCCAGGGCGGTGAGGAAATCGGTCACTTGTTTGCGGGCCGGCTCGTCGAGGTTGGCGGAGTTTTTGGCCAGGTAGCGAATTTCGGCGGCGAGGATGTTCCAGCCGGCCGCTTTCAATGCTTTGGAGACGGCGTCCAGGTCTTTGATTTCCGTCAGGAAACGCGCCCCCTTGTGGCCCGCCGGAACTTCCTCCGCTTCGAGCGCCTCGACCTCCTGCGCACCGGTTTCAATGGCGTCGGATTCGGCGTCGCGGTTGGGATCGGCATGGGTGGCTTCAACCACGCCGAGGTGATTGAAGAAAAAGGCTACGCTGCCTGGCTGCCCCATGGAGCCGGCTTTGAAGAGCATCCGAATTTCCGGCGCGGTGCGGTTGCGGTTGTCGGTCAGGCACTCGACGACGATGGGGACTTTGTGCGGGGCGAAGCCTTCGTAAGTGACCAGCTCGAAGACGACCTTTTCCTCGGTCAGCCCCGCGCCCTTCTTGATGGCCCGCTCGATGGTGTCGCGAAAGACGGAACTCTTGCGCGCCTTTTCCACCGCCGCGGCCAGGCGCGGGTTCAGATCCGGGTCGGGGCCGCCCAGCTTGGCGGCGACCATGATTTCGCGGACGAGCTTGACGACCATCTGCCCTTTTTTCTGGGCATTGGCTTCGCGTCCGGCCTGTTTCCATTGCGCGCCCATTTTACAAAACTCCTGAGTTGGCGGTTGTCATTTGCGCGGACAGTTTGCCCACTGGCGGCGCGGTCGTCAACCTTTCCGGCATCGCCGCCGGGTGGAAACCGCGGCCCTTTTTGTAATTGCCCCCGCGCTCATTGCGGCTTAACTTGACACTCAACAAATTCGAATTATGAAAAAAACGGCCATCGGTTGCGGCGCTATTTTGTTTCTTGGACTCTTGGTTGTGCTCGCGGCAATCGCGAGTTACAACCGGCTCGTGCGGCTGTCCCAGGGCGTGGACGGCCAGTGGGCGCAGGTGCAAAATGTCTATCAACGGCGGGCCGATCTGATTCCCAATCTGGTGGCCACGGTTTCCGGGTCGGCGAATTTTGAGAAATCCACGCTCACCGAGGTCACGGCGGCGCGGGCTTCCGTCGGGCAGGTGAAGCTGGACCCGAACAGCGCCCCAACCGACCCGGCCAAGCTGGCGGAATTTGAAAAGGCCCAGGGCGCGCTTTCCTCGGCCTTGTCGCGGCTTCTGGCCGTCTCGGAGCGGTATCCGGATTTGAAGGCCAGCGCCGGCTTCCTGGAGTTGCAGTCGCAATTGGAAGGCGCGGAGAACCGGATCACTGTCGAGCGCGAGCGGTTTAACACCACGGTGCGGGCTTACGACACGGCCATCAAGTCGTTCCCCGCCCTGCTTTATGCCGGGCACTTTGGCTTTTCGGAGAAGCCTTATTTCGCCGCCACGCCGGGCGCTGAAAAGCCGCCGCAAGTGCAGTTCGATTTCAACAATAAACCGGCGCCCGCCAAACCGTGATCGCGTGAAGAAGATCTTGTCCATCCTGGCCGGCTTGTGGTGCGCGGCGGCTTGGGGCGCCGAGGTGATGCCCCCGGCGCCGGCGCGTTATTTTAACGACTACGCCAATGTCGTCCCGGCAGCGACTGCGGAGCGGCTGAATCAGACGCTGGAGAATTTCGAGCGGAGCAGTTCCGAGCAGATACTCGTGGCCGTCTTCCCGAAAATGCAGTCGGATTCCTCGATCGAGGATTATACAGTGCGCGTGGCGCAGTCGTGGCGGGTTGGGCAGAAGGCGAAGGATAACGGCGCGGTGCTGTTTGTCTTCATTGCGGACCACAAGCTGTATATTCAAGTGGGCTACGGCTTGGAAGGCGCGCTGCCGGACGCGCTTTGCAAGCGGATCATCGAGAACGAGATCACACCGCGCTTCAAGGCCGGAGATTACAGCGGCGGTCTGAGCGCGGGGGTCACGGCCATCATTGCGGCGGCGAACGGGGAATACAAAGGCACCGGGCGGACGGTTGCCGATCAAGGCCAAGGCTCACAAGATAACTCTGCGCCGTGGGTGGCTATTATTATCGTCCTGGTTGTCGGCTTCCTCATTCTTCAAACTTTTCATCGTGGGCTACGGGGAGGCGGCGTCGGAATGAGTGGCATTTTCTTGGGCAGCGGCGGTTCTTCCGGAGGAGGAGGCTGGTCAGGCGGCGGCTTTGGCGGCGGGGGCGGTTTCTCAGGCGGCGGCGGCAGTTTTGGCGGCGGCGGCGCGGGAGGAAGCTGGTAACCATGAATGCGAAGGAGTTTCTCAAGCAGGTCCGGCACGACGACATCATCGCGGCGGTTCGCCATGCGGAGTCAAAAACGTCCGGCGAAATCCGGGTCTTCATCAGCCACAAAAAAATGGAGGACGCGGTCGCCGCCGGGCAGGCGGCCTTTATGAGGATGGGCATGGCCAGGACGCGCCATCGCAACGGGGTGCTGATATTTGTCGCGCCCAAGGCCCGCAAATTCGCGGTCATTGGCGACGAGGCGGTGCATAAGAAGTGCGGCGATGTTTTCTGGCAGGCGCTGGCGGCGGAGATGTCGGGGCACTTCAAGAAGTCCGACTTTACGGAGGGAATTCTCCACGGCATCCGGAAGGCCGGGGAACTGCTGGCCGCGCATTTTCCGCGGCAAGCCGGAGAGAAGGATGAATTGCCGAACCAAGTGGGGCATGATTGAGCAGCGGTGAGTTGGACGGGATCTTGCGGCGGTCATAGGCCGCCGCTACAGGCAAGGGGGTTGGTTTTCCGATGAAACCTTTGGCGCGAGCGCGGCGTCTGACCCTCTAAATTGAGTTGAATCCAAGCTTGACCGTGCTCTCTATTCTCGTGATTATACGGGGGGCAAAATAAACATGAACTTATCAAAATACCTCCGCCCGGTCTCCACCCTTGCCGCAGCCGCCATTGCCGCCATCACTCTGGCCGGCCCCACCGCGCCGGAGGCCCTGGCAGCGGGTGGAGGCGGCGGCGGGGGCGGGGGGGGAGGCAGAGGAGGCGGGGGAGGCGGCGGTGGAGGAACAGGTAACACTAACACGACGGTGACGAACCAGGTGGGGGGCGGGTTGGCAACCCTCTACGCCTTTACCAACGCCGCAAACCCGGAGACCACCCTGGTGGAAGTCGGCAATGATTTTTACGGGACAACGATGGGAAATGGATCCAACATCTATCCCACCCTGTTCAAGCTGACGACCAATGGCACTACCAACGTGCTGACCACCGTGTACACGTTCAATCCCACCAATTATGGCGCCCCCTCCGGCCCCTTGTATCTGGCCACCAATGGCACTTTATACGGCATGACCTACATGAGCGTGACCAATGCCGGAAGCAACAATATCGGCATCAACAATTATGGCACCCTATTCAGCCTGACGCCGTCACTGGGCGCGGAGTCGTTCTCAAACCTGGCCGTATTTAATGGGGGAAACGGAGCCAATCCCGTCGGCGGGCTGATTGCGGGGCCTTATGGCTCTTATTACGGCGTCACTTCGTCCGGCGGCGCCTACGGAGATGGAACCGTCTTCGCGTGGACCCTGGCGGGCGGGCTGCAAGACCTGATTTCGTTCAGCGGCACCAATGGCTCCTATCCGGAGGCCGGGCTGATATCCAACTGGGATGGCAACCTTTATGGGACGACTACCCAGGGAGGCTCCAACGGAGTGGGGACAGTGTTTCAAGTGACTCCATTTGGCGCGGTCAATTTAATCGCCTCCTTCTCGAACTTCAACGGGTCGTGTCCCTGGGGGCTGATCGCCGTCAACAGCAATTTGGTGGGTACCACGTTTTACGGCGGGAGCAATGATTTGGGAACGGTCTTTTGCGTCAACACGTCCGGCACGATCTGGACGGTGGCCTCCTTCGACCTCGCCAACGGCTCCAATCCGAATGGCCCGCTGCTGCTGGCCGCCGATGGCTTCCTCTACGGCACTACATTGCAAGGCGGAACAAACGGAAAAGGCGTGCTCTTCAAGTTGTCCACCAACGGCACGGGGGGGACCAACGGGGTCGTCTGGACCAACGGGATCGGCGGCGCTCCGGGGGGGCTGCTCACCAACGTCAGCATACTGACCAACATTGTGACATTTGCCACCACCAACGGCGCCAACCCGGAGGCGGGGCTGATACAGGGAGCGGATTACGAGATTTACGGCACCACCGCCGGCGGCTCCACCAACGGCTACGGCAGCATCTTCAAATACGCATTTCCCCTGACCATCACAGAGCAGCCCGCCAGCGTGGACTTCAATTACGGAAGCAACGCTGTATTCTCCGTTACGGCCACGGCTTCGGGGGGTGGAGGCTCCACGGGCGTGGGCTATCAATGGCAATGGAACGGCACCAATATTACCACCAACTTATATCCCAACGGCGTCGAGTTCTCAGGCTGGACCAAATCGAATTTGACGATCTTAAATGAAGACATCTATGACTGGGGAACTTATACGGTGGTTGTTTCCAACTCAAGCGCGAGCCTCCCCAGCACCCCTGCCGTGTTGATAATCCCGCTGCCCAGCATCGCGATCAGCGCGCCCAAGAGCACGAACGTCCCCACTTTGACGGTGACGGGGACCGCGACGATCAAAGGCGGAGGCCCGACTGACGTGGTGACAAATGTTCAGTTCAGCATCAACGATGGACCCTGGACTAGCCCCTACCCGTCCGTGGTCAACAATTATGCCAAATGGAAGACTCCCCCCGTGACCCTGACGGCCGGATCGAACACCTTCATGGCTTACGGGGTGGATTCCCTGGGAAATGATTCCCCAACCAACAGCGTGACTGTTTTTTACTCGACCGACAGCACGCTAAACTTGCACACCAGCGGCTCCGGAACCATCAGCAGTAATTTCACCACCGACCTTCTCGTCGTGGGCAAGAGCTACACCGTCACCGCTTCGCCCAGTTCCGGCAATTTGTTTGCCAACTGGATCGAAACGTGGACCGGGACCAATGGGAGTTCCACTGTCATCAGCACAGCGCCGAACAAAACGCTGACGTTTCTGATGGAGTCGAACATGACCTTGACGGCCACCTTTGTGACCAATCAATTCCCCGCCGCGAAGGGAACCTACAGCGGCTTGTTTTCCGCCACCAACGGAGTGGCCTACGGGAGCGCGGGCCTGCTCCAGAACCTGGTGGTTGGGGACACCGGCGCCTACAGCGGCAGATTATATATCGGCGCGACAAACTACCCCGTCACCGGCAGTTTCAATGCTTACGGCGTGGCGACCAACCAACTCACAAATCAACACGCGCCGCTGACGCTGGTGATGAATATGAATTTCACCAACACGCCGCCGCTGGTGACAGGCTCGGTTCAGCAAACAAACGGCGCCGCGTTTTATGCCACCAATCTGCTTGCAGAACAGGTTGCCAACAAGGTGGCTTCGGCTGAATACACGGTCCTGATACCGCCTGGAACGAGCAACATGCCTTCCGGGTTTGGCTACATACTCGTCACCATCGTCACCAACCATCTTGGGACTGCCATCGTGACGGGCGGGCTGGCTGATGGCACTTCCTTCAGCCAAAGTGCGCTGCTGTCGGCAAGCGGCAACCTGGCGATTTATGCGACACCCTATCCCAAGGGCGTTCTACAGGGCTGGCTTTGCTTGACCAACACCAACTGGCGTCCGCAGACGAACCTTGCGTGGAACCGGCCGGGGGTGGCGAGTAGCGCGTTCACCAACGGTTTTACCAACCAATCCGTCCCCGTGCAGATCGGGCTTTGGAGTAATGCGACCCCGGCCCTGCAATGCCATGCCGGAGAATTGAACCTCTCCAACAGCAGCACGAACCTTGTCTTTTACGTGAGTGTCAACACCAACAACGGCACGGTGGCGAAGCTGGGCGGCGCAACCAATTCGTTGACCGGTTCGATCGCGGCCAAGACCGGCCTTCTGAAAATTACTATCGGCAAGGGCAACGGCGAGCCAGCCGGCGCCGGCTACGGGGTTGTCCTGCAAAGTCCAAACAGCGTCGCGGGAGTCACAAACAGCGTCGTGGGCTTCTTTACCAATGCCTCCAGCGCCGGATTGATCACCCTCCAGACAAACCTGTCCGGCGTCGCCCCGATCATCCTGGAACAGCCGGCCAGCCGGAACTACGTGTCCGGCGCAGACGTTGAGTTTTCCGTCCAGGCCATCGGTTCGACTAATTTGAGTTATCAATGGCGGTTTGACGGAGCGAATCTGACCAATGCCGGGCAGATTTCAGGCGCGACCAATTCCAGCTTGAAGCTCTTAAATGAAGTAATCTTTAACGCGGGAAGTTATTCGGTGATTGTTTCCAACCCTGCCGGTAATGTCGTCAGTTCCAATGCCATTTTGACAATCGCTGCGCCAACCCTGGCCATTACTCCCAAGCCGAGCCGGGCCACGACAAACAATCCGCTCGTGGTGCGGGGAACCGCTTCGGACAAATACAGGATCGCTTCGGATGAAACCGGGTTGGCTGCTGTGATGTACTCGTTCAACAGCAACGAATGGACTCTTGCCTCGACCACGAACAACTGGGCGAACTGGTTCACCACGAACGTTCTACAGCCGGGAACAAACGAACTGCACCCGGGAACAAACTATTTCCAGGCTTACAGCGTGGACCTCCTGGGCAATCATTCCGCAACCAGCATGGTGACCACTTTTTACGCCACCTATAGCACACTGAACTTGGTGACCAACATTTATGGCACGATCAAGCCCGGTTTCGCCAACAAGCCCGTTTCCAATCTTACGTACGGCCTCACCTATGCCAACCTGGTGGTGGCCTCAAACTACACCGTCACCGCCGTGCCTGGTTCCACCACTTTGTTTTCCAACTGGACCGTGAGTTATTCAACCAACCTGCTGACGAAGACGAATAATCCGCTGACCTTTCTCATGGAGTCGAACATGACGTTAACGGCGAACTTCGTCAGCAATTTCTTCATCCCCGCCCGCGGAATTTACAACGGCCTTTTCTACAACACCAACACCAATGGCGTCACCTGGGAAACCGCCGGGATGCTCTATAACTTGAGCTTGAAAACAAACGGCGCTTACAGCGGCAAGCTGTTCATTGAGGGAACCAATTATCCCCTCGCGGGCGGCTTCAATGTATCCGGCGCTTCCGTGGCCGGCGTCGGGCCTGCGAATGCTCCCGGTGGGCAGTTGAACGTTGCATTGACACTGAATAAATCTCTGCCCCATCAAATCACGGGCACGGTGTTCAACACCCTCTGGACCAATCCATTATTCGCGCTGGCCAGCAACGCCCTTTCATCGTCGAATGAGTACACCTTATTGTTGACCAATATCACTTCCAACTCGCCGCCCGGCGATGGTTACGCCCTCGTCACCAACCATGCCGGCAGCTACACGTTCAGCGGCGCGCTGGCGGACGGAACCGCATTCAACCAGACGGTTCCCGCCTCCCAATCCGGCGACCTTCCCATTTATGCCAGCCTCTACGGCAATACCGGGCTGCTCCTGGGCTGGATTAACATTACCAACGGAGATTCACAGTTGTCCAGCAATGGCCTGTCTTGGATTAGACAAGCCTCCAACTCGGCGGCGGCTTATCCCCTCGGTTTCACCAACAGCCTTTCGGCGCTAAGTTCGCCCTGGACCAATTTGGCACTAATCCCCGGCGCGCTTTCGGTTACCAATGTGGTTTCGACTACCTTCCCGTCCGTCGTGACGAATCTCGACTTCATCGTGGAACTGACCGCGACGAACACTTTCCGGGGGACCAACTTGCTCAATTCAGTGTATGGTTCGATTGCAAACAAGACCGGGCTTTTGAAGGTCACTTTTGTCAATGGCAACGGGACCGGCACGTCAGGGGTCGGCGCCGTCCTGCAAAATACGGGCGTGGGCGGAGGTTTCTTCACCAATTCCATCGGCTCGTTCAGCCTGAC
>Ga0187871_10004802_pt1 | contig 10024 bp, 9 predicted proteins | sample June2016WEW_16_1_FD_132988 | JGI IMG/M metagenome (GOLD analysis project Ga0187871, IMG submission 132988) | Peatland microbial communities from SPRUCE experiment site at the Marcell Experimental Forest, Minnesota, USA - June2016WEW_16_10 | ecosystem: Environmental > Terrestrial > Soil >...
TCCCATCACAGAGGTCGGCGAATCTTTTGAGCAGATTAGAGTTTTTCGGGAATTCAGAACCGGTCCCGCATCGCCAGCCAGATCGGGGATATCGACTTCGGTCCCGAAGGAATATCTGTGGGAGGGCGCCGACAACCTGGCGCTGGTGCTCCACGAAATGGATTTCTTGGGCGTGCATGATCGCGTAAGGGACTATCTCAAGAGATTCTGCGAGCGGTTCGAGGATGTGAAAGTGCGAGTAGGCGAAGGCTTGGCGCGCACTTTCCTGCGTGAAGCAGGGCTATCGGAAATGCTGTCCGGAATTCGCATGTCGGACGGCACGTTGAAGTTTCTGTGCCTCCTCGCGGTTCTGTTTCATCCCAAGCCGGCGCCACTGGTGTGCATAGAGGAGCCAGAACTCGGGCTGCATCCCGACGCTCTCCGACTAGTAGCCGAGATGCTCGTGGAAGCATCGGAGCGCACTCAACTGATTATCACAACCCATTCCGAGGCGCTTGTCGACGCGCTTTCCGACCGTCCCGAATCGGTACTGGTCTGCGAGCGCGATTTCGACAACGGCACTCAATTCAAGCGACTCGCGCAAGACCAACTCGATGAGTGGCTCCAGCACTACCCCCTTGGCGAGCTTTGGCGGAAAGGCGAAATCGGCGGGGGACGCTGGTAGATGCCCAGCGAGATCCGTATCTACTTCGAGGGCGACAAGAGCCTCAAGGCCGGATTTGATGCATTCCTTCGGGAGATCCGGGAACGAGCCGGCGCTGCGCAATGCAAGGTGTCGATCGTCGCCACAGGCGGGACTCCCGAACGAGATTTCAGCATCGCCTTGAGAAAGCATCCGGCGGCCTGGAACGTCCTCCTGCGCGACAGCGAGGGCCCTTTGCAGCCTGACCGGCCGGCGTCTCCGGCAGGTTCAATCTTTTGGATGGTTGAGATGATGGAATCGTGGTTCCACGCAAGATAAAGATGCGCTGGAAGGCTATTACAAAATCGGTTTCCGCAAGGCGGCGCTGAAGTCTAATCCGAATGTCGAGGAAATCCCAAAGCAGGATCTCATCGAGGGACTGAAGGCCGCCACCAAAGACACCACGAAGGGCAAATATCACAAGACCAAGCACGCTCCGGCCCTGCTGCAGGCCATTAAACCAGCACTCGTGCGGAACGCCGCTCCCAATTGCGAGAGGCTATTTGCGTTGGTACTTGAAAAGATCGGATAGGGACAGGCCGGGAGGCTGCCGGGAGGCCTGTCCTACGAGGTCAGCCGGTCCGACGAAATTGGCCGCATTTCCCAAGCGTCGAACGACACAAACTCGGCCGTGCCGCCGTTCGCATACAATCCCACGCCCAGGCTCCGCCGGCCCACCGGGTAGACCCGCGCGGCCAGGCAGAACCGCTCGTTGGCAAAAATTTCGATTACCGACCCATCCAGAAAGATTCGCAGGCGCAACGGCTCGCCGCGGGCCAGCAGGAACGGCCCCGACTGCATCGCGCGATCGGCGCTCGAATCCGCGCTCGACTGGCTGCGGTCCACGCACAACAGCCTTTGGTCGCGATCATAGTAGACCAGCGTCTGCTCGCTCCCATCCGGCGCGGCGCGCAGTTTGAGTCCGGCGCGCGGCGCATCGCCCGGATCGATCTCCGCCTGAATCTCCAGGCAATCGCCAGCCGCATCGGCCCCCAACCGTTTGCCGCGCAACGTTTCGACCTCCGCCGCCGGGCGCATCTGCACCTGCATGCCCAGCAGCTTCAACTCCCGTGGCAGCGACATGACGCCGCTCCAGCCGGCCGCGCGCTGCGCCGCGACACTGCGGCCTTCCGTCAGCCATCCCCACAGAATACGCCGGTCGCCCGTATTGGTCATGGTGCGCGCCGCGTAGTAGGAACCGAAGTCGATGCCGCCCAAGGTTTCTGGATGGAAGTAGCGATCCGCATACTTGCCTAGCAGATACTTCACAACGCGCTCCGTGGAGACGATCAGTAGATGCTTGCCGCCCAGCGGAAAGAAGTCCGGGCACTCCCACATTTCACCCGAATCTACGGGATCTTTGGCGACGGCGCCGGCCCGCATCCGGCCGGTGACCAGCGGATGCAGATAATCCCAACGGCGCAGATCCTTGGATTCGTACAGCAGCACTGCGCCACCCTTTCCGCGAAAACCCGAGCCCACCGCCATGAGCCAGGTATCGCCCTCCTTCCACACGGCCGGGTCGCGAAAGCCCGCTACCTGCAGGCCGGCGGGCGGCGCGGCGATCACGGGATTTCCGGCAAACTTCTTCCACGCGGTCAGGTCCCCGCCGCTGGTGGCGATGCATTGGGTTTCCGGATTCACGCCGGTATATATCACCGTCACGGCGCCGTTGTCGATCACCGCGCACCCGCTGAAAACACCGTCCTTATCGGGACCGCCGGGGGTGGGCGCCATGGCCACGGGCAGGTGCTTCCAATGCACCATGTCGTCGCTGGCCGCATGCGCCCAGTGCATGTCGCCCCAAAAAGCGCCGTTGGGATTGTACTGGTAGAACATGTGATACTGGCCCTGCCAATAGATGGGCCCGTTGGGATCGTTCATCCAATTGGCGGCGGGAAGCAGATGATATTGGGGCCGGTGCGGATCGGCCGCCAGTTTGGAAGCCGCAGACACCGGGAGCGCGCCCGCCAGCGCCAGAAATTCACGTCGTCGCATCATACTCGCTCAATGCACCGCCTTAACCAAGCCCACATCCGCCAGGCCGTTCAGCATAAATTGTACGGCGATGGCCGTGAGCATCAGTCCCATCAGCCGCGTCAGGATTCGAATTCCCGTCTCTCCCAGATACTGCCGCACGCGGCCGGCCCCGGCCAGGACCCAGTACGATACCAGGGAAGTGACGACGATCGCCACTAACACGGGGATCGCGTACCACCAGTTGGGCTCGCCGCTAACCAGCACCATCACCGTGGAAATCGAGCCGGGGCCAGCCAGCATAGGTATGCCGAGGGGGATGATTCCCACGTCTTCCTTACCCGCCCCTTCTTCGGCTTCGCCGGGCGTCTCCTTGGTCGGGGAGCGGCGCGCGCGCAGCATGTCGAGCCCGATGAGGAGCAGGATCACGCCGCCCGCGATTTTGAAGGCTGGTAGCGTGATGCCGAAGAGCCGGAAGATCAGCTTGCCCGCGGCGCCGAAGCTGGTCAGCACTACCAGGCACGTCCAGGCCGCGCGTTTCGCCATGTGGCGGCGCTGCGGCGCGTCCTGGTCCACGGTCATGGCGAGAAAGCTGGGTATGGCCGCGATGGGATCGACGAGGAACAAGACGGACGTCAGCGCCACGAACGAGAACTGCAACAGGTCTGTCAACGCGCCGGACATCACTCTTCCAATTGCTTCTGCAACCCGCGCACAAAAGCGGTGAGCGCCTGGCGGTCCGCCTGCTCCCACTTCACCAGCACGAAATAGCGGCCTTTGTCGAAGAATACCGAATCCCCCGAGGCTCTCCAGTGCTGCGTCATTTCGAAGGCTGTGCCGGATACTTTCGTTTCGTAAAGGTCCACGGTCACCTTGCCGCCGCCCTCGTAGCCGGCCTCGAACGCGCGGACGACGCCGGGCCGCGGAGGTGCGATGTCGCGCAGCGACTTCCTTTGCCAGACCCCGCCCACGCTGGCCGGCAACAGGTTTGCGGCGCTGCGCGCAGGCTGGCTGCAGGCGCTCAAGACCAGCGCGGGAAAAATCCAAATCGCCTTGGAGGGCGGCCAATCTTGGCCGCAGCCGCCTTTCAGGCGGCCAGAGCCGGCTGAAAGCCGGCTGCGGCCAGAATTGCCCGCACCACAAGCAAGCTTATCCACAACACATTCTTGCATACGCGGCTGGAATCCGCCGGATGCTACCATCTCCTAGGACGACCGCTTAGGATGGCGAAGTTCAAGCCCGCAAAAACCAAATCGAAAAATCGCGCCGCGCCGCAGGGCGGCCTTCCGTGCATGATCCTGATGGGCTCCGGCTTCGTCCTGGTGCTCTTGTTTCTCTACTTCGTGATGAAATATGCGAACTGACAACCGCGCGCCGGACCAGATGCGCCCGGTCGAAATCACTTCCGGATTCCTGCAGACGGCGGAAGGCTCCGCGCTGATCGCGGTGGGCAATACGCGCGTGCTTTGCGCGGCCTCCGTGGAAGATTCCGTGCCGCAATTCCTGCGTGGATCCGGCAAGGGATGGGTGACCGCGGAGTACTCCATGCTGCCGCGCGCCACGACCAAGCGCACGCCGCGGGAAGTCAACAAAGGCAGACCCTCGGGCCGTACGCACGAAATCCAGCGTCTGATCGGCCGCTCGCTGCGCGCGGTGGTGGACACAGCGCTACTGGGCGAACGCACCGTGACGCTGGATTGCGACGTGGTGCAGGCCGATGGAGGCACCCGCACGGCATCCGTGACGGGCGCGTTCGTGGCCCTGGCGCTGGCGCTGCAGCAGTGCGTCAAGTACGGGATGATCAAGCGCTTGCCGTTGATCGACTATGTAGCCGCCACCAGCGTGGGCATTCTCGGCGGAGAGCCGATGATCGACTTGTGTTACGAAGAAGACTCGCAGGCGGCCGTCGACATGAACGTGGTGATGACCGGGGCGGGACGCTTTGTGGAGGTGCAGGCCACCGCCGAGCGCCACGCGTTCGACGACGAACAAATGTCGAGCATGCTGGCGCTGGTGCGCGGCGGTATCGCCGAGTTGATCGAAATCCAGAAGCGCGTGGTTCGCATCGCGTGACGGTGTACTGCGCCACGGGCAACCCCGGCAAACTGCGTGAATTCCGTCTGGCGGCGGAGCAGGGCGGCATCCAAGTGGAGCCCCTGCCCGGTCTGGCCGATTTGGCGCCGTGCGAGGAGACCGGCGCCACCTTCGAAGCTAACGCCATCCTGAAGGCGCAATATTACGGCCGGCACGCGCCGGGGCTCCTGTTCGCCGACGATTCCGGTCTGGAAGTGGACGCGCTGGGCGGCGCGCCCGGCGTCTACTCGGCGCGGTTTGCCGGACCCGATGCCACCGACGCGGCCAATAACCAACTGCTGCTGGAGAGGCTGCGCGGCGTGGGCGACCGCTCCGCGCGATTCGTTTGCTTGATTGCGTTGGCGGAGGGCGGGCGTTTGGCGGAGACGTTTCGCGGCACGGTGGAGGGCACGATACTGGAGGAGCCGCGCGGGGGAAACGGATTCGGCTACGACCCGCTATTCTATTATCCGCCATTCGGCTGTTCGTTCGGCGAAGCGGCGCCGGAGCGTAAACTGACCGTCAGCCATCGCGGCTCGGCCTTGCGCGCTTTGTTCCGGCATTTGTCCAGCGGCCGCCTCTGATAAAATCAAGACAACGAGACACCCCGGTGAGCGCACAGCCATTAATCGACTCGTACGGCCGCATCCATACCAACCTCCGGATCAGTGTCACGGATCGCTGCAATATCCGCTGCTTCTACTGCATGCCGGAAGAGGGCGTGAAGTTCGTTCCGCGCGATGAGATCCTGAGCTTCGAAGAGATCGAGCGGTTTGCGCGCATCGCGGTGGGGCTGGGGATCGATAAGCTGCGCGTGACGGGCGGCGAGCCGCTGGTGCGGCGGGATCTGCCGGTGCTGATCCGGCGTTTGGCCGCGATCCCGGGTGTCCACGATCTGGCGCTGACCACCAACGGCGTGATGCTGGCCGAGATGGCCGAACCGCTGTACCAGGCGGGTTTGCGGCGGCTCAACGTGCATCTGGATACGCTCGACCGCCAGCGTTTCCGCCAGATCTCGCGCCGCGACGATTTGGATAAAGCGCTGGAGGGCATCGCCACAGCCAAGAGGCTGGGGTTCGGCCCCATCAAGCTGAATGCGGTGGTGGTGAAGAATCTGGTGGAGCCGGATATCGTTCCGCTGGCGCGCTTCGGCCGGGAAAATGGATTCGAGGTGCGTTTCATCGAGTTCATGCCCCTGGACGCGCAGCAGCTTTGGGATCGCGGGAAGGTGCTGACGGCCCGCGATATTATCGATATACTCTCGCGGGAGGTCGCGCCGCTGGTTCCCATCCCGGACGCGGATCCCCGCGCGCCGGCTCTCGAATACCAGTTCGCCGACGGCATCGGGAGGGTGGGCTTCATCGCCTCAGTGAGCCGTCCATTCTGTCTGAATTGCAATCGGCTGCGGCTTACGGCCGATGGCAAGCTGCGGTATTGCCTGTTTGCCATCGAGGAAGACGATGTCAAGGGGATGCTGCGCGGCGGGGCGCCCGACAGCGAGATCGCCGCGCTGATTCGCCGCAACGTGGCGGGTAAGTGGGAAGGGCACGAGATCAATACGTCGCGGTTTGTGGCGCCGCCGCGGCCTATGTATGCGATTGGGGGGTAGGTGGGGCAGGCTCGCAGCCTGCGGCGGCCTCGTAGGCCGAGGCCATGATATAGGATTCATCGGCTTGCGGCGCTACGATTCCGCGAAAAACGGGCCGGGGTGGGGCCGCAAGGTGCTGAGCGTCTGCGTGGCCCGGATAAACCTTCGGAAGGTTTGGGTATTTGGAGCGGAAACGAGCCGGGGATGCGTCGGAAATCGGCGGGGGATTGTGGATAAGTGGATTTGCGACGGTTATCGAGGGGATTGCAGAGCGTGGTGCGCGCGCCGCCGGACGATGGCACAAACTTATCCGGAGCCCTGCCGGAAGGGCAGCGCGCGGGCCTTTAGTCACAGCGGGGGGCAGCGCTCATGAGGTGTCCATGCGGATGGCGGCAGGAGCTTGACCTGGCCCTAGGATTTGAATGCGGACCATGGTCCCGATGCCGCACTTGGGGCACAGTCTCAGGTTCTTGCCCGATCCCCGCACTCCAAAGGAACTTTCCGATGGTCATACCCCAGAAGCAACATGCGCACGACCGCCACGCCGGATTACTGCCGCGCTCGCCGTTTAGATTCAATCAGTTGGGCTTTGATCGTCCAGGTAGGACAGGCCTCGTCCCAGCCCATACAGTACCCGAAGCTAACACCGGCCCCGTCGGCGCGCGCTAGACTAATACCATGTCCCGGCACTCATTAAACGCTGTCTTCATAATCGCCACCGCCCTCCCGGCATACCTCTCTGCTCAACCGGTCGTGCGCGTCCTCGCCCCCTCCACGAACTCCTCCACATCCGCCGCCACCGTCGCGCTCAAAGGCGTCGCCGCCGCGGATTCCGCCATCGTCAACATCTATTGGACCGACCATCGGGACCACACCGGCCCCGTTGAGTGGACCCCATCCGCCAACGGTGTGTCCGCCGCCATCGCCTTCTCCGCCAACGTGCCCGTCCGCCCCGGCGCCAACCGCATCACCGTGATCGCCGTGGATAGCCGCAACCGGTCCGGCTCCGCCCAGTTGTCCGTTTACAGCGAGGCCGCCCACGCGCCGCCGGTCAGCGAAGTCCGCACCGGCTGGTGGCATGGCATGCCGGTCACCTACGGCGTCATCAACGGCAAGGCTATCGCCGAAGGAGATATCATCCTGGGACCGGCCGCGGAACTCGCCGCGTCCACTCCCCGTGGCGGGTCCGCTGAACCGGGATTCAAGCCCCGCGGCTTTGGCATCGCCGATGTCTCGCAACTGTGGCCCGCCGTCGACGGAGTCTATCAGATCCCCTACACCATCGAGACTGGCACACCCGTCCTCGATTCCGTCATCAGTTACGTCAACACCACTTTGAGCGGCATCATCCAGCTTGTCCCGCAAACTACTCAGGCCAACTACGTCACCTTCAACTTCGATCCCAGCGACCTCAGCGGCTACTGCGAAGCCACAGAGGGCATGGCGGGCGGACAGCAGTTCATCGGCGGATCGATCAATTGCTCTTTCACCGGCACTTGTCACGAGATCGGGCATGCCATCGGCCTGCTGCACGAACACCAGCGCCCTGATCGCAATAAGTGGGTCGTACTCACCACGGCCAACGCCGACAAGCCCTACCTGTTGGGTAACTTCGATTTTTTTATCGACGATTTCCAGACCATGGGGCTCTACGACTACGCATCCGTGATGCATTACCCGGCGTTTTCGTTTACCAAGAACAACCTGCCGGTGCTGGAATCCATTCCCGCCGGTATCCCGCTCAGCAACACGGTCGGCTATTCGGCCGGCGACGTCGACTCCATCAAGAGGCTCTACGGATTTACCCCCTCTGCCGTCACAATTGTCACCAACCCGCCGGGCCTGTCGATCATCGTGGACGGCACCACATATACTTCTCCGCAGACCTTCAGTTGGGCTCTGAACTCCAGGCACACTTTGAACCTGCCGCCCGATCCGCAACTGACCAATCCTAACGATGGCGCCACCTATGAATTCGCCAGTTGGAACGACGGTGGCAAGCGTTCCCACACCATCACCGTCATCGGCGGATCCGGGGAGCTCACTTCACCCGCGGCCGATCCCGCGACTACGGTTTACGAGGCCAACTACATCCGTCTCTGGCCCTTCTCGGTGTCGGCTTCTCCGACCGCAGGCGGCTCGGTGAGCGTCAGTCCCGCCCCGCAATCCGTTTTCGACGGCAGCTTTTTCATAGACCGCCAGCAGATCACCGTCACCGCCGCTCCCAACGCGGGCTATAACTTCTATGGCTGGCTGGAAGCGCCCTTTACACCCACATATCCACAAGGTGCTAACCCTTATCCGTTCCTGGTTCAATCTCCCGAATCGACTTTACAGGGCGTTCTTACGACTTTCCCGGTAACTACCGTCGGCGAGACCATCACCGGACCGAACAGGTGGAACCCGCCCATGTACGCCACGGTCGATACCGACACTTATGTGGCCCTACCGCAAGGTTATTCGCAGGATCAATCCGGTTCCGCCTGGGCGCCCGGGACTAGCCATTCGATCAGCGTGCTTTCCTCGGAGGCTCCCGTCACCACCAATGTCTCTTATACCTGGAACCATTGGAGCGATGGCGGCGCACAAACCCACACCATCAGGGCTTCCAGCTCCGGCGCAAAGAGCATCGCCGCGTCGTTTACCCCCACGTATGTCAGTTACACCTATGCGGAAAACGCTTGCGGCACGGTGGCGTATTCGCAATCCTGCCCCGACAACTACTGCAGCTTCCCCGACGGCACGGCGCTCACCATGACTGCCACGCCTACAGCAGGCAATGGCATGATCTTCTCCGGCTGGACCGGCGACCTGACTGGAACCACCAACCCGCAGACCACCACGATCCACGACGAGTTTCTGCCCGTGGCCAACTTCAACATCGTCCCGACCATCATCAACACGACTACAGTAAATCCTGCGACTCCGGTGCAGACCTCCGCCGCCGCGGAATTGACAGTTACCGGTACCGGATTCGTCCCTGGCAGTCTCTATGCTTACTGGAATAACGGCGCAGACAATTTCCGAACCACCACCGGAGTCACCGCCACCTCGGCGACTGTCCAATTGAATGCCGGCGACCTTGACGCCCCGGGCGCGCAATTGCTGCAGCTCAACAATTACAGTACCGGCTGCGGAGCTTATTCCAGCATTCAGGTTCTGGTCAAGAACACGTACGGCACTCCAGCTCTTGCCGTGACCAAGTCACACACCGGCAACTTCACGCAGGGACAAACAGGCGCAACATATACGGTGACCGTCACTAATGCGGCCACCAGTACCGGCCCAACGTCTGGTAAGGTTACGGTGACCGACACGATTCCCACCGGACTTACACTGGTTTCCATGGCGGGTACCGGATGGAACTGTACGGCCAACGCCTGCACGCGCACCGATTCGCTCGCCACCGGTAAGAGCTATCCTGCCATTACCGTCACGGTGAACGTGGCCGCGAACGCCCCCTCCCAGGTTACTAACACGGTTACCGTGTCAGGCGGCAAATCGGCGCCGGCGAGCGCCACCAACCCGACGACCATCGAATGATGAACGCATGCCGGCGATGGATCTTGGCGGTATCGTGCGCTCTCGTGGCCGTTGCACCGCTGGCTGCCCAAGCTACAGCCAAACTCGAAGGAACCGTCCGGGATGCGCGCGGCCGCCCACTTGCCGGAGCCACCGTGTACCTGCAGGTCAAGGCCACGGGA
>Ga0187871_10004804_pt1 | contig 10022 bp, 7 predicted proteins | sample June2016WEW_16_1_FD_132988 | JGI IMG/M metagenome (GOLD analysis project Ga0187871, IMG submission 132988) | Peatland microbial communities from SPRUCE experiment site at the Marcell Experimental Forest, Minnesota, USA - June2016WEW_16_10 | ecosystem: Environmental > Terrestrial > Soil >...
AGGGGCGATAACGCGGCCAACGCCAGCGTACTACCCGTCACGTCCATGCAGCGCTTCAGAATGCGAGCGGCCTCGCTCGCCGCCGAAGACCTTCGATAGAGAATCGGATCACCCTTGGCGGAACTCCCGTCGACTTCGGGAAAGATATGGTATGTAACGCAGACTTCTTCTACCACCTCAGCGGGAAGTGCGGCACGCAGCGCATCCTTCAGCTTTACGTCAATGCTATTCTCTAGTTCACTTTTCGCGGGCGATCGCAATTCGGTAAAAATCACCCCAAAGCTTTTGTTGTCCTCGTACCAGCCTGCCGTGTCCGTCCCTCGAATTACGGCACAGACCGAATGAGCGACGGCTCTCCTAAGTTGGTCAGCTCGCTCGCTCGCTTGCAGTCCATCGAGGTGAACCAGGGCGAGCAAAAACGAATTGCCGGAGCGTTCGCTCCTCCGTTTCTCCAAATAAAGGGCGTCCAGGAATTTAACTTCCGGCAGCAGTTCGCGGCTGCCGCCGTGGCGCGAGCGCGCACCGGCGAAGCTAGCGGTCTTGCTTATGTTTGCTATCTGGCCTGCGGACATTTGCTTTCACCTAACCTAATATTGGGCTATCGAACCACTCTGGCCCGCGAGTGCGCGGGATGTATGCCCGCCAGTCGTTGAGCGTCGAGAACCGGGTGCAGTGGTTCCTGCGCGCTGCGCCAGAGAGACTTATCGCGGCAACTGGAAACAAGAGAAAATACAACGTCTGCGAGTCAATGCGACATGCTTTTGCTCAAGGCTGAGTCCAGCCGCTGGCCGCTTTTAGGTCATCGAACCGCGGTCAGAGACTAGACGCAACCCCTTCTCTATTCGGCAGAGGCGAAGAGCCCGTGGGGGCAACTACGATTTCGAAGGCGTGGCTGTAATGCCGGCGTGCGACTGCAACGCTATGTTTTGCCTGGACCATGCGGTAGCCGTAATACCCGTACTTGCGCCGCAAGGTTTCATCGGCGAGCAACCTGAGCAGCTGTTCCCGAAGATGCTGGACGTCTCCTGTCTGGAATAACATCGCAGCGCTTCCGTCCTCGGTAACCTCGCGAAAGACCGGCAAATCGCTCAGCAGGCAAGGAACACCGCGCGCCATCGCTTCCAGCGCTACAATCGAACTTCCCTCCGGGCCCAACGATGGATTTACCACCACGTCAGCGCCGGAGTAGTATGCTCCCGGGTCAGCCTGATAACCGACGAAGCGGGCGTCTAGCACCTCGGCTTGTTGCTCCAACTCCTGTCGGCGGTCGCCATCACCGACGACTGTGAGTGTAAGGTTTTGCATTCCTTTCAGGGCTTCTATCAGCACGTGTAATCCCTTCATCTTCTCCAGCCGGCCAACAAACAGAACCCGCGCCGGACGGTGCAGCGTGAACGACTCACGCATTCGCGGAGGGACTTGCGGAATCCAGTTCGGAATCACAATCGTCGGCATTGACGGCAGAAGCGCTCGCACTTGCGCGCCAACCGCGGCGGATACACAGATGACGCGGTTTGCGAAACGCACCGCATGCCGATAAATGAACTCATCGATGATCCATCCCAGAGACGGGTGCGGTTCGCTGGCCTGCTCAAAGGTAATGTGCCTGGTGCTAATCGCCAAGCAGCCAAGCAGCCTGGCTGGGATCAGGAGGATGGCTTCAAAAAAACCGTTGATCTGTACGATGTCGATCCGGTGGCGCAAGATCATCCAGGCCATCGCGAAAGGTGACATTAGAAATCTGAGTAGCTTCACCCAACGTCCCCCGGAGGGCAGACAGAGCGTTTCCACCTGGGCAGCTCGCAAACGGCGGGCGACTTCAGGATGCGAACAGAGCGCGTAACAGTCAGCCTGATCCTTGAGCAGGCTGATCAAGTTACATACGTAAATTTCGGCACCACCAAATGTGTTTAACAGCGCTATGAACAGGACGCGCTTTTTTTTATGCACGGCTGCAACCCTGGATGCCGAAGGCGGTGAGATATTGATTCTGAGCTGTTTCGCTGCTATGCCGCCTCAGTACCGCGGCATAGCCGGCTTTGGCGTACTTATGGCGCAGGCGGTCATCCTGTAGAAGCGCGAGCAACTTAGTTCGCAAATCATCCACATCGCCAGTTCGGAAGAGGAGTGCCGCTCTTCCCTCATCGCTGATTTCTTGAAACACAGGTAAGTCGCTCAACAGACAAGGCACGCCACGTGCCATAGCATCCAGGGCCACCAGCGAACTTCCTTCGGGTCCAAGCGAGGGATTGATGAATATGTCCGCAGCGGCGTAGAAGGGCAGCGGATCTTTCTGGAATCCCGCGAATTCGGTATCCAGTTTGGCCGCCAACTGTTCTAGTTCCGGCCGGCAAGGTCCATCCCCCACAACCGTGAGGCGGACGTCCGGTACATTTCGAAGCGCTTCCAGGAGAAGGTGTAACCCCTTGAGCTCCGTCAAACGCCCCACGTAGAGGAGGCGAGCCGGAGATTGTAGCAATGTACGCCCACATCGGTCTGAAGGCGCGGACGAGATCCAGTTAGGAATCACTTTAACTCGCGCCGCGGGAATCAAAGCACGCACTTCGGCTCCAACTGCGTCGGAAACCGCGACGATGAGGCTTGCCGAGCGCGCGCAGACACAATATATGAAGCGAGCCAGACGCCGCTCTACGCTTTTCGGTAGGGGGCATTTCTCGATATCAAATGTCAGGTGGCGCGTTGTGATCGCGGTGCACCCCAGAGCACGCGCGAGGGGCAGGTAAATGGCTTCGGAATAACCGTTGATTTGAACGACGTCGATATGATGGCGGAGAATTGCCCATGCCAGCATCGGCAGGCCCAACAGTATTCTCATGAATTTCGGGAGGACGTTTCTGAAAGGAACGGACAGGAGGCAGATGTCTTTACGCTTTCGCAGCCGCACAATTAATTCCGGCTCGAAGACCAAGGCGTAGAACCGTGCGCTATTCTGGAGCAATGACAGCAGCCTTTCGGTGTACACCTCCACCCCGCCGAACCCGCCAGTGAGGTTTACGAATAAAATCCTCGTCTGCTCCGGATTGTTAGTGATCCGCCCGTGTTGTTGGCCAGTACTCATGAGAGCTCCGTGCTGCTTACTTCAACATTCCAATGCTCCGCGATCTGTTCCATCCAGGTAAATGAGCAGAACTGCACGCAAGCAGCTTTTCTATCGACATTCTCAGCATCCGTTTAAAGCCGTACACGCTAACCCTACGTGTGTTAAAAGGGCTGCCACGCTTATGGACCCTACCTGGGTAAATACGTTGGTCCTTGGGGCTCACACCGATGCAACCTAAGGGTGATTAGAAATGACGCCTAGGGCATTCGCCCTCTCGACCCCAGCCGTAACCCACCTCTATTATTTTTCCGCTGGTGTTGTGAACGCATACAACACCTAATCTTTTAGCGCTTTTGGCAGCTTACACGGTAGCTTCAGGCTTTCCGGGTTCGCTTGCACGAGTTTGAGTGACCAGCATCAAGCAGGAGCGCCGCGTGTCAACGAGCCAGAGACGGCAAGTCTCCGAAACAAAGCGTCCACCGTTCTCGTCATTCTTAGCCACCCTATTCTTGCTGGTTATTGTCTCAGCCAGCCTGGCTTGCAAAGACATCGGCACTGCTCCTGCCGCCGCGGCGAACACCTCCCTACCGACTGGCGGAGCCGACGCCACTCCAAACACCGGAAACTCGCCTACAGATCCGACTCTGAGTTCGACTTCGACTGCGTCCCAGTCGACGCCCCAGCCCGCCAACGCTTCTGTGCCCCCAACGGCTTCCAGTGAGCCAATTCCTCCGCCGCAGGCGGCGGGATATACCCTGAGCTTTGCGGACGACTTCAACACTCTCAATTTAAGTTCCAGCGGCAATCCATCAGCCGCCTATCCGTGGTACCCCTTGTCGGTTACCAATGGCGTCAGCGTAAGCAATTCCATTTTGACCCTTGATCTTTCTCTTCCAAACAATTGCGCTAGCGCAATCGGTACTAGCCAGGCATGGCAGTATGGATACTTCGAAATCAGAATGAAGTGGCCGAATGCGACGACAGGTGCTTGGCCGGCTCTTTGGATGCTGCCGGTCGGACAGACCACCGGCTCTACCGCAGGCGAGAACGGCGGTGAGATAGACATCATGGAGGGGCAAGGCGGCGTGTCGCCGAATACCATTTTTGGAACTGTTCATGAATGGGTGGATGGCATTGATGTCTGGAATAACGAAGGCACTAACGCCTATACAGCAGCGCAAGGTGTTGACTTTTCGCAGTACCATGTCTACGGCGTTCTCTGGACTCCAGGAGTAGTATCCTGGTACTTCGATAATCAGCTTATCCTCTCGAGTAGTTTCCCATCAACGATTGATGCCGAACGGTATTACCTGATCCTCGCAATGCAAGCAGGAGTTAGCTGGACCTACGCTGACCTAACAGGCGTTCAGCCATCTGACATGCAGATGCAGGTTGATTGGGTGCATGTCTGGCAACAACCGTGAGCACTGCGGCGAACTCCTACTGACCTACTAACGCCTCCAGGCCGGCTGAATGAACTCGCTGGCTGGAAAGCTTCCGCGCTGCCGGCACTCACAGCTCCGTTCAGCCCCATGAGCCAAGTCTTGCGTCGCACCGCACTGGCGTCAGAGCGCGGGAGCCATGCCACTCTTCGACCAATTGCTGAGTGTCAGAGTTCTGGGTAGCGCCGCTGTACTGGCGGCTGTGCACGGCTACAGAGGTAGTGATCATGGCGAACAACAGAAGTGACAACGAGTCGCTTGCCAAAAGCGAGCTCTCGAATAGATTATGCAAAGCGAAGAAGCACAGGTAAGTAACCGGCAACAAGCCAATTGCCCTTTGCTCCAACCTTATAAATCGGATGGCCTTCCGGAAAGAGAAAATCCACAAACACAGATAGACTGCAAATCCCACCGCACCAAGGTTGAGACCCAGATCGAGAAAGCCGTTGTGCGAGTGCGGGATTACCCAGCCTAACCCACCCAGGATGCGGGCAGACTCACCTTTCAACCCGAGCCAGAAAGCGTCGAATCCATATCCAAGGATAGGGCGCTTCATTAACGAGGCCCATACCATGGCCCAGATTCTTGTTCGGCCAGTCAGGGTGGGGTCGCGACCCAGCAGGCGAATCAGGCCGCCAACATTGCCCGCAATAAAATACATCGCCCAGAGCATGGTGGGTATCGTGAGGACGCAAACCAGCAACCGTTGCTTACGCTTCAGGCGAGCCCAGCGCCACAGCGGAATGGCCGCGACCATCAGGAGACAAAAGCCGAGCGAGGCCGCCGATCGTGAGAGTACGAGCAAAGCCGTCGCGGCGACAAGGAACACATATCGCAGCCGGTCAAAGTGGCGAAATCTGACCAGCAGCAGAAGTATCACAGCTACCGCCATGTATTCCCCGAAATAATTCTTGTGTATCGACAACCCTTTCCACGCTCCAAGGTGATCGGAGTATTCAATCACATAGGCCGGGGCCACAAACGAGAGGGCGATTACGGTTAGCATCATCAGGCATAGGGCCTTGGTCACCACACGCGCAAGTTCGTCCAGCGAATACCGCTCGCCCAGATAAATCGAAACCACGGTCGCCGCCAGAAATGTCACGCCCCTATGAAAAGTCTGCGGGACCGGTTGAACACTCCATACCATCGAGAGTGGCGCCAGCACCCCGAGTGCCATCAGAGGCCATACCGTTCGTGCGGCGCGAAGCACTCGCCGCCAACGCAACAAGACGAGAAGCGCGCCACACATGTACACACCTTGTCGAACCGTGGCATCCAATTCAACCGAGACCATGTCCTCGGTGGTGTCTTCCGAGATGGATGGGTTGGATAGCCCGAGGACGACTTTCATGCTGCAGAGCAGCAGCACAATCACAAATAGCCGTTCGAAAATGCGAACGAACACTTTTACCTCCGCGGCGAACACCGGTTTCGGTGTTGCCGTTCCGACCGCGGCTTTCTCACATCGCGGGTGTCGACGGATGAGACATGCAAAAGGTTCACTAGGAACCAGGCTGCGCCAGGCGGTGCCTCGCGCTGAGTGAGAAAAGCGCTTTGTCCCACAGCCTTACCGGCGCCCATCGCAGCTCCGGCAAAAGCAGTCGAGCGCGTTGTGCAAGGCGCCAGCCAAAAATAGACTTGATCCACGAGTATTTCCAGGTCAACCGGGGAGGGGTCAGCCGTCCGCCCAGGGACCGAGCCATCTCTTCCGCCTGCCTGATGATATCGGCTCGGTCTGGGTAGAAAGTAACCATGAAGTGTTGTAGGTACCACACACACGCTGCCCGAACCCTTTCGCTTTCCTCGATCGAGCGAAGGCAGCGAATTTGGAGTTGCATGGACAACCACTGCGACTCTCGTTTCCTGTCTGAATCTCCGATGTAACTCAGACTGCCGGGCGTCTGACGATAGAAAACCTTTGCCTCTGGGACAAAACGGACGCTATCGCTGGCGCGGAGAACACGACAGAAGTATTCACCATCATCGTCTGTCGACAGCCTGGTGTCCCATGGACCGGCGGCTTCGGTCAATTCGCGACTGACCAGCCAGCAGGCGGTCTGTATAAAAACATTCACCGCCGCCAGCGGGTCACATTGTTCCATCTTGCGTATTAACCATTCGACTGGCGACAGGTCGCACCATAAAGCATTGGGCACGAATTTCGCATGATCGCATCGATACAAGAAGTATGCCCAGGCGCCGGATAGAAGGGTACGGTTACTCACGGAACGGTCCTCTGTCGCCAGTTCGATCTGCCTGGCGATCTTGTCGGGCGCCATAAGATCGTCGGTGTCCAGCCACTGAATGTAATCCCCTTGGCTTAGAGACAAGGCCGTGTTGCGTGCCGCGGAGGCCCCCTGGTTTTCCTGGGTAACAACTTTGAGTTGGCGCGATTCAAATTGCCGCGCAACCGAAAGTGTATCGTCCCGTGAGCCGTCATCAACGACGATGATCTCCTTCCGGTCCCACGTCTGCGCCGTCGCCGATCGAAGCGTTTCGGCAATCCATCTCTGCGCGTTATAGGCCGGAATCAGAATTGACACCAACGGTTTCATGTATCCGATTCTCCAAAACTTTTCTAAAGGCGAAAAAAGTCCTTACTCTCCACCAACGGCCAGCGCCGCTTGCGGCGCCGTCGTTCCCCTTGCCGCGTTTTCTCGTCTCAAATGCCAACGGATGATCATGTACAAAAGAACTGCGAGCAGCGAATCCGTCATCAGGCTAGACCAAGCGGCTCCGCGCCAGGCAAAGGCGCGGATTAACCAGAAATTGATAATTACGTTAAACCCCGCCACCGCAAACTGCGCCGACGATCTCTCCCACTGGTAGTTTGCCCCCGTCAGAGTATCGGTGAGAAACGAGTTGATGCTCTTGATGAGAGGCAACGGGCAAAGCCAGCGCAGCGCTGCCGCACTTTCTGCGAAGGCGCTTCCCATGATTAGCGGCACTATCCCGGCGACAAGAAAAAGGGCGAGACTGGTGACGATGCCGTACACCACGGAACCACGCAGGATGCGCCTTGCGAATCCGAAGGCTGGAGTCACGCCCTGTAGGCCTTGGCGGAAGAATTCCGGATATGTAGCTGCCGCCAGCGAGCGGATCGGCAGCATTGCCGCATCGACAAAACGATAGGCAACAGCGTAAACGGCTGCTGACTCGACCGAAGTTAGACGCGCCAACATCGTCTTGTCGGTGTCGGTGTAAACCGACTGCGATGCCACCGATGTGGCGAAATGGAACCCCTCGTTCACCGACGGAACCAGCAGGTCCAATTGGAATTTTGGCGGAGCGCAATACCGGCTCACGGCAGCCAGTCCACTAATGGCGGCGAGCACGGCGGATGCGGCGTACAAGTATGCCCAACCCATAGGCTTGTTCCTGAAGGCTAGCAACAGAGGCGCCGCCAGTAATCGCAACCCGGTTGAGAACACCATGAGCTTTGTATATCGGCTGAATTGTTCCACCGCCGCAAACGCATGCAGGCAGACCTCGACTATTTGCCCGGCGACAAGGTCGGCAATAGCCACGGCCACGAGCATAGTAGTGGTTGCCGAAGCCGGCAGCACTAGGTGCCGTATCAGGAGCGCGAAGAGGGTCAGCAGCGATCCGAAGGCCACCGTTACGAGGAGCGCATTGCCGAAGTAAACCCGCAACAGACTCCGATTCCGTGCTGCGTGTTTGATCAGCACGTCGCCGGTACCACAGGAAGCAAACGGAGACATGATGGCTGTCAGGGCGGCGCACGCGACAAAGGTCCCGTACCCTGTGGGGCCAAGCAAGTGCACAACGGTGACAAAATAGGCAAAGCGCCCCGCCATTTGCAGGCTTTGGCCGCTTAGCATCCATGCCGCATTGTGCAGAATGCCGGTGCGGAAGTGCTGACGTATCCGCTCTAGCCGGGCGATCCAGTCACCGCGGGCAGCACTCGTATTAGTGGACAACGCCATAAATTGAGGCACTTCCTATGGTTTCAACCATGCTCTGCGTGGTGCGCATTGCATTCTTCAGCCGGCTGTTGGGCACAAACACAATATCGTTCGCATGCAGTTCAACGTCGCCATCCTGTCCCCGCGATATCTTGCCAACCTCGAGTTTGGTCGTCTTGACGTACCCGTCATCGTTCTTACGCAATAAAACCGCACGGTTGATTGCCGCGGTCTGGCTTGCACCTCCGGCTTGAGCCAGCGCCTGCAGCAGCGTTATCTTGCCGTTGTCCTGCATCACGAAGCCTCCAGGCTTGTTCACGTCACCCATGATGTAGACAATTCCAGCACGCGGCACCAGGATCAAGTCTCCGGGATAAATCTGGACGTTATTGGAGAGCGCGGATTGGGCATCGTCGTTTTTCAGTTTCACCGTGACGTTCTCTTCCGTCCCGGTGCGGCGCTTGATCGTGATCCTGGTATCAGCCGTGTTGGTGAGACCACCCGCCATGGAGACCAAGTCCAGCAGGGTGCGCGCGCCGAGTACCTGGTAAACGCCGGGGTGCTGCACCTCTCCCATCACCGAAACGCCCTGGCTGGAGTACTCCTTGATTAGGACGTTGACTTGAGGCCGGAGCAGGAAGTTGTGCTCGCGAAGCTCGCGTGCAACCATGTCCGACGCCTCTTGTCCCGTCAATCCCGCGAACTGGACGCTGCCGATCAATGCCAGTTGTGCTTTGCCGTCGGCTCCTACGCGCACCTGCTGCGTCAGTTCGGGGTTATCGAAAACGGAAATCTCCAGCAGGTCGCCGGGCGCAATGTTTACCGGCGCGGCGATCATTTTGATAGAGGATGGTTGGCCTTTGAGTGGCATCGCGCCCACACTATTCGGAGCTTCGGCAGAACTAGCAGAAGCGTACATTACGCCGAGTACAAGCAGGACGCAAACCGAAGTTCTTAGCTGCTGTCGGATCATGCGGTCTCTCCCTTAAGATTCGGCTCCGCTGACGGGGGAACAAGCGAATGAAACTCGCCTGAATCCTCCTCACCGTATCCGTCATAACCATACGATCCGGAATAGTGATAGTAATCCGGAGAACGAACATCCATGGCATTCACTAGCACCCCTACGCGCTTGGCTTGCACATCTTGCAGCGCGCGGATGGTCCGAACGATGGACTGCTGGTTGGTAACCCCAAAGCGAACCACTACTATCACCGCGTCCGCATTGGGCGAGAGGACAACTGCGTCGGTCACCGGAAGAACCGGAGGAGTATCGATCAGCACGTAGGCGTATTGTTCGCGCCACCTCTCGATCATCGCGGTCATGCGCTGCGATCCCAGTAACTCAGATGGGCAAGGCGAAGGAGCTCCAGCCGGCAGGAAGGTCAGTCCAGGAAGTTCATGGAGCTGCCGGTAGGCTTCAGGGTCTGTTCCCCCCGATAAGACTTGGCTCAAGCCGGCCCCGGTGTTCTGCTTTAGAACCTTGCTCAACGTCCCGCGTCGAAGGTCTGCGTCGACCAGCAATACTTTGCTGCCGTTGTAGGCAAGTGCGGCAGCGAGATTCAACGAGGTGAAGCTCTTTCCTTCCTG
>Ga0187871_10004806_pt1 | contig 10018 bp, 5 predicted proteins | sample June2016WEW_16_1_FD_132988 | JGI IMG/M metagenome (GOLD analysis project Ga0187871, IMG submission 132988) | Peatland microbial communities from SPRUCE experiment site at the Marcell Experimental Forest, Minnesota, USA - June2016WEW_16_10 | ecosystem: Environmental > Terrestrial > Soil >...
AGCGCGGGGAGCGCGGGTTCTGCCATCACGGTCCCCAGTGCATGGGCGCTCGATATTTTTTTCGTGTGGGCTGCAATTGCGGGCGTGGCGTTGCTGAGGGTGGGCGTCGGGCTCTGGCAGTTGCGCAAACTCCGGCGGAGTTGCTCCGTAATCGACGTCGCCACTTTGGACCCAGTGTTGCGATCAACTTTGCAGGCATTTCAACCAGTAAGGTCAGTGGCCCTGTGCCAGTCGGATCGCTTGCGAGTGCCGACCGCCATCGGATTTCTGAACCCCGTGGTCGTGATTCCAACTTGGGCGCTGCACGAGCTCTCGACCACCGAGCTGAACTCGATTTTGATTCACGAGCTGGCTCACCTGCGCCGCCGCGACGATTGGACTAACCTGGCTCAGCAGATCCTGAAAGCGCTTTTGTTCTTCCATCCGGCGGTGTGGTGGATTCAGAGCCAGCTTGCGCTGGAACGCGAGATGGCATGTGACGACGCCGTGCTGGCGGAAACGACTAATCCGCGCGGCTACGCCCAATGCTTAGTCTCTTTAGCGGAGAAGAGTTTCGTACGACGCGGAGTCGCGCTGGCGCAAGCAATCGTGAATCGGATGCGTCAGACATCCTTGCGCGTCTCCCGAATTCTCGACGTGAACCGCTCAGGTGCGACTCGCGTCTGGAAACCAGCCTTATATTCCGTGGCGGCGTTTTTCGTGGTTTGCTTGGTTTCGTTGCCACACGCTCCAGAACTCGTGGCCTTCGAGGACCAAGCCCCAAGTGTTGCAATGTCGGGAGCGATGCCGATTCAGGCAAAGCTGGCACCGACTTCTGCCGCCGTCGAAGGACAGCCAGTAGCAACCCTGGCAAGCTTCAGGGAAAACTCGCAGGACTTATCGGTCCAACCTGCTAAACGGGTGGCAGCGCACCAGCCGCGACCCGGCGCAAGAACGCAGCCCATGGCGCAAGCCGGAGTTGCGATGGGGATGACGGTCGAGTCCGAGCGGGGCGAAAGAATTGCTCTGGGAAAGTCTGAGGAACTGTTGCAGGCGCGGCTGGTTCAGCCTGATGCCGAAAACTTCGTGCCTGCCGTGCTGATGACCATCAATGACCACGCACCATCGCACGGATTCTTTGTAGTGATGCAAACCTCGCAATACGAAGAAGCGGGGCCCATGTTTTTGAGAGTCTACGTCTGGCACGTGTTTGTGCTGGATCCAACTCGGAATCCAGCTGAAGCCAGAATTCCCGCAAAACAGATTTAGGAGATTTGGAAAGACCCAGAGAGTACAAGTTTGTCCACAAAAACTAAATAATTAGTTGCAAAGGAGAAGGTAAACGAATCATGAAAGACTCGATCACAACAAACTGGAAAAAAACAATCACCCGCGTGGCTGTTTCGGCGGTAGCGATCGCAGCCCTCGCAGCCGTCGTGACCTACGAAACTGCCAAACCCATGTCCGCACGAGCCTCGGTTGCGGCTCCGGCTCCAGCCGCCGCAGCCCTCGACGACAATAGTGTCGCAGCCTTGCTCTCTCTCGACCATGCCATGGAGACTTTGGCGGCGAGAGTAACCCCAGCCATCGTCAACGTTGCCGTCACGTCAAAAACTAAAGTGGACACATCCGAACAACAAATACCCGATGACATGCAGCAATTCTTCGGCGGCCAGGGTCCCGGTCAGTTTTTCGGACCGCATGGCCGACCGCAGCCACAGATCGAACACGGCATCGGCAGCGGAGTCATTATTTCGCCCGATGGTTATATTGTGACCAACAACCACGTTATTGATGGCGCAGTGGACATTCGAGTCACGATGAGCAATCGCAAGACGATGAAGGCCACTCTGGTCGGCGCCGATCCTTTAACCGACCTCGCGGTCCTTAAAGTGGATGGAGGCAGCCTGCCCAGTATTCCGTGGGGCGACTCGACCGCGCTTCATCCTGGGCAGACCGTACTCGCATTCGGAAATCCTCTGGGATTCCGTTTCACCGTCACGCGCGGCATCGTCAGCGCGCTGAACCGTCCGAACCCGTTCTCGGATAACGCGCGCAAGCCTGGAGAATTTATCCAGACTGATGCGGCTATCAATCCGGGAAATTCCGGCGGCCCGCTGGTCGACGCACGTGGCGAAGTGGTTGGCATCAACACGTTTCTGGTCTCTTCTTCCGGCGCGTTCTCCGGAATGGGTTTCGCCATCCCCACACAGATCGTGAAGCCGACCGTCGACACACTGATTCGCGACGGCAAAGTGACGCACGGCTACATGGGAATCGGAATCAGCGACGTCACGCCCGAGAACGAGAAGTTCTTTAACGTGAACGATGCTAGCGGCGCAGTCGTGACCCAGGTCGAAGCCGATTCACCAGCGGCAAAGGCCGGCTTAAAAGTCGGCGACGTGATCACTGAACTCGACGGACAGAAAGTGGCCGACGCAGGCGAACTTCAAGTCGGAGTCGGACAGAAGCGCCCGGGAACGACCATCAAGCTGGAAGTCATTCGCGACGGCAAGAACACGAGCATCCCGGTCACGCTGGAAGCGATGGGAAGCCGCGACAAAGAAGGCAACGAAGTCGGCGAAAACGAGCACGGTAAAACGCATTGGGGGCTCGGTCTTGCCGACATGACCCCTGACCTTCGTGAGCAACTGCAAGCTCCCAGTTCGATTCGTGGAGCTGTGATCGAACAGGTGCAGCCGGGCAGTTCGGCCGACAACGCTGGCCTGCAGCGCGGTGACGTGATCGTGCAGGTCGATCGTCACGACGTGCAAAGTGCGGCGGATGTTCAGCGTGCTTTGGGATCCGTGGCCAAAGGGAAAGACGCCTTGATCCTGGTCTGGTCCAACGGCGGCAACAGCTTCCGCGTTCTGCACGCGCCGGAGGGTTCGTAAGAGCTTCCACGCGGAGCGCCCAGTTTGCGTTCCACGTGGACGGATGCCGAAGGGCTGGGTCCTCCTCCGAACCCGCGAAAAGACCCACTTAAGCGAATAGACGCTTGGGTGGGTCACCCTCGGCACTTAATTAAATTTAACTCCTCTGAATCAGAGGACGTTTAGGCACTCCTCGGCTTTCCCGCGTCCAGCAAGGCATTCCGCTACCCAGCAGGACAATTCCCCGATGTACTTTCGAGTAATTAGTTCTACGCTTTCACTTGCGACTGGCTCCTGAAGCTGCTTAGAATCCAAGAAAGCCCAAGAGTGAAAATCAGTCGCTTCGCCTGAGATTTGTCACCAGGAAGGGATTTCTATGCGATTTGTCCTGCGCATATCAGCACTCGTGTTCTTGTTTTCGATTTTAATCGCAAGTATTGGATGTGGTGGGGGATCGATGGCTACGTCCAGTAATTCCGGGCAAGCCCCCGCGATCCAACTTAACGCTCAACCGAATGCGGTGACCAGTGGCGCGGCGACGATGCTCAGCTGGAACGCAAGCAATGCAACCTCAGTCACCATCAGCGGCGTGGGCACATTCCCGGCTAGTGGTTCGGTAAAAGTCACTCCCACGGTCACGACAACTTACCAAGCCACCGCGACAGGGCCCGGAGGAAAAACTGAATCCTCAACCGTGGTAAGCGTTGTTACTCCCGAGCAAAAGCCTACGGTCGCGTTCAGCGCACAGCCCAACAGCATTGTGGCAGGCACGTCAGCGACGCTGATTTGGACCACAAGCAACGCCACTTCTGTGAGCATAGGCGGAGTGGGAACATTTGCCGCCAATGGATCCGTCAAAGTCACTCCTAGCTCCACTGCCACGTACACAGCTACGGCGACAGGACCCGGAGGAACGGCTGCGACCACGACCACAGTCACCGTTACCTTGGAGCAAGCTCCTCAGCCCACAATTTCCTTCAACGCTCAGCCTAACAACATCAGTAGCGGTGGCAAGGCGCTTCTGAGTTGGACCACCAGCAATGCGACCTCGGTGAATATTTCCGGGTTGGGTAATTTTCCGGCCAACGGATCGACCAACGTTACACCGACCACCACTACTACCTACGCCGCGACCGCGCAGGGAACTGGCGGTACGGCCAAAGCGTCGACTACCGTAACCGTAAAATCGAACGGAACTCCGTTGCCAAATCTGCAGGCCAGCGGCGGATGGCAAAGTTGGGGCGAGTTGCCGCCGGGTTATAGCATCTGCTCAGACCCGTGCCCAGGCGTAACCTGGTCCATGGAGCAAAGCATCAAATCGCCTTCCATGAGCGGCGACGCAACCCAGTTCAACATCGGGGGCAGCACGCCGTATGCCGATGTGCTGTGGAGCAATCCTCTGATCGGCCAGGGTTCGACGCAGGGTCTACCCGACTCCAATCACACCCTCCTTCCAACTTTGCATAACTTCACCTACGACGCCTATTTCTATCCCACGAACATTGGCATTACGCAGGTCCTGGAGTTCGACATCAGCATGTACTTCAATGGCGTGGGACTGATTTGGGGCAATCAGTGCAACATCCTGGGTGGGCACGAATGGGACATTTGGGACAACGTCAGCCAGAAATGGGTCTCGGCCGGCGTGGCCTGTAATCCGATAAATAACGCTTGGAACCACGTGACTATTCAAGTGCAGCGGGAATCGGACAACTGGTTGCTCTTTCAATCGATAACGCTGAATGGAGTGACGGCCAACATTAATCGGTCTTATGCGCCCGGCAGTGCGCCGAGTAACTGGTGGGGCATCACAGTGAACTATCAGATGGATGGAAACGACAATCAGTCGTCGAATACCACCTATGTGGACGACTTCACCTTCAGCTACTGGTGAGACCCCGTGACGTTGCGCAGGTTAGCCTGTGTTGTGCAGGCCGGCGGCGATTCCGTTTATGGTGGCGCCCAGGGCGTAGTTCAGGATGTCTGTGTTTTCTCCGCCGCGTTTCCTGCGGAGCAAGTCAACCTGGACCATGCTCATGGGATCAACGTACGGATTACGCAGGCGAATCGAACGGGATAGGACCGGATTGCCTTCGAGCAATTCCTTTTCGCCGGTAATGGAGAGCAAAGCCTGTCTCGTGCGAAGAAATTCTTCTTCCAGCAAGGAGAAAACGCGGTCGCGGATATTTTTATCTTCAACCAGCCCAGCGTAGAGCCGCGCGATCGTGAGATCAGCTTTCGCCATCGCGAGTTCGACGTTGCGAACGAGTTCAGAAAAAAGCGGAAAGTGAGCCATCATCTCGCGAAGAACCGCAGCATTCCCGGGCGCCTGCCCGATGAACGTTTCGATGGCATGGCCCACCCCGAACCAGGCGGGAACAGCGTGCCGGCTTTGCATCCATCCGAAGACCCAGGGGATGGCGCGCAGATCTTCGAGGCAGCGGCTTTGACTGCGCCGGGAAGGACGAGAGCCAATCTGCATGTTTTCGAGTTCGTTCACCGGCGTGGCCTGCTCAAAGTAGATCAGCACGTCGGGGTTTTCGGCGATGTGCTTGCGATAGTAGGCGTAGGCGCTTTGCGACATGCTTTCCATCGCACCGTGCCAGCCAGAGCTCGCTTGCGTTTGCTGAGCATCCGGCGAGGCGAGAGCTTCCAAGGACGCCGCGATCATCAACTCGAGATTCCATTCCGCTAGCACCGGGTCGGAATATTTCCAGGTAAGCACTTCGCCCTGCTCGGTAATATGGATCTGGCCTGAAAAATCACCCGCTGGCTGGGCGAGAATGGCGGCGTGCGTGGGGCCGCCGCCGCGGCCGACCGTTCCGCCGCGACCGTGGAACAGCCGCAAATTCACATCACATTCGCGAGCCGCCTGATGCAGGGCGTGATGAGCTTTGTGCAATTCCCATGTGCTGGTGAACATGCCGCCGTCTTTGTTGGAATCCGAATAGCCGAGCATGACTTCCTGCGAACGTCCCCAGGAGTCGAGCAAGGGGGAATATTCGGCCGAGTACCAAAGCCGGCGCATGACCTCGGCTGAGCAACGCAAAGATTCGATTGACTCGAACAGAGGCACCGGCATAAGACCGGGGTCATCGCCGATGCGGCCGACGCCAAGTCCGCAGACCGCGGCCAGGCGGACTACGTCGAAAATGTCCTGCTCCGATTGCGTGTTGCTGACAATGAAGCTGCGAATCGAGGCTGCAGGATAATATTGCTTCAGGTGAATGAGGGTCTGAAAGGTACTCATGGTTTCGCGCGAGCTTTCCGAAACGCCGCGCGCCAGGGATCCCGACGCGGCAGCGGCCAACTCAGCCAGGCTTTCCGAAAGAATGCGCGAATGCTGGCGAATGTCGAGTGCGTGCAGATTGAACCCGAACGTGTGAATGGCACGAAACAAGGGATCGATCACGAGTTCGATCAACCGGCTGCCATGATTCTCGGACAGGCTCTCTCGGAGCAGCGCGACATCCGCGGCAAATTCAGCGCTGTCACGGTACGCAGGAGAAGTCGCGGGGACTTTTTTCGAGGCCCGGAGTCGCGCTTCTATAAGTTCCAGGAACAGGCGATACAGTTCGGCTTCAGAAATTCTCCGTACGTGGGCAGATGACATGAGCGCTTCGTACTCCTTTATCCGCTGACGCAGCGCGCTCGATATGCCCACCTGCCGCATCGATGAACTGAGAAGGTCGATGGCCTTCGAAATCTGACTCACGTAGTGGTCGACGATTACGTTGCGGGCCATTTGCAGGGCGTCGCGCGTGCATTCCGCGGTCACAAATGGATTGCCGTCGCGATCGCCACCGATCCACGAGCCAAAGGAAAGCACCCGGGGCAATTCCCGGTCATAAAGATAGAGACCGTAGACTTGGCGGAAAGCGTCAGCCATCTCCGCGTAAATTTTGGGCAAAGTTTCGAAGATCGTCATTGGGTAGGGATCAAGGCCCATGCGAATTTCATCCGTGACACTCGGCTTGCTGAGGCGCACTTCGTCGGTCTGCCAGAGGGCCGTGATCTGAGCCAGGATTTGCCTTTCCAGTTCTTCGGCGTCCGAAGTCGAGAGCGGGAGACGATCGAGATCTTCGAGCGAGCGGGCGATATTACGACGCTTGCCGAGCACGGTTCGGCGAGCGACTTCCGTCGGATGCGCGGTGAAGACGGGTGTGACTTCAATCCTTTGCAATGCTGCGAGCGCCTGTTTCGCGGTGATGCCAGCGGCTTTCAATCGAGCCAGAGTCCCGCGGAAAGAACCGGCCACGGGCGCATGGTCGGCGTGCAGCTGGGCGGCGCGACGGCGACGTTTGCGGTGATTAGTTTCCGCCAAGTTTGTGAGCTCGAAATAAATGGCGAATGCCTTGGTGAGTTTGTAGGCGTCTTCGACAGTGAGGTCAGCTATGACGGCGCGGGCCTGGGCCATGAGATCTTCGCCATTTTTCTTCTCAGGCTCGCGATGTTGGATAAGAAGGCGGCGGAGATGCTCGACGACGTTCAGGAGGGTTTCGCCGGATTGCTCCACGAGAACGCGGCCCAGCAAAATTCCCAAAGAACGGACATCGCGGCGGAGGGGAAATTCTTTGGCGGAGTCCGAGGTTTCAGCGGTGAGCTCGGAGAGACGACCTTGTTGGTCATCTGTCGCCCATAGTGGCGGATCGCCCATAGGTAATCATAAATGAGGCCAGGTTCCCCGGATGTACTTGAGACCGCTGGCCGCACTTTCAGAACGCTGAACCGGATCCGAGGAGGCTGTAGAGCAGGACTATCAGCACGATGCCAGTGAAGATCATGTACATACGATCGTGCTCTTCGGCGAATCCCCAGATAGAGAGCGCGACGCGGAAGACTGGGGTGGCGATAAGCAACAACAGTCCTAATTGAATAATGCCGCGACCGTGGAATCCGAAGGCGTAGCGGACGATTCCGCCCAGGCTTTTGAGGTTAGAGGGTTCGCCGTGAAATACGCTGTAGCTAGCCGGCTCGCGACCATGCCGGGCCAGGTAAATCACGCCGCCAAACAACACCACCAAAGCGGAAAGAGACACGCCCGCTCGAAGAAGGTTGCCAACCATGTTTTCGAGTTTCTGGTCGGTGAAAGCCCGTGTTTCGGTTTGCGACAAATTCAGATTCCTCCGGTGATTCCTTTATAGAGCATTTGCACCCCGAGTACGGCAATCACGATGCTGAAAACTAGCCGCAAGACCTTCGTCTCGGCCTTCACTAGAATGTGAGCGCCCACCATGGAACCGGCCAGGACGCCAAGCATGACCGGCATGGCCAGGCCGGGATCGACGTAGCCGCGGTTGAGATACACGCCCGCGCTGGCTGCGGCGGTGACGCCGATCATGAAATTGCTGGTAGTGGTTGAAACTTTAAAAGGGATTTTCATGGCCTGGTCCATGGCGAGGACTTTTACCGCCCCCGAACCAATGCCCAGCAATCCGGAAAGCGCGCCCGCACCAAACATGAGGCTGAAACCCGTGGGAACGCGCTGCACGTTGTACTGTCGCGTCCCACCCTCTTCCGAGGGGAAGCTTCCGTTCATGCGCAAACGAGTGGCCAGGGGATCAGGCGGCAAATTGCGTTCAGCGCGGGGCCGCGGCTTGCGCGACAGGTAGGCCGAATAGAGCAACATCAGGCCGAAGATCACGGCGAGCGCTTTGGTAGAAATGAAGGCCGCCAGAAATGCTCCCGCCAGTGCGCCCAACGTGGTAGCGATCTCGAGAAACATGCCAATCCGAATATTGGAGAATCCCTCTTTAACGTAGGCGGCGGCCGCGCCCGACGAAGTAGCGATGACGGAAACCAGCGAAGCTCCGATGGCGTAGCGAATATCGACTTTGAAAAAGAGAGTGAGTAGGGGGACGAGGACTACTCCGCCGCCGAGACCCGTGAGCGATCCCAGGAGCCCGGCCACAAACGAGCCTGCCGCTATCAGAAGGGTGAACTCGAGAATATTCATCACATTCCTGAAGTAAAGAGTGTGCCACATCTGGAGACGGATGTGGTGGCGAGCACGGTTTCGCAGAGACGGATAGCCAAGGTAAGGCCGGTTCGACAACGATGTCCGACAAATACCTGGTCTTCAGAAAGGCGGATACCTTGAAGCCGCTTCCAAAGGGAACCGCTCGTTCTCACCTTCAGCGAACCGCGCACAGGATTCGCGATAACGGAGTATGGAGCGGATTAACGCGACGTTTACACAATATTCACACTTCTGTAACAAATCACCGCTAGCATGACGAGTCTCACACAATCCAGCGCAAAACATACAAAGGGAAGACGCGCGTTTTTTCAGAAGTCATCTTTGAACATCCGGGAGGAGAAATGAAGCACGTAAAGGCTTTGGCGTTGGCGTTTGCGCTGGTCGTCGGCGCGCTCGCTGCATCGGCACAGCAGGCTACGACCGCAGGCACCACAACTGCCAAGAAAAAGGCGGCCGCGAAGACATCCACGCCCAGTGTTTCGGTCCAGCTCAATGAAATGAAGCTGGCGATCGACGCACAGCAGCGGCAAATTCAACAACTTACGCAACAAGTGCAGAGTCGAGATTCGCAAATCCAGCAGTTGCAGCAGCAGGTCGGACAGGTGCAAAGTGAAGCGACTGCGGCGCAGCAGAAGGCTGATGCCGCTGCCTCTCAGACTACGCAACAGCAGCAGGACGTGGCGTCCGTGAAGACTGACGTGACCGACCTTAAGCAGAACGCCACTAACACCGCGCTCTCGTTGCAGGAGACGCAAAAGAACGTCAGGGATGCCTTGGAGAGCCCACTGGCGATCCATTACAAGGGGATAACGCTTACGCCAGGAGGCTTCGCCGCGGCAGAAACTGTGTGGCGTTCGCATGCACTGGGGGCCGACATCAATACCCCTTTCAATTCGATTCCGTTTGATGGCTCGGTGCAGAGTCACATGTCGGAATTCTTTGGGTCGGGCCGTCAGTCGCGTCTTTCGTTATTGGCCGAGGGCAAATTGGGTAGCGCCAAGATCGGTAGCTACTATGAGGCTGACTTCCTGTCGGCTGGAACGACCTCGAACAACAACCAGAGCAATAGCTATACGCTTCGTCTGCGGCAGGCGTTTGCTCAGGCAGCATTGAACAGCGGTTGGACTTTTACCGGCGGTCAAATGTGGAGCCTGGTGACGGAAACCAAGAAGGGCGTTGACAACCG
>Ga0187871_10004812_pt1 | contig 10011 bp, 12 predicted proteins | sample June2016WEW_16_1_FD_132988 | JGI IMG/M metagenome (GOLD analysis project Ga0187871, IMG submission 132988) | Peatland microbial communities from SPRUCE experiment site at the Marcell Experimental Forest, Minnesota, USA - June2016WEW_16_10 | ecosystem: Environmental > Terrestrial > Soil >...
ATAACAGACAGCGAATCATGAAAAAGACCCGCGCGGCTTGAGGGCTGGAAACCATATGGGGAATCCCAGTTTAGGCTGAACGACGACATAAAAAACCGTCTAATCATTTGGGAAAAGAAGAACATGCAAACTCAAACAGCACGGACTTTTTGCAACCGATACGTGCTCGCCTTGGCGGCGGCCTTGGCAACGGCTTCTGGAATCACGGCAAGCGCCGAACTCGTTTACGGCGTGAGTGATTCATTGGGCGAATTGGTTTCCTTCGACAGCACCACGCCGGGAACCTTGCTTACAGCCCACGCCCTCACCGGCATGGTGTCAGGTGAGCAGATTCGGGGAATTGATGAGATCGGGGGCATCCTCTACGGCTTGGGCGACCAGAACCATTTATACACCATCAATCCGGCTACCGGCGCCGTCACGGCGGTGGGCATCGGGTTCGCACCGGTCTTGAACGGCATTGATTTTGGCTTCAATGCCAGTGCCAGCCAGCTCTATGTGTCCAGCGACTTGGGGCAGAACTTGGTCATCAATCCGTCCACCGGGACGGCCACGGCTGGACCCAACTATACGGGGGCGAGCATTGATGCCATGGCTTACAATTACGTCAATTCCCTTTTTTACGGCATTAGCGCTGTCAACCAAGACTTGTATCTGATGAATCCGGTTACGGGAGCCACGAGCCTGATTGGGCCGACGGGTGTCAATTTCGTTGACCGCATTGGATTTGACATCTCCGATGCGACCGACATTGCGTATTTTTCTGGGACGGTCAGCAGCCAGACGGAGTTCTTTACCGTCAATTTGACCACCGGGGCGATGACTTTGGTTGGGGACGTTGGCACTCCGGGAGAATTTTCATCCGGGCTTGACAGCATTGCCGTTGCCACAGTTCCAGAACCGACCACGCTGGCATTGGCGGCGATGGGTGGCGGGGCCATGCTCTTTCTGATGCGTCGCAAGAAATTGTCAGAGAGTCCGCATCCAAGGTTTTCGTAGGACAACCGCTGTCCAATCAAAAAGAAGTGTTTTCTTCAACATCGCGTTGGGGAAATGGTCGGCAAAAAGCGAAAACGGAGTCAGCGCCCTGAAAGCTAAATCGGGCAAACGTAAAACGCCGGACAAACATTAGGGCTTGACACCGGCCAGAGGCGGGCATTAGATCTGTGTGGTAGGTTAAAACTGTGTGCCAGTTTTGCCGCAGTGAGAAGAAAGGAAATTTTTTATGCGTAACTCAACGATCAATGGAATCCATTTTTTTAGTTCTGCCTCCGCCATCGGATTCGCGCTGTTTTTTTTGTGCGGTCAAACCAGCGTCAGCCATGCGAACTCAATTACCCTTGCGCCGGGCGGTTCGCTCGCGGCGTCGGCGGAACCTTTTCCGGCCGCCGGCAGCACTCTGCTTGCCACAACTTCCGTTGGTTTTTCCTCGGGTTCCCTTTCCGGCACCTTGATCTCAAGTGTTTATGACAACGACGCCGGCAATGAATACGGTCTGGCAGACATGACTTTTACCTACGAAATCTTGCTCACCGGCGGTCCTGATGCCGCTTCGGCAATCAGCATTGGCAGCTTCGCGGGTTTTCTGACCGATGTAAGCTATGATTCCAATGGCGGAGTGGCTCCGTATACCATAGGTCGTGATCCCACAGGCAGTCAGGCAGTGAAATTTGATTTTAGTGGCAACGGTTATGTGGCTCCCGGCCAGGACAGCGCTCTGCTGGTCGTTCAAACCGACGCAACGGCTTGGGGTTCAGGCAGTGCGTCAGTCATTGATGACATTGGAACCCCCAGCATAAGTTCGTTTGCTCCGGCGGTGCCGGAAACGACGGGGATCGGGTCTTTCGACCTCGGTTTGTGCTTGCTGGCTGGTGTCGGGCGCTTGACCAAGGCGGCAGTTTTGAAATCTGAAAACCGGTTGACTTGCTAGGCCTGCATCTGAAAGCTGTAGTGAAGCCGCATCATTCAAGCCGAAAGCCTGCCAAACCATCAGTAACCTCGGGGCAACCCAAACGGTTTTCTCCCATTTAATCCACGCTCAGGGCCGGTTTCATCATTGCTCCCGCAAAAAATGGTTGTCCAGCGTAAGCTTTCGATTGTCCGGTTTTCGCGCCCGCGGACAGGTGTCGGTGAATGACGATGATGTGAAGCTGGCGCGGTAATCTGCCCGGCGCTCGAAAAAGGCTGGACAAATTTGTTTATTTGGCACGTCATGGGAATGAACGCCATGAACTTCCCGTCGCCGGCAAAAAACAGGCGGGCCTTCACCTTGCTTGAACTGCTCGTCGTCATCGCCATCATCGCGATTCTGGCGGCGCTGCTGTTGCCCGTGCTGTCCGCAGCCAAGAAGCGGGCCAGGGCCATTGACTGCCTCAACAACTTGAGGCAGATCGTGCTGGCGACGAAATTATATCTGGACGACAACCGCGGAGCCATGATCCCTTTGTGGGTGCAACAGGGCGCTTCCGGCTGGCCGAGTTGGAACTACGATGCCACGACCTTCGTCATCCAATATCCGGATTTTCTCTGGTGGCCGGACAAGCTCCGGCTGGACGGCTTCATTCCATCGCAACAAACCTTCAGTTGTCCCGCCTTGACCCAGCCGGCCACGGATGGCGGCGGCGGGGCTGTCAGCACCAACCACACTCTGGGCATCGGCATGAATTATCCCGAATACGGATGGATAGCCACGAGACAAGGATTTCCCGTGCCGGTTTATGCCACTGCCCAGGAAGGCCAGGTGAGCAGTCCCGAGCAGTCCATCGTGTTCGCCGATGCCGGCGGCATTGCGAACCCAGATGAAACCGACGCGGACCAATGGCAGGAAATCCCGGCCACGGGCTGCGCTTATTTCCGGGTGCCGAGTGATTCATATTACGAGTCATTGAACGGCGACTCGCGTTCGGTTCCCAGACATGCCGGGCAGGTGAACGCCGCGTTTTTTGACGGTCACGTTCAGAAACTGCGCAACAGCGCCATCCGCTACGATCTGCCCAGGACCAACACCGCCGTTCTCTGGGCAAAAAACTACAACGGCGCCAGTCCTTGATCAAAAAATGAGCTGGACAAATTTTAAGATTCACCGCGTCATTGAGGCGGACACCATGAACTTTTCCCCACCGGCAAAAAGCAGGCGCGCTTTCACCCTGATGGAACTGCTCGTCGTCATCTCCATCATCGCCATTCTGGCGGCGCTGCTGTTGCCGGCGCTGTCCGCGGCCAAACAGCGGGCCAAGGCCGCCGGCTGCCTCAACAACCTGAAGCAAATCATCCTGGCGACAAAATTATATCTGGATGACAACCGTGAAGCCATGGTTCCGTTGTGGGTGGAGCAGGGCGCTCCCGGCTGGCCGCCTTGGACTTTCGATTACAACACCTTCATCGTCCAAAAAACCACCTACCTCTGGTGGCCGGACAAGCTCCGTCTGGACAATTTCATTCCGGCACAAAAATCCTTCAATTGTCCCGCCCTGACCCAGCCCGCCACCGCCGCCCACGGCCAGTCTGCCAGCACCAATTACGTCCTTGGCATCGGCATGAATTATCCCGAATACGGAACCGTTGTGCCGGCGGCTGGAAACGCGGACGTTGTCTATTCCTCCTGCAGCGAGGGCCAGGTGAGCAATCCCGGCCAGTCCATCGTGTTTGCCGATGCAGCCCAGCTTGACCCAAATTTCGATGAATCCAGCCCGGACAGTTGGACGGAAATTCCGGCCACGGGCTGCACCTATTTTCGCGTGCCGAGCGACACCCACGATTATCCGGGAAACGATTTCAGCCGCTCGGTTCCGAGGCATGGCAAGCGGGTGAACGCCGCGTTTTTCGACGGCCATGCGATATTGTTGCGCAACAGCGACATCGGCTACGACTTGGACAGGACCAACTCCGCCGCCCTCTGGCCGAAGAACAACACCGGCGAGACGCCTTGATGCGAATTTGTTTCGTGAACCATTGAACGGTTAAACCGTCGCATCGACTGATGATTCACGATTCGACGCACACATTTCCACTTTGCGTTCTTGGCGGCTTGGCGGTTAAATTCAACGGATGAAAATTGTTCTGGCATATTCGGGCGGCCTCGACACCTCGGTGCTGCTGTCGTGGATCAAGGAAACATACAACGCCGAGATGATCGCCTTCTGCGCCAACATCGGGCAGGAAGACGAACTTACCGGCCTCGAGGCCAAGGCGCGCAAGACCGGCGCGTCCAAAATTTACATTGATGATTTGCAGGAGGAATTCGCCCGCGACTTCATTTACCCCATCATCCATGCCGGCGCGATCTATGAGGGTCAATATTTCCTCGGCACCAGCATTGCCCGCCCGCTCATCGCCAAGCGCATGGTCGAGATCGCCAAGAAGGAAAAAGCCGACGCCATCGCCCACGGCGCGACAGGGAAGGGGAACGACCAGGTGCGGTTTGAATTGACCGCCGCCGCGCTCGCGCCGGATTTGCAGGTCATCGCCCCGTGGCGGGACGCGCGGTATCGGAGCGAGTTTCCCGGGCGGCAGGAGATGATTGATTACTGCGCCAAACACAAAATTCCCGTGCAGGCCAGCACCAAGAAACCGTTCTCGATGGACCGGAACCTCCTGCACATTTCCTACGAGGCGGGCATTCTCGAAGATCCGTGGATGGACGCCAGCGACAAAAAGTTTCGCGGCTCATTCACCACGCTCTCCGTTTTCCCCGAAGACGCGCCGAACAAGCCGGAATTCGTCACGCTGGATTTCGTGAAGGGCAATTGCGTCGCCGTGAACGGAAAGAAGCTTTCCCCGCTTGGCGTGATGAAGGCGCTCAACAGGCTTGGCGGCAAACACGGCGTCGGCCGCGTGGACATGGTGGAGAACCGGTTCGTCGGCATGAAATCGCGGGGCGTGTATGAGACGCCCGGCGGCGCCATCCTGCATTTCGCGCACCGGCAGATGGAGACGCTCACGATGGACCGGGAGGTGATGCACCAGCGCGACGCCCTCATCCCAAAATATGCCGAACTGGTCTACAACGGCTTCTGGTATGCGCCCGAACGCCTCGCGCTCCAGGCCTACGTGACCGAGAGCCAGCGGAACGTGACCGGCACCGTGCGCGTGAAGCTCTACAAGGGCAACATCATGGTCGCCGGCCGCAAATCCCCGGTGAGCCTCTACAACCCGCACATCGCCACGATGGAAGCCGACCCGACCAAGGCCTACAACCAGGACGACGCCACCGGCTTCATCCGGCTCAACGCGTTGCGCCTGAAAGTCGCGGCGAAGGTGCATGGGAAGAAATAAATTTGTGAACCTATCGCAGTTTGCGATGGGTTCAAACTTGAAGTTCCAATTTGGCACTTCAAGTTGAATAGCAAAAATCTTTAAGGTCACAAATTGTGACCGCATCAGAATGGTATGAATGAAAAAGTTCCATCAGTCGTGGAGAATATCGGTCCGCTGATTCGGACGATTCGCGGAGAAAAAGTGCTTCTCGATTCCGACTTGGCGAAAATCTATGGCGTGCCAACCAAGCGATTGAATCAAGCGGTTAAACGCAATGCGAAACGATTTCCGCCTGATTTTCTGTTTCAGCTTACTGCCGAGGAGTCGGATTCTTTAAGGTCACAAATTGTGACCTTAAAGAGTGGTCGCGGCCAGCACCGTAAATTTCTCCCCCATGCCTTCACCGAGAACGGCGCGATCATGGCGGCCAACGTCCTCAACAGCCCGGAGGCGGTGCGCATGAGCGTGTTCGTGGTGCGCGCGTTTGTGCAGATGCGCGACCTGCTTGGCGGGACGAAGGAACTGGCCAGGCAACTGGCCGCGTTGGAAAAGAAACTGACCGACCGGCTCGACGGGCATGAGGCCGCCATCATCCAGGTGCTGCGGCGCGTCATGGACATTCTTGATCCGCCGCCACCGCCGCCCGAACCGCCCAGGCGGCGGATTGGTTTTCAGGTTGGACCGGAAGAAAAGCCGGAAAGCAGGGCCAAGGTGCATGGGAAGAAGAAATAAGTCGTCAGTGACGACCGGCAAAGATTCAACGCCCACGGTGCAAGCCGCGGGCTTTTTATTTTCGCTTGCCGGATGACGGTGGCGGGAGTATTTCATCCGCGCTATGCACGATCCGTTTGATCTCGTCATCTGGGCCATTGCCATTGTCATCTGTTGGGAAATCCTGGCCAGCGCCACGGGTTTTCAAGATTGGATCAAGGGCGCGTTCGGGCGCAAAGACACCTGCAAGGATTTGGAAGAGCAGGTCAAAGCGCTCGAAGCCCGCGTCAAGGAACTGGAAAAGAAACCCTGAACGCACACGATGGAAGCCGACCCGACCAGGGCCTGCAACCGGTCCGACGCCACCGGCTTCATCCGGCTCAACGCCCTGCGCCTGAAAGTTGCCGCGAAGGTGCAGAGGAAGAGCAAGTCGCCGTGAATATTCCAGCACCATGTGCAGAATGCTTCTTAGAAGGGCGCAAAGATAATCCCAGCGCAAATCCACCGATTGTTTTTTATAAAGGACGGGTAAAGGATGACGGTTATGTGCGAGTAAAATGCACAAAAGGCCATGACTCGATCATCCTTTACGATGAAAGAAAGTATGACCTACTTTTTATTTCAGCGTGCCATGCGTTAATTTCAGGATATGAACGGGAGGCGGTTTCCAGTTTTGCCGCCTCGCTTGAGAGGGTGTTTGAGTTTTTTATTTTTGTTGCTTCAAGACATTGTAAGATTTCGCCTGGAGTAGTTGAAAATACTTGGAAATTGATGGCGAAGCAGTCCGAAAGGCAGTTAGGTTCTTTCCTTGCTTTTTACGAACTCTTGACCAATGCGGTTTATCCTTTGGACAACAAGATGGTGGAATTTCGTAACAAGGTCATACATCAAGGATATATTCCAGACGAAAACGAAGCGGAAATATTCGGCGAATATGTATTCAACCAAAAGCTGACGTTGATAAAAATACTTCAAGATAAGTGTTCGGTGGCGTTTGATGATGAGATTAAAGCCGAAATGGACAAGATGAAAAGCAGCGCTCCCAAAGGCGTTCCACAATTGGGATTCAAGGCTACGCTTGTGAATGTGGATTTAGCGACGCATAAGGCTGTCGAAATCACAAAGTTTTCTGACTATATTTTCGGGATTAAAGATAATCTGAAAAAACAAAAGCGTGGATAACAGTAAAATGTCCACCGACCTCATCCATCTCATCGGCATTCGTGCGCCGGCGGAAACGATTCATCGCGCCACCAAATGAATTTTCGTCGTGCGACATCGAAGGATTGCGCCCTGCTGGCGGGGTTGAATCATCAATTGATTCGCGACGAGGGACACCGGAACAAGATGACCGTTCCCGAACTGGAACAGCGCATGAGAGATTGGCTGGCGTCCGAATACGCGGCGGTGATTTTTGAGGAGGGCGGAGAAACGATGGCCTATGCCTTGTATCGCGAGCAACCGGAAGAAATTTATCTGCGGCAATTGTTCGTGGTGCGCAATCGTCGCCGGCAGGGAGCGGGTCGGAAAGCTTTTGAAATCCTCCGGTCTCAAATCTGGCCGGCCAACAAACGGTTGACCGTTGAAGTGCTCGTGCAAAATGCCGCGGCCGTTGCCTTCTGGCGGGCGGTTGGCTGCAAGGATTATTCTTTGAAGCTGGAAATCTTGCCGGAAGATTCTTCGTAATATTTTGCCCACCGACCTCATTCATCTCATCGGCATTCGTGCGCCGGCGGAAGCGATTTTTTGAAAATAGCCCACGGCTTTAGCCGTGGGTTTTCGTCCGCCCCAATCCCAAGTCCCGTCAGGGACGAAAGGTGCTTGCGCACGGCCACCATGTATTCTGCCGTCTCTCCGGGACTTTTTAATTTTTGCGACGTTTTACCCAGCCATAAATGGCTGGGCTATTTTCGGAAGCGCCGTAGGCGCGCCATCTTTGTAGAAACCCATCGCCAAGAATTTCAAGCTCCGTCAGGAGCGACATCTTCCCAATATGCCGCCCCTGACGGGGCTTTATCATTTTGTGGGTGACGTTCTACAACCATGCCGCGCCTACGGCGCTCGTTGCGAAACACCACCGATTCAACCGCGAACCACGCGAAATACACGAACAATCCCAAAACAAAATTTTCCTTTCGCGTATTTGGCATATTTCGCGGTTAAAATTCCGTCACGGCGGCTGGGAACGCGGCGGCGACCATCGTTACTTTTGCAACACGACGTTGGGTCATCTGCTCGTCAGCCTCAAGGATTACGCCGGGCGCGGCGTGAAGAATCCTTGCTTCAAATAATTCACATCACCGGCCGGCCGGCCGCGCCGGGCAGGCGCATGAGGCAGTGGCCGAACTCCAGATGCCGCTTCTCCGCCGACGCGATGAATTGCGCGGGGATCTGGTAGCATCGCCGGGTCTGCACCACCACGCCCAATCGCCGGAGCACGGCCAGTTGCTTGGAGGCGGCGGTCTTGGAAATGCCCACCACCCTGGCGATTTCGTTGACCATGCGCGGCTGGCCATCGCTCAATTCGGCGAGGATTTCCCAGCGTCGCGGACCGCTCACGGCCTTGGCCACCGACTTGTAGGGCAGCAACGGCGGGGTTGAAGAGGCTTGATTTGGCGCATTCATGTTGTTTTCCTGGGTTTTCAGCAATTTCGCTGAATCAACGGGGGATTTTATCAGCTTTTTACGGGAGCGCAATGGCCTGCAAAAAGTAGTAGTAAGCCTGTAGGCAGAATTAGACGGCCTTCATAATGTTTGGACTAGCGCTTTGAAGGCTTGGATTAACCTTCTGGCGGTTTGAGTTAGATCATTGTCAGTTTGAGCCAGCCTACTGTCGGTTGTAGCTGACTCTCTAACAGTTTGAGCCAGCCTTCTAGCGGTTTAGGCAAGCCTTCCATCGGTTTGAGTTAGCTTTATCACAGTTTGAGCCAGCTTTCTGGCAGTTTGGGCTAGCCTTCTGGCGGTTTGGACTGGCCTTCTAACAGTTTTGGCTAGCCTTCTGGCGGTTTGGGCGGGCGCGCCTCCGCATCGGGCGGGGCCTACGGAGGATTGCGCCAGCTCGCAGCGCCTGTGGGTTGCATTTTTTCCGAACGCGATTATCGTTGCCGCATTATGGAACCAAACATTGCTCAAAGAAGTCCGTTCGTGCAGAAGATGGAACCCGGCACCTACTTCTGGTGTGCGTGCGGGAAGTCAAAGGGCCAGCCCTTTTGCGACGGCTCGCACAAGGGCACCGGCTTCGCGCCGCTGAAAACCGAAATCACCGAGGCCAAAATCGTGGCGTGGTGCGGCTGCAAGCATACGCACAACGGCGGTTTCTGCGACGGGAGCCACGCGAAGCTGCCGTGATTCACCGGCTTTCCGCCGGAGTGGAATTGTCTTGTATTGTTTCGGCATCGGCGTTAGCGGTGGTGCTTTGGAATGGAAGCGCGAAGTAAAATTCTGGTGCTGGACGATGAAAGCGACTGGCTGGAGGTGTGCCGCGAATTTCTTGGGAGGCTTCCCAGCAAGCCGGACATCCGCACGGTGTCGTCGGGCATGACGGCGCTGTCGCTGCTTGACGCGGAGCCGTTCCAGTTGCTGCTGTGCGATTTGAAGATGCCGCGGATGGACGGGTTGCAGGTGTTGAGCATCGTGCGGCGGCGGTTTCCCGAATTGCGGACGGTGGCGCTGACGGGGTTTTCGGACGAGGATTTCCGCTCGCGCGCCTACGCGCTGGGCGTGGACATGTTCTGGTTGAAGTCCGACATGCAGAAGAATCCGCAGATGTTTGTGGAGTGTCTCGAGTCGTTGCTGGGCGAGGAGAACGACAGCGGTTTTCGGGACGTTCACAGCAAAAACCTGCTGGACGTGATCCAGATGGAACTGGCGTTGCGCAATTCGAGCGTGCTGCACATCACGTCCGGGCGACACGTGGCCCAGGTCTGGATCAAGGACGGGCAATTGGTTGACGTCCGGGCGGAGGGGGCGGATGGCGACGCGGCGTTCTGGAGGCTTTTGAAATGGAAATCGGGCACGTTTGAAAGCCTGCCCGCCGAACCCGGC
>Ga0187871_10004813_pt1 | contig 10008 bp, 7 predicted proteins | sample June2016WEW_16_1_FD_132988 | JGI IMG/M metagenome (GOLD analysis project Ga0187871, IMG submission 132988) | Peatland microbial communities from SPRUCE experiment site at the Marcell Experimental Forest, Minnesota, USA - June2016WEW_16_10 | ecosystem: Environmental > Terrestrial > Soil >...
TCATGCGAGAGAGCACTGAACCGTTCCATGTCGCCGCGCTCGCATGCAGACAGCAGCCGCTGATCCTCGCGCAAGAGAGCAGGCAGCACAATGTTGTAGTATCCGTCGGGCAGAATCGCATCGCTGCCCGTCTTCAGCTCGGCAAATGTCCCACGCTCATTGATCGAAAAGTCATAGACCACCGGCTTCATCGCGAACGCCACGCCGCCGGCAAGCTTTCCGCTCACTTCGCACATCAATTCGCCCAGGCGCTTCTGCGCCTCCGCCTTCCGTTTGGGATCGAAAATGAATCCCATGCCGCCACCCGACATTCCGCCCAACATCCAGAATCCCCAGAACGCATCGCCAAACTTCGACCGCACCTCGCGAATCAGAGTCTCCGTATATAAGTTGCTTGCCCACGGAATAATGGTCTGGATCGGTCCATCGAAATTGCGCTGCGTGGCTCCGCCAATCGCGCGCATATCGCCCGCGCGCAAATCCTCGATGATCTCGTCGAGAACTTTGCACGCCGTTTGGCGCGCCGCCCACTCCGCATTCGAGCGCAGCAAATATCTTTCAGCGACCATCTCGAGGATCGGCCCCACATCCTGCGTCATGCCGCCGTGCACCAGCACCAGGCTCTCCTGTAGCCGCCGGCGCGTCTCCGCGCTGACAACGGACTCGCCGAGAATGCGATGATTCGGCAACAGTCTGCCGCGGCTCACGCCAAACTCCGGATCGCCTTCGCTCGCCGGCGCGCCCTCAATCACCTTGATCCCGGGCCACACGCCTCCCGAATCCTGCCATCCTCCGCCAGATCCGCCCAGCCACTCGCCGAGAATGGCGCGCGCCGCCACCACGCGCCGCTCCTCTTCCTCGAGCGGTCCCGCTAGCGACTTGGCTTGTCCCGTTGCGCGCATGCACAAAGCGATCAGCGATGCCAGCAGGGTGGTCGATACCGCCAACCGCGATCCTTTGGGAATGTTATTCACCTCGCTGACGATCTCAATGCCCAGTCCCTCGCGCCCGGTCAACTGCGCCAGGACCGAAGCCAGCGGCTGTCCCGAGCCTTCCAATCCGGGCGGCACAATGCCCGACGCGATCACTGCCGCCTTAAGCAGCCCGAGATAATCGCGGCCAAAGTCGAACAGCTCCTGCAAGTCGCCGATCTCCGCTGTCGCGTCCAGATCGACGCTCGCCAGTCGAATCACGGGTCGATCGATCACGCGCAGAAAGGTTTCTACAGGAGGTTTCGGCGTCTGCGCATTCTCTCCATGAATCGCCAGATCGATCGAGACGTTGAGCACGCGCGCCATCTCCGGCAGATCCATCCCCAGAAAAAAGATGTCGCTCCATCCGCTATGGCTCAGGTCCATGCGAACTGGTGTGGCCTCATGCAGAATCGGAAACGGATCGCCGTTGCTACGCTTCAGCAGCTCCGGCCGCAAGCGTAGCGCGTAATCGGCCGGGTGCCCGGTGCGGAACATCCATTGATTGCCACGCACCGACCGCACGCTTCGCCGCACCTGGTCGGCCAGCGTCTGGAACGCGAGGCCGCGATACGCCGCGGCCAGCGCGCTCGAAAGGCCGTCGCTTAGTCCATCGCGCCTCTCGGCGGCCAGAAAGATGCCGATCGCCTCTTCAAATCTTCTATTCAGGAACTTTTCGTATCCATCAAAGGGAATCAGCGCTTTGCCGGCTGCAAACGCGTCGTTGCGTGCCGGCAGATGAAAGCGGTGGATGGCGTAGAGAAAGAAAAGCGCACGCACGCGCTCATAGAGATTTTCGTTCGAGTGCCTGAGCCGCTCGAGGTCTTTCAATTCAGCAAAGAGTTGCTCCGTCGAAGCGGTTCGGCAAAAATCATCGAGGGAGCGATTGCGAATCTCGGCGTCGGTCGCGGTGATCGTCGTCCACAGTCCGCTCACGCGCCGTCTCCCTTCACGGAGAGCATTTCGCGCGCGGACATTACGTTCACGAGCTGGGTCAGGACGTTCTCGCGGTCCTGCCCGCTGAGCGCCAATGCGAGCTGGGCGGTAAACAATCCATATTTCACGCCCACATCGAATCGCTGGCCCGTCTGGATCATCGCAAGATACTGCTCGCGCGCCGCCAGCGCGGCCAGCGCAGCGGACAGGCTTACGCGTCCGTTGCCCAGCATGCCGGATAAAATTTCGAAAATCGCCGGAGTCAGCACGTGCATTCCGTAGAAGCAGAGATACTGCCCGCTGCGCAGCCCGGGCACGATCAAATGTTGCTCCGCTTCGGTCGGTGTCGGCTTCTCGCGCACCGTTTCCACGCGATACAACCCCGGCTTGCCCGCCACCGGCTGTCCGCCAACGGTTCCATAAAAGGGAAGCAGGCTCTCTCGCGTCACCTGCACGGCCGAGATCGCGCAACCTTCGGCCGCCGCTGCATCAACCAGCCTTTTCGCGCTACCGCTCGCTTCCTGCCCAACGTAAATATGATCGCCAACGAAGTGCAGAAACGGCTCGTCCTTCACGAAGCTCTTTGAGCTGAACACCGCATGCGCGTACCCCCGAGCCTCCGTCTGCGCGACGAACGTGAGCCGCGCGCCATCGTCGGCGAGCAGCCGTGCGTACGGTTCCTCGTCTCCCGGCCACACCACGATGCACACATCGGTGATGCCGGCTCGCACCGCTTCCCGCACCACCAGGCTGAGCACCGAGCGCTCCACGCCCTGTTGATCAAATAGAGTTTGCATGGGCAGGTTGCGCTGGTCTTTACCCGCAGCGGTAATTACAGCCTTTCTGATTTGCATGTGGATCATTCTAGCGCGGTGCACTTGCTCGATGCGTTTTATCCCACCGCCTGCACTGACCCTTTACCGGCAAGCTCTTCCACGCGCTCCACCCAGCCGCGATCCGCCGCCACGCTCATGCCTTCCGGTTCCAGGATCACTGCGAACTCGCCCTTCTTTTCGAGTTGCAGCAGTACCTTTCCCGGACCTGGCGCGGCCACTGCAGCGCTTTTCAATTGGGCGAGAACATCTTCCGTTGCGCGATCGAGATTAATCCGGATCCGCACGCCGCCCGGCAGCTTCACCTGCACCTCTTCGAGAGCCTGCACCTGGCTCACCGCGATCTTTGGCGCGGCATCCTCCTCGCCCATCAACTGTCCGCGCACCAGGACAGGCGCCTCAATTTTCAACTGTGCGGCGAGCCGCTCGTAATCGCGCGCAAAGCAGATGAGCTCCATTTTCCCGGTGGAATCTTCGAGAGTCGCTTGCGCGTAGAGCCGCTGATCGCGCCGGCTCTTCTGCACCCGCAATCCATGAATGATTCCCGCCACCTGAATCTCGTCCGCAACGTCGGACTGCCCGCCCCCGCGCCGCTCCGGCGGTTTCCGCTCCAGTGCCTCAGCCACGGTAATCACGCCCGTAAGGTTGCGCAGCTTCTCCGCATATTTGTCGAGCGGATGTCCCGACACAAAGAATCCCAACACCTCTTTTTCGTTCGCCAGCCGCTCGCTCTCTTCCCAATCGGCCGCGACCGGCAGTGCATCGGCGTCGTGCCCTCGCGCCGGTGACTCGTCGAACAGCCCGAACAATCCACTCTGCCCTTGTTCAGCATCTCGCTGCGCCTTCTGCGCCCGCTCCATGGCCTTGTCCACGGCAGCCATCAACTGCCCGCGCGAACCCAGCGAGTCCAGCGCGCCGGCCTTGATCAGCGACTCGATCACGCGCTTGTTCATCAGCCGCAGGTCGACTTTCTCGCAGAACTCCCAAAGGCTCTTGAACCGCCCGCCCGCCTCTGCGCGCGCCTTCAGGATCGATTCAATCGCATTGCCGCCCACGTTTTTAACCGCAGCCAGCCCAAAGCGAATCGCCTCGCCGTGCGGCGTAAACTGCGCGCCGCTCACCTGCACATCCGGCGGCTCCACGCGTATTCCCATCTCGCGGCACTCACCGATGTACTTCACAACGCTGTCAGGCTTCGATGTTTCCGACGTCAACAACGCCGCCATGAACTCCACCGGATAGTGCGTCTTCAAATACGCCGTCTGGTAGGCCACCAGCGCGTACGCCGCTGAGTGCGACTTGTTGAAGCCGTACCCTGAGAACTTCTCCATCTGGTCGAAGATTTCGCTGACCGATGCTTTTGGATGCCCCAGTTTAGCCGCACCGTTCATAAAGCGATCCCGCTGCTCGGCCATCGCCTTCGGATCCTTTTTGCCCATCGCGCGCCGCAGCAAATCAGCTTCGCCCAAGCTGTAGCTCGCCAGCACATTGGCGATCCGCATCACCTGTTCCTGGTAGACAATCACGCCCAGCGAATCCTTCAGAATCGCTTCGAGCTCCGGCAGCAGAAACTCTACTTTGCGGCGCCCCCATTTGCGCTCGACGAAGTCATCGATCATGTCCATCGGTCCCGGCCGGTAGAGCGCGTTCAACGCCGTCAGATCTTCGACCGTATCCGGTTTATAGCGCCGCAAAATATCGCGCATCCCGCCGGACTCAAACTGAAACACGCCCGATGTCAGCGCCGTGTGGAACACACGCTTGAACGTCTCCGGATCGTCCATCGGTATCAAATCAATGTCCAGCTTTTCCCCGCGCGTCTGCTCAATCAACTTCATGCAATCGGTGATCACCGTCAGCGTGGTCAGGCCCAGGAAGTCCATCTTCAGCAGGCCCATCTTTTCCACGGCCTTCATGTCGTAGGCAGTCACCACTTCATCGTTCTTAGTGCGGTTCAGTGGCACCAGTTCCGTCAGGGGCCGCGGCGCAATCACCACCGCCGATGCATGCACGCCCGCGCCGCGCACCAGGCCCTCCAGCTTTTTTGCGGTGTCGATCAGCTCGCGCACTTGCTTGTCAGTGTCGTAAGCCTTGCGCAGGTCCGGCGAATCCTTTAATGCCTGGTCCAGCGTCACGCCGATGGTTGCCGGAACCAGCTTCGCGATGCGGTCAACGTCGCCGTACGGCATATCGAGCGCGCGGCCGCAATCCTTGATCGCAGCCTTTGCCGCCATCGTATTGAACGTGATGATCTGAGCCACCTGCTCGCGCCCGTACTTGCGCGTCACATAATCGATCACTTCGCCGCGCCGATTCATGCAGAAATCCACATCGATATCCGGCATGGTTACGCGTTCCGGATTCAGGAACCGCTCGAAAAGCAGCACATTCTGCAGCGGATCGATGTTGGTAATCTCCATCGCGTACGCCACCAGCGAGCCGGTCGCCGATCCGCGCCCCGGGCCCACCGGAATCCCGTGGTCGCGCGCATACTTGATGAAATCCCACACGATCAGGAAATATCCCGCGTAATTCATCCGCTTGATGATGTCGATCTCGAAGCTTAGCCGCGACTCGTACTCATCCGGAGTCGCGCGCCTCACTCCGCGCAGCTCCAGTTGCCGCACCGCCGTCCCCATCCGCCTGCGCAGACCCTCGCGGCACACTTCTTCGAAGTAGCTGTTCGCTGTGTGCCCCTGCGGAACTGCAAAATCCGGAAAGGGATTGTCGATCTTGTGCAGCTTGAAGTTGCAGCGCTCGGCAATCTCCATTGTCCGCGCAACCGCTGCCGGCGAATCCTTGAAAACCAGCGCCATCTCGTCCGCGCTCTTCACAAAAAACTGGTCGCTGTCGAACTTGAACCGGTTGGCATCGTGAATCTTGGAGCCGGTTTGCACGCAAAGCATCACTTCGTGCGCATGGCTGTCTTCGCCACAGAGGTAGTGCGAGTCGTTGGTCGCCACCAGCGGAATTCCCAGATCCTTTTCGAGCCGATCGAAATCCGCGCGAATCTTTCTCTCTTCCTCCAGCCCCTGGTCCTGAATCTCGAGGAAGAAATTTCCTTTGCCGAAGATGTCTTCGTATTGCTGAGCCACCGCCTTGGCCTTCAGGTACCGGCCCGCGGCGTCGATCTTCTCGTCGCCCAGGGCCTCGCACAATTCACCGCTCAGGCAGCCCGAAAGACAGATCAGCCCCTTCGCATGTTCCGCGAGGTACTTCTTGCTCACCCGCGGCTTCCGGTAAAAGCCGTGCAGGCTCGCCTCCGACGTCAGCCGGATCAAGTTTTTGTAGCCCTCTTCGTTTTCGGCCAGCACCAGCAAGTGGTTGTACTGGTCGTTCGTGGTCTCCGCGCGATGATCTTCAGCCTTGCACACGTAGAGCTCGCAGCCCAGGATCGGCTTGATCCCCTTTTCCTTGGCCGCATCAAAAAAATGCACCGCCCCATAAATATTTCCGTGGTCCGTCATGGCGACAGACTTCTGTCCCAGCGCCGCCACGCGATCCACGAGCTTGTAGACGTCGCAGGCCCCGTCGAGCAGGGAATATTCCGTGTGCAAATGCAAATGAGTGAATTCAGACATGGCTAGACTTGATTCTAGTCGCCTGTCTGATTCGATTGGCGACGCGCGGTCAGTTCAATTAGGAACCATGATTGAGGAAAACCGGGGCGAATCACCAGACCGCTCAGACACCACAATCCACAAAAAGGAATCAACGTCTCCGGCCCTGCGAAGACCTTGATTCCTTTTTCCGGTGCCACCTACACTTCCAACGCGTCGCCTTTGCAGACAGGGTGGCCGCACTCGCACATCACTTCGGTGTCACCGGCAGTGCCTTCACAATGGGCACTGCAGTAGTCTGACCCGTCGTCTGCGACACAGCTACAGGCAGGATTCGCGCATTTCTTTTCATTCGTCATCTCTTGATCTCCTCGGCTCGTACGCTCACATCCGCACGCTCGCCTATCACGGGTTAGGTGCGACAAAGCGCAAAATCTATGCCCGCCTTCGCCGAGATTTTCATCAATTTTTTTGTTGCCAGAGCGTCACCGCCCTCTGTATGGTGTCCTCCGGAGGTTTTCCCTATGACAAGAAGCAAGTTCGTTCTGGGCTCCGTTCTCTGCTTGGTAAGTTTCACGGGCGGCATGGTCGTCGCACAGGGTGGCCGTCACCCCAACCTCAGGGCGGCGCAGGACCTGATCAACCAGGCCTTTGACCGCATCACCGCGGCGCAGCAGGCCAATGAATGGGATATGGGCGGCCACGCGGCCAGGGCAAAAGAATTGCTCGGTCAGGCTAAAGAGCAGATCAGGCTCGCAGCCGAAGCGGCCAACCACCACTAAGACGCGCCCTCAGCCCGTTTCGCGAGATCGGCAGAGCCGATCTCGGTGAGCGGGTGAGCAGGCTCCACCCCGTCCTTCAACAGTGTTTCTGTCGAGGGCTCGGGAGAGTCTTATCCAATTTGGAAGAGCGCACAGGGCTCTGGTCCGCGCCCCATCCTTGACGTTCCTACGCGAGGAAAAAATCGCGGCAAGGGTGGGCGAGCGGGTTGATCAGCCGATTACTGGTTGAATTGGAAACGGGGGTGGTGGTGATGGTGGTGATGGTGGTGGTGGGGATGAACAACCACCACAACCTGCGCCTGCGCCGCGTAAGGTACTGCGAGGCAGAAGAGAAGCACGAGTCCGAGCAGAATCTTTTTCATAACACAGTATCCCGCCCGCCGAATCAGAATACAGAGCTACTTTGACCGCTACGAGCAGATCCTGAATTGGGCTGCGGATGCAATTAGTGCAGCCAGCAAGATCCTGCCTCGCGGGCCGCACTCGCCTGAGCAAATGGGACTTGACTGCGTGCGCCCTCGCAAGTGAGGCCCCTATTCTGCCGCCCAAGTGGGAGTGAGCGAATCTCTGGGACCAGGCGCTCCAAATCGCCATTGCTTCTGGATTTTTCCCTTGCCAGCCCTTCATCACCTCCTGTAATAGTCGCGGCAGGAGGTTTTCCCATGACAAGAAGCAAAGTGATATCGGGCTCCATCGCTGCCGCGGCAATCTTTGCAGGAGGAGTGTTGGTTGGCCAGACTATCGTGACCCCGTCGGCTCCGCCGCAGGTCACGTTGGGCGCAAATTATCCAAACCTTCAAGCGGCGCAGCGCGCCATCGTCCAGGCATGGAATGCCGCGACCGTGGTCGAGAGAGAGTATCCAAACAATCCCAAGGTCATCTCCGATATCAATACGGTAGGGAGATATCTCAATTCGGCAAACGATGGGCTCATACAGGCAGCCAGAGACGAATAACGGCCGATAGGCTCAAATCCAGCGAGGGCTAGCACTCTAGGGCCGGGCGGCGCACACCTCGCGTGGCCCCGGCCCGCCACCCACAGGTGCCCCGCGTCCTTCGCCTCTGGCGACATAGGGAAAGCGCCAAACGGCGAACCATGAATTCAACCCCGCCAGCCCTGTCGTTTCAACCCGCCGATTGGTATACTTGAAGATGTGACCACTTCTCTAGCCGACTCCGTTCCCCATCTCGGCTCCAAAGGCGCTTCCCCTGGCAAGAAGAAGGTGTTGCTGCTCAAGCCACGGGGCTTTTGCGCCGGCGTAGTCCGGGCCATCGACGTCGTGAAAATCGCTCTCGAGACCTTCGGGGCGCCCATCTATGTCCGCCGCGAGATCGTCCATAATCGCTATGTTGTAAATGAGTTAGCGGAAAAGGGCGCGATTTTTGTCCACGATATCGACGATGTGCCCGATGGCCAGCGCGTCATCTACAGCGCCCACGGGGTTTCCCCGGCCGTCCGCGAGCGCAGCAAAGGCCGTAACCTCAAAGTGATTGACGCCACCTGCCCGCTCGTCACAAAAGTTCATTTTGAAGCCGTCAAATTCGCCCGGCAGGGCTATTCGCTGGTGCTCATTGGCCATCGCGACCACGACGAAATCGAAGGCACGCTCGGTGAAGCGCCCGACGTAACCCATGTGGTTTCAAATGTGGCCGAGGTTGAAGCCCTTGAGCTGCCCAACCCAGATCGCGTCGCCTACCTCACCCAGACCACGCTCTCGCTTGACGAGGCCCGCGACATCATTCACACACTCAAAATCAAGTTTCCGCATATTGTCGGCCCGCACACACAGGACATCTGCTACGCCACGGAAAACCGTCAGGTGGCCGTGCGCAACGTGGCTCATAATGCCGACTTGGTTCTCGTCGTCGGATCGACCAACAGTTCCAACTCCAATCGATTGGTCGAAGTTTCCCGCAACCTCGGCACCATCGGGTATCTCATCGATAATTCCCAGGCCATCGATCCCAAATGGCTGGCGGGCGTTGAAAACGTCGCAGTCACCGCCGGTGCTTCGGCCCCGGAAATCCTGGTCGAAGACGTGGTCAACTATCTGCGGCAAAACGGCTTCGAAAACGTCGAAGAGGTTGAGGTAATGCCGGAAAACGTACGCTTCGGCTTGCCTCCTGAAATTGTGCAAGCCATCGGTAGCGCGGGCGGGGCTGAACCTGTCCCAGTGCGTTGACCGAATTTGCGGCGCATCAGTTCGCAGCGCATCGAATAGCCACGCAGTATAAGGATGCGCAAACAGCAAAAGCAGCCGAACTGCTTTCCGTGTTCCCATTGAGGGTTTGGATTTTCGAGACTCTATGACTCCTGAGCAGCCAAAATCGCCCGTCGCGACCCCCCATTTTGAGCAGCCCCATTTTGTTCAGCCTCGGTTCGGCCGGATCGACGCGGACTTGGCCGATGTCGAGTCGGCGACGGCCAGCGCGCGAGAGTTCCTGTTCGCGTTGCAGCACGCTGATGGCTACTGGTGCAGCGAACTCGAGGCGGACTCGATGCTCGAGGCCGACTACATCTTTCTGCACACGCTTCTTGAGAGCGGCGATCCCGGCCGGCTGAAACGTGCCTGCACGGAGATGATGCGCTACCAGAACGAGGATGGCAGTTGGAGCATCTATCCCGGCGGGCCCGGCAACATTTCGCTCTCCGTCAAATGCTATTCCGCGGCCAAGCTCATGAGCATCGGCCCTGAAGATCCGCGCCTGGCGAAGTGCCGCGCCTCGGTGCTCGCCCACGGCGGTGTCACCGCCTGCAACACGTTCACCAAGATGTCACTGTGCGCGCTCGGCGAGTACGACTATGACGCCGTCCCCGCCATTCCGCCGGAGATTGTTCTCTTTCCCAAGTGGTTTTACTTCAATATCTATGAGATCTCTGCATGGTCGCGATCGATTCTGGTGCCGTTGGCCATCATGTATGCGA
>Ga0187871_10004815_pt1 | contig 10005 bp, 10 predicted proteins | sample June2016WEW_16_1_FD_132988 | JGI IMG/M metagenome (GOLD analysis project Ga0187871, IMG submission 132988) | Peatland microbial communities from SPRUCE experiment site at the Marcell Experimental Forest, Minnesota, USA - June2016WEW_16_10 | ecosystem: Environmental > Terrestrial > Soil >...
ACTCGAGTCGGCATTTTTGGTCTCGGTGGACAGGGGGCGCTCGAAAAGGCCAATCAGGAGGAATTAGCCCTGCAGGTGATCCAACGCGCCCTCGAGTTGGGAGTGAATTATTTCGACACGTCTGCCATCTATGGGGGGCCTGACAGGTGGAGTGAGCGTTATCTCGGAAAGGGTCTTAAGGGCAGCCGGGATCGGGTCTTCATTGCGACCAAGACCAAGGAACGAACGCGCGATGCCGCGCTCAAAAACCTCGAGGTTTCTCTGAAGCTACTGAATACCGATCACATTGACAGTTGGCAACTACACGATGTCGGAATTCAAGAAGACGTCGACCAGATTTTTGGGAAAGGGGGCGCCATCGAGGCTCTGATTCAAGCGCGCGATCAGAAGATTGTCCGTTATCTGGGCGTTACGGGCCGTTTCCGCCCCGAAGCACTGATGGAATCTATCCGCCGCTTTCCTTTTGATACAGTCCTCATGGCTGTCAATGCGGCAGACAAGTACTATTACCCGTTTGAAAAGGATCTTCTACCGCTGGCCGTCGAAAAGCAGATGGGGATTATCGGAATGAAGGTCATGGCGCGTGGCCGCATTCTTTCCAGTTGGACCCCGCCACCAGTGGAAGAACAAGAGCATTCATGGGAAGGTAGTGGTGCGATCGCGAGGACTCCCGGTACGCTGACGAAGCAAGAAACATTCTTCTACAATCTCTCGCTCCCTATCAGCACAGCTATCATCGGATGCGACTCGGTCGAGCAGGTTGAAGAATGCGCGGAACTCGCCCGTTCCTTTACACCGTTAAGCGAAGCGCAGATGGCTGCTCTGGAAGCCAAAGTAGAGCCGATAGCGAAGCAAGCTCTCTTTTTTCGGTTGATGCCGCGCTAAACGTCGGGAGCAAACTAAGGTGTTATCAACGTCAACAGCCTCGCTCAAGGATGACTATGCACCGCTTCTTGACCACGATCGTCACATTCGGCCTTCTGGCGCTGGTTCCATTGACCTCCGTACCGCGCGCGTTTCCGCAAAGTTGGAAACTGAGTTGGAGCGACGAGTTCAATGGCCCCGACGGTGCCCCGCCAGACTCGGCAAAGTGGGAGATCGTGACCGGGGGAAACGGCTTTGGCAACGAGGAACTCGAGGAATACACGGCGCGCACTGAAAATATCCGTCAGGAGCACGGCAATCTGGTGATCACTGCCCGTCACGAATCGTTCACCGGCGTAGATGGCATCCATCGCGAGTACACATCCGCGCGTCTGCAAACGAAGGGTAAGTTCGAACAGAAGTACGGGCGTTTCGAAGCTCGAATCAAGATCCCAAAGGGGCAGGGGATGTGGCCGGCCTTCTGGTTGTTGGGTGATGACAACACGAGCACCGGATGGCCCGGCTGTGGCGAAATCGACATCATGGAGAATGTCGGCTATGAACCCAGGAAAATTCATGGCTCGATGCATGGCCCAGGTTACTCAGGCGACAGCCCATTAACTGCTGCATATAGCCTGCCAGCCGGCTCAAAATTCGCCGACAAATTCCACATTTTCGCGGTCGAGTGGGATGCATCGGCCGTCCGCTTCTATGTGGATCACCACCTATATGAGACTCAAACGACGGACAGCATCCCAAGTTCCAAACACTGGGTTTTCGATCATCCATTCTTCATTCTGCTCAACCTCGCCGTGGGCGGACGATGGCCGAAAGATCCGGACGCGACCACTCAATTCCCGCAACAGATGCTGGTGGATTATGTGCGTGTTTACACGCGCAAATAGTACGCAATGAATCGCTGCTCAGAAAATTCGCCTGTCGTGATGAACACTCACTCAGGATCGATGGAGAATGAGAATGAACCGTAGCATGCTGTTTTTTTGCTCCATAGCCGTATCGATGATGTCGGCAACCGCATTTTCCCAGTCATTTCTCAGTCAATATGTAGGTGTTCCATATCACGACAGTGTCTATCACGACGGTCCTCAAAAAATACCCGGAAGGGTATTGTGTGCTTACTACGATCTCGGCGGCGAAGGAGTCGCCTATCACGACAGCGATCCACAGAATCACGGCAGCGGAGAATTGAATCCGGCCGATGGGACCTACCTCAATGAATTTCGGATGCATGAGGGAGTGGATACTTCATATACGAAGTTCGACCGGAAGCCAAATCCGATTGACGATAACCCTTTCGACAAGGTTGTTCCTCCTCGAGACATGTTCTATGTTGGCTGGACCGAGCCGGGAGAGTGGTTCAACATAACGGTCGACGTGGCGCATGCGGGAACCTATGCTGCCGATCTTCTTTACACATCGAATCGCGGCGGAACAATATCAGTCGATGTGAATGGAAAGGACACCACGGGACCTCTGCAGATCGCTTCTACGGACGATCCAGCGGATCCGGTGGCCTGGCGTCAATGGCATCACTGGAATCTGGCCCCGCAACTTTTTACGGTTCGTCTCAGCAATGGAAAAAATGTTCTCACCGTCCACATATTGAAAAACGGGAACATGAATCTGGCTTATTTCGATTTCAAACCGGTTCGCGGATGAAAATGGAACAGCCGGATTGCGGATCCTAATGGTCGCGGGGAAAGCGTCAATATGGCCCTTGCGAAGGCAGCGACACGATGCGTGCCCGGCGGATGCCACGACTGTATTTGTTAACGGTAGAGCCGGGGCGCATGCAAGCCCCGTTGAGGAGATTCGAATGAATGAAATCAGCCGGCGCCGTTTTCTCGCCGCAGCCGCATTGAGCATTGCCGCTTCGCGCCTGCGGGGGCAATCCGCCGTCCAGGCCACGTTGACGATTCCGAGAGAGGCGAATGGGCCGCATGTTCCGGACGACTATATCGGTCTGTCGTACGAGGTGCAGCAGCTCGTGGACCCGTCTTTCTTCTCGTCCGAGAATGCGAAGCTGATCCGTGAGTTCAAAGCTCTGAGCGGGCGCGGTGTGCTGCGGCTGGGCGGGAACACGAGCGAGTTCGAGTGGTGGAAGCCGACCCCGGACACAAAGGAGCCGGAGCATCCACAGACGCGCGACGAGGCGGCCGAGCCGAAGGCACAGTACTACCCGGTGACAGCGGAGGCGGTGCGCAATCTTGCTGGCTTCCTGCGGGCGACGGGATGGACGTGCCTCTATGGGATCGGGATGGGGACGAACACAACGGAGCACGCAGCCGCGGAGGCGGAGTACGTGGCCAAGACGCTGGGAGATCGGCTGCAGTACTTCCAGATCGGCAACGAAGTAGACCTGTTCAGCAATCACCTGCGCGATCCCAAGACGTGGAACGTGAAGGCGTACATGGACGAGTGGCTGCCGATTGCGCGGGCGGTAACGAAGGCCGTACCGGGTGCGCGGTTCGGCATGCCGGACGTGGCCCGGAACGTGGGCTGGCTGACGGAGATAGCGGAAATGTGGCCGTCAATCCACCCTCTACCACAAGTGACTACCCTGACGCATCACTACTATTTCGGAGGACCGGCGACGAACCCCGCAGTGAACATTCCCAACTTGTTGGCGCCGGAGGCCATGGAGCAGGTACTGAGGATGGCTGATATGGCGAGAGCCGCGGCGGACAAGATGGGCGTGCGCATGCGCATGACGGAGGGCAATACTTGCTATCGCGGCGGGAAGCCTGGCTTGTCGGACGTCTTTGCGGCGGCTCTTTGGTCGGCAGACTATTCGCTGCTGTTAGCACAAAACAACTACTCTGGCGTGAACCTGCACGGTGGCACTGGCAAGTCGGTGGCAAACTCCGTGGGTGGCTTCCTGCCCGGCGACGTAATGCTGAAAGACGCAGGTGCGACGCCGGATCAGATTGCACGTCACCCGCACCCGTTTTACACGCCAATTGCGACCTTCGGCGACGAATACAAGTTGGAGCCGGTGGGATATGGGCTCAAGTTTGCTCGCGGGCTATGCGGAGCCACGTTAGTTCGGGCCGACCTGACTCGCCAGATTCAGGCCTCGGGGGTGAATGCGACCGCCTACGCGGCCAAGCTGCGAAACGGGGCGATCTCAGTGGTGGTGATAAACAAAGATCAGGAGCACGACCTAGAATTGACGCTCGACTTCGGCGCCGACCGCAGAAGCGCAGTGGAAATAGAGACGCTGCATGCGCCGGCGCTCGACGCGCGCGAGGCCAGTATCACGCGCGAGCCAAGTCTAGGCGCACTGCAGCATGGCCGGCACGCCGTTCTCGTGCCCCACGCTTCCGGAATGCGGGTGACCGCGCGGTGATGATCCCCGCTGTGCCTCCAAGAGTCCGAGTTTTCCATTTGCGATCTGGCTTCACAAGCTTTCGTCGCTCGAAAGTATTCTCGCGGATTACAAGAGACAAAGCTTCTTGACCGACAGATTCCGGCTGACCGGCGAGTCGTCAGATCGGCTTGGATGTTCACAGGTGCATGTCAATGGTGAAGAGGCGAATGCGTGGTTGATTACTTCGGAGGCCAAGCATGATCCGGATTGAATGGCTTACGATAGCGTCCCCCCTGGTGCCGGTGAGGCGCGGGTTTGACAGAGGTCGTTCGAGTTGGAAACTCCATGCGGTTCGCTTAGAGGACCACCAACAGAAATTCTCCGACATTCCCAAGGGGACGAAGACAGTATGCGGCCTGTCTCCCGCGTGGGGATTTGACCTCTGTGTGCCGTCCACTGGCCGCTGCAAAAGGTGCCAGCGCATTCTGGGAAGAGTTCCAATTAAAACCAGATGATGAGCCGATCGACCAACAGCACCTTCCGACTGTTCGAAATGTTCCGCGACAACGAAACCGCCCGCACATATCTGGAGGGCCGTCTTTGGACGAAACGGCCGGTCTGCCCAACCTGCGCTTGAGGCGACCCTTTAGGTCAGAAAAATAGGCATCTCTGCAGAAGCAGCGCTGCGCTGTGTTTCCTTTTTGCCGCTGGGGTCCTCACTTGCCATTCGGTCGAATGGTATGGCTACTGCAAAGAATCCTCCGTCATCATCAGTTACGGTCGCATACTCGAAATGGAAGATGGCCGGATGCGCGCTTCAGCGCTTCCTGCGATGAAAGGTGCACTTTCTGAATCGTTATGAAAACAAAGAAAACGATACGCAAATCCAAACAGCCAGCGAGGCTTCTCAAAACCAGAGTCATTGAGGAGAAGACCACCCGGGAGCGAATTCTAGAAGCCGCACGCGAATTGTTTGCCGAGATGCCCTACGATAAAGTCGGCATCTCGGGCATCGTCAAGCGCGCCGGCATTGCGCAAGGGACCTTCTATATTCACTTCGATTCCAAGCAGGAGGTGATTCATGCACTTGCCGACGAGATACTCGGGCGCTTGCAGAGAATTATCGATCGCGTTGCCCGCGAAACCCGGACGACGATTGAATTCATCGCGAAGATGATGAAGGAGGCACCGGAAGCGCTACTGCCTTATCGGGCGCTTATGCGAATCTTCGACCCCGAGATGCTGTTTTTTCAGCGGGAAACGACTCCGCCTTCCGCATTTCGGACTCCCTTGCTCGATACCTTGATTCGACTCATCCGCCGCGATCAGCGCGCAGGGGTTGTGCCCGCTGATGTCAATGCAGAGATCGCCGCACGCTTTGTTGTCAGTATCTTCGATCGCATTGAAAGAGATGGGACACGAGAGGATCCCACGTTCCCGCTTCAGGATTTGCAGGAGCAGGCAATGCTCTTCTTGTCACGGGGGCTGCTTCAGCCGTGATTAAGTGCGGGCTAAGACGCTCCGCACCATTGTCTGCAGTCGACTCTTTCAACGACATAAAGACCTATGTGAGAGGCTCGTTTGCTCCTGCAAACTTACGCCTCAATGAGAAAGTAGCGCGCTCTTCATTCTCTATTACAACCACTCCTTGAATAGAGTTGACGGCCCCACTTGGGAACGCTCAGACTGCTACGACATCGCGGGCAGTGCCCGGCTGGTGGAGAACCAGCTCGCTATCTTCGGCAAGTTCGGCGCGCGTTGCGCTCCGGCTTGGACGGCAGGTGGTTCGACAGCTGCTTTTCGCTCGACCGAGGTAGCGCTTATAACATCATCACCGCGGAGATGTGGGGCTAAGAATTTGATCGACCCCGGGTATTTTGAACCACGGTAAATGTTAGTCTTCGGCAAGAACCGAGCCTGAAGAGGATTGAGGATTTTGCTGATGAAGAATCGTTTTTCTGTGGAACAGATTCGCTCTGTCCCTTTGAAAAGCAAGGTTCGCTTGTTCTTATGGGAATATCCAGTTCACAGATTTTTCCAGAAGAGAAGTTAGGAAAACTGCTCTATTTCTTCTTGGTCCGGTCTTCCAGGATGGCTTCCTTCCAGCGATTAAAGGTGATGTCGTTGTCTTCAGGTTTTCCTGTGGTATTGTCGCGAAGTTCTTCTTGATAACGCTTCTCAAACAAGTCGAGATCGAAGGGGATGTTCTCAGCGAGTTGGAGAACATCTTGGAAATCTTTATCGCTGTCGCGTTTCAACTTCGTAAGAGCTACATCGTAGGGATCCATAACCAATAGGCGAAGATGCTGAAACGCTCCTGGATACATCGAGCGCAGCCGGGATTTGTATTCATACGGAGGATTTGCAATTCCGACAAAATCGAGATACACCTTATGCTCGATTGCTAGAGGGGAGCCTTGGCCCCCCTCCCTCATCAGGAAATCTACCGCGCGTGGTGGAGCGACATCCAGAACGTCGATGTCGGATGTCAGTCTGCTTATTCCGTACTCTTGGGTTACCGCGAATCCTCCAAAGCATGGCAACGTACAGACTTCGGTCATCTTCGCGTCAAGAGCCTGAAGGAACTCCTTCCATGGGCTAGGCGGCAACGTGAGCAAGATTCTCCTCCGTGAGTCGCGTATCCAGTTTCCAATAAGCCGCAAGAAAAGACCGCTGTTTGTGCGCGAACTTTCTCTGGCTTGGTGGCCACGACTCTTGGCATAGTGTATCGGTCTTCGCGAGGCGCCCTTCTTCCAGCATCTTCACAACTTGGGTCAAGCGCTTCGCAACGTCGCGTTTTGCTTGCTTCTTTGCGACCTTTGCGGAGAGAGCTACGACAAAGCCAAGACGATTTTGCCGATTGTGAACCTTGGCTTGTGTAGTAAGCCAATTCCAATCCATGTTCGAGTACCGCACCGGCAGCCATGGTAGCGCCTCCACTAGACGGGCATCGAGGTCTGGCCGATCGAGTGCGTCGAAGAGGACCTCGGCTGGATTCCGTGGCTGACTCCGGAGATAACCGTAACCGGGATAGCCGAGTGTACCGAGATCAGCCGCAAGTTGATCGTCGCTGTGACGAGTGTTTGAAGAAACAGGAAGCTCTTCAGGCGTTGCATGCAAGTGCACTACGGCTCTCTCCGCAACTGCGGGTGTGACGGAACGTTCGCTCTTCTCCATAAGAGAAAGCAATGTCTGAGAGACACCAAGCCGCTCCGCTGCTTCGACCTGTGACATGCCTACATTGGTTCTGGCTTGACGAAGAGTCTGTCCAGTCATCTTCAACCTCCAAATAAAGATTATTACATATTGTGTAATATGTCAAATATGTGCTTCTAAAATACGCAAGTTCTTGGAATCAAAGTAAATAATTGAAAACATTGATGATATTGTGTACAGATGAGGACCAATGTCGGCCCTCATCCAGTACCAAATAGCGGTTTGCCTCGGAGAATTCAGCAATCTATCAAAAAAGCCAGTTTGGAAGTCGGTCGCGAGCCAGGCTTGCAGCAAGTCGAAGTTGAAACCCTCCGTCAGCGAAGGCCTCAACTTTGAGAGTGCACATTGGGAAAATCTATTTATCAACCTCCGCACGAATCCTCCAATCCTCCGGAGGTCCGCGAGCTTTGCGACCACGAATGGGAAGATGAGTAGTGCCGGGTGAACTCCGTTTGAACACCGTTAAGGATTCTGCCAAGGAGATTATCGAAAATCCCGTATTTCTAATCGCCAGAATGAAGTACGAGAATCCGCCATGTTCTTTGTTTTCAATTTACGTCCAACTTCCCAAACTGAATGTCGCCAGTTCGATCCCCGTCTCCCCCTCGGCATTGCTTTCCGGAGACAATAAGAAGCCATGCTGAGACACGGACTCGACTAAACGTCGTAGTGGGCGGAGAAAGTAAGGGAGGTCTTTTGAAAATGTACCGCTCTTGTACCGCCGAGATGCCAATTCGTCCGATTTTGGAGGATGTGATCAGCGCCAAGGGAGTATCGCAGCAGCAGTTGGTTTTTCCAGTACTTGTGGCAAAATGATGGCGGATTCGCGCAATGGGCTGGATGAGGCGGGACTGTTCAAGTCCTAAGTGAGGAGCCAAAATCTCGGTCACTTAGCGCTCGCAGCGCTCTGCTTGTCAAGCGGCGCGGGAGAAGTTTTCACATTATTCGTAAATTAGGGACGAATACTTCATAGTTCCGGGCTTCCAACTTTCACGTAACGAGAATGGGGAGTCACCAGCCCTTTGATTTCTTGGGCAATCTGCTTTCAATTTACGAGTGAACCGACACGGGGCGTTCATTTGAGGCCAGGAGACAATCTCCTGGCCTTCTGTTTTCGATTTGAATTGAAGCGGGACAAGAATGCGCGGCTGGCAAGTTCAGGCGTTGCCAAAGACGGGAGCGGATGCGCCGTGGATGACACGCCGAGGGCCGCGGGAAAACCCTGAGTGGAATTCAAGAAGACTGCGGTAGAATCCTCGCAAGCAAGCGTCCCCCCGAAAAACTCTGAGCCAGGTGAAACCTGTCATGACGGATCAAAGACGGACCTGCATTTGGGCTGTTCTGGGAGCGCTGGTGCTGATGATATGCGCGGTGACGGGGCTGAAGTTGGCTGGTCGCGTAACTGTGCAGCGCTCGCACCCGTGAACACGAGCGATCGCATGCGCGGTCTGTGCGAAGACGCGTGGTAGGATTTGCGGAGACTGCGAGGAGTTGATGGCGGACGCTGCTCCGATTCATGTCCGGATTTCGCGCCGCGAATGGATCGTTATCCTCCTCCTCGTTCTTTCCGTGGTCATCAATTACGTTGACCGCAGCAACCTGGGGCTGGCGATGCCGCTCCTGGAGCGGCAGTTTTCATTTTCGTCGCTGCGTGCGGGCGAGCTGTTGTCAGCTTTCTTCTGGACTTATGCGCTGGTGCAGCTGTTTGGGCTGGCGGGTGAGTTGACCGACCGTTTCCCCGTGGGGTGGGTGCTTTTGCTCGGGTACCTGCTGTGGTCGACGGCCACCGCTTTCATAGGACTGACCACAAGCTATGCGGCGCTTTTCGCGCTGCAGCTCGTGCTCGGGCTGGGCGAGTCGGTCGCGTATCCATGCTATTCGCGCATCTTTGCCGCAATGCCGCAGGAGCATCGAGGTAGGGCGAACGCATTCATCGACGCGGGAACCAAACTGGGGCCGGCGGCGGGCGCGTTCGTAGGCGGCATGGTGCTGGTGCACTGGGGATGGCGCATGCTGTTTGTGGTTTTTGGAGTGGGTGCGCTGGCGTGGATGCTGCCCTGGTATTTTGCAATGCCGCGCGGCGGGTCTGCCGTGCATAGCAAGCGAAGTGCACAGGAGCGCGGTGCGGCGATGCCGGCTTTTGGCTCGACCGGATCGATCGCGAAGATGATTCGTTTGCGCTGCGCGTGGGGAACGACCATTGGGCACTTCAGCGGGAATTACTTCTACTATTTCCTGCTTGCTTGGCTGCCAACGTACCTCGTGCAGGAAGAACATCTTTCGATTCGAAACATGTCGAGGCTGACAGCGGCAATTTTCCTGCTGATCGCTTGCACGACGCTCCTGTCGGGCTGGATTTCGGATCGGCTGATCGCTCGCGGTGTTTCGCCTACTACGGTGCGGCTCAGATTGGTGGTCGGCGGGCAGGCGATGGCGTCGTGCTTGCTTGCGCTCACGTTAGTCCACGGACATCCGCTGATCGCGCTGGGATTGTTGGCGATCGCGTGCATTGGTCACGGCGGATACGCTTCAAATCACTGGGCGATTGCGCAAACCTTGGCGGGTCCGGCAATGGCGGGGCGATGGTCAAGCCT
>Ga0187871_10004818_pt1 | contig 10003 bp, 7 predicted proteins | sample June2016WEW_16_1_FD_132988 | JGI IMG/M metagenome (GOLD analysis project Ga0187871, IMG submission 132988) | Peatland microbial communities from SPRUCE experiment site at the Marcell Experimental Forest, Minnesota, USA - June2016WEW_16_10 | ecosystem: Environmental > Terrestrial > Soil >...
GCCAGCTTGTCGAGTTGCTCGGAATGCACCAGGGCGTGACACTGGTCGCACACCAGGGTTCCGGGCGCAAGCTCATGGGAGCAGCGCCGGCAATTACGAATCAGATCGGGCGTGGTTGTCGACACGATTTCGGAGCTGACTGGACTAATCTTACGCGAGAGGCAGTCGGTTTGCTCCAGAGTCCCGGCAGATCAGCGCGGCCCTGGCGGGGAATTCTCGAATGGTCCGAAGATCTGCAATGGCTTGGAACCGGTCATCTTCCAGGCGAATTGCATGCCGACGAAAAGGATCACGAGGCCGATCAGCGCTCCCAGTGGATTGCCCGAAAACTCAAGAAACGGAGAAGCCAACCCCAGCAACGCCAATGTTCCCAGCGCTGCCAACCTAGAGGGCCGCGGGGGCCGTGGACCGTCTAGGTCGTCTTGCTGACCAGAGTCTGAATCTTGCGCAGGCTTCGCGGTTTGGTGGCGCTGGCTCTGCTTGTGTTCGCCGGCGTAGTGAATCCAGACGGGAATAGCGGCAGTAGAAACCGCGGCGTAGGTGAGGAGCACCGCGACGATCTGGTAGCGCCGGCCGCCCACTCCGTTCGATCCCGTGATCATGGCTTTACCCACCAGCCACCCTACAGCCAGTGCCGCGTAGCCGATCACAATGCCGGTGACGATGGCAAATGTGGCGTAGAGGATCATGCCGAGGATCGCGGCTCCAATGCCGAAGACGATGGCGCGCACATAGGCGGCGTGCGTGTCTTTGGCCAATTCGCCGCGCATTTTCTCCGCACATCCCGAACAGGCCATCGCTCCGTTGGCCCGATAATAATTTCCCGCGATCGGCTGATGACAGAACTGGCAGTGGTCCGCGCCAGGAGACCCAACATATTCGGCGGTGCCGAATTGTGGAGTGGGATTGTTGAAGTCCGTCATGGCCCGGAACGATAACACAGAAAAGTCGCCTGGAGTTAGTGGGAAGTGGCCAAAAAAATCCGATTACTGGCGGTGCGCTGAGGCGCCGGCGGCCAATTCGCGCAAGGTGGTGAGGAAGCCGGCGGCAGTGCGGGGATCGTCGAGGGCGTCGAGCGCGATCGTAGCCGAGAACTGCGGAGACTCGGGGCGGAAGCTGACCTGTAGGACGTCCTGCTGGCGGACGGTCATCAGGGTATTCAGTTCGGGAGTGGAATCCTGTTTCCAGTGAGTGCGAGTGGTGAGAATGACCGGGCCGGGTTCGTAGACGTCCCATTCGCGCTCGTCGCGGCGGCGGTTGGTGACTCCGCGGCTGTGAGCGCACCAGCGGTGGCGCACCACCTCCAGATGGAAGCTGGGAGAACCGCCGAGATCGGCCTCAAAAGTCAGCGTTTCTTTCTGCTTGTGGTAGCAGCTCAGCAGCCACTGGACCGGCGTGGCGCGGGGCCGGAACTTCATGGTGACGTGGGCATTTTCGAAGCTGCGGGAGGGGAACTGCAGGCGGGCGTGCAGGCGGTAGCTACTCAGCCAGCGTGAGTCAAGGATGCGTCCTTTGCCGGCGCAAGCCGACTGCACCCAGCTCAGCGCTTCGGTTCCTTTGCGGCGGTTGTAAAGGGAGAAAAGGAAGTACCACGCCCCCAGGACCACAACCGCGCCGACAACGTCAAATAGAAGGCGTTCCACCACGTCTTCCTCTATCTTTCTGATGCTGATGGTACGTCCGAAGTTGCGGTCGGGGCAAGGGGACAATCGTCCCCAAGGAAGATTTTTTTCCGGGAATGATTCGGCGGCCTGTGGAAAAAAGCGGCCGGCGGGCCTTGGCGCCGGATTCTCCGGCGCTTTCGGGCGGGCTCGGTAGGTTTGCCCGCTACAATGTCGGCGTGGCCATCGTCATCCGCGACTTCCAACTTGAAGACTTCCAGACCCTGTGGCGTGTGGACCAGGAATGCTTTCCCTCGGGAATCGCGTATTCGAAGCAGGAACTGAAGGCCTACGTTCACGACCGGAGGGCGTTTACGCTGGTTGCGGAAGAAGAACCAAGGAAGGCAGGAAAACCTGCCGGCTTCATCGTGGTGCATAGCGGCCCTACGGCACACGTCATTACCATTGACGTAGTTGCGGCGGCGCGCCGATTGGGTGTGGGGACGTTGCTGCTGCAGGCTGCGGAAGAACGCCTGCGAGCTGCCGGATCCCGCGCCGTGGGCCTGGAAACCGCCGTCGACAACCTCGCCGCCCTGTCTTTCTACAAGCGCCACGGCTACAGTGTGATCCGTACTTGGCCACGCTACTATTCAAACGGCGTGGACGCGCTGGTGCTGAAGAAGGAACTGACCTGACCGCTGCAAGAAGCATTTGCGCGGATGGGCCTTCGCCAGATACCTTGCGAAGTTCGATAAACTGAGTTCAGAAAAGCGCTTATGAAAGTTGCGATTCAAGGCGAACTCGGGTCTTTCAGTCACGAAGCGGCCGAGAAGATGCTGCCGCCATGCAGGGTGGTGCCTTGCGCTCGCTCGGTGGAGGTGTTCGATCGGGTGCAGCGCGAGTTGGTGGACGCTGCCGTCATCCCGATCGAGAATACGCTGGCCGGAACTGTTGCCGAGCACGCCGACCTGATGCTGACCCGCGACGTTTTCATCCAGGGCGAATACCTGCTGCGCATCGTGCACAACGTGATTGCCATGCCGGGAGTGCGGCTGGGTGGGTTACGGCGCGTGCTGTCGCATCCGGTGGCGCTCGACCAGTGCCGCGATTTCTTCCGGAGGCATCCGAAAATTGAAGCAGTACCGTTCTACGATACGGCGGGCAGCGTAAAGCACGTCATCGCCGAAAAACTGCAGGATGCGGCGGGAATCGCTGGCAAGCAGGCCGCACGCGAATACTCCGGGAAGATTGTTCAGTCGGGGGTGGAAGACGATAAGAGCAATTTCACGCGCTTCTTCTTGATTCGCAAACTGGGCCGGGCTGGACGCCGGACGGCGGGCCGATCTACTAGAAAGCAGGGAAGCGCGGACTATCATCGTCTGATTCCGCACGGAGCGAATAAGACTTCCATCGTGTTCAAGGTTCAGAACGTGCCCGGCGCGCTGTTCAAATCGCTGAGCGTGTTCGCTCTGCGGGATATCAGCTTGAGCAAGATCGAGTCGCGGCCCATGCGGGGACGGCCGTGGGAGTACGTCTTCTACGTCGACTTTTTGCGTGGGGACGACGAACCCGCGCGCAACGCCCTGCGCCATCTCGGCGAGGTGGCGGAGTTCGTGAAGGTGCTGGGAGTTTATCCGGCAGCTTGACGCGCGTCGGGACGTAAGGAGCCGAGAAGACGCAAGAATCATGGATCACGAATCATGGAGCCCCGGACGCCCTCGTCCGGGGAGCAGCGCCACAATCGCTTCCCGTCTGTTTCTCACACACCGAGCGAGTCCCAGCGATAGGTGATTTTGTGCCTCTGCCTCGGCGGACGAGGCGTCCGCCGCTCCACAAAATCGGCTGTCCCAATTTAGGGCTTGGCAAGAATGGGTCGTCCGCGTTAGCCTCTGCACCTTAGACACATTCCAGACCGGCTGTAAGGGAATAGAATTCAAGCTCTTGCGGGAATCCTTCCGGGTGCTCCTGAAACCTTTCCTGCAGGAGTATCATCTAAACTTGAGCGAGTTACACTCAAGGAGACCTAATGAGTCAGCAGACGCCAGTCGAGCGCACTCCTAAGCATAAGGAAACAAAGGAAGCAAACGAGCCAAAAGCGCTTCCGGTGCTTCCCGTACGGGACACCGTTTTGTTCCCTCATGCGGTTTTGCCCCTGACCGTGGGCCGGGAGAGCTCGGTTCAATTAATCAATTCTCTTGGGGAAGACAAGACCATCATTGTGGTCGCCCAGCGCGAAGCGCGGGTCGACTCTCCCCAACCTAGCGATCTTTATACGGTGGGAACCTCCGCCGTGGTGCATAAAGTCGTGAAGATGCCCAACCAGAGTCTGTTCGTGTTTGCCGAAGGTCTGGAGCGAATCAAGCTGGGCGAGTTCACGCAGTTGGCGCCGTTTATGACGGCGCACTATTCCACCTTGCCTGAGGGCACGACGCCGGTTGCGACTTCGGAGATCGAAGCCCTGCAGCGCAATGTGCTGACGCTGTTTCAGCAGATCGTTGCCGGTTCGCCCACGCTGTCGGACGAACTCTCGACGGTGGCCATGAACATTGACGAGCCAGGACGCCTGGTGGATTTCATCGCCTCGTCGCTGCCGTCGCTTTCAACGCCCGACAAGCAGGACACACTTGAGACGCTCGACATCCACGTGCGCCTCGAAAAAATTAACCAGCATCTCGCGAAGGAACTGGAAGTCCAGCAACTGCGCAACAAGATTCAGAGCGAAGTGCAGGACCGCGTGCAGCAGACCCAGCGCGAGTACTACCTGCGCGAGCAGATGAAGGCCATTCAGAAAGAACTGGGTGAACAGGACGAAGGACAACGCGACGTCGAAGACCTCAAGAAAAAAATCGATGACGCGGGTATGCCAGAGGAAGTGAAGAAAGAAGCGCTCAAAGAACTCGGCCGCCTCTCGCGCATGTCGCCCATGGCCGCCGACTATTCGCTCACTCGCAACTACGTCGAGTGGCTGGCGGTATTGCCGTGGAACAAGACTTCGGGGCAGGAAATCGAGATCCCGAAGGCGAAAGAAATTCTGGACACGGATCACTATGACCTCGAGAAAGTGAAAGACCGCATTCTCGACTATCTTTCTGTCCGGCGACTGAAGCCGAATATGAAGGGGCCGATTCTGTGCTTTGTCGGACCTCCGGGCGTGGGCAAGACTTCGCTCGGGAAGTCGATCGCGCGAGCGCTGGGCCGCAAATTCGTGCGGCTGTCGCTCGGCGGCGTGCATGATGAAGCGGAGATTCGCGGACATCGCCGAACTTATATCGGAGCTTTGCCCGGGCAGATTATTCAGGGGATTCGGCGCGCGGAGACGAAAGATCCTGTCTTCATGCTCGATGAAATCGACAAGGTAGGGCGCGACTTCCGCGGCGATCCGGCATCGGCCCTGCTGGAAGCGCTCGATCCCGAGCAGAACTCGACGTTTCGCGACAACTACCTCGACGTAACGTTCGACTTGTCGAAGGTGCTGTTTATCACCACTGCGAACATGCTCGATCCGATTGCCGAGCCGTTGCGCGACCGCATGGAGATCATTGAACTGCAAGGCTACAGCGAAGAAGAAAAAGTGCACATCGCATTTCGCTACCTGATTCCGCGCCAGATCGAAGAGAACGGAATTACGGGGGAGCAGATTGAGTTTCCGGAAGAGGGCGTGCGCTACACCATCCGCCACTACACGCGGGAGGCGGGCGTGCGCAGTCTGGAACGGACTATCGGTACGATCTGCCGCAAGCAGGCGCGGCGATTGGCCGAGGGCAAGACTGACAAGCTGATTGTCACCAAGGAAGTGATTCAGGAATTTCTTGGCGGCATCAAGATTCGCAGCGAGGGAGAAATCGCCGAGAGGACGGAACGGCCAGGAGTGGCTGTGGGCCTGGCGTGGACTCCATCGGGCGGCGACGTGTTGTTCGTCGAAGCCAACGCGATGAAGGGCAAGGGCGGGTTCACTATGACCGGGCAGATTGGTCAGGTCATGCAGGAATCGATGCAGGCGGCGCTGACTTGGGTGCGCTCGAATGCGGACCGGCTCGGGATTGCGGAGGACTTTTTCGCCAGCCACGATATCCACATGCACGTGCCTGCAGGGGCGATTCCGAAAGATGGGCCTTCGGCCGGAGTAACCATGGCTACCACCCTGGTGTCGCTGCTGACCAAGCGACGCATCACTCCGCTGATGGCCATGACCGGTGAAATCACGTTGAGTGGAAATGTTCTTCCGGTGGGCGGGATCAAAGAAAAAGTTCTCGCCGCGAAACGTGCTGGCGTGACCGATGTGATTCTGCCGGCGGAAAACAAAATGAACGTCGAGGAGGATCTGACGCCGGAACAGCTGGATAACTTCAGGGTGCACTACGTGAAGACGATCGACGAGGCCCTGCGATTCTCGTTGCCTCAGGTGGAAGATGGTTCGGCTGTCGCCGTTTTGTCGACGCCGGCGAAAGAAGCGGCGCACGATAAGGTGCTGGCACAGGCCTGAATTGCTTGAAGCTCATTGGCCAGTCTCGCATGAGGCTGGCCATTTTTATTGCCCGGAAGGGCCACCGATAACTTGCCCGCGATCTGGGCAGTCGACTCGCGGTAAACTTAAACGCCCATGCGAGTGAGTGTCCTCTTTTTCGGCGTATTGAAAGATCTCTCGGGCAGGTCCAGCGACTCGCTCGAACTTCCCGACGGAGCCTCGGTCCGCGATGTGGTCGCACGGTATGAGGCGCAGATTCCGAAACTGAAAGAATCGCTGCCGTCGCTCGCCTTGGCGGTGAATCAACAGTATGCCGGGCCGGATACGAAGTTGAAGGCAGGCGACGAGGTTGCGCTGTTGCCGCCAGTCAGCGGAGGCGCGCCTTACGCAGCGGGCGAGACGCCCGCTGGACAGCCGGCGGGACGCCAGCGCTACTCATTAATCGTACGCGACGTGATTGAAACTGGGCGAATCGTAGATGGGCTCAAACGCGGGCAAGATGGGGCGGTACTGGTTTTTGAGGGCGTGGTCCGCAACCAGACTCGGGGGCGGCGAACGCTCTATCTCGATTACGAAGCGTATGAAGAAATGGCGCTCGAGCGGATGGAGTCGCTGGCCCACCAGGCGCTCGAACAATTCCAGATTCGCGACGTGGCCATCGTGCACCGGCTGGGGCGACTCGAAATTGGCGAGACCAGCGTGCTGATCGCAGTTTTGTCGGCGCATCGCGCGACGGCTTTTGACGCCTGCCGCTGGTTGATCGATACTCTCAAGCGCACGGTGCCCATCTGGAAGAAAGAGCACTTTGAAGATGGCGCCGTGTGGGCGGATGGAGAGCCTTTCCCGGCGGAAATTCCACGCGCAAATTCCTGAACCCGAGGCAGCCCTGCCCGGGAGACGGCATCTAAGTCAACGACGCCTGCCTATCCGCTGACTCTGGGGCGAGCTCTGCGATCCAATATGGGCGGATCCGCGTCGGGGGATTCGTCGTCAGGACTCAGCATCATGACCGTCGGTCTGGTCAGCGAACCCGCGCGGGGAACAGCATGCGAACTTCTCAAAGGTATAATTTGAGCACTCGATGAGAAAACCCGCCACGAGTCTGCTCGCGATCGGCCTGTTCCTTCCCCTCTCTTGCAGCCTATGGGCGCAGCAGACAGCGACTCCGACCAGCCTGACTCCGACGACGACCCCGACTCCGCAAGCGTTGACTCAGCAAGTGCCTGCGCAACAGACTCCGGGCTCGCAGACATCCACACCGCCGACTTCGACTGCGAAAGATTCGGCGCAACAAAATCAGGTTCGCCCCGACCGGCAATCCGAACCGGAAACCACGCTGCGGGTTGACGTGAACCTGGTGAACGTTTTCGTGACCGTGACCGACGCACACGGCGCTCCCGTGGGCGGGCTGACGAAGGAGAATTTCGTTCTGCTGGAAAATGACCAGCCGCAGAAAATTTCGGTCTTCGACAAGGAGTCGGCGCTGCCACTTTCGATTGGCCTGGCGATCGATACGAGCCTGACCACGCATCACGATTTACCACTCGAACAGGCTTCGGCCAAGCGTTTTGCACATGCCATCGTGCGTCCGATCGACGGACTCTCGGTTTATGGCTTCAACGAAGACGTTCATGAGTTCACCCACGGTTATATTTCCGACCTGAAGCACATCGACGAGAGCATCGATCACATCCGGCCCGGCGCTGCCACGGCACTGTTTGACGCGATTTACGTGGTCTCGCGGGCGCTCGACCGCCGCAAGGGACGGAAAGTGATCGTGCTGATTACCGACGGGGGCGATACCTGGAGCAGGATCAGCTACCAGGACGCGGTGCGCGCGGCCGTGGAAGCGGAGGCGATTGTATATTCGATCATCATCGTTCCCATCGAGAGCAGCGCCGGACGCGAGACCGGCGGCGAGCATGCCCTGATCCAGCTCTCGGAAGATACGGGCGGAAAATATTATTACGCGACCTCCGCGGCGCAGCTCGACGACGCCTTCCACAAAATAAGCGACGAACTGCGCACCCAGTATCTGCTGGCTTATTATCCTTCGCAGCGTACATCGTTCTCGGAGTTTCGCCGCATCCAGGTGAAAGTGGCGGGCGTGCCCGAGGCCGCGGGCTATCGAGTCCGCCACCGGGCGGGGTACTACACCGTGAAATCAGAATTTTGAGAGATGGGCACAAATATCAGACCGCGATACGCGGCTGACTTGCGAATTGCTGTAGTCTAGAGGATTCATCTATTGGCATGGCACGAGTTTGCTGTGAAGTTAGCTGGGACGAACCCAACCGCCAGCGGCGGTGAGAAGGAAAACAAAGGAATGTCGACGATGCTGAACTTGAAGTCCCCCGCGCTCTGCAAGTGGCGCAGACTGCTGGGCTTGCTCCCGGTTTTCATGATTATAGTTTTTGTGATTATGCTGTCTTCGGCGCTATTGATGGCGCAGTCCACCGTTGGAGCAGGCAGCATTCTGGGAGTGGTGAGCGATCAAAACGGAGTAGTGCTTTCCGGCGCCAAGGTGACGATCACGAATAAGGCCACGGCCGAAGTCATTCATCGAGCCACTTCTTCCTCGGGAACCTATTCCTCGGGCCCGATGCAACCGGGGGACTACACCGTGCGCGTCGAAGCCAAGGGGTTCAACACGGCTGAGTTTCCCGTGAGCGTGCAGGTAAGTGTTATTTTCGGTGCTAACGTGCGGATGCAGCCTGGGCAGGAGAGCCAGGTGGTTCAAGGAGCCCGCGTAGAAGTGAACACGGTGCAGGCTAGCGTACAGAGTGTGATCCCGGCGAGTAAGATCGACGACCTTCCAGTCAACGGACGCAACTTTCTCGAATTGGCTCAGCTCGAACCCGGAGTGCAGATCCAAGATGGCGGCGTCCTCGACGCTACCAAGAATGGGGTCACGTCGATTTCGTTGCAAGGGCGGTTTGGGCGAGCCGAGCGAGTCGAAGTGGATGGCGTTGATATTTCCGATGAAATTGTGGGAACCACTACGCAGAATCTTCCAGCGAGCGTGATCCAGCAATTTAATGTTTCGCAATCATCGCTCGATCTCTCGACGGAGCCGACTACTTCCGGCGCGGTGAACATGACCACGCGCTCGGGCGGCAACGACCTGCACGGCGGCGCGTTTGGAATTTTCCGCGGAGACGAGGGGGCGGCCAAGCTGCCTGGTATTACTCCTTCATCATTTCAGCGGGAACAGTTTGGCGCGCGGCTCGGCGGATATTTGATCAAAGACAAGGTGTTCTGGTTTATCGATGCCGAACGCAGCAAACAGGATCTGACGGCGGCTGTGCCTTTCAGCGCGCCCTTCAATACTTTGAACGCTACGCTGGTCGAACCTTTTCGTGAACTGCAGGCCGACGCCAAGTTCGATTGGCAGGTTCACGACAACGCGCACGCTTTTCTGCGGTTTGATTTCGATCAGAACAGCGATATCCGCCCCTTCGGATCGGCCAGTTCGACGCAGGCATTCAAGAACACGAACCACGCTCCCTCTTTAACGCTGGGCTACGACTTCATGACCGGCCCGTACATGCACAGCCTGCGTTTCGAATATTTGAGGTCGCGAAGTGGAGTTGCGGACAGCACCTATACGATTCCGGCGGGCGTCGATAACCCGATTCCCGGCCTCGGGATCAACATCGGAGCGCCAGTCGCAGGGAGTTGCCGCTTCAGCGGCGGAGGAGCTTACTGCGGCGGACCCAGCGTTGTAGCGCCGGAAACGCTGTCGCAGTCCGACTACGAAGTCAAGTATGACGGCAGCCGAGTTTTCGGAAACCACTTCGTCCATTTCGGTGCGACCTTAAATCATATACAAGGTGCGGTGTCGGCCGCGTCTGCGACCTATCCGCAGGTGGGAACGAGCAGTAGTTGCTTTCCGGGATCGACGCTAATCAGTTGCCTCACCAGCACCGACCCCACC
>Ga0187871_10004820_pt1 | contig 10002 bp, 10 predicted proteins | sample June2016WEW_16_1_FD_132988 | JGI IMG/M metagenome (GOLD analysis project Ga0187871, IMG submission 132988) | Peatland microbial communities from SPRUCE experiment site at the Marcell Experimental Forest, Minnesota, USA - June2016WEW_16_10 | ecosystem: Environmental > Terrestrial > Soil >...
CGACGGCGAGGAAGCGCACGCCGGCGATGTGCTGGCGAAGATCCCGCGCGAAACCACCAAGACGAAAGACATCACCGGTGGTCTGCCCCGTGTGGTCGAACTGTTCGAAGCCCGCAAGCCGCACGAGACCGCGGTCATCAGCGAAATCGATGGCACGGTGAAGTTCGGCGAAGTCTCGAAGGGCCAGCGCAAACTGTATGTGCAGGCCGACAACGGCACGGAAAAAGAGTACTCGGTGCCGCGCGGCGTTCACATCAACGTGCAGGAAGGCGAGCGCGTCAAGGCGGGCGAACCGCTCATGGATGGTCCGCTCAACCCGCACGACATTCTGGCTGTGCTCGGCGAGAAAGAGCTTCAGTCCTACCTGGTGAACGAAATCCAGGAAGTCTACCGGCTCCAGGGCGTCAACATCTCGGACAAGCACATCGAAGTGATTGTCCGCCAGATGATGCGCTGGGTGCAGGTCGAGGATGTGGGCGACACTACGTTCCTTCTCGAAGACAAGCTGGATAAGTTCCACTTCCGCGAAGAGAACGAGCGCGTGATCAAGGAAGGCGGCAGGCCCGCTACCGGACGCCCGCTGCTTCTCGGTATCACGAAAGCGTCGCTCGCGACCGACTCGTTCATCTCGGCGGCGTCCTTCCAGGAGACCACGCGCGTGCTCACCGAGGCCTCGATTAACGGCCGGGTTGATTACCTGCGCGGCCTCAAGGAGAACGTCATCGTCGGCCGCCTCATCCCTGCCGGAACCGGCATGGAGTACTACCGCAACGTGCGCCTCTCGCCAGAAATGGAAGAGGCCGCGGCCAAGGTACAGGCGGAGGTTTCGGCGGCATACGAAGAAGCCGAACGCGCTCTCGAGATGATGCGCCACGAGGGCGAAACCGAGGAACTGGCGGCGGAGTAAGCGAAACTGCAATCGAGATCGGGGGCGAACCAGTTCGCCCCCGAACTTGCTTGTCATCCTGAGGCGACATGCTTTTTGTTGCCAAAGGATCTGGGCGAGCCGCGCGAATCGTTCGCGTTCTTTGCGAACGAATAAATCGAGCGTTTGGCTCGCTTCCTTTACTCATGCACGCAAACCCAAAGCAGATGTCGATCGAGGAACCTGGCCCGCTTCCTTCGTTGCAACCCGCGCCTCCCGGCTTTAAGCTGGGGCCAGCGCTGCTTCGTTTTTTGCGACTTCTGCGGCTGGCCTTCTGGCGCGCCTTCCAGCACGATGCCTTTTCCACCGCCAAAGCCTCCGCCTTTTCCTGCATTCTTACTTTCTTTCCGGCGCTGCTCGTGGTCGGCTCCGTGCTCGCGACCTGGCGCAAGGGCGCGCCTTATATGCGCGAAATTACCTACGCGATCTCCCGCATCCTCCCCGCCGGCAGCAACGCGGCAATGACTTTCTTGCGGGGCGCGGCGCAGCGCCCCGTGGGCCTGCTCATCACCACATCGCTGCTGACGCTGTGGACCGCCTCCGGCGTGATGATCTCGTGGATGGACGGCTTCCGCCGCTGTTACGAACTGCCGAAAATCTGGGGCCTGGTGAAAGAACGATTAATCTCATTCCTGCTCGTCATCTTCGCTCTTCTTCCCATGACCTTCGCCACTTTGCTGGTGGCCTTCGGCAGCAAAATTGAAACCGACATCCTGTTCTACACCGCACGTGAATTCAGCCCCTACATTCTGCTGATGTGGACCACCATCCGCTGGCTCATCGCCACCCTCACCAGCATCGCCGTGATCGCCCTCATCTATCATCACGCGGTCCCACGCACTCAGCCCTGGCAAAGCGTGATCCCCGGAGCCACGCTTGCCACGGCTATGTGGTTTTCGGCCACGCTGATGTTCGGTTTTTACCTGCGGCATTACGCCGACTACAGCATTATGTATGGATCGCTCGGCGCCGCCATCGCCCTGCTGGTCTGGATGTACATGATTTCGCTCGTCGTCCTCGTAGGCGCGGAATTCAACGCCATGTTGTTCCCGCGCGCCATGCTGGGAAAAGAACTGACCGCCATCAACGGCCACAGAGCTGCGAAATAGTACAGGCTAGCGAAACAGTAGTTCGCGTCGAAAGCTATTCGTTGTCATCCCGAGCGAAGCGAGGGATCTTGGTGTCTGCTTGTACTGCCCCGGATGTCATGGCTTAAGCTAAGGAAGATATGAAGTCCAGCAATCCAGAATCCAGAACTACGTTACCCGCAACAGAAGCTTCTACCACCGCCTCGCGCCGCGCCAAGATCATCTGCACCATCGGCCCAGCCTGCCACTCCGAAGCCGAGATGCGCGACCTGCTTCGCCTCGGCATGGACGTTGCCCGCCTAAATTTCTCCCACGGCTCCCACGAAGATCACGCCCGCAACATCGAACGCCTGCGCCGCGCCGCGCAAAAAGAAGGCCGCACCATCTGCATTCTCCAGGACCTGCAAGGCCCCAAGATCCGCACTGGACGCCTCGAACGCCACGAACCCGTGCAGCTCGAAAGCGGCTCAACCGTAATCATCACTCCCCGCAATATCGCCGGAACCCCCACCCGCGTCTCCACTACTTTCCCCGATCTCGCGCGCGAAGTCACCACCGGCGCGCGCATTCTTCTGCGCGACGGCCTCATCGAATTGCGCGTGCGCACCGTCCGCGGCAAAGATGTAGTCTGCGACGTTCTCAATGGAGGAACGCTCGGCGAGCATCAAGGCATTAATCTGCCCGGCACCGCATTATCCATCCCCGCGATGACCGAAAAAGATCACAAGGATCTCGAATTCGGCCTCAAGCATGGTGTGGATGCGATTGCGCTCTCGTTCGTGCGCTCTGCCGCCGACGTGAACGCAGTCAAGCAAATCGTCATCAGCCACGGCAGCGACACTCCTTTGATTGCGAAGTTAGAAAAACCGCAGGCCATCGACCACCTCGAAGATATCCTTGAAGCCTCCGACGGCGTGATGGTCGCGCGCGGCGATCTGGGCGTCGAGATGGCGCCGGAAAAAGTTCCCGTCATTCAGAAGCATGTGATCCGCCGCGCCGCCGAGTGGCGCAAGCCCGTAATCACAGCCACGCAAATGCTCGAATCGATGATCGAAAATCCGCGCCCCACCCGCGCCGAGGCCAGCGACGTGGCCAACGCAATTTTCGACGGTACCGACGCGGTAATGCTCTCCGCCGAAACTGCCAGCGGCCGCTATCCCCGCGAAGCAGTCGCCATGATGTCGCGCATCGTCGTAGAGGCCGAAAGCAACATGGGAGAGTTCACCCTGCCCCGCCGCCGCCGCGACCGGCACGGCCTCTCCGTCGCCGAAACCATTTGTGAATCGATCGCGCACGCCGCCGAAGACCTGCCCATGGGCGCGATCGCCGTCTTCACCGAGACCGGCAATACCGCACGCATGATTTCCAAATATCGGCCGCAAGCCGCTATCTATGCCTTCACTCACAACTCCACCGTCGCCCAGCGCACGAATCTGTATTGGGGCGTGCATCCCATGAGGTGTGGCCAGAAGCTCTCGAGCGATACCATGGTCGATGTAGCTGAGTACGAACTGCTGAGCCGCGGATTGCTCAAAGCCGCCGACGTGCTCGGTGTAGTCGCGGGCACGCGCCAGGCTTCCGGCTCCACCAACTTCATGCGTCTGCACGTGGTCACCAGCGAAGAGGCCGGCGCCGTTGCGCGACCCAAGTCCAGGCGCGCCGCCGCTCGCCAGAAGCTATAATCGCGGAGTATGTCTCAGGAATTCCTATCGGTCGCGATCTGGGAACCTTTGCCTGGGATGGAGGCAGCTGCGCTCGCAACGATTCGCGAACTGAACGCCATCGTCTCGAAAAAAGGATACGGCCGCGATCTTCTTTACCACGGCAGCGATGCTCACTACATCCTGCTGCGTTACTGGAACTCCGAGCAGGCCCGCAGCACCGCGCAAGAAGATCCCGAGTTGCTGCGCTGCTGGGCAAGGCTGGGAAACGAAATTCAAATCCTGAAAGTCTACGAGAAGCTGGAAGAAGTAGGCGTCTAAGTTAGTTTTGAAAGGGCGCGGCTTCAAGCCGCGCCGCTACATGCCGTATGGATGAATCGGGCTTCAGCCCCTGAGGTACTGAAACGAAATTCCCTTGGCAGCCCGATGCTTCAAGTACGAAGAGCAAGAAGCCGCCCCCCATGCCCACCGACCTGGGCCCGCACGTCTTCACCGATGTCACACGAGACCCGTTCGTGCGCGGCCTTCTGCATCGCCCCGCGAATCCCAACGGCAGCGGAATCATTCTGTCTCACGGCGCCGGATCGAACTGCCAGGCGCCTCTGCTGATTGCGTTGGCAGATACTTTCTCCGCCGCCGGCTTCGTCGTGCTGCGCTGCGATCTGCCCTATCGTCAGGATCGGCCTTACGGTCCGCCGGGGCCGGGCGACGGCAAGCGCGATCGCGCTGGACTCAGGAACGCAGTCGCCGCCGTCAAGAATCTTGGCGCGAGCCATGTCTTTCTCGGCGGCCACTCCTACGGTGGAAGGCAATCAAGCATGCTCTGCGCCGAACACAGCGAGAAGCCTCCGGAAAAAGTCCCGGAAGAAGTTGCAGGCCTGCTCCTGCTCTCTTATCCCCTGCATCCTCCCCGCAAACCCGACCAGCTCCGCACTCAGCATTTTTTCCACCTGCACACCCCGAGCCTTTTTGTTCAAGGCACGCGCGATCCCTTCGCTTCGATCGCGGAAATCGAACAAGCCTTAAAGCTAATCCCCGCGAAAACAAGGCTGATCTCCGTGGAAGGCGCAGGTCATGATCTGGGATTCAAAGGCAAGGCAAGACCGAAAGAGCTGTCGGCAAAAGTGTTAGCAGAGTTCGAGGCATTCTTTAGCAATTGAAGAAAGCCGAGATGCCCCGTTGAAAAGTGCACGAGATTTTAATGTGGGGACGGCCGCCCCCGGCTGTCCGTCGAGCGAAGCTCGACGCTTTCTCAGCATTCGATCCGTGGAATCCGTGCAAATCCGTGGCGAAAGATCTTAGTTAACCCAACCCGACTTCGACCCGCCATTTCCCTTACGCGGATCGTCATCCGGCGGAACGTAATTTCCATGCTCGTCGAAATGGACATCCCGGTCGTGCTTGCGCATATAGACTTCAAATTTTTTCGCCGCCCGCCGCCGCCTCCAGCGGTAATAAGAATTATTCAATCCATACCACCACTCCGACACTGAGAATCGTCCCGATACTCCGCGCGCGGGCACGAACTTCACATACAAATATCCAAAGAGCAAACCCCCGAGATGGGCCAGGTATGCAACACCTCCCCGGTCACCGATCGCAAATGCCACCGTCACGACGATCAGGATGAGCACAAAATATTTTGCCTTGATCAGAAACGGGAACGGAATCATCATGATTTCGTTCTCGCCGAAGACCATGCCGAAGGCCATGAGAATGGCAAACACCCCGCCGGAAGCGCCAATCGTGACCGTCGCGGGAGTGCTTAGAATGTGCGCGAACGCAAAGATGATTGTGGTCAACGCCGCCCCGACTACCCCGGCGAAAAACAACTCCAAAAAACGGCGTCTGCCCCATGAGCTTTCAAAGCTGGCTCCGAACATCCAGAGGCCCAGCATGTTGCCGAACCAATGCCAGAACGTGAAATGGATAAAGCTGTAAGTGACGATCTGCCAGATCGCGAAGTGGAAGATCGTCATGGCGGGAACAAGCCCGAGATACAGTTCCACCCAATCCCTGACCGCAGGCGTGCCGAAGGCCGACAACGCCAGAAACACCGCCGTGTTGATCCCCAGCAGCCAGATCACCGCCGGCGTAAACGGCGGAAAACTCAACGTCATCTCTCGACCGCGACTGCGCAAAATAACACGCTCCTTGGACACGCTCTCATAAGCAGTAGATACCCAAACTCACCGTTCCGGCAAGGGCACGACTGGCAGGCTGCGGTGCCCGGCGGCATCGACAGCTCTCACTGCAAAGATGACATTATCTTTAGAAAGTTTTAGCGTAGCGCGAGTGACGTTCCCAAACTTCTGCATCTGCTCCCACTCCGGACTGCTCGTCGCTCGCCAAGGAATCTCATACCCTGAAGCCAGTACTCCGGGCGAAGCCTCCCAGGTCAGCGTCGAATCGTTTTCCAGCTCCTCGGTTAGCAAGCGCACGTTCGCTGGAGGCGCTGGCGCCAATGCCAGTGACGCCAGCGTCGCAGCATTCAGCCGCGCCACGCGCGCCACATAGTCGAAGTCCACAAACTTCGTCAGATCGCCATATTCAACGCCGCTCCCGGTGCGCACGTTCTGGTGCTGGTGGTGAAAGTCTTCGCGGAACTCCGTCACGCGTACCGCGGCAAATCCCTGCTGATTGAATGAATAGTGGTCACCGCCACGCAGATACCGGTCCAGCCGGAACACCAGCATCGGCTTCACGCCTACATCGTAGGCGTGGCTTACATCGGCAATATAGCGCGCCAGTTGCCGCGACCCGGAGTCGTTCTCGCCGCCCAACCCTCGAATCCGCCGGATATCCTGCTCCGTGGCCGCGGCGGGCAATCCCTCGGAAAATATCCGCACGATGGAGTGGTCCTGCTCCGCGCTCTTGTCCCCGCCCACAATGTCATTGTTCAACACTGCTTCGATATTCCATCCCTGTTCCTTCGCCATCTTCGCGAAGTGATGGCTGCCGTCCAGTCCCTGCTCCTCGCCCGCGACCGTCAAGAAAATAATCGTTGCCGGAAACTTCAGCTTGCTCAAAACCCGCGCGCATTCCAAACTGACGGCCGTTCCGCTGCCGTCGTCGTTCGCGCCCGGGGCGTCGTTCTTGGTGTCGAGTGGATCGCCGTTTCGCGAATCGTAGTGCCCTGTCACCAGGACGATGCGCTTTGCATCTTCCGGGCCCATTCCCTTCAAAACCGCATAAACATTGGTGATTTCGGTAGGTTGAGGAATTCGGTCGGCGACTGGCTCGATGAAGCTGTCGGTTTTAACCTCCAGGCAGCCTCCGCAATCCTTCGCGTAGCGTTCGAACTCTGACTTGATCCACTCCCGGGCTGCGCCAATTCCGCGTCCCGTCGCGATCGCAGCCGGATCTTGCGCCGAAAGCGCCGACCGCGTTCCAAAGCTCACCAGCTTTTCAATGTTCGCCCGAATGCGCTCCGCCGAAACCTGCTGCAGCGCGGCTGCGATGCGGCTGTCGACCGCCATGGGCCCGGCCGCAGCAGAGCCTGGCTGGTTTTGCGCTTGCGCCGCACTGCTGACCGCCAGCGCCACTAAGACGGCCGCAATCCACGGCCTTTTCTTGCGAGCAGAAATCATGTAGGCTCCGGCATACCAAATGTCAAGGGCCGCAGCCGTTACGGCCGGCTAAAAAGTTTGCCCTTTTACCGCCCCCTCCCCTTGACCTGCGGCGGAGAAGAATCTAAATATTATCAAGCGTATCTAAGCAAGCGTATCCAAGAATATGGCATCGAAGGGGGAGCGGAGGAATCATGGTTCTTTGTCCCGAATGCGAAACTGATCTGGATGTGGAAGAAGAAGAGGTCGACGAGGGCGAGATCGTTTCTTGCCCTGAGTGTGGCACCGACTTCGAAGTGGTGACGACCAGTCCGCTCGAGTTGAAGGCGGTCGAGGCCGGCTACGTTGAAGAGGACGAAGAAGTGGAGACCGAAGACGGTGACGACTCGTAGACTCGGGCACGGCGTTGTGTTTGCGCGCTTGTCTTCTTTCTGCCTGCTATTTTTTTTCTTCTTCGCTGCAGCGGGCCCGCACGTCTTGCGGAAAGCCAACGCCTCTCCCGCGGGCCAAAAGCTGAAACCGACCGATCCCTACGCCCTTATTTTTGGCACGGTTTGGGACCCCGATGCGCATCCGATCTATGGCATAACGGTAAAGATTCGCCGCTTGCCCGATAAGAAGCCCAAGTGGCAACTTTATTCCGATCACTCCGGTGAATTTGCCCAGCGCGTCCCCGCCGGACAGGCCGACTATGTGGTGTGGGCCGACCTCAAGGGCGTGAAAACGAAAGATGGCCAACCCTTGCATCTGGCGGAACCGGTCGATGTCCACGTAGAGTATGACGAGCGTGTGGATATTGGTTTGCACCTGACTCGCTAGCATCATCAGAGCGTTTGATTAGTGAGACTGAGTGGAGCAGTTGAGTAAAGGAAGAGGAAAGACTCGCATGACTCGCATCCTGGCTCTCAAGAACGCCTGTCTCATCGCCGGCACGTTCCTGCTCGCGATTTCTTTGGCAGCCCATGCTTCCCCCGACAAAAAAGATAAGGCCCAGGGCCGCCTGCTCTACGGCAAAGTGCTTGATCGGCAGGACAATCCCGTGGTCAACTCCATCGTGTATCTCACCAACATGCGCACCCACGCGGTGAAGACCTACATCGTTGGCCAGGAAGGTACCTATCGTTTTCCGGGCCTCTCCACGGTGGACTATGAAGTTTATGCTCAGTACAACGGCCGCAAGAGCGACACCAAGTCCCTCAGCCAATTCGACGATCGTCCCCAGGTCTATATCGATCTCAGGATCGATGCCCGGTGAAGCGCTGCGGCGGAGGAAGTGCTGACGCCAGAGGAAAAAAAAGAGCCGCATGGTCGTGCAACTTCTGGCGCACTCGAGGGTTCAATACTTTGTACGGGAGGAGAACCTTGAAAGCATCGTTTTCGCTTCGGAATAAGAATCTTTACACTCGGGCGGCAGCGTTCGCAACGTTGCTCCTGTTAGCTGCGGCAGCCGTGTCGGTTCGTGCCCAACAGGGCGCGATGAGTCCTTACCAGGGCGAAAGAGACGGGGTCAGCGCCGGCGGCAAGTGGTTGGAATTTCAGTCGGAAGACAAGATGACTGGCGCGAAGAAAGTCCGCTTCGAATTGCTGTCGAATAATTATTTTAAGGAAGACCCGGACTACAAACCGCGAGTCGAACTCATCTGCACCAATGGCAAGTATGAACACGCCGACTTTGATCCGGGCGCGAAGCTGGGACGCCCCGATTATCCGGGCTTCTGGGGACAGCCCAAGATGCAAGTCAGGGTGCGTATCGACTCGAGCCATGACAGCAAAGGATGGAATTGGGTGAACGGCCGCTTTCTTGCCATGGATAAGGGCACGATCCGCGGCATGATCGGCGCCCAGGTGTTCAACGTAGAAGTCAGGACCAGGACCGGTTACAAGATCGTCGAGTTCTCGCCCGCCGGCTTGAACCTGGGTGAAGTGAAGCAGCAGTGCGATCTGACTCCGAAAAAGCCCTAGTAACGGCCGGAGCTGAGGCTGCATCGTCGTTAGTGGTAAGCATTTTTCTTCAGGGCTGAGCCGCCGGGCTCAGCCCTTGTTGCGTTCCGCTGAGTTATGATTCACAGCGCTGGTGACTTTGGACGCTGCCTCCTCAGTTACTTGCGTTCCCGCCCAGTCTGCTGTTTCACTGGAATCATTCCTGGAAGCGAGATCGCGGCCGGCGTCGATGCCCGAAGGGTAAGGCGAGATGAGAGGAACCATGATCGAAGGTGCGGCGTTCCTGCTGTTCGCAGTCGGTGTGCTCATCTACATTGTCATCCTCTTCAATGAACTGGTGCGCCTGCGCAACGACAACGACCGCGCGTGGGCGAACATTGACGTGCTGCTCAAGCAGCGTCACGACGAGATCCCAAACCTGGTGGAGACTGTGAAGGGATACATGCAGCACGAGCAGCAGACGCTGGTGGCGGTGACACAAGCGCGAGCGGCCTCGATGAATGCGGCGGGCATCGCGCAGAAAGCCACGGCTGACCTGACGATGACGGTCGCGCTGCGCGGGCTGTTCGCGGTGGCGGAAAATTATCCGCAGCTCAAGGCCAACGAAAATTTTCTCAAGCTGCAGACGCGCATCAGCGAACTGGAAGACCATATCGCAGACCGGCGCGAGTTCTTCAACGATGACGTCAACACCTACAACACACGCATCGGCCAGATTCCCGAAGTTTTCGTAGCCAGCTTCATGGAGCTGAAGCGGCGCGACCTGTTCAAAGTGGCTGATGAGGATCGCCAGTTGCCGCAGGTGAAGTTTCAGGGCC
>Ga0187871_10004821_pt1 | contig 9999 bp, 7 predicted proteins | sample June2016WEW_16_1_FD_132988 | JGI IMG/M metagenome (GOLD analysis project Ga0187871, IMG submission 132988) | Peatland microbial communities from SPRUCE experiment site at the Marcell Experimental Forest, Minnesota, USA - June2016WEW_16_10 | ecosystem: Environmental > Terrestrial > Soil > Wetlands...
CCCTTTCTGCCGTTTCCGGCTTGTTTCTTTCTTCACTTGAGCGGCAGCGGGAAGAAACAAGGCGGAACGGTGAAAGGGACAGAACGGAGGCCGAAGGAGGGTGGCAGGGCGTGAGTGAAGGCGCGGAGAGTGCCAAACGGGGTTGAGGTTAGTTTGGCGCGAAACCGGCGCAGTCCGAAACGCCCGTCCGAGCCGCGGCCAAGCGGCGTCCACCCGGAAGAGGACGCAGTGGGAGGAAATCGCGAAGCCACCTAACTACTCGGCGATGCGTAGAACGTGGGCAGTGATTTTGATGTCGGTGTAGGCTCAGCTGAATTCGGAAAAAATAAGCACACAATATGCGCACAACAGTGCGAGAAGATAAGCAAAATCGAGGCTTTCTTAGTGTCCGACAGTCAGTCGGCGGTTCAATCAGTTTGTTCGATCCAGTGGTTGGCCCACCACAATGAGCTCTACATAATCTACATAGAATCACACTGTTCTATTTATTATGGTTGACAATGTTCCTGTTTAATGGGAACATCGTACCATGATAAGCATTGAGTTGGAGGCGATTTTGGCGGAGCTTGAAATTACCCAAGCTGACTTTGCACGCCTGATCGGTGTAACGCCCAGAGCAATCACGCTCTGGGTAGCCGAACAGCGTTCGATTCCGGGACCCGCCGAAGCGTACCTGCGCGTCCTGCAGCTCCTCCCGCAAAATCTCCGACAGGTGGAACTGAATCGGCTTAAACAGAAAGGAACAGATATGCGCGATGGCATGTACGGAATCAGTTTTCAAGGACAGCAAGGTACCGGGATGGGAGTGCTCATTTTCGACAATGGTCGAGTTTATGGCACGGATACTCAAGGAGTGCGGTACGACGGAGAGTATCTGTACAGCGAAAACAGCGGGCTGGCGGATGTGAAAATCAAAGTCACTTTCCCGCCGAATGTCCGGGCCGTTTTTGGTATCGCAAACCCTTATGAGTGGGCCTTTGACGTCACAACCAGCTTCAATCCAAAGCAGCATTCAGGACCGCTTACCGTTAGGTCGTCCGTGGGGCAGCCGATAAACGCCCAGTTTGTCTTTCTGCGAACCTTGCCGGAGGCTGCGTGAATGGTACACGGAGGTTAGTTCAGAAACATGGTTTTCGATCTGCAATCCGTCCTGCCGCAACTTCTGGCACCTGCCGTCGCCTGGGCGGAGCTGCAATCACGGCAGGTGCAACGAGAGGGCGAGGTGCTGAGTCCCGCGGGTTTTGTGCTGGCAAAGAGCGCAGGGGTCAAGCAACCGCACCAAGTCCGCATCCAAATCGTTGATCAGCTGCCGCTTCCCGCTGAGCCGCTTCTACGACAAGCCGCGCTCCAGACAGGATTGCTTGGCCCCGGCATGGTTGGGCTTACGCTCGGCCACAGTATTCTGGTTGTTCGCGGACATCTGGGGCCAAGGCTTCTGTCGCATGAATTACGACATGTATATCAATATGAGGTTCATGGCTCAATTGCAGCGTTCTTGCGTGTCTATCTGGGGCAAATAGCCACACTGGGCTATCAGAACGCACCGTTTGAAGAGGATGCGCGTACCCACGAAGTGGACGCCTAAATGAGAACTGCGAGTTTGACACCGGGACATCATTCCCATGCTTAAAGCCACTTTTATCGGCATCGACAAATACGCTGACAGCACCGTGCGGGAACTGACGGGTGCTGTACGCGACGCAACAGCGCTCTGGGCTCTGGTATCTGATTCGATGCCGGGTGCTTCAGCGAGCTTGCTCACAAATGCCGATGCAACGGCCACCAATATTCGCACGGCTCTCAACACCTCACTGACGACAGCGGAGGAAGACGATACAGTTATTTTTACATTCTCTGGACACGGGACCAACAGTCAACGGCTGGTAACGCACGATACCTCCCGCAACGACCTTGATGCCACGACAATCGGGATGGATGAGCTTGCTGCCATCTTCAAGGCATCCAAGGCAAAAGGTATCCTCTGTGTAATTGACTGCTGCTTCAGCGGAGCTGCTCCGGCTCGTGTTCTTGACGATTCACCCGTTTCGCGCGACCCAGGCTTACCGCTCGACGATCTGGCCGGAGCCGGGCGAATCCTAATTTCGGCCTGCCATATCAATGAGGTTGCATATGAATCCCCGACTCATAGGCACGGCTTATTGACGTTCGCCCTGATGCACGCGCTTCAGGCGGGTGAGGGAACAAATATCGATCTTACGGCGGCAATGGCAGAGGTGATGCAGAGCGTCCGAGCTGCGGCCGGCCAACTTGGTGTCACGCAAACACCGGTCTTGCTCGGCCACGTGGAAGGTGGCCTCGCCCTTCCAAGATTAATAAGGGGTCATCGCTTTTTCGCCGCGTTTCCTGAGGCAGCCGGCGCATCGGTGAGTGCCGCAGTCGATGACCTCAGGCAATTCGGAATCCCACAAACTGTGCTTGATGAGTGGAAAGCCAGGTTTCGAGGTGGACTCAATACCCTGCAGATCTCCGCCATCAACGATTACAGAATCCTTGACGGTGAGTCGCTGCTGGTCGTCGCGCCAACAAGTTCCGGAAAGACCTTTATTGGAGAGATGGCCGCGACGAAAGCGATTCTTGATGGTCGCAAGGCAGTATTCCTCCTGCCGTATCGCGCACTCGTAAACGAGAAATACGATCTCTTTGTCAGCGTCTACGGCGAAAAGCTGGGAATGAGAGTTATCCGCTGCACCGGTGATCACACGGATGAAACAGGGCAGTTTGTGCGTGGCAAGTACGAGATCGCAGTGCTGACATATGAGATGTTTCTGAATCTCGTCCTACGAAATGCAGGGGTTCTGAACCAGATAGGGCTTGTTGTCCTCGACGAGGCGCAGTTTATTACCGACCCAGGACGCGGGATCGTCGTGGAGTTGCTTCTCACTCACCTACTCTCATCTCGCCAGCAGGGTGTCGAACCTCAACTCATTGCGCTCTCTGCTGTCATTGGCAACATCAATCATTTTGACGAATGGCTCGCTTGCAGAACTCTCGTGACTGCCGTCCGTCCTGTGCCATTGGTCGAAGGCGTTCTCGATCGATCTGGCCAGTTTCAGTTCGTGGACGTTGATGGAAACGAGCAACTTCAGCAACTCCTTCCCTACCACGCCATACAAGTCCGTCGAGACAAGCCTAGCGCGCAGGATGTAATCGTTCCCCTAGTCCAGAAACTCGTTCGTGGAACAACTGAGAAAATCATCGTCTTCCGCAATCGCCGGGGACCGGCCGAAGGATGTGCGGGCTACCTCGCGGCCGATGTCGGCCTTCCACCAGCGGCCGACGCTCTGGCTCTTCTGCCTGTCCGGGATTTATCCAGTACCTCGGCCGACCTGAGACGGTGTCTAAATGGCGGGACTGCATTTCACAATACAAATCTGAGCCGCGAAGAGAAGCAAATCGTCGAGCGCGCCTATCGTGACCCTGACAGCAACCTCCGCATTCTGGGCGCAACCACCACAGTAGCCGCAGGAATCAACACGCCTGCCTCCACGGTCATTATTGCTGAACAAGAGTTCATTGGCGAGGACGGGCGACAGTTTACGGTTGCCGAATACAAGAACATGGCCGGAAGAGCGGGGCGCCTCGGGTACAACGAACAAGGCAAGTCGATAATTCTGGCGACCGACTACTTAGAGCGTCAGCGGCTCTTCAACCGGTATGTCCGCGGCACATTGGAGCCACTCCAGTCTTCTTTCGATGCGGATCAACTGGAAACGTGGATCATTCGACTTCTAGCTCAGGTGAAGCAAGTCCACAAAGACCAGGTGCTGCAGCTTCTTCTCAACACGTTCGGAGGTTACCTTGCCAACCGTCAGCATCCCGGTTGGCAGAGTGAGATGGAGCACCATCTTCAAGCACTTCTGGCTGAGATGATCCGCCTGAAACTCGTAGAACAGGAACTGGACAACGTGCAGTTGACCTTGCTGGGCCGCGCCTGTGGCGAATCATCACTCTCCTTTCGCTCGGCGATGCGCCTCGTTGATCTTGTGCAAAGTGTTGGGGCGCAAGGCATCACAGCGGAACAATTGATGGCATTGGTTCAGGCACTACCTGAATCGGACAGCAATTACACACCTATGTTCAAGAAAGGCAACAAGGAAACTGTGCGCCCGCGTGAGGCCGCCAGCCGCTTCGGTATGCCAGTCACAAACGCGCTGCAGAAGTTCGTGGATGATTATTTCGCGTACTATGCGCGCTGCAAGCGCGCCTCGATACTCTGGGACTGGATAAATGGCGTTTCCGTCGAAAGGATAGAAGAAGCGTATACAGCAAACCCCTACCAGGGAAAAATCGGATACGGCGACATAAGAAAATTTGCGGATTCCACGCGGTTTCATCTGAGCGCCGCGCACCGGCTGACAAACATCTTGTTTGTTTCAGGTGGCCCAACCGAAGAAAGCATAGACCGCCTGCTGCGCCAGCTTGAAATAGGGCTTCCAGCGCCAGCGCTCGGGCTCGTGGATATTCCGGTCGGTCTGACTCGCGGAGATTACCTGGCGCTACTTAGTGCCGGAATTCAGAATCCGGCTCAAGTTTGGCAGCGTTCCGACGAGCAACTCTCGCTGATAGTCGGTCCACTTGTCGGCCGTCTTCTTTCCTCGAAACGTCCCAAAAGCGCAAGTACAGACAGCGTGACTCGATGAAGCGTTTGCCGCGCCGCGCTTGATTCCTACTCAATGCCCCTCAATAGTGTTAGGCGTTTTCAGTGGCTTCATCAATCGTCGAAAATTTTCTGCCACGGTACTCCGCACCGCAGATGAGCTTACTCCCCAGATTCGCGCCAAGGTAATCTCAACCATCTGAATATCTGCCGGAATTATCGTCCTCTCGCTGATCTTGACAAACGGACCGTCTGACTCCGTGAGAGTTCTCTCAGGTGGAATGCGCTCAATTATGGCGCGCCCTCTTTCGCTCAGTAGCATCGCTGGATTGATCGAGAATAAATGACCACGCTCTATTGCAGTATCCAGGTTCCTTAGACTGCCGGAATACCAATGGAATACGACGGGATGCGGATATTCCTGATCGAGGAGATCCACCACTGCACTTTCCGCCCTGCGTGAATGAATAGTGATGAATTTTGGCCGCTTTTGCAGACACTGCAACGCGAATCGGAAGGATAAAAGTTGCCTATCTCGTGTCTTTTGCCCCTCACGAGAAAAATCGAGGCCAATTTCGCCGATGAACGAGGTCCTATGAACGAGACCCTTGAACCGACTCAACTCCTGATCGGTATGTAATTCCGCATTCAGTGGATGAAGCCCAAGGGCGAGCCGGATTTTCTTGAATCGGCGGATGTGGGGCTCCGCTGCCAGAAACGCAGAAGTGTGGTTAGTCACGCAAACGACAAAAACGCCGGCACTTTCCGCGTCAATCGCGATTTGCGACGGATCTGGGTACAGGTCGAGATGACAGTGAGCGTCAAGCATGGTCGCCGTCGAGGATACCAGCCGCCGTGCGCAACGAAACCGATCCTTTCTCCGCCATCCAGGTGCGCACTTCCGCAAGCCCCCTGCGGACCAAACTCACATAGTCGTTGATTGGTTGAATGAGTGCGACACTCGTGATCGCCTTGCGGATATTCGCATCAGTATCGAAACGGCGGAGGCCAGTGGTTACGGCTCTGAGATCGTCAGCGCTTAGGCCATTGGATTCAACCGTAAGCTCGTCCGAACAAACATCGATGCCGTAATTCTTGCCCGAGTCGAGTTTCGCCGCGTGCAGCGAGGCCCGTCTGAAAAGGCACGGGACGCAATATCCGCAATTTGTCGCCGTTTTTCTTTCCCAGTCCTGGCGTCGACTAGCATGCGAACAGGACACCGTCAGTGGCGCCAGAGTAGCGAGGAGTTTGAGATCGCGGCATTGAGTAACGCATTCACCCTTGGTCTTCAATGCCAGCGGATTGATCAAGTCGTTTTTGATCCCAAGGTCCTTGAACACGGCACGCACCGTATCGAGGTAGAACGGATGCATCGTTCTGGTGCTGCACGACCCGCTGCGCGAGGGTGTCATCGGAAGGTTTAGGGCAATGGTTCCGTTTTCCGGAGCGAATAGCGGCAACTCCGTGCCTATTTCAGAGGCCGCATACATGCCCAGAGCAAGAAAAACAATTGATCGTGAACGAAGCGAGGACTCAATATTCTTGGCCGGCCTCTGGGCGACGCGCACCTGCACCAGTTTCGTCCGTCCAGGGAAGCGGGCGCTCATCCGCCTGTAGAGATTCTCCTGTTGACTCCTAGGGCCTGGAGCATCGTAGTGTCCGATCAGCATCATGCGGCTGGATTCGTGATTGTGCAGAAAGTCAATGGTTCCAATGAGCGAGTCCATACCGCCGGAAAATAGCGTGACAGCATCAAATGTCTCCGGCTCACCCGGCGCTACTGCTTTCTTTTTGCGCGTTTTCGGAGCAACGAACAACTGACAAGGAGATTTGCGAAAGTTCGTTCGCCACACGTCACCGGACAGGAAACTCAAAGCCGTGTCGAGTCGAGCGGCAACTTTCGCCCAGCGTTTAGGGTCTGAAACCGGGAAACTCACATTCAAATGCCGCGTCCAGCCATCCGAGCCTGACTTGCGCGCCGCCGCCTTATCGACTACATAGCACGCCCCTGCAACCAGAAGAAGGTCGAGTGCTATCGGATCGGGTGAGCCAAGTGAACGAAACAGATCGCGGAATGGAAAATCAACTTCCACAGACTCTATCTCGGGCCCATCGAGCGTGATTAGCGCGAGGCCGTCACTTTCTCTCTTGCCGGCATCAAAATCCACGGAGATTGTCATCCTGTCACTCCGAATATTTCAATCGTTTCTTTAAGCACGTCTTCGGTGACTTTTTTCCCTTCATCTTTCTTCCAGTCCACCCCTGCAACTTTTTGGCCCGTTAGTTTTGTGCGCACGGACGATATGACGTACTCCCTGACCTGAGCGAGGCTGGCAGAGGCCTTCGCGTCCCCCACCTTCTTTACCCATTCTTCATAAAAGTTCCGGCAGAACATTTTGAATATGTAGTGCCCGAAAAAGCTGGCGAGAATGCCGAATATTCCGAGCTCGTCGATGGCGGTATTCAATTGTTTTTCCACATCTTCAAAAGTTTCCGCATCCGCCATAATTTCGTCCCTGATCTCAGCCAACGATTCTCTGGCCAGCGCATTATCTAAAGTGCTAGCGGGTCCGGCAAATTCATCCAACATCACATCGGAAACATCGGACGCCGATTTTCCGACAACGCCTTCGAGGCCCCTTTCCTGAAGCGTCTTTTCCAGACCGATTTCGCCTACTCTCGAAAGGAACCCTCCCAGGTTCTGTGCGGTTCCCAGTGCCGCCGATGTTCCTCCACCGCCACCGCCGGCTCCGCCACCACCACCTCCTTTTGCTCCGCCCTTCGCAGGCGAACCCCCGCCGATCGCAGGCGCGCTTCCCCCGTTCCCGCGCATCAGACCCTTAAGCCCGCCTGCGACGCGAATGAAGTTCGTTACCAGATCGGCGGGAGTTATCTCCTTACTGCCTGTACCCTGGACAAAGTCGGTCGCGTCGTTTTTCAGCGGCGTCCAGTTACCACCCTTCGGCATCTTGTATCCACTGGATGTGCCCATTAGTGTGCCTTCTTCTGTAGAGTTTCCAGTGCCTTGGCCGCTGCCTTACCCGCTTTTGTTTTGTCCTGCGCTGCGATCTGCTTCAGGGCTTCCAGCGAAGGTGCGCGTAACAGCGGCTCGTGGAGGGCAAGCTCGGCGATATTCTGCGGAACAGAGGGAATAAGCGAGTCGGGAGAAATGTTTCGAGCCACTTCAATCAGCTTCGTGGCAGCTCCTGGAATCTTCTGGATGCCAAGCTTATAAAGAATACTGACGGGGGAGAGCCGATCCGGATGGCGCTCCGCGTCTTGTTTCAGAAGGTCCAGCAGGATGGGCAGCTCCTGAACTGTCAAGCCAGGAACGAGCTTCAGCCCTTGCGCGTTTTCTCCGGCATTATCCGAGGATAACTTCCGAAGGGCGTCTTGGACTTTCGGCGGAATCATAGTGACGCCAGCCAGAGTGGACTTCGTGCGATCGCGTGCCAGCCAGAAGTAATCGCGGAGATCCACACCGGACAGAGGGGGTCTCATCCGCAGCCAGGAAAGAGTTGAAGGAGTTCGCCACTTTGCCAGGCCATCCTCGGGCGCAGACGATTCAGAGTCATCCTCCGCCTTTAACGCCTCCTCCTCAAGCGTCTTGAGATTGGACGGCACGCCCTTTTCCGCCGCCTGCCACTGATTTAGTTCCTGAAATAGAGGAAGATTTGAATATTCCAGCACCATGAGTTTCGCGAGCACCTCTTCTTTGATCGATATTTTTGCTACGGCCGCAAGTTGTTTCCGAAGCGACATGGCATTGAGCATGCGCTTCACTTGGCGCGGATTTCCTTTCAAGCCCTCCGTGATCACCGAGGTGACGGCCTTGCTCCAGTCCAATTGCGCTTTCAGATTCGCGGGCAGTTGGGTACCGCCGGGAAGCGCCTTATGTATCGCCTCAGCTGTGAATGGAGCGTAGATATTCTGGGCTCGCGTGTTCCTCCAAGCGGTCAATATCGCGGGAACTTGCGCCGAGTCGAGCAGTTTTTCGCATGCCAGAAGGTTCACATAAGTTTCAATTTCATTGGGAGAGAGTCGAGGCAGCTGGTATGGAACCTGAATGAGTTTTTCGAGATAGTCCTGGACGAGTCCTTCCTCCTCTCGCCGCATTTCGGAAGGTTCTCCAGAATGTTCGAGCTGGCGTTTAACATATCGGGTGGATATCGCGTGACGAACAATCCGGGGATCGGCTCCGATTACGAAGGCCGTCCTTGGGACCGAGACGAAGAGCTTAATCGCTTCGAGGGTTTCAATCAGCCGCTCTGGCAGACAACGGTCCAGATCGTCGATAAGAACAACCAATACCGAGATGCCTGTCTTCGCCAACATCGTCTCGAACTCCTCCCGAAATTTTCTTACGCCCATCAGGTCGGGTTTCGCGGGATTCGCTTCGATCAACGAAGACCAGTTAATCTCCTGCGAATCGTCTTCGTCACCATCGTTTTTGCCCAACGCGCTGTTTGCAACGGCTATGCCGACGGCCGCAGCTGCGACCGGAACGGCAGCAATTCCTCCCGTGGCAGCAGCGATAGCCACGGGAATTCCCACGTGCTTGACGGCCAGTTTTCCCAATTCCATCCATTTGAGGCGTTTGAGGAGTTTCACGACAAAATCTTTTGCCTTAGGACCAAATCGTTTGTGTTCTCCGAGCTGAATCAAAATCGAACTCAAGAGCGCGGATTTCGCATCCTCATAACCCTCGAAAGTCCATCCATTGAAGTAGAGGCACACGACATCGGGATATGTCGTCTCGTTTGAAAGCTCTCTTTGCAGCATCTTCATGATGCTGGATTTTCCGCCACCCCAATCCCCAAATACACCAACAGTCACGGGCAGGACAGTCGGATCAGTGATGACGGAGCGAATGAGGTCGGCGTGTACGTCAAAGCCGAGGAGGTCAATCTCCGTTTCGTTGTCTTGCCAAATATGAATGGGCGGGAGCTCGATCTGCATTTATTACCCCTGCAATGTGTAAGTGCCTGAAAGGTTATGTTATACACAGCTGCACTTCAACATCTTACTTGAACAGTTGTTGCGCTCGGTTTGCTCCGATGCCCGTCGCAGACCCGGGTAGTGGAGCGATTCACGTATCCCAGCATTGTTGAGCCCCTGCAATAAATGGCTCAGCTGACTATCAATTCAAACGCGCTTGGCACCGTTCCTAGTACGTATAGTGGATAATCGGGTAGGGAAACACACTACTGGCACACAGACATTAATTAATCATGGGTTTCTATACGACGCTTTGGTGCTGTACAGCTGATCGGCCGTAAGTCTAGACCTGTCCGGAAGGTTCGGTCTGCAGGAGCGCCTGACCTGTCACGGGCTGCTTCGCGACCGATCTAAGCGTTTTGTTTGGTCAGGATTTCGATTAC
>Ga0187871_10004823_pt1 | contig 9997 bp, 8 predicted proteins | sample June2016WEW_16_1_FD_132988 | JGI IMG/M metagenome (GOLD analysis project Ga0187871, IMG submission 132988) | Peatland microbial communities from SPRUCE experiment site at the Marcell Experimental Forest, Minnesota, USA - June2016WEW_16_10 | ecosystem: Environmental > Terrestrial > Soil > Wetlands...
GCGCTGCGCGAGGAAGGAGAAGATGCCGCCGCCGCGATTATCGACCACAACGAGAGCACAGGTTCCACCCTCCTCGCCGAGCCCGTCGACGAACGCCGAGACGTCGTGGAGCATCGTGATGTCACCGATGAGCCCGATGGCGTGTGACCCGGCGGCCACGCCGAGGGTGGTGGAGACGACGCCGTCGATGCCGTTCACGCCGCGATTGGAATACGTTGGCGCGCTGCGAGCGCGCGTCCACCACTCAACGTCGCGAACGGGCATCGATGACCCGATGACCAGGGGAACCTCTCGTCGTGAACTCTCGTCGACGACGCAACGCGCGACGGACAGCTCGTGCAACTCGTCGTCGTCGTCGAGACTGGTCAACCACGCACTCACCTGCGTGGAGGCCTCGTTCCAGAGCCGCGTGTACTCACCGTCCGACTTGGGCTCGCGAAGCGGATCGGGTAGTCCGATGAAATGTTCGGTGACGAGCCGATCGGGATCGGCGACGAATCCGGCACCGTCGAAACCGATGGTCCGCACACGCCATTCGCGAAGTCGCTCTTGGAGCGTTCGCGACGCGGGCAGTCCGCCGAGTCGAACGACGACGTCGGGCAGGACGTGTTCGGCGAAACGCGCGTCACGCAGGAGCGAATCGAAGTACGAGATCGTGCCGAGCGCGGTCGCGTCACCAACGACCGCCCAATTCAGCGACGCGCAGTCCTCGACCATCTGCGCCGAGACACCGTGACCGGCGACGCACAACACGCGCTGGTCCTCGAGCCCGGCGATGTTGACGGTGCGAGCGACCACGCTCGGCGTGGGCGCCAAAGGTGCCGGCAGCGTCATCGGCTCGGCGACCAAGGGTTCGACGAAGGCGGCGTTCAAGTGGACCGGACCAGGAGTGCCGGACTCCTTCGATCGCTGGGTGGCGCCCTCCCAGAGCCGTCGCGCGAGGACGCGCCACGTACTCGCGTCCTCGACTCGCGCGGGGCCCGGGTCCTCGAAGAGACGGACGAGCGGACCGAAGAGTTGGTGCTGATCGATGGTCTGAGGGGCGCCGACACCGTGGAGTTCGGGCGGTCGATCGGCCGTGAGCACCAGGAGTGGCACGAAGGCCTGGGAAGCTTCAGCCACGCAGGCGTGCAGTTCGGCGGCGGCGGTCCCGCTCGTCACCACGATCGCCACCGGTTCACGCGTCGCCAGGGCGCGTCCGAGTGCGAAGAACCCCGCGCTTCGTTCGTCGATCCGGACGTGCACGCGAAGTTCGTTGCGCGCCGTGCAGGCCAGGGCCAACGGCGTCGAGCGCGACCCGGGACAGAGCACCACGTCGCGTACGCCGAGACGAATCCATTCATCGAACAGTGTCGCGGCGTACGTCGCCTGCACCTCACTCGCGCTCGGTACGCTCTGTGGCAATGTCACTCCTCGGTATCCAACGTCGCGGCTCGGGCCCATTACTGGTATGGCTCCACGGCTTCACGCAGACCAAGGACTCGGCACATCAGTTCCGTTCCATTCTGGCAGGAACGAACGAGCTCTTGACTCTCGACCTGCCCGGGCACGGCGAGAACGCGACAATTCTGGCGTCGCTCGACGAGACCGCCGACCTGCTCGCCGTCGCCCTGCCGGAGGAACCCTTTTCGTTAGCCGGCTACTCCTTCGGGGGCCGCGTCGCCCTCCACTTCGCACTACGGCACCCCGCGCGCGTCAACCGACTCGTGGTGCTGGGTGCGACGCGCGGTATTCGAGACGACGCCGAGCGCGAGCAACGGCGCCGGGACGACGACGAACTCGCGCGGCGGATCGAGACGATCGGCGCGGCGGCCTTCCTCGACGAGTGGCTCGCCCGCGAGATGTTCGGGTCGCTGCCCAATGACCCGCTGGAACGCCTGGCTCGCAGTACGAACGCCGCGGGACTCGCGGGCTCGCTTCGACTCGCCGGCACCGGCACGCAGCGATGGCTCGCGCCGGACTTGGCTTCGCTTTCGGTACCGACATTGGCGCTCGCCGGCGCCCTCGATCAGAAGTTCCGCCTAGAGGCCTCCGCCATCGCCGACACCGTCATCGTCGGACGTTCGCAGTTCGTCGAGGGCGCGCATCACGCCGCCCACCTCGAGCAGCCGCAACGATGCGCTGCATCAGTTACGGACTTCATAGACCCACCCTGAAGACGAGCACGAGAGCGAGCAGGAGACCGAGTTGCAACTGCGCGCGCGCCGAATAGATCAACATCGGCAGCAGTTCGCGACCGTTCTTCGGCGAGAACGCGAGACGCAGCGCCGGGATGTAGAGCAGGACCGCGACGATGCCCACGACGCTGTGTCCGGCGCCCGCCACGCCGACGAGCACTCCGAGCACGCAGATGACGAAGAGCCACGGTGCCCGGCGACGGTTTATCCGCGCGGCCAATGTCTTCTTACCCGAGGAGAGGTCGCCCTCGACGTCGCGCAGGTTGTTCGCTTCGAGGAGCGCACAGGCCATGAAGCCCGTCGCCACGCCGAGCCACCACGCTCGACTCGGGATCGTCAAGTGCTGCACGTACGCGGTGCCGACGGTGGCGACGAGGCCGAAGTAGATGAACACGAACAGTTCGCCGAAGCCGTAGTAGCCGTAGGGTCGTGGTCCACCGGTGTAGAACCAACCGGCGCAGATCGCCGTGGCGCCGAGCGCCACCAGCCACCACGAGGTCCGCGACGCGAGGAGGAGTCCCGCGGCGCCCGCGACGGTGAACGACGCGAAGGCGGCGTTGCGCACCCGCGAGCCGGCCACGAGTCTCGACGCCGTCAATCGAAACGGTCCGACCCTCACCTCATCCGTGCCGCGCACGCCGTCGGAGTAGTCGTTCGCGTAGTTCGTGCCGACCTGCAACGCGAGCGCCACGACGAGGCACAGTAGCGAGTTTCCCCAATTGATCGTGCGCGGTCGAATGAGCGTCACACCCACGATGACGGGCACCATGGCCGCGGGCAACGTGCGCGGACGCGCCGCGAGCACCCATCGCCGGAGAGGCCCGGGAGCCTCGCTCATGGACGCTTGGGATACTTCGAGAAGTCCGGCTTGCGGTGTTCGACGAAGGCGTTGCGGCCCTCTTGACCCTCTTCGGACATGTAGAAGAGCATGGTCGCGTCGCCGGCCAACTGCTGGATGCCCGCCATGCCGTCCTCGGCCGCGTTGAAACCGGCCTTCAGCATGCGCAGCGCGATCGGTGAGAGCGTCAGGATCTGGCGGCACCACGCGACGGTCTCAGCTTCGAGAAGTTCGAGGGCGACAACGGTGTTCACCAGTCCCCACTCGAGCGCCTGGCTCGCGTCGTACTGGCGACAGAGGAACCACACCTCCTTGGCGCGCTTCACGCCGATGGTGCGCGCCAACAGCGACGCGCCGTAGCCGCCGTCGAACGAACCGACCTTCGGACCGGTCTGGCCGAAGCGGGCGTTATGGGCCGCGATCGAGAGGTCGCACACCAGGTGCAGCACGTGTCCCCCGCCGATGGCGTACCCGGCGATCTGCGCGATGACCGGCTTCGGGAGACGACGGATCTGAATCTGTAGATCGAGGACGTTGAGTCGTCCGACGCCCTGACGCGCGACGTCGTCGTCGCCCAGGTACCCGTCGGCGCCGCGAATACTCTGGTCGCCCCCGGAACAGAACGCGTCGGGACCGGCGCCGGTGAGGATGATGGCGCCGACGGTGACGTCGTCGCGGGCCATTTCGAAGGCGCGCGAGAGCTCGAAGAGCGTTTGGGGGCGGAAGGCGTTTCGGACCTGAGGACGATTGATCGTGATCCGCGCGATACCTTCGGCGACCTCATAGATGATGTCGTCGAACTCACCCGAGCGTCGCCACTTGGGCAGGGGTAATGTCCGGAACTCCTCCACGGGGTCGATCGGTGAACCTTGGATGACGGTCTCGTCCATGGCGTCCACGCTACGGGTTCTAGACCGGCGCCATCAAGACGCCGGGCGTCGCACGGTCGCCGGGCCGGTCTTCGTGCGCCGCGAGGCGTTCGCTCAGCGTGGCGCGTATCGATGCCGTCGCCGGGTCGTCGAATCGGTTGACGCGCTGCAGTGGGTCGTCGGCGAGGTCGTAGAGTTCGCCCTCGCTGCCGTCGTGCATGGTACCTGGTTGGTATTCGGTGAGGACGTGTGCGTCGGTCACCACCGTTCGCACGTGCACGTCGACGCCGAAGATGGACGAGTCCCACTCGGTGAACGTCGCGTCGAAGCCGCGGCGCGACGCGTCCTCGTCGTTCGCCGGCAGCGCCGTCCCCTCGACCCAATTCGGCACCGGCTCACCGGCGATCTCGAGGAACGTCGCCGCGAGAGAGACCAGACTCACGGGCGCGTGCACCACGCTCGGAGCGGGTCCGGTCGATCTCGCCGGGCGCCAGATGAGGGGCAGTCGCATCAGCGCGTCGACGTGGTACGGACCCTTGAAGAGCAGACCGAAGTCGCCCTGCAGTTCACCGTGGTCGCTGGTGAACACGACGTCGACGTCGTCGCCCCAGCCCCTACGTTCGATGCTCGCCAGCACCCGCCCGATCGCCTCGTCGATGAGTTCGACTTCGACCGCGTTGAGTGCGTTCACCTCGCGCACCTGGTCGGCCGTCATCGTCGCGGGGACCCACTTCGCCGGCGCCTCGTAGTTACTGACGACTCGTCCGTCGTACCAGGCGCGCCAGTGTCGGGACTTGCGATCGAGCAGCGACTCTCGCTCCCTCGCGCTCTCGGGATAGTTCACGGGCAGGGGCACGTCGCGCCACGGCACTCGGCCGGTCTCGGACTTCGGTGGGTCCCACGGGTGATGGGGATCGGGGAAGCTCATCCAACAGAACCAATCCCGGTCGAGCGCCTGTTGCTCGAGCCAGCGGATCGTTCGATCGGCCACCCAGTCGGTGTGGTACCACTCGCGCGGCACGGGGTTGTACTTGACCTGGGGCGCGTCGCTGTCACCGCCGCCCGCGGCGTTCACGTTGAAGTCGCGGTCCACCACTTGGTAGAAGCCCCGAATCGCGTCGGGGTGTTCATCGTTCATCCACTTGGCGTAGTGCAGGGCGCCCATCACGCCGTGGGTCGCGAATTCGAGGTAGTCAAATCCGCGGTGCACCCCCCGGCGACCGTCGAACCACTCCTGCTCGATCGTGGGAATGCCGAGACCGGCGAGGGCGTTCTCGGCGTAGAGACCGAAGGGGTCCATGAACGGTTCGAAGTGGGCCTTGCCGATCAGCGCCGTCGCGTAGCCGGCGTCGTGGAGGGACTCGGCGACCGACGGCGCGTCGATCGCGAGCGGGACGCCGTTCATCCACGCGCCGTGCGTCGAGGGGAACTGACCGGTCAGCATCGACGAACGTGACGGCATGCACACGACCGACGTCGGCTGGCAGCGCTCGTAGCGGATGCCCTCACCCGCGAGTCGATCGAGGACCGGCGTTCGCGACAGAGTGCCGCCGTTGACGGCGAGCGTGTCGTAGCGCTGCTGGTCGGTCGTGATGAAGAGGATCCGTCGACTCACGACGTGACCCGCGGGGTCTCGGCGAGACGCTGAATCTCGCCGAGGGCGCCGAGTGTCCCGCCGGCGATCAGGATCGCCAGCGTGTCGGGCAGGGCGGTCGTCGAATAGACGCACAGAGAGTCGTTGGGCGCGATCGAGATGACGTCGATGACGCCGAGGTGAAACGAGTACTGCGGGGCGGTGATGCGATACGCGAAACGCCGCAGCGTGTCGTCGTTGCAGAGGATCTCCTCGGGGATCTCGAGCCCGATGGCGGTCGTGATCACCCGGAGGTTGCCCTCGACGGTGCACGAGACGATGCCCGGGAACCACTCGGGGATGCTCTCGGGACGTCGAACCACTCCCCAGACGGTGTCCGCGTCGGCCGCAATCCTTCGTTCGTGACGCAATGAGGCCACGGGTACCACCCCCAGTAGAACCAAACTAGTTCGCTCACATCTAATCTGGTTTCGTGTCGTCCCTGCTCGCACTCGATTTCGAGCTCGGGCCGGAGTTGGAGCGCGCCGTTCGGGAGTCGGTGGACTCCTCGGTCGCGTTCTGCGTGCTGGATCGCCGGACCTCGCCACGTCGACGCCGCGACGAGTTGGCGCGACTCGGCGCCACGGCGGTGCGTGACGTCGATGGCCACACCGATCTGGCCGACGGGACACCCGTCGACGACGACATCGGCCTGGTGATGTTGACCTCGGGCTCGAGCGGCGAACCGAAGGCCGTGGAGCTGACGTGGTCGGCCCTTCGAGCCAGTGCCGAACTCACGCAATCGACGCTGCGCGACGACACGGCTCCCGTGTGGTTTCCCTGTCTTCCGGCGTGCCATATCGGCGGCCTGGCCGTCATACTGCGCGCCGTGCTGAGCGACGCGACGTTGCTCTGGGGTGACCCTGAGGACCTCGAGGGTGCGTCGGCGCGCGGCGCGACCCACGTCTCGGTCGTACGAACGCAGCTCGCGCGCCACGACGTGAGCGGATTCCACAGTGTCTTGCTCGGTGGCGGTCGGCCACCGGCCGATCGGCCGGCGAACGTCATCGCGACCTGGGGAATGACCGAGACCGGGTCGGGCGTCATCTACGACGGCGTGGCGTTGCCGGGCGTGGAGGTCGCGAGCGTCGACGGAGAGATCTGTGTTCGCACGCCGACGCTCTTCCGTTCGTATCGAGACGGCCCGAAGCCACGCGTGACTGGACCGGACGGTCGCGACGACTGGTTCCCGACCGGCGACGCCGGCGAGGTCGACGGCGGGCGCGTGTCGGTGCTAGGTCGTCTCGGATTCCTGATCAACTCGGGCGGCGAGAAGCTCTGGCCCGAAGAGCTCGAGTCGGCCCTCGCCACGATCGAACGAGTGCGCGACGTCGCGGTGACCGGAGTCGACGACCCCGAATGGGGCCAACGCGTCGTCGCGCTGATCGTGAGCGACGGTTCGCACTTCGACGATGAGATCCGCAGCGTCGCCAACGAAAGAATTGGACCGTGGGCCAAACCGAAAGAGGTCCGCTACGTCGCGGCGATCCCGCGCACGGCCAACGGAAAGATCCGACGCGACGCCCTGACGAATCTGCACTGAACGCAGCGAATCGGTGTCGGACGTGTGCGGTGTTCACTTGCACGCAACAACCCCGACTGTTAGCGTTCGGCTATCGAACTCTGGTTGGGGACTCGAGCTTCTTTTTGGGCGTTACCTTTGGGTTACTAGCCAGACACGGTACCTACGAAAGTGACGTCACCATGACATCTGGCCCGTATGAACCCCAGCCCGAAGACCGCTTCACGTTCGGTCTCTGGACGGTAGGCAACGTCGGTCGCGACCCCTTCGGCGTCGAGGTGCGCGAGGCGCTCGACCCGGTTGACATCGTCCATCGCCTGGCCGACATCGGCGCCTACGGCGTCACACTCCACGACAACGACCTCGTGCCGGCCGACGCCACGGCCGCCGAACGCGAGGTCCTCTTGAAGCGATTCCGTGAAGCGTTGGACAGCACCGGGCTGAAGGTACCGATGACCACGGTGAATCTCTTCACCCGTCCGGTCTTCAAGGAGGGCGCGCTGACCGCGAACGACCCCGACGTGCGTCGATTCGCCCTCGCCAAGGCGCTCGACGCCATCGACCTCGGCGCCGAGTTGGGCGCCGACATCTTCGTGCTGTGGGGTGGTCGTGAGGGCACCGAGGCCCACGCGGCCAAGCCGGTCGCCGAGGCGCTGGACCGTTACGCCGAGGCGATCAACTCGATGACGGCCTACATCGGCGCGCGCGGGTACAAGACGCGCATCGCCATCGAACCGAAGCCGAACGAACCGCGCGGCGACATCTTGTTGCCGACGGTCGGTCACGCGCTGGCCTTCATCGAGAGCCTCGACTCGCCCGAACTGGTCGGCGTGAACCCGGAGTTCGCGCACGAGACCATGAGTGGACTCTCCTTCCATCACGGCGTGGCCCAGGCCCTGTGGGCCGGCAAGCTCTTCCACATCGACCTCAACGCGCAACGCATCGGACGTTTCGACCAGGACTTCCGCTTCGGCAGCGAAGAGGTCAAGGAGGCGTTCTACCTGGTGCATCTGCTCGAGACCTCGGGGTACTCGGGCATGCGCCACTTCGACGCCCACCCCTACCGCACCGAGGGGCCCGACGGCGTGTGGGACTTCGCGCGCGGTTGCATCCGCACCTATCTGATCTTGAAGGAGAAGGCCGCGCGTTTCGAGGCCGACGCCGACATCAGGGCCGCCCTCGCGGTGGCGCGCGTGCCCGACCTCGCGACGCCGACCACGGTGGGCGACGGATCGGCCGAGGCGCTTCGCGCGTACGTCAAGACGCTCGACGAAGCGGCGTTGGGACGAGCACACTACGGCCACGAACAACTCGATCAATTGGTGACCGAGTTGCTGCTCGGTGTCCGATAGCAACTCGTTAGCGTGACGCTCGTCGCGGGGGTCGACTCGTCGACCAAGAGCACGAAGGTCGTCATCGTCGACAGTGACGAAGGGAAGATCGTCGCGTCGGCGGCCTCACGTCATCCCGCAACGTCCCCGCCCCGCAGCGAACAGGACCCCATGGCGTGGTGGCGGGCTCTCTCTAAGGCGTGGTCCGCCTGCGGCCCGATCACGCGTTCGGTCAAGGCGGTCTCGATCGCGGCCCAACAGCACGGGATGGTCGCCCTCGACGAAGACGGCACGCCCGTGCACCCGGCCAAACTCTGGAACGATTCCCAGTCGGCGCCGCAGTGTGCGACGCTCACGGAGCGTCTCGGTGCCGAGGAGTGGGTGCGCCGCTGCGGCAGCGTTCTGACACCGTCGTTCACGATCACGAAACTGGCCTGGCTGCGCGAGACCCAACCCGACGCCTATCGCAACGTTCGACGCGTGCTCCTGCCCCACGAATGGCTGACGTGGCAGTTGCTGGGCCGTCCCGTCACCGCGGTCGGCGACCGCGGTGACGCCTCGGGCACCGGCTGGTGGTCCCCGAGCTCCGGAGAGGTCGACCAGGGACTCTTGGCACTGGTGGACGCCCGGCGTGAGTGGCTCCCCGAGATCCTTGGTCCAGGTGACGAGGCGGGCGAGGCCGCGACGATGGTTCGCGGCGCCGCGGTCGGTCCGGGAACCGGGGACAACATGGGCGCCGCACTGGCGCTCGGTCTGGCGCCGGGCGACCTCGCGGTCTCCTTCGGCACGAGCGGCACGGTCTTCACCTCGTCACATTCGCCGTCACTCGACACCGTCGGCGAGGTGGCGGGATTCGCCGACGCCGCCGGGCGGTTCCTCCCACTGGTATGCACGCTCAACGCCACCAAGGTGACGGAGTGGGCCGTGGGACTCGCCGGCGGCAAGGCCAACGATCTCGATCGCATCGGTGCCCTCGCTCCCCCCGGGGCCAACGGCGTCGTGCTCGTCCCCTACCTCGACGGCGAGAGGACTCCCCTGCTCCCGAACGCGACGGGGACCCTGAGTGGACTGCACACGACGACGACCGTCGCCGACATCGTGCGCGCGTCGGTCGAAGGGGTGGTCTGCGGACTCCTCGCCGGTGTCGACGCACTCGAGCGTTGCGGTATCGACACCAGTGGCCGGATCCTCGCGGTCGGCGGCGGCGCGCGCTCCACGCTGTATCGACAGACGCTCGCCGACCTCTCGATGCGCGAGATCGTGACACCGGACCCCACCGTGGACCGCGTCGCCGTGGGCGCGGCGGCCCAGGCCGCGGCGTTACTGAGCGACATCGCCCCCGACATCGTCGGTGCAACGTGGGCAGCGAACGAAAGGGTCGTTATGGTGACCCAGCCGAGGATCGACGCCACGCTTTCGGCCGAGTTGCGTGATCGCTACCGGTCGCTCGCGAAACGCGCGACGCTCTGAGTCTCCAGCCGCCGCTTCGAGAATTAAGACGGACGAGGTTACGCTCCGCTGAGCTTGGCTGCCCCGCGTCGCGCCAGTGAGTCGATCGCGATGGCCAAGACCAGCACGACGCCCTGGACCATCAGCTCGACGGAGGCACTCAACTGGATGAGCGCCA
>Ga0187871_10004824_pt1 | contig 9994 bp, 4 predicted proteins | sample June2016WEW_16_1_FD_132988 | JGI IMG/M metagenome (GOLD analysis project Ga0187871, IMG submission 132988) | Peatland microbial communities from SPRUCE experiment site at the Marcell Experimental Forest, Minnesota, USA - June2016WEW_16_10 | ecosystem: Environmental > Terrestrial > Soil > Wetlands...
ACATCGCGCCAAAAATGCATGCGTTTATTATTATAAGAACGCTGCCACTGGGATCGTTTTTGGATCCTTTAACGACGGACAATCACCGGAACTCGCTAAGGTCGCCCTGCGAGCCGCAGGCGGCGACGCGTCGCGAACACGCTTGGTGATTCACATATCAAGGGCTCACCCCTCCAGGCGGAACGTTCTCCTCCAGATAACGCGTTATCAGGCTATACACGTGATAGGAGGTGCCCGGTCCTTCGGAGATCGCATGTGTGCGGTTGGGGTAATCCATCATGTCAAACGGCTTGCCCAACTCGATGAGCCGGTTGATGAGCAACTCGGTCCCTTGAAAATGAACGTTGTCATCCCCCGAGCCGTGGACGATCAGCAGCTTGCCGTCGAGGTTCTGGGCGAAGTTGATCGGCGAGCCGTCGTGGTAGCCCCTGGCATTCTGATCTGGGAGACCCATGTAGCGTTCTTGGTAGATGGTGTCGTAGTGGCGTTGATCCGCGACTGGTGCCACCGCGATTCCCGCCTTGAATAGACCGGGATAACGAAACATCATGTTCAGAGTGTTGGATCCGCCGCCGCTCCATCCCCAGATCGCGAGGCGGGAAGGGTCGATGTACGACCGCTCCTTTGCCAGCTCGCGTATCGCCTCCGCCTGCTGCACCGAGGAGAGAACGCCGACGTCGCCATAAACACTCTTGCGCCAATCCCGGCCTTTCGGAGCGGGCGTACCTTCGTTGTCGAAGCTCACAACCAGGTATCCCTGGCGCGCGACCAGAGCGTGAAACAGCCTTCTTGAGCCGCCCCACGCGTCGGTCACCGTCGCCCCGGCCGGTTCGCCGTACACATAGACCAATACCGGATATTTCTTGTTGGGATCGAAATCCGGCGGCTTGATCATCCATCCATCCAGCTTCACGCCATTGCCAACCACCACCTGGAAGAATTCCGTGGGCGACGCGACCAACTCTTGTGTTTTACGAGCTAGTGCATCATTGGCTTCCAACACTCGAATTACGTTGTGGTCGGGCAGGCTGATCAACTCGGTTACCGGCGGCCGATCGAAGGTGGAACGGATGTGGAACGCCCATTTGCCACTTGGCGAGATGTCATAGGCATGCGTTCCGGGCTCGTCCGTTGGTGTGATTTGCTGCGGCGACCCGCTACCATCGAGGCGCGAGCGATAAAGATACTTGCGGATGGCGTCGTTTGGTGACGCGATGAAGTAGAACCACTCGCCTGTATTATCGGCACCAACCTCCGAGATCAGGTCACCGGAAAAGTTTGTAATGAGCGTTGCTTTGCCGTCGGCGTGTGAAATCACATAGGCATGACGCCAACCATCGCGTTCGCTCAGAAATAACAGGCCTTTATCGCCCTGCACCCAGTCGAGGGATCGGACGTAGTCCACCCAGGCAGGATCTCTGTCCTCAAACAGCGTCCGCACCGAGCCAGTTTGAGCATCCGCGAATAGGACCTGGTTTGTGTTCTGCAATCGATTCAGGTATTCCAGCACCAGTTCGTCGGAGCTTTTGGCCCATTCCATGCGAGCGACGTAATAATTGCGCGGATCGCCCGGCAGCTGTATCCACTTCGTAGGGCCACCCCGCGCGGAGACGACTCCGATCTTGACTGCGGAGTTGGATGTGCCCGGCTGGGGATAGGGATAGGTCGTTATTGCCGGGTATTCCTCCTTCGTATCGTTGATCAGCGAGTATTGGCCAACACCGCTCGTGTCGAACTGCCAATAAGCGATCCGTCGGCTGTCGGGGCTCCAACGAAACGCGTCACGAAGGCTTAATTCTTCCTCCGAAACCCAATCTGTGGTGCCGTTGATGAGTGTCGCGGAACCGTCCTCGGTCACAGCCCGGACCTGATCGGTTGCCAGGTCTTGGATGTAGATATTGTTGGCTCGTACAAAGGCGACGCTCTTCCCGTCGGGCGAGAACTTGGCAAACATCAGCGACGATTTTGGGGCATCGCCTCCCAACTTCTTCAGATGCCCATTGGCAAGATCGAGAACCCAGTAATCGCCGCGCGTGTTGAGCCGCCAAACCTTCTCAGTATTAGTAAAGATTAGTAGCTGCTTGTTGTCGGGTGACCAGGCATAGTCGTCGATCTTCATCGGCGGAGCGGCGGGTGTCGTCACCAGCTTCGCGGCGGAGACGAGGATGGTGCGGTTGCCGGATGCCGTCTCGTATTCGACTATGTCCTGACCTCCAGAGACCGTGGTCGAAGGCTCTACCGTCGTATAGCGGGCGCCTTGATCGATCCAGCGGGCAGGGCCAAAGCGTTTCGCTTCAAATTCGTGCTGATTGAAAATTGCGTTGAGGGTAGTGGAAGGCTGTTCCGCCTGAAGAGAGCCTGCACAGCAAACGAAAATCCAACAGATGCAGACGAGATATCCCGCAGAGGGCTTCTTCTTCATCATAGGCACACTCACCTTACGACTTGCCCAGCCATTCTCACATGGATTGCGCTTTCTGTTGGCATCCCCACCGGCACACGATACCGGATGACCAGTGCGGAGATCCCAATTCGCGGAATGCCGATGTCGGGGCATTCCGCGCTGCAACAGTAGACGGGATACGCCGGACAGCAGTGTGGTGAGGGCTTGGCTTGCGACGGTGGCTCCGCCCAGACCGATTGCGATGGCCCAATGCCGCGAGCGTCATTCCCTGGCGGACCACAAGGGCAAGGATGTTACCCCCGGTGGCGCCTCCAGTGCGGCCCGAATTCCGATCGCACGGGTCCGCTCGGTAACGCCGCCGGAAAGCACTCCGTACATTCCAATTGCCGCCAGCACCAGCGCTACCAAGGCAAACGCTTCGAACAGGATGAGCGCAAAGCGGCGCTCAGCCTCCGACTGGGCCAGCAGGCTGTCCATGGTGGCGACGCGGAGTTGGGCTGGTCCTTGTCCACCGACTGCCCAAAGCGGGGCGCCGTGAGCCACTCGTCAGCCGCGCTCATGCCGCCCCAGCCACCGGCTGGCCCTGGGGTGAGCAGTACGCCTACCTTCCACTCCGAAGTGGCGCAGAATACTCCCAAAGGGCCGGAATTTATCGGACGTCCGATGCCACTGGCTCTTCAACGGAAGAGGCAGCCTTGGCCAGCAGGTCCATGGCTACCTGCACGCCGCCGGTGCGATGTGGCACGCCTGCAACGCGCAATGCCATTTCGACACCCCCCAGCGAGCCGATCAGCATCAGGTCGTTGAAGTCCCCAAGATGACCGATGCGGAAGATCTTGCCTTTCATCTTGGCCAGACCAGTGCCAAGCGACATGTCGAATTTGTCGAGCGCCACGTTGCGGAAAATGTCCGCATCATAGCTTGTCGGCATCAGCACTGCCGTCAGCGTACTTGAGTACTCGCGCGGATCGAGGGCGAGCACCTCCAGCCCCCAAGCCTGGACCGCGGCACGCGTCGCGGCGGCGTGCCGGTCGTGCCGTGCGAAGACGTTCTGCATCCCCTCATCCAGCAGCATGGCAATTGCTTCTCGCAGCCCGTACAAGAGATTGGTTGCAGGCGTGTAAGGGAAGAAGCCGCTGGAGTTATTTTTCAGCATCTCCTCCCAATCCCAGTAGGAGCGAGGCATGCGGTTGGATTTGCTGGCGGCCAATGCCTTCTCAGAAACTGCGTTAAAACCCAGGCCCGGAGGCAGCATCAGTCCCTTCTGCGAACCGCCGACGGTGACATCGACGCCCCAGGCATCGTGGCGGTAGTCGATTGACGCCAGCGAAGAGATGGTGTCGACCATGAAGAGCGCGGGATGCTTGGCCTTGTCGATGGCGTGCCGAATCTCTGCGATGCGGCTGGTCACACCGGTCGAGGTCTCGTTGTGCACCACCATCGCCGCCTTGAAGGTATGGGCGGTGTCTTCGCTGAGGCGTCTCTCTACATCAACAGGGTCGACACCGTGGCGCCAGTCGGTCGGCACAAAATCCACCTGAAGGCCGAGCCGGTTGGCCATCTGCTGCCAGAGCACCGCGAACTGCCCGGTCTCGTACATCAAGACGCGATCACCGGGCGAAAGCGTGTTGACGATGGCAGCCTCCCACGCTCCCGTGCCTGATGAAGGAAAGATCACCACTGGCCCGGAACATTGAAAGATGGTGCGGCATCCTTCCAGAACCTCCTTGCCCAGCCTGGCGAACTCCGGACCACGATGGTCGATGGTCGGGCGCTCGATGGCGCGCAGCACACGGTCGGGAACGTTGGTGGGACCCGGAATCTGCAGGAAATGACGGCCGGCGCGATGTTTCATTGGGGTTCTCCTCAAGCGCAAATGAAATCGAAACTCGAATTACTCAGAGCAGAACCAGGTTCGATGCCTCTGAGAAAACCGCCGTTCCGACAGAGTCGTGCAAAACCACCGCCTCGCTACACAATAATGCGACCCGAAACATTCACTTCGCCAGCGCCGCTTCCAGCACGCGTGCCACGTGCACGGCGCCGCGGCCGGTGCCGTCCTCGATCTGGTGGCGGCAACTGGTGCCATCGGCAACGATCAGTGCCTCTGGAGGCGCCTTGCGTACGGCCGGCAGCAGGTTCAGTTCGGCCATGCGCATGGAAACGTCGTAGTGTGTCTTGTCGTATCCGAAGGCCCCGGCCATCCCGCAGCAGCTCGATTCGATCTGCTTGACCGCCAGGCCGGGCACAAGTTGCAGCGCGGCTATCACGTCCGGGATGGTGCCGAAAGCTTTCTGGTGGCAGTGTCCGTGGAGGTAAGCCTCGCGCGCGCCATTCTCTACAAGCGGTAGCTTGAGCGTTCCCTGCCGAGCTTCCCCGGCCAGAAATTCCTCAAAGAGCAGCGATTGCCGCGAGACCGCCTGCGCGGCGGCGTCTTGCACCACCACTCTGAGTTCGTCGCGCAGGGTCAGCAGGCAGGAGGGCTCAATGCCGACGATCGGCACGCCACGTTCGGCGTATCCGCCCAGCGCCGCAACTACTCGCGACATCTCCTCGCGCGCCTGCTCCACCAGCCCGGCGCTAAGGAAGGTGCGTCCGCAGCAGAGCGGAGGCGAGGAACCATCCTCGATGACCGTGTAGCCGGCGGCTTCCAGCACCCGACGCGCAGCGCGCGCGTTTTCCGGCTCGAAGTAGCGGCTGAAGCAATCGACAAACAGGACCACATCTCGCCCTGCCCGCCTGAGCGGCCAAGGATGGTAAATGTCGCGCCGCCAGGCCGGCAGCTTCCGCCTGGCGCTCAGGCCGGTGATCTTCTCCCCCAGTGCGGCCAGCGCCGGAACCCGGTTCCGCAAATTCAGCAAGGGAGCGAGGCGGCTGGCTGGGGCAGCGTAGCGCGGCAGGTAAGCGGTGATACGCTCACGCATGCTCAGCCCATGGCGCTGATGATACTGATGCAGGAATTCGATCTTCATGCGCGCCATATCCACCCCTGTGGGACACTCGCGGCGACAGCCCTTGCAGCCGACGCAAAGCTCCATCGTCTCCTTCATCGCGTCGGAGAATAGGGCGTCGGTCCCAAGCTGGCCGCTGAGGGCCAGGCGCAGGCTGTTGGCGCGCCCGCGCGTCACGTCTTTTTCGTCGCCCGTTACCTGATAGCTCGGGCACATGACGGCGTCGAACTTACGGCAATTGCCGTTGTTGTTGCACATCTCAACCGCCGGCAGAAAGCCGCCCCACTCCGACCAGTCCAGCGCGGTGCTTATCTTGAGCCCGGCGTAACCTGGCCGGTAGCGGAAAAGCGAGCGGTCGTCGAACCTTGGCGGACGCACGATCTTGCCGGGGTTGAAGAGCCCCGTCGGATCGAACGCGTCCTTCACGGCCTCGAAGGTGCGCACCAGCTGTTCGCCGAACATCCCCTCGTGAAATTCCGAACGGCTGATGCCGTCGCCGTGCTCGCCGGAGTGCGATCCCTTGTACTCCTTGACGATGGCCAGGGCCTCTTCGGCGATGGCGCGCATCTTGCGCGCTCCGGATTCGTCCTTCATGTTGAGGATCGGACGCACGTGCAGGCAGCCGACCGAGGCGTGCGCATACCAGGTACCCTCGGTTCCGTACTTGTGAAAGATGTCGGTCAGGCGGCTGGTGTACTCGGCCAGCTTGTCAAGCGGCACGGCGCAGTCTTCGATGAAGGAGACGGGTTTGCCATCGCCTTTCATGGACATCATGATGTTCAGGCCGGCCTTGCGCACGGCGGTCATATCGGCCTGCGATTTGTTGTCGACCGTGCGCACCACCATGTCCGGATAGCCGTGGTCGGCCAGCATCTGCTCCAGGCGGCCGAGGTCGTCGAGGAGCGGCGCCTGCTCGTCGCCGGCGAACTCCACCAGCAGCAGCGCCTCGGGTTGCCCTTTGACGAGGCGATCGAGCGTGGCGCGGAAGGCGGGAATCTCGCGCGCCAGCTCGAGCATGGTGCGGTCCACCAACTCGACCGCCGACGGGCCGAGTTCCACGATGAAGCGGGTCATCTCCATCGAATCGAGGAACCGCTGGAAGTGGCAAATAGCGCTGACCTTGTACTTGGGAACGCGATGCAGCTTGAGCTTTATGCGGGTGAAGAAACCGAGAGTGCCCTCCGATCCCACCAGCAGCTTGGCCAGGTTCGGCGGTGACTGGCCAAGCGTATCGATGTTGTAGCCGCCGACTTTGCGCAGCAGTTTTGGGACGCGCAGTGCAATCTCAGCGGCGTTGTTGGAGTAAAGCGAGCGTAGACCTTGCGCCAGTTCGGCAAGACGAACGGGAACTGCGCTGAGATCGTGCGGGAGTTCGCCAAAGCAGATTCGCGCCCCGTCGGCCAGCACGGTTTCGACCTCGATCACGTTGTGCACCATGATGCCGTACTTGATCGAACGCCCCCCGGCGGAGTTGTTGCCGGTCATGCCGCCGATGGTGGCATTGGCGGAGGTCGAAACATCCACAGGGAAGTACCAGCCGCTGGGCTTCAGTTGCCGGTTGAGCTCATCCAGCACAATTCCAGGCTGTACTATCGCGGTTCCGGCAATTGTGTCTACCTCCAGCAGGCGGTTCATGTGCCGGCTGGTGTCCAGGATCAGCGCCGCACCCAGTGTTTGGCCGTTTTGTGAGCTGCCGCCGCCGCGAGGGATGACCGCCACGCCCTCCTCGCGCGCGATGGCGATCGCGGCCTCGATGTCTTCGCTCCCCAAGGGGAGAGCGACGCCGATCGGCTCAATCTGGTAAATGGATGCGTCGGTGGAATAACGGCCGCGGGTGAAAGCGTCGAAAAGGACTTCCCCGCGCAGAACTTGGCGCAAACGCGACGCCAACCCGGCGTCGCCTGCTTTGATTCTCATGGGCGGACCTCTTGCGTCGGAGTCATTCCTCTCGACCAGTTCTTGGGTCCATCCAAATCCTAGTCTCTAACCCTATTCCCCTACAAGCTATTCGATCACCTGGCGCTGGCGATTGCGCCCTTCTCGAGGACCGAGACCAACCGGCGCAGTGCAAAGCCATCGCGGCAAGCGGTCGACTTTAGCGGATCTGGATGCGGCTTCCTGTTGGGGTGTCCTGATAGCCGACGAGTACCGGAATATTCAATCCATGGTGTGCAAGCAAGCGCATAGCGTATGGCCGGGCGCACTCGTTACGACACCAAGCTTCGCTAACTTTCCGGCCTGGGACAGGGAGGCTGAAGTTCCCGGAGGCAGGAGCGTCCGGTCGAACGCCGCATACACCCGCGGCCATATTCGTTTTCTTCGAAGTGTTTCGAGGGCCTGCGTTAAGACCAATGTCTGATCCAAATCCAGCAGGACCCCACAACCGATCTTGCTCATATCGGTGCTTCGCCTGACGGCCAGATTTCAGCGAGTCGCCGCCAAGTTTACCAGCATGAGGCGCACGCGCGAAAAGACCATTGGAGTCGTCCGGCCCACTGGTACCTCTGGTCTACGCTTCAAGAGACACCTCGCGATGTCCCCCGCAAGACTCGAGGCCAGGATGGAGTCCCTGGTCTCCTTTCCTGTAGGGCTCTTGCATCCCCTACAACATGCCGGTTTAGCCCTGCGCTCTCCGAGTAGCCGACAAACCATCCAAAATCGTCGGGTCGGCTGCGCCGCAGACGCTATAATGACGCGCACACATGGCACTCGCCGCTGGTACAAAGCTCGGCCCGTATGAAATTCAGTCGCCCCTTGGTGCGGGCGGCATGGGTGAGGTGTACCGCGCCAAGGACACGCGGCTCGACCGCACCGTCGCCATCAAAATCTTAGCCACCCAGCTCTCCCAGGATTCTGACGCTAAACAACGCTTTGACCGCGAGGCCCGTGCTATTTCGTCATTGAGTCATCCCAACATCTGTCAACTGTATGACGTTGGCTCGCAAGATGGCATCAGCTACATCGTCATGGAGTGCCTGCAAGGCGAGACACTGGCCGACCGGCTGGAGAAAGGTCCACTTCCGCTAGAACAAATACTGAGATATGGAATTGAAATCTGTGAAGGGCTGGTAACAGCACATCGCAATGGGGTCATTCACCGCGACCTGAAGCCCAGCAACATCATGCTGACGAAGAGCGGCGCGAAGCTAATGGACTTCGGGCTGTCAAAACCGGTCTCGATTACTTCCTCGCCTTCCAGTCTCACTGTGACCTCGTCCACGCCTGCCAAGAGCCATCCTTTGACCATGCAAGGAACGGTAGTAGGTACCCTTCAGTACATCTCACCGGAACAGATAGAGGGGAAGGAAGCGGATACGCGCAGCGACATTTTTGGTCTCGGTTGCGTTTTGTATGAAATGGCCACTGGTAAGCGCCCGTTCGAAGGCAAGAGTACGGCCAGCATAATGGCGGCTGTTATGGAACGGGATCCTATCGCGATCAGCACCGTGACCCCAGCGTTACCGGCAACGCTGGATCGAGTGGTGATGGCTTGCCTGGCAAAAGATCCGGACGAACGATTTCAAACCGTTCAAGACGTAAAGCTGCAACTGAAGTGGCTTGCAGAAGGTCAGACTAGTGGGCTTCATCCAAGCCTGCCGGCGTCCGGGACGGGGCGTTTCAAACGTGGCGAGCGTGCAGTATGGATGGCAATAGCGTTATTTATGCTTCTTGTTCTTGTTGCTGTCTTGGCTTATTACCATCTCGCCGGGCAGAGGCAGGACGCAGTGGTGCAAACCAGCATCAGCGCCGCAAACAAGCTCCGATTCAACTTCGCCGGCGATGCATCCGGACCACCTGCTATCTCGCCCGACGGCGCGCACATCGTTTTTTCGGCAAAGAACGAAGGAAAAGATCAACTGTATGTTCGTAGCTTAAGCGATCTGTCGATCCGGCCGCTTCTTGGTACCGAGGATGGCCGGTTCCCCTTCTGGTCGCCGGACAGCCGTTCGGTGGCGTTTTTCGCAGAGGGCAAGTTGAAACGGCTCGACATCTCCGGCGGCAATCCGGTGACGATCTGCGATGCCAGCAACGCCCGCGGGGGCAGCTGGGGAAGCGCCGGCATAATAGTCTTCTCCCCAAGCTACAACTCAGGTCTCCTGCAGGTGCCGGCCGCAGGTGGAGCCCCAAGCGAGGTGTTGAGGCTGGATTCTCCAACGTACAGCACGTACCGTTGGCCATGGTTCCTGCCAGACGGAAAGCACTTCCTCTACTCTGCAGCCAATCACTTGACGCCCAACAATCCAGGGACAGGGGGTGTCTTCTTCGCTTCTGTGGACGGCAAGGAAAATCGCTTGCTATTCACATCGGCGTCAAATGCCATCTACGCTTCCGGATATTTGCTCTACATTTCCGGCAATGCCCTGCATGCGCAACCTTTCGATTCGGCCTCAGGCCAGACGAAGGGAGATTCCACCGTGCTGGCTGGTGATGCGCAGAATGATGGGGATGTGTGGCGGGGAATCGTGACCGCTTCGGAAAATGGTCTGCTGCTGTATCAGCCCGCCATGACCACCACCGGCCTGAAGCTGGCTTGGTTTGATCGCAGCGGCAAGCAACTGGAGCAAATCGGTGAGGAGGATGAGTATTACCAAGTCAGACTTTCTGCCGACGAAAAGAAGCTTGCGCTGGCCATTGGTCA
>Ga0187871_10004825_pt1 | contig 9994 bp, 7 predicted proteins | sample June2016WEW_16_1_FD_132988 | JGI IMG/M metagenome (GOLD analysis project Ga0187871, IMG submission 132988) | Peatland microbial communities from SPRUCE experiment site at the Marcell Experimental Forest, Minnesota, USA - June2016WEW_16_10 | ecosystem: Environmental > Terrestrial > Soil > Wetlands...
ACCTGCGCGCCAAGTTCCCCGGCGTAACCGAGAATGACCGTGAGCTGGTTGTTGAAATCGTGCGCCAGGCCGCCGGCCATGTTGGCGACGGCCTCCATTCTCTGCGCCTGCAGCAGGCGGGCTTCCATCTGCCTGCGCGCCGCGCAGTCGCGGAAGACCACGATCGTGCCGAGCAGCTCATTTGAGATCCCGGCCGCCTGGCCGCCTGAGATGGCGTCTGGCCGCCGGCTCTTCGCCGCAGCCCTCGGCGGAGTCTGCGGCATCGAAGTTGCCGGAGCGCGATTCTCGAAACACTGAACTTCCACCACGATCTCCGCGCCATTCTTGCGGGTCAGCCGGTAGCACCGGCTGTCGCCCGGAACACCGGGGATGAGGTTGAAAACAGGATTCTTGGCGGGTTGGCCACGACTTTCCTCGGCTAAGGCCAAAATCTCCATCAGCAGCCGTCCATGCGCGTCGGCGGCGCACCAACCGGTGAGTTCCTCGGCAACCGGGTTTATGAACACGATTTCGCCGGTGGTATCGGTAGCGACGATCCCGTCTCCGACGCTGCGCAAAGTGGCGGAGAGCCAGGCTTCGCTCAAGCGCACGCGCCGCTCCATCCGATGACGGTAAAGGGAAATCTGAACGGTGCTGCTGAGGTCGCCGTCGGTGACCGGTTTGATCACGTAGCCCAGAGGTTCGGTGAGCTTGGCGCGGCTGATGGTCTCTTGATCGGCGTGGGCGGTCATGTAAACCACCGGCGTCGCGAATTCGTCTTTCAACGCCTGCGCTGTAGCGATGCCATCCGTGTCGCCTTGCAGCCGGATGTCCATCAGGACAAGATCGAACGGAGTGGACCGGGCGAGGCGGATGGCTTCCACTCCGGATTGGGCGACGGCCGGAACCGGGTAGCCGAGACGCTGCAGTTTTCGCTGCACGTCGGCGGCAATAAGCCCTTCGTCTTCTACGATTAAGATATTTTCGGTGCGGCGTTCGGTCAGGTGCAAGGGAGTTCCTCCTAATATGCAAGGCCCCCATACTGGCGGCTCTCGTTGGACCAGCAGTGTATTGAGCCTTGCGACATTCTCACCTTCCGGCCATCGGGTTTTTAGCCGGGGTGAGTGGCGGAACCTTTAACATTGCGCAGCCTTGCTATTATGACGCTCTTCATATAGGATGTCTCTATATGGACCTCCTGCAAGGCACGCTCGACATGCTGGTTCTGAAAACCCTGCTGCTCGAACCGCTGCACGGTTACGGCATCGCCAAAGCCATCCGCACGAATTCGAGCGACACCCTGGATATCGAATTCGGCTCTCTCTACCCCGCCCTGAAGCGCCTCGAATTGAAGGGGTGGATCGCCGCCAAATGGGAAATCTCGGAGCACAATCGCCGCGCCAAGTACTATCGGCTCACGCCCGCCGGCCGAAAGCAGCTCCAGGCCGAGCATTCCAAATGGTCCGGCTTCGTTTCCGCGGTGGCACAGATCATGGGTCCGCTGCCGGAAGGAGGCAAGTGATGCGCCTTCGACTGCTCAAGTACCTGCTGCCCTCCCATCGGCGGTCGGAAGAGAGCGATATGCGCGCGGAACTGCAATCGCTGGCTTTGATGGCCGAGCCCGGCGAGTTGGGCAACATCACACGCGCCGCCGAAGAGGCTCGCGCGGCGTGGGGTTGGACGTGGCTTGAGCAACTCTGGCGCGATGTGCAGTACGCCTTCCGCACCCTGCGCCACAATCCCGGATTTACGGCGACAGCGGTGCTTTCCCTGGCGCTCGGCATCGGCGCCAACACCGCCATCTTCAGCTTGATCGACGCGTTGATGCTGCGCTGGCTGCCGGTGCACAATCCGCAGGAACTGGTGCAATTGAAAATGCAGTCGCCGCGCGCCGGAGCGGGACCTGCGGAGGACGGCTTCTCCTACCAGCTCGTCAAGGCGTTGGCAGACCAGCGTGAGATCTTCTCCGGCGTTTGCGGCTTCAGCGGAGCCGGTTTTGACGTTGGACCGCGCGGCTCGGTCAGCCCCGTGCAAGGAGCATGGGTAACCGGCGACTGCTATCAGACCTTCGGCCTCACCCCCGCCCTGGGACGTCTGATCGACCGCACGGACGATCGACCCGGCGCACCGCCGGTTGCCGTAATCAGCTACGGCTACTGGCAGCGCCAATTCGCAGGCAACCCCGCTGCCATCGGCCAGGCCATCGAAGTGAACAGCATTCCCGCGACCATCGTTGGCGTGAGCCCTCGGGGCTTTAACGGAGCGGGTGTAGGATCCGTCGCCGACATGACGTTCGCGGTGGCGGCCTTGCCTCGTCTGGTACCGGCGTTCGCGGCTTTTCTGACGCCCGGCAATTTCTGGCTGCGGATACTCGCGCGGCCGCGCGAAGGTGTTTCAGTCTCGCAAGCCAAGGCTCATCTCGCGGCTGTTTGGCCGCCTATTGCGGAGCGCGTGATCAGTCCGGAGTGGCCAGCGGCGCAGCGCAAAGAAATGGCCGACTCGACTTTCCTTTTTGCTCCCGGCGGAACCGGTTACAGCTATCTTCGAGAACAGTTCGGCAAACCGCTGCTGGTTCTCATGTCGGTAGCCGGGCTGGTGCTACTCATCGCCTGCGCCAACGTGGCGAGCTTGCTGCTGGCTCGCGCCACAGCGCGGCAACGGGAGATATCTGTGCGTCTGGCGATCGGGGCCGGGCGGGGCCGTATCGTCCGCCAGCTTCTAACGGAAAGCACCCTGCTGTCGGCAATGGGCGCCGCGTTGGGTATCTGGTTGTCTTGGCTCAGTTCGCGTTTTCTCGTGAATACCCTGTCGGGCGGCCAGTCGCCGGTGACGATCGATCTCACCCCCAACTGGCACGTGCTGGGGTTCGCCTACGCGGTGGCCTTGGCCAACGGAGTGTTGTTCGGGCTGGCGCCGGCCTTTCAGACCACGCTGATCGGCCGGTCGGGGATGCTCAAACAGGACACCCGCACCACCCATTCCCACTCGCGACTGCTATCGTCGCTGGTCAGCGCGCAGGTGGCGCTTTCTCTGCTGCTTCTGGTGGGCGCCGGACTATTTGTGCGCACGCTGCAGAATCTACTGCGTGTCGATCCGGGCTTCCAACGGGAAGGCGTCTTAGTGGTCGATCTCGACGGCCAGCGCGAAGGTTACAAGGATGCCCGCTTAACGGCATTTTATAGCGACTTGCTTGATCGCGCGCGGCGAGTCCCGGGAGTGGCGTCGGCCAGTATTTCGAGTCACACTCCGCTGAGTGGGTGGACATGGACCGAGGCGGTGGCTCCCAAGGGACAGCCCGTGCCGGAGCGGGACAACGCGGTCTTCATCGCGGCCGGGCCGAATTTCTTCGCCACCATGCGGACGCCGCTGATGGCAGGCCGCGAATTCGACGGCCGCGATCACGGCAGCCCCAATGTGGCTATCGTCAATGAAGCTTTAGCGGCGCGCTACTTTCCCGGCCAGAACCCTTTGGGGCAGTATGTCACCGCCACGGTAACCAAGCCCCCCAGCGACTTGCAGATCGTCGGGGTCGTCAAAGACAGCATCACCGATAGCTTGCGCTCCACTCCAGGGCCGACCGTATATGTTTCCTACTTCCAACGGGCGTCCGCGACCGACTCGCTGGAGATTCGCGCCGCGGCATCGATCTCGCAGATCGCCGCGGCCATTCACAAAGAGCTGCAGCCGAGTTTCCCCAAGACTCCCATCGACGTGCGACCGCTCACCGCGCAGGTAGAGCAGACGCTCGTCGAGGAACGCCTGATGGCGAAACTCGCCGGCGGCTTCGGCGCGCTCGGACTGACGCTGGCATGCGTCGGACTCTACGGTTTGCTGGCGTACAGCGTGGTACGGCGAACGAAAGAGATCGGCGTGCGCCTGGCGCTGGGCGCGCAACGCGGCGCGGTGGTGTGGATGGTGGCACGGCGCGCGCTCGCGCTGGTGATCGCGGGTGTCGCGGTGGGATTGCCGCTCGCCTGGCTGCTTTCGCGGAAGGTCCAGTCGATGCTGTTCGGATTGACGGCCACAGACGCCGGCGTCATGGGGGCCGCTGTGGTGTCGCTGGCGGGAGCGGGATTGGTGGCCGCATATGTTCCGGCACGCCGCGCGGCGCGGGTGGACCCCATGATGGCGCTGCGCCACGAGTAAAGGGGACAGATCCTCCACAGAGGCACGGAGACACGACGCGGCAAAGCCGCAAGCTTTCAGCGATCAGCTTTCAGCGGTCAGGGGCCCGGAACACGATGGGGGGATTGGACAAGGCGGCACAAGAATCTTTGCGTGGCGCAAAGAAACGAAGAATTACTCGCTACCTGCGTCCTTATCGCTTCGGTTCCGGACAATCGTCGCGGCACGAAAATTCGGCCGTTGGAAGTAGACGTGCGAACCGCAGGCAGAAAAACGTCCTCTCGCAGAGTCGCAGAGTGCGCAGAGAAAGACCTGAGTCACCGCCGAAAACCGTCGCGGCGCGCGAAAACATCAAATGGGGCAGGATTGCGTGCGTCACGCGCGATTGTCTACTATTACGAGGCATAGGCGGTGAATCGATGGACTTTGACGTGAACGTGCGCGAGCGCATTCTCAAGCCTGTGAACGAGGTGTTCGACGCAGTCGTCGACCATAGGAAGATGTCCAATTACTTCACCACCGGCGCCAGCGGGCCGATTCAGCCTGGCACAGTTGAGTGGGAATTCGGCGACGTGGGCGTGAAGGTATCGATCGACGTGTTGGAGGTCGAGGAGAATCGCAAAATCGTTCTCGAATCGAGCGCCCTGGGCCCGCGCATTCGCACCACCATCCAATTCGAGCCGGACGGGCCGGATGCCACTGTGGTCACCGTTACGGAATCCAAATTTCCGCTGACCGACGACGGCGTCAAACTCGCCCTGGGCCAGAATGCGGGGTGGACCCAAACTTTGTGCGGTCTGAAAGCGTATGTTCAATTCGGCATCAATCTGCGGACCGGCCTCAAGCAGCGGCTGACGGAATCGTAACAGCCCCGCGGGTACAATGGCAGACATGACTAGCCGTACCCCGGGCCGGCACTTTCTACAAATTCCCGGCCCGACCAACGTTCCCGATCGCATTCTGCGCGCCATCGACAATCCGACCATCGACCATCGTGGTCCGGAATTCACCGCGTTGGCCAAGGATTGCCTCGAAAATCTAAAGCCAGTATTCCGGACGCAGAATCCGGTGATCGTTTTTCCTTCCTCCGGTACGGGCGGGTGGGAAGCGGCTCTCGTCAACACGCTGAGTCCCGGAGATCGCGTGCTGGCGTTCGAGACCGGGCAATTCGCCACGCTTTGGACCCGGCTGGCGGAGAATCTCGGGCTCACGGTGGACTTCATGCCAGGCGACTGGCGCCACGGCGTGGATGCGGCCGCCGCGGCGGAGAGACTCTACACCGATCGGGCCCATGAGATCAAGGCCGTAATGGCGGTGCACAATGAGACGTCCACTGGAATCACGAGCAATATCGCGGCGCTGCGGCGCGCCATCGACGATGCCAGACACCCGGCGCTGCTGATGGTGGATGCGGTGTCGTCTCTGGCGGCCATCGATTACCGGCACGATGAGTGGGGCGTGGACGTGACGGTGGCGGGATCGCAGAAGGGCTTGATGCTGCCGCCCGGCCTGGGGTTCAACGCAGTGAGCGCGAAAGCGCTCGAAGCGGCGGCAACATCCCGCTTCCCGAAGGCCTACTGGCGCTGGGAAGACATGCTGGCGCTCAATGAGAAGGGCTTCTTTCCTTATACGCCCGCTACCAACTTGCTCTACGGATTACGGGAAGCGCTGGCGATGCTGCGCGAGGAGGGACTGGAGAATGTTTTCGCGCGGCATAATCGCCTGGCCGAGGCCACGCGCTGCGCGGTGCGCGCGTGGCAACTGGTGATCTGGGCCGCCAACAGCGACGAATACAGCAGTTCGACGACGGCGGTGATGCTGCCGGCGACGAGCGAGGCGGCCTTCCGCGCGGTGGTGTTGCACAACTTCAATCTGTCGTTGGGAGCGGGACTGGGAAAACTCGCTGGCAAGGTATTTCGCATCGGGCATCTGGGCGATTTCAACGATCTGATGCTGGCGGGGACGCTCGCCGGCATCGAGATGGGACTGGAACTGGCCGGCGTCCGGCATCGCAAGGGCGGCATCTGCGCAGCCCTCGATTACCTCACCGAGACGCGAAAGCAGTGACGCTTCTGCGGAGTCGCTGGCTGCAGCTGGCCGTGATGGTGCTCGCCACGGTGGCGCTGTCGAACATGCAATACGGATGGACGCTGTTCGTCAATCCCATGCGCGAGGAGACTCACTGGGCGACGGCGGGCATTCAATTCGCGTTCAGCATTCTGATTTTCCTGAACACCTGGCTGGCGCCGGCGGAAGGATGGGTGGCGGACCGCTGGGGTCCGCGGTTCGTGGTAATGGTAGGCGGTATCGCGGCGGGAGCGTCCTGGGTGCTGAACTCGCGCGCACATTCGCTCGAGAGCTTGTATGTAGCGGCGGCCATCGGCGGCTTGGGGATGGGATGCGTGTTCGGAACGTGCATGGGGTCGGCCCTGAAGTTGTTCCCCGAACGGCGCGGCTTCGCTTCGGGAATGATCGCCGCGGGGTACGCGCTGGGGTCGGCATTCACGGTGATTCCGATTTCGCGCATGATGGCGGCGAGCGGGTACCGGCAGACATTCCTGGTGTTCGGCTTGCTGCAAGGCGGCGCGATCGTATTGCTGGGCGCGTTCTTGACGGGGCCGGCGGGGAAGGTTGCTCTTGTGGGGGCGCACGCTGACGCCGGCGAATTCACGCCATCCGAAACTGTTCGGACGAAGGTATTCTGGCTCATTTATGCGGTCTATCTGATGATCGCTTTCGGCGGGATGACGGTGACTGCGCAGCTGGGGCCGATCGCGCGTGATTTCGGAGTGGACAGGCGGGTGGTGACGATCCTGGGGTTCTCATTGCCTTTGCTGACCATGACAGTGTCCATCGACAACATCGCCAACGGGCTGACGCGGCCGTTCTCGGGCTATCTTTCCGACCGCATCGGGCGCGAGAATACGATGCTGCTCATGTTCTCGGCGGAAGGCCTGGCGTTTTTGGGGATGGCGGCAGGTGGGCGGAATCCTCTGGCGTTCGTGATATTCGCGGCGTTGATTTTTTTGTTCTGGGGTGAGATTTTCTCACTCTTTCCAGCGATTTGCGGAGACACTTTCGGAGTCCATCACGCCACGGCGAACAATGGGCTGCTGTATACCGCGAAGGGGACGTCGGCGCTAGCAGTCCCACTGGCGAACTTTCTGGTGGCGGCGACGGGGAGTTGGACGGTGGTGCTTGTGATAATGGCGGTATCGAGCGTCGGCGCGGGAGCGCTGGCGCGCGGCGTGCTGGCGCCCATGCGGCGAAGGATGCCGTAGGACATGCTTCAGCTTGTCCCGTTGCTTTGGGCAAGCTGAAGCATGCCCCACAAGCGTTACCACAGCACGGAGCGGTCGATGCTCGCGATGGTCGGGCGTCCGAGGAGAGCCATCGCCATTTCGAATTCTTTTCGCAGAATCTCGACGACGCGGGTGACTCCGCCGGCGCCGGCGATGCCGAGGCCCCACAAATAGGGCCGGCCAATCTGCACCGCGTTCGCGCCGAGCGCAAGGGCTTTCACCACGTCAGTGCCGCGGCGGATTCCTCCGTCCACCAGCACGGGCACGCGGCCGGCGACCTTCTCAACAACCAGCGGAAGCGCGTCGATGGTGGCCGGCACGGTGTCGAGATTGCGGGCGCCGTGGTTCGACACGATGATGGCGGAGACGCCGGCCTTGACGGCGGTAAGGGCGTCGTCGGGGTTGAGGATTCCTTTCAGCAGGACGGGGCGGCGCGCGAAGGAACGAAGCCAATCGATGTCTTTCCAGGTGAGGGATGGGTCGAGATAGTCCTTGCCTTGCAGGTTCGGCAGTTCGCGTTCGGGCAGTTCGGCCTTGACGCGATCTTCGCGATTGCGGGCGCCGAAAGTGGGCGAATCGACGGTGACGCAGAGGGCTCGGCAGCCGGAATCCTCAGCGGCCTGCACCAGGTTGCGCGTGAAGCCGCGGTCCTTTTGCACGTATAGTTGAAACCAGACTGGCCCGGTGGCGGCTTTGGCGATGTCTTCGACGCGCATGGATGCGCTGCTGCTGATGACGTAGGTGGCGTTGGCCGCGGCGGCGCCGCGCACGGCCGCCAGTTCGCCATCGGGATGAATCAGGCGCTGTCCTCCGGTGGGCGCGAGCAGTATCGGGTACGGGAACTCCTGCCCGAACAGAGTGACGCGCGTGTCGAGCTTGGAGACATCGACCAGCGCTCTCGGCTTGAGGCGGATGTGCTCGTAGGCTTCGTGATTCCAGCGAAGGGTGAGCTCGTCGGCGGCGGCTCCGGAGATGCGCGCCCACGCGCCGTGCGAGACGCGGGTCTGCGCTTCGGCTTCGAAATCGAAGAGCGAGAGAAGGCGGTCGAGATCGGCGATTTTCGAGGTCTGCGCGGGAAGCCTCACGCCGGCGGCGGCAAGAAGGGCGAGCAGGTCGCGGCGTGAGGCTGTCATCGCGGGATCACCTGGCCTTCTGCGGTGGAAAAGCTGAAGCATGTCCCATGCGCACTAGAGGCTGCCCTTCAAGCCTAACTCTTCGGCACGGGCCTGCATGGCCTTGATGCAGAAATCGATGTGGTCATCGAGCGGAACGCCGAGTTCCTGCGCACCGTCGACGATGTCCTGGCGATTGACCGAGCGGGCAAAGGCTTTGTCCTTCATCTTTTTCTTCACCGAAGAGACATCTACTTCGAAGACGCTGCGGTGCGGCTTGACGTAGGAAATGGCGGTGATGAAGCCGGCCAGTTCGTCGCACGCGAAGAGCGCTTTTTCGAGCGGAGATTCGCGCGGCACCCCGGTATGTTGGGCGTGCGAGAGAATGGCGCGGCGCATTTCTTCATCCACGCCCCGCTCGGCGAGAATCGGCTCTCCTTTCTGCGGATGCTCTTCGAGCGTGGGATGAATCTCCCAATCGAAATCGTGCAGCAGGGCGGTGAGCGCCCATCTCTGCTCGTCCGCGCCGAGCTTGCGGGCGTACGCGGCGACGCAGGTCTCCACGGCCAGCGCGTGCTTGCGGAGTCCTTCGCTCTTGGTGAATTCGCAGAGAATAGTCCAGGCCTGTTCGCGGTCGAGCATGGAGATTATGATATACCGGCGTCGCCCCAACTTGCTTTGCGGGCGGCGCGGAAGCGGTCGCGGTCGCGTTTGGTGACGCGCTCGGAGCGCAGTCCGGCGGGAGTGCAGGTTTCGATCTCGATCAAGCCCGGGCGATGCTGCGGATGGCGAATGATGCGCGCGGCGGGAAGCTCGACGGGTTGACGGGCGAGAGCGATGTAACTGAATTTCTCGTCCTCGTGGCCCAGTTCCCCGCCCTTCACGCGTCGATGGAGCGAAGAGCGCTCCACGCGGGCGGCGAAGTGGCACCAATCGGGATCGGCGAGCGGACATTCAGTCTCCGCGGGACAGGGCGCGACCATGTGAGCGCCGGAGGCCAGAAGCATGGTGCGGATTTTACGGATGAGCGCGAAGCCGCGCGGAGTTCCGGGCTCGATCAGGACCAGAGCGACACGGGCCGCTTGCCAGAGGCGCGCGGCGATCTCCGCGCCGAATTCGCCTAATGAGTAGGCGGCGATGATGAGATCGTGAGGCGGGAGCGTGTCGATGCGCGCGATGTCGTTGGCGAGGAGGCTCGCATGAGGCAGCCATTGGCGTGCAGCGGCGGCGAAGGAAGGGTCGCGCTCGACGAGCGTGATCGAGGCATCGGGATAATATTCCCTCGCCGCGAGGGATGCGGCGCCGGTACCCGCGCCGGCGTCGAGAATGCTTCCCACCGGGCCGATCCGCGCACTCACTTCGCGTAATACGGCGTGCGCCGCGGCGTAAGTGGCGGGCATGCGCGTCACCAGGTAAGCGGCGGTGCGTTCGTCGGCCGAAAGACGCACGGGGCGACCCTCCCGGTAGGCCTCGGAA
>Ga0187871_10004826_pt1 | contig 9993 bp, 5 predicted proteins | sample June2016WEW_16_1_FD_132988 | JGI IMG/M metagenome (GOLD analysis project Ga0187871, IMG submission 132988) | Peatland microbial communities from SPRUCE experiment site at the Marcell Experimental Forest, Minnesota, USA - June2016WEW_16_10 | ecosystem: Environmental > Terrestrial > Soil > Wetlands...
ATTGTTCATAGATGGTGTCGCCTCCCATGATCAAAGCCCTCCTTCGACTGCTCTTGCAAACGCAGTTCCAATGGTCGGAACTAGCATAGCCCAACGAATGTATTCCTGAAAAGGTTCGTGCGGCCTCAGCCCAACACCTTCCGCCCCGTGTTTATGGAGGCGTTAAGCGGTCAGATGAAGAACTATTTTGCTTTCCCGAGAGTGCGAATGTACTTCACCAAAGCGTCGATTTGGTCCTTACCCAGCCGAGTCCCGAAAGGAGGCATATTTCCTCGACCTTCAGCGATGACGGTAGCCAGTTGCGCATCGGATTGCTGTTGAACTTGTGCGGAGTGAAAATCCGCGGCATTCAAGCTCTTTCCCACCGCGCTTCCTCGTCCGTCCGGACCGTGGCACGAAACGCAGTTGGTTTTGTATAGGCTTGCCGCCGAACTGTTCGCCGACTGTCCAAATCCAAGGCTTGCGGTGGCTGCTACGAGCGTTGCAATTGCGAGGACCCTCGTGACCCGCGTTTCTGACATAAATTGCTCACCTCCACACCAACGTAGATTCTTTTTACCAGGCAGCGGCTGCATTTGATCTGCCGAAAGTAGTGTCCTGGCTCGAAGCCAGAAAAGGGTGTAAGTTTGATGCCTTTAGCAACCTTAGCACTGCGGAATTCCTCTTTGCATGAAGTGTTATTGAGTCAGATGTGTCCGCGGGGGGACGCGTGTCGGAAGACGGACTCGAGCTGATAGCCAGGATCCCAAGACCATGTCCATGCGATGATGCCGCAGACAGAGCAAGTTACGCTAGTAAAATTGCAAGCGGACAATTGGTATTTTTGTTGCAGTCCTCCTGGACGCAAGTCAGAGCTGAGTCCAAGAAAAAGCAACGGACGGGGTGAGTACAATGTCTACCAGACGAAGATTTCTCGGATTCGCAGCGGCAACCATGATCAACGCCGGGATCGACGGGCAAGCGTGGGGAACTGGCACAAAAAGTGGTGTTCCCATGCGCACCCTTGGATACACGGGCGAAAAAGTCTCGATGGTTGGCATTGGCGGCTACCATCTGGCCAGACCGGGAGTCGATGTAGACGAGAGTATCCGCATCGTCCGCACCGGCCTCGATCAGGGCATCAACTTCCTCGATAATTGCTGGGACTACAACGGCGGAGAGAGTGAACTCCGCATGGGTAAGGCGCTGCGCGACGGCTATCGGCAAAAAGCATTCTTGATGACAAAGATCGATGGCCGAAACAAGGCTACTGCCGCAAGTCAGATCAATGATTCGTTGAAGCGTCTGCAGACCGACCGCATCGACCTGTTGCAGTTTCACGAAGTGATTCGCGACAGCGATCCTGACCGCATTTTCGCCGCCGGAGGCGCGCTTGAAGCCGTGCTTGAAGCGAAGAAAGCGGGCAAAGTCCGCTATATCGGATTCACCGGGCACAAGAGTCCCGATATCCATTTGCAGATGCTGGCCACAGCGTCCGCTCATCAATTCATTTTCGACTCGGTGCAGATGCCTCTTAACGTAATGGACCACCATTTCAGCAGCTTCGAGGCCAAGGTGCTTCCTGTTTTGCAGAAGCAAAACATCGGAGTGCTGGGAATGAAGCCAATGGGCGATCCCTTCATTCTGCAGAGCAAAACCGTGACCGCAGTCGAGTGCCTGCATTACTCCATGAACCTGCCGACTAGTGTGGTGATCACGGGATGCGATTCCATCAAGATCCTGCAGCAAGCTCTGGATGCGGCGCGCAGTTTTCAGCCGATGGGAAAAGAAGAGGTGGCCGCGCTGTTAGCGAAAACCGCAAAGGCTGCCCAATCGGGCGAGTTTGAAATGTACAAGACCAGCCACCACTTCGACGGCACCTACCAGAATCCGCAGTGGCTTGGATAGGAAAGCGCCACGCTAAGATTGCTTCGCAAAATCAGTTCGTGAGAGCGGTAGCTCACGAATTCGTTTACCCGTCGCGACGTAAATGGCATTGCACAACGCCGGAATAAACGGCGGAACGCCGGGCTCGCCCACGCCCGCTGGCGGAGCATCACTCTCAACCAGGTAGACGTTGGTCTGATATGGGGCCTCGTTTATGCGGGCAACCGGATAGCTGTCAAAATTCGATTGCTCAATCACGCCGTTCTTGGCTGTAATTTCACCAGTTCGCGCCACGCTGGTTCCGAATACCGCCGCGCCTTCGAACTGCGCTTTCGTGACCTCCGGATTCACCACTAAACCAGCGTCCACTACAGTGTCAACGCGTGGGATACGAATATCTCCCTGGTCGTTCACCTCGACTTCAACCACGGTCGCAACATAGGTGAGGAAACTTTTATGGGCCGCAATGCCCAGACCGGATCCCTTGCCCAGTTTGCGCTTTCCCCATCCGGACTTCTCAATCACCATCTCCGTCACGCGCCGCAGACGCCCCGTCTCCCAAGGGTAAGTGTTGTAGTCTGCTCCGTAATTTGGATAGGCAACGCCAGCGAAATTCAGAGTCCGGGGTTGGCCAATCAGTTCGAGCAGGTAGTCGGCAGGATCGCGTTTGGCGCGGTGAGCGAGCTCATCGCTGAAAGTCTGGACCGCGAACGCGTGATATATATTTGCCACCGAACGCAGCCAGCCGATGCGAACGTGTGCCCTCGCCGGACCGTTCTCGATACGAAGGTTCGGGATGTCGTACGGCATATCGGTCCAGCCTTGCTGCAGATGGCCGGGATCTCCATACACCGCGTCGACGTCGAATATGGACGTGATCGGAGGAAAGACCGAGCGCTGCAGCCATGCCACTGGCTTGCCGTTCGAATCCAGCGCGGCCTTCATGTACATTGCCGCGACCGCGTTGTAGTAATCGAACTGGATGTCGTCCTCGCGCGTCCAGACAACTTTCACCGGACGCCCGACTTTGTGCGACAGGACCGCTGCTTCAGCGACGTAATCCGGTTTCGACTTCCGTCCGAAGCCGCCGCCGAGAAGTGTGACGTGACAGATTACGTCCTCTTTGCGAATTCCGAGTTCGCTCGAGATGATTGCTTGGGCCGCTTGCGGATTCTGCGTAGGCGCCCACGCATGAACTTTACCGTCCTTGAACTCAGCCAGCGCCACCATCGGTTCCATAGGAGCGTGGGCGACAAGCGGAACGTAGTAATCGGCTTCAAAGGTCGAGGCCGCCGAAGCGAAAGCCTTGTCAACGTCTCCCTGTCCGCGAATGAGCTTTGCAGGCTTTCGGGCGGTTTCTTGCAGCTCTTTTTTGTACTGATCCGAATCGTAGGTTGCGTTGGGACCGTTGTCCCAGTCGATCTTCAGCTTCTTGCGTCCTTGAAACGCAGCCCAGGTGCTATTGGCCAATACCGCAACACCGCCTAGAGGTTGGAATGCGGGGGGCGGTTTGAATGGATCGATGACGACGATTTGGGATACGCCTGAAACTTTCAGCGCATCGGCATTGTCGACCGTCTTGAGTTTGCCTCCCAATACTGGCGGGTGCTCGATCGATGCGTACAACATCCCGTCGAGATGAGCATCCATCCCATAGACCGCTTTTCCGGTGACGAGATCGGACAAGTCGTAGCTTGTCATTCCCTTGCCGATATAGCGCCACGCACTATTCGATTTAAGTTGAACTTCATCCTTCGCCGGCACAGGAAGCTTTGAGGCTGCCGTCGCGAGTTCGCCGTATCCCAGGCGGCGGCCCGATGAAGAATGCACCACTGCATGAAGGTCTGTCTTACACTGGCCGACGGGCACTCCCCACTGCTGAGCCGCGGCTTGAACGAGCATGACCCGCGCGGTCGCGCCGGACAGCCGCACCACATCGAAAAAGCTTCGGATGGAATGCGAACCGTCAGTGTTCTGATCGCCGTACCGAGGATCGCCAATCGCCTGATCAATCTTCACACGCTTCCAGTCGGCATCCAGTTCGTCAGCCAGAACCATGGGAAGAGTGGTGCGAATTACCGTGCCCATTTCCGAGCGATGAGCGACAATCCAGACAGTTCCGTCAGTCTCGACGCCTACAAAAACATTGGGATGAAGTGTGGCGTTATCGGCGTCAGTGCGCACGCCGGGGGATTGTTGTCCCCACAATATTTTGGGTGCGTAATAAGCGCCTACGATGAGCGCTCCGGCGCCAGCCAGTCCCTTCAGAAACCCACGCCGACTCACATTTTCAATCGTGCTCATGCCGCCTCCTGCGCAGCCGCCTTGATGGCCGCTCGGATGCGTTGATAAGTGCCGCAACGGCAAATGTTCGCGGCCATGCCTGCATCAATGTCATCGTCGGTTGGTTTGGGTTTGCTCTTCAGTAAGGCGATGGCCTGCATTATCTGTCCGGACTGGCAGTAGCCGCACTGAGGAACATTGAACTGCATCCACATTTTTTGGACCGGATGGAGCCCGTTGGCGCCGATATCCTCAATCGTCCGGATTTCGGCTCCCGCTAACGAACTCATGGGAGTAATACAGGCACGTATCGCGTCGCCATTTTTATGTATCGTGCATGCTCCACAAAGACCGATACCGCAGCCGAACTTCGTGCCTGTCAGGTCCAGAGTATCGCGGAGGTACCACAACAGAGGCGTATCTCGGTCACCCTCGAAGGAGCGGGCTACGCCGTTTACCTTAAACTGAATCGCATTTGCCATATCGTTACCACCCATGAATCCGAGGCGGACCGGATTGACCCCAGAAGTTTGCCGACCAGTCTACTACTGTCTACTGTGCAATTGCTGTACCACTGATCTTTTCTTCCAACTTCTTCATGGCATCCGCGCGACCGCGGACGCGGTCTTTGATGTAGCAACGTCCGCAACAACCGGAAGCCGCGAAGAGTCTTACATACGGGGCAAGGTTCGCATTTCCGGGGTTTAGGGTTACGAACTGATGGCTTTGTCCAGGAAGTATCAAGAGTTCGTCAGCCAGCAAGTCGGGCAACTGGGCTTGCCGGACTTCGATCGTGCGGTAATATTGTGCGTTTCCTGACAATTACGCTGGCGATTCCGATGGCCATGCTACAGTTTCCACGCTAGGTTCGCGCCATGTCCCAGTCTCCAAACCCAGTTGCGCCGCAAGTGGCGCCCCTGCTTGCGTTGGCCACAGAGTTTCTCCGGGCCGGGCGACCAGCCGATGCGATCGCGCCGTTGCGCGATGCGGCGCTGCTGCAACCGTCCAATGCCATCATCCAGCACGATCTCGGCCTCGCCTGCCTTGAGGTCGGCCGCCTACCGGATGCCATCGCGGCATTGCAGCGTGCCGTCGCCAGCAACCCGCGCTACACCGATGCGCATTTCCGCCTGGGAATCGCCTTGGAGAAACTGGGCGACATTGGCGGGGCACTGACTGCGTACGACCGCGCCACTCAGCTGCTCCCATCCCTGACCGAGGCGTGGTTCCGCGCTGGTGCCTTGGTATACACACTCGGCCATGTCGGCGAGGCGATCGGCTGTTTCCGTCGTGCGACCGCGACCGGAGGTAAGACCAGCTTCGGTCGCCTTGGTAAGGCGCGTGCGCTGGTGATCGAGGATCGCAATCAGGAAGCTGAACAGGTATTGCGGGAGATGCTGGTGGCCGATCCGCGGAACCCCATGGCATACGATCTGCTGGGCAGCGTGCTCTCTGAGCTTGGCCGTTTCGAGGAGGCTCGCGCGTGTTTCGAACGGACGGTCGCGATCGCGCCGCTGCTGGCGGGAAGCTACTACGATCTGGTCCGGTGCCGCCCGGTCACGAACAGTGACAAGGGTCTACTGCAAGAGATGCAATCCGCCCTGGCCACGCCGGGACTGGAACTGGGGCAACGCCAGCGGCTTCATCTTGCGATCGGTAAGGCAGCGGAGGATCTTGGCGACTATGGCTTGGCCATGCAACATTTCGACGCTGCAGACGCTGTGAGGAGAAGCGCTGCGTCGTTCGACTCCGCCGCGTTCTCCATCGAGATCGACCGGTTGATTGCCCGCTGCACACCCGAATTCATCGCACGGACGTCGAAACTCGGCAACTCGGATGCGACCCCGGTCCTGATCATTGGTATGCCGCGGTCCGGCACAACTCTGGTTGAGCAGATCGTCTCCATGCATCCCGAGGTCGGTGCCGGCGGCGAGTTGAATTTCTGGAACGAGCGCGGAGCAGCGTGGCAAGGCTCCGCCGCGGACGAGGACGCACTTCTCACCAAGGCGGCGGCAGACTATCTTGGCGTGCTGCGCGCGATCGCGCCGACGGCGGCCCGAGTGACCGACAAGATGCCGTTCAACTTCCTCTGGGCCGGGCTGATCCACGTCGCATTTTCGCGCGCCACCATCATCCATTGCCGCCGCGCTGCGATCGACACGGCGCTGTCGATCCACCAAACTCATTTCCATCCGACCATGCCGTTTCCGACGGGAGGCGCTGAACTGGTCGCGTATTTCCGCAGCTACCAGCGACTCGTCGACCATTGGCGAAGCGTGCTGCCGGCGGATCGCTTCATCGAGGTCGATTACGAAGACCTGACCCGCGCCCCCGAACCAGTCATCCGGCGCATCATTGCGGCCTGCGGCCTCGTGTGGCACGATGCATGCCTGCGCCCCGAATCCAATCCGCGCGCAGTCAAGACCCCCAGCAAGTGGCAAACGCGGCAGCCAATCTATCGCACGTCGGTTGAGCGCTGGCGACGCTACGAACCCTGGCTGGGCCCGCTGCGCACGCTCGCCGATGTTTAGCAGAGTTGACGCTCGGAACTGGACGCGAGTATCGCTCGATCATGATTGACGTGAACCGGTGCCACTCGCCGCAAAGGACCGGCGCGAGGGAACCTGAGTGAAATCTTTTAACGCCAACAGAGTCGAGGTCTGTCACATCCGTGCGCATAGATGTAAGGCAGACTAAAAAATTCATTTCGGAAAGTGTGCTAAGTTGACCATTCCTTGGGACGGTTGTCCGGTACTGTTCCTTGTCTCGAAGTTTAAGACATAATTCAGCAACCGGTGGCGTAAAGCCCACCTGAGGACCATCACGCCGAGGAGAATGAGGAGAATAATGAGAAAATTGAACTTTTGTATGAGAGCATGCGCTCTCTTTGTACTGTGGGCAACGACGACGGTTACCTTGCCTGCACAGACTTTTAAGTCACTGAAGAGCTTTGACAACACAGACGCCGCCCTTCCCTGGGCGACGCTGCTGCAGGCCAACGACGGGAACTTCTACGGGACAACACAGAACGGCGGAAACACTGCCTGCAGCTTGGGCTGTGGCACGATCTTCAAAATCACCCCAAATGGCAAGCTGACCACTTTCAAATTCGACGGGACAAATGGCTCCCAGCCCTACGCGGGATTAGTCCAAGCCGCCAACGGCGACTTTTACGGTGTAACCACCAGTGGCGGGGTTAACAATTTGGGAACAGTCTTCAAGTTCACCCCAAAAGGCGGGCTCACGACGCTGTACAGTTTCGCCGCAGGCACGGGGTACGCTCCTATAGGGGGGCTAGTCCTGGCTAGCGACGGGAATTTCTATGGGACGGCATCGAGTGGTGGTCCGGCCGCCGGTCAATGCGACCCGGGCTGTGGGACGATCTTCAAGATAACCCCGAAGGGCAAATACACCACGATACATAACTTCAACGGTATACCTGATGGCGGCGCTCCGCTCGCTACGATGGTCCAAGCCCCGGACGGGAAGCTTTACGGGACGGCATCTGCTCTGGGGAACGCTGATAGCTACGGTACGGTCTTTACCATCACGCCGGAAGGAAAATATACCGTGGTCCACCAGTTCAACAATTCGGACGGCGCATACCCGTTCGGTGGGCTAATCCTGGGTACTGATGGGAACTTCTACGGTCAAACGGATCTCGGGGGAGCCTCCCCTTATGGTGCTTTCGGTACGGTCTACAAGATGACCCCAAGCGGCAAGGTGACGACATTGCATAGCTTCGAACAAACGGACGGCGACAACCCCATTTCAAATCTGGTCGAAGGCACGGATGGGAATTTCTACGGTACCGCGGCCTATGGCGGGAAGTACCCCAACTTTGGGACAGTCTTCAAAATTACCCCCAACGGCAAATTTACGACGCTGCACAACTTTGACAGCACGGATGGCTCCTATCTCTACGCGGGGCTGATTCAGGCCACGAATGGGAAATTTTACGGGGCAACTTACGCCGGCGGTTCGAGCACTGCCTGCCCATATGGCTGTGGCACGGTCTTCAGCCTATCTGTGGGTCTGGGGCCGTTTGTGGAAACGTTACCGAATTCTGGCAACGCGGGAGCGGCGGTTAGAATCTTGGGAACGGATCTGACAGACGCGACCAGCGTCACCTTTAACGGCACGGCGGCGAAATTCACTATAGTTTCCAACTCCGAAATCAAGACAGCCGTACCAACTGGCGCGACCACCGGCACCCTTGACGTGATGACACCCAAGGGAACGCTCAAGAGCAACGTGGTCTTCCGGGTCACAAAGTGACACTTTGAGCCGTTCGGAAATTAAAGAACACAGGCCGCCCAACGTCCGGGCGGCTTTTCTTTTGCATCACGCGCGCCGTCGTTTGCGCGAGTAACTATCGCGAACAGGCCACAACACTCAAAACCCCTCGCAGTCAGCTTTATCTGATTTATCGCCGATTGGGGAGTTTCTGAGTCGCCGACGATCCGAAGCTGAAGCAGGCGCAGTGCTCGTTCCTCGGAGGGACTTGTGCAGATTCGATGTTCATGGTCCTGTCGCACGAAGACAACGTCCACGAAACAGACTCTGCTTGACGCTGAGTTGCGCGCGTGACAATCCGCGAGAAAGGTTCCGCCCATTTAACGGAAAATTCACCGGGTCGTCATAGAGCCGTCACGGGTCGTCTGTAAAGATTAGCGCTAGTACTATCGCGCCGGTAGTACTTCTACCCGATGTCGCACAGCCGATCCCAGCTGCGTAACGAAAAAATCCAAAGAGGAGAACGGTACATGTCCCGAAAGAACTCTCAAAATAACTCCCGACAAAAATCTCGAAATAAATCTCGGATCAACCGTTTGCGTCCGCTCGCCGGCCTGCTGGCGGCGGGACTGAGCCTTCCGGGGCTCGCCGCTGCTCAGTCCAAGGAGTTTCCGACTTACTTCACCGGCCCGCAGCCGAACGGCTCGTGGGTCGTCAGCAGTGGCCAAGTCCTCACCCCAGCCGGCATCCAAGTTGACCTCGGCAACCAGGTGCGTGCGAAGGCCATCGCGGTGAACCCCAATATCCGCACTCACACTGCCGCCGTCCTCACCCTGGGCGCGGCGGAGGCCGTTGAAATATTCGACACCAACACCGGCGTTGTCGAGCAGAACTACATCACGTTCGGAACCGATTCGAGCGGCAGCTATAGCGGCATAGCTTATTCGGCGGACGGCAAGCACTTGGTGTTCAGCCAGGACAGCAGCAATGTCACCATCGCTAACGTCGATGATGAAGGCATCCTGTCGGACGACGCACAAATCAGCGTGCCGCCCAACAATGCCTTCATCACCTGCTTTCCGAACAGCCCCCCGGGCGCTTATGCCGTACCCTGCGGCACGTTCTATAGTCCGAGCACCGCTTATCCCGGCGGCCTCGCGCTCTCGCAGGATGGCAAGAGCGCTTACGCTCTGCTGAACCAGAACGATACGCTAGCGCAGATCGATCTGACTACGAACCAGCAGGGTACGCAGATCCGCGTCGGCAACGCGCCGCACAGCGTCGTGATCGACAGCAAGGGCACGACCGCCTACGTCAGCAACGAGGGTGGCCGGGCGGCTACGGAAGCGGACTTCCAGATCTGGTCCGCCGGCACTGAAATCGTCGCTGACCCAGTAGTCGGCGCCGCTATCACGGGCACTGTCTCTGTGGTTGATTTGTCCTCGATGACCGTCACTGCAAACATCAGCACGGGTGGTCTGCACCCGACCGGGTTGGCGTTCTATGGACGGTACCTCTTAGTCGCCAATACCTATAGCGACAGCATCTCGGTGATCGACACGACCACGTACGAAGTGGCATGGACGATCAGCCTTGGGCTGCCAATCG
>Ga0187871_10004829_pt1 | contig 9985 bp, 7 predicted proteins | sample June2016WEW_16_1_FD_132988 | JGI IMG/M metagenome (GOLD analysis project Ga0187871, IMG submission 132988) | Peatland microbial communities from SPRUCE experiment site at the Marcell Experimental Forest, Minnesota, USA - June2016WEW_16_10 | ecosystem: Environmental > Terrestrial > Soil > Wetlands...
CCCGTCACCAACGCCTTCCAGTCCGCTTTCGCAGGCAATCCCGAAGATGCCTTTGTCACAAAATATGATCCGACCGGTACCAACCTCGTCTACTCCACCTATCTCGGCGGCTCGGACGATGACGCCGCGGAAGCCATCGCCGTGGACACCAATGGCAATGCCTACGTCACCGGCTTCACCGCCTCCACCGATTTCCCCGTCGTCACCCCCTTCCAGTCCTCGCTCCGCGGCCAGTACAACTCCTTCGTCGCCAAACTCGGCCCCACCGGTAACCTCGTTTACTCGACCTATCTCGGCGGCGACAATGACGATGAGGGCTATGGCATCGCCGTCGATCCCGCCGGCAGCGCCTACGTCGCGGGTCTGGCCTCTTCCGACAATTTCCCCGTCACCAACGCCTTCCAGTCCGCGCTCAACGGCCAAAGCGACGCCTTCCTTGCCAAACTCTCACCGGGTGGTGCCGCCCTCGTCTATTCCACCTATCTCGGCGGCAGCGATGCCGACCAGGCTAACGCCATCGCCGTCGATCCCACCGGCAACGCCTACATCACCGGCTACACCGACTCGACCGATTTCCCCACCGCCAACCCGTTTCAGAGCCAGCTCGACAATGGCAGTCAGTTTGGATTCGGCGAAGACGGTTTTGTAACCAAGCTCGGCCCGACCGGCACCAATCTGATTTATTCCACCTACCTTGGCGGCTCAGGTGATGACTTCGGCAATGGCATCGCGGTCGACAGCAACGGCGACGCCTACGTCACCGGCCAGACCTCCTCGTTCGATTTCCCTCTGACCAACGCCATCCAGGCCCGCTTGAACAACGGCAACGACGGCGGTCAATTCAGCGACGCGTTCGTCACCGAGTTCAACCCCACCGGCTCGCTCCTGGTCTATTCGACGTTCCTCGGCGGTACGTTCGATGATACCGGCTACGCCATCGGCGTCGATGCCGCGGGCAACGCCTACGTCACCGGCATGACCGATTCCCGTGACTTCCCCCTCAGCTCCAACACGATGCAGAGCGTTTGCCGCGACTGCGGTAACGCCTCGGCGTTCGTGACCAAAATCGCTCCGGGCGGCACGAATTTCGCCTACTCGACCTTTCTCGGCGGTGGAACTTTCGACGGCGGCTTCGCCATCGCCGCCGACGCCACGGGCCACGCCTACGTCACCGGTGTCACCAGCTCCAGCCGCTTCCCGCGCGCCCATGCGTATCAACTGCTCTACGCCGGCGGCTACGACGCCTTTGTTACCAAGCTGGCCGACGCCGTTGCCCATCATTTCGCTGTCACTCAAATCCGCGCGCCAACCAGGGTTTCCGTGACACACGGCCACCCCGTCACCTTCAGCGTCACCGTCCAGATCCAAAATCGCAGTCAGGTTCCCGAAACCATCCCCGACATCGCGACCTTGAGCAACCTGGTCCTTCTTACCGCTGAACCGTCCGTCACCAACTGCTCCGCGCCCGTCGTCGTCCTGCATGGCGGCCGGCCTCAACAGCCGCTGCCGGTCACTTTGGGCGTCAAGAAAACCCTGAATGTCTTCTTCGACGTGACGCTCAATTGCCTCACCGCCAGCCCGTCCAACAATCTCAGCTATGTCGCCACCGTCAACCACGCCGCCCTCCCCGGCGCCATTGCCGACGACAACCCCCAGGAGGTCGACTGCCCTCGGTCGGTCACCCCGCCCTACGAGGTCGACCCCGACCCCGACGGCACCATCATCGACCGGGGTTGCGGCGCCCGCAAACCCGATCACACATTGGGTGCCCCCGTCCTCACCGACCTCGTCGTCCGCTAAGCTATATAGTGGGGCGGGCGTCTCGCCCGCCTGCCGTCCCGCCGTCCCTGTAGCGGCGGTCTATGACCGCCGTCCGTCCCTGGTCGCCCTCCCCGATTCCGTGTCGGGGTTGGTAGCAACAAGCTGCGTCTCGTCCATCCACCGCCGCTTCCCCTGGAGGGCCACGCTCCGTCGTGGCTGCTTCCCCGGCAACCCGACTCACCAAAGTCATCCACCATCATCGCTTAGCTCTTTGCTACCTCGTTTCATAGATGAATCCCTGTTGCCGTCGTCACCAACCACAATCGCTGCTTGCGTCGGCGCGATATTGAATCGGAGATTGTATGTGGCCGATGCCAGTGGCTGCGGTGCGCCTAAATGGTCAGCCACATTTTTCAGGTCAGCGGTTAGGGTGTAGCGTCCGCGCATGGCATGCGTTGGCTCGTCCTGCCGCGTCGGGAATCAAATTCATGCGCGCCAGCCGTGATGAGCGCGGTGATTGCGCAGGCATTCCAACGACGGGCGGAGTTTGGCACTGGGGTCAAACTGGAGGTGGCGACCGGCAAAAGATGACAGGCGGAGCGGTTCATGGCCGTTCTCGCTGAAGCGGCGGGCATTGACGATCACGCGCATATCGGTGTCGGCGCTCCATAATCCTTCGTCGAACATCCAATGCGCGGTCTTGGACAGGGCCAAGCCGTTGGTGAGATCGTCATTCTGCGTTCGCGCCCACTGTTCAATATGGGCGGCATCCACCACCGCCGCCCCATCATCCGTGACGCACCGGTATCCGGTGAGGGCGCAGGTGTAGCGGTACTCGGCCACGACGCGCACGGCAAACCGGGCGTTTCGTCCCTTGGATTTGGCCGCCTCGACCGCCTCCCGCACCACGTTGTCCGCCTTCACTTCCCTGGCCGCACCGGCTTGGAGACCGAGACCCTCGAACAGCGCAATCCGTTCCGTGGGCATGAAATACTTCGTCACCAGAACCAGCCGCGCCTTCAGCCGGAAATCAGCGTCGGCCATGAGCGCGAACAACTCCGGCTGCATTTCACAGACGACACAAGAATCCGGGGACTTGGCGGGACGCATCTCAACATCGAGCGGCTGCCAGAATCCCTGCGTGCTGAGATGGAAGAACGGCATCTTGACGTCCAGCCGGGTCGGCCAACGATCCGCTACGATGCTGCCGTAGCTCCGAAACCGTAACACCAAGCCGGGACTGCGCGTAAACGACCGTGTGGTGAGTTCGCCATTCTCGGCCAGATCAATCAACGCCAGAAGCAAGAGCGGTTTGTGCGGCGCTTTGCCTTGGCACACCCCGCGCCCCGTGGCCGGATTCAGCCTCGTCAGTTTCCCCAGCCACCGCCTCTTGATGTCCTCATCTGCCATATAGCGGTATCCGTTTTTCCACGACCCCGAAAGCCGTTATCAACCAACTTTATAGCTGTCAACTAAGTTGATAGTTGTACAGTGAATTGATAGGCGGCGCACGTTAAGCGTGCGGCCGGTCTGGGATACACAAACGAGCTTGGCTGGCGTAACTGGGCGGATGTTTCACTGTATGTGGCCCTTTCAACAGATGTTGAAAATGGCCACAGAAATGAAAATTTGACAGATTTCACTCGCAGTGTTACTTTCAGCAAACGCTGAAAGGCTACAGAACGATGAAAGAGACCAGATTCATAGAAAAACTGCCTGAGATCATCAGGGAGTGCCTGAGCGATGTTCCCTGGGTGACGGTCTCGGAAATTCGCCGGGAGCCGGACACGCTCTTGGACTATGTTGCCAACATTCGGGTGGATGAGCGGCCTTACCGGTTGGCGTTCGAGGCGAAAAGCCAAGGGCAACCGCGCTTCGCGCGTGAGGCGGTCAATAACCTACTGCAACTGGTGACTACTGCGGCTGCCCGTGATGCCTGTCCTGTCTTTGTCGCGCCGTACATCTCGCCGGCGGCGGCGAAAATCTGCCGCGAAAGAAATGTCGGCTATCTCGATCAGGCCGGCAACTGTCGGCTGGTGTTCGACCGGATCTACATCTCGCGGGAAGGACGGGTCAATCCGTTCAAATTCAGCCGTTCGTTGAAGACCATCTATCAGCCGGTTTCATCGCGGGTGTTGCGGGTGCTGCTGGCGAAGCCGAAGGCGGGGTGGAAGCTGGTGGACCTGCAAAAGGAGGCCGAGGTGAGTCTCGGCCAAGTGTACAACGTCAAAGAAGCCCTGCTGGACCGGGAATGGGTGGAAGCCACTGACGATGGGATTCGGTTGCAGAACCCGCAGGCATTGCTGGACGATTGGGCAAAGAACTATACGTTTCGCAAGAACACCGTTTTTGATTTCTATTCGCTGAAAAGCCTGTCGGAAATCGAGGTGGAACTAGCTTCCGTGTGCCAGCGGGAGAAAATCGAGTATGCGCTGACCTCGTTTTCGGCAGCGGCCCGGCTGGCGCCGGCCGTGCGCTACAAGCGGGCGTGCGCGTATGTGCACTACGAGATCAACAAGGTGTCGGCCCTGCTCGATCTGAAGCCAGTGACCAGTGGCGCGAATGTGTCCTTGTTCGCTCCCTACGACAAGGGCGTGTTTTATGGCGGGCGGGAAGTCGAGAGCGCACGGGTCGTGTCGCCCGTGCAGGCGTATCTTGATTTGGTTGGATTCCGCGGTCGCGGCGATGAAGCCGCGGAGGCGGTCCGGCGACAGGTGATAGAACCATCATGGTAAGCAAGAGCGACTACAACGAGCAGATGGTGCAGGCTGCGTACTCGGTGCTGCTGGAGGTTAACCGGGTGCTGGGCGAGTACCGGAACGGCATCGCCATTATCGGTGGTTGGGTGCCGGACTTGATTCTGCCTTTGGCGACGGAGAAGCACGTCGGGAGCACCGATGTGGACTTGGCGCTCGACCACACCTTGCTCCAGAATCCCGGCTATGAAACGATCAAGAAACTGCTGACCGATCACGACTATGAGACTGACCCGAAACGGCCGTTTGTCTTCTTTCGGAAGGTTGTCGTGGGCGGGCAAGAGATCGCGGTTGAAGTTGATCTGCTGGCCGGTGAGTACGAGGGCACCGGCAAGGGGCATCGTCACCAGCGAGTGCAGGACGTTCAAGCGCGGAAAGCACGGGGGTGCGATCTGGTGTTTGACCTGAACACCGAGGTCACGATTGAGGGAACGCTGCCCGATGGGAAGAAGGACACGGCCAAGGTGCGCGTGGCTAATGCGGTTTCATTCCTCGTGACGAAAGGCATGGCGATGGCCGGGCGGTTGGACGAGAAAGACCCCTATGACGTGTACTACTGCGTGAACAACTATCCCGGCGGGATCGTGGCCATGGCGGAGGCGTTTCGTCCGCATCTGAGCAACAAGCTGGTGATTGAAGGTCTGCGGAATATCGCCGCCAAGTTCCAGAGCGTGGAGCACGTTGGACCGGTGAGCGTGGCGGATTTTGAGGAGGTTACCGACCCGGAAGACCGCGCCCGGATTCAGCGTGATGCCTACGAACGGGTTCAAGCGCTTTTGAGCCAACTTGCGATTTCAACGTCACCGGGAGCGCAGGGGTAGCCGATATGTGCTCGCTCTGTTTAATAGGAACGTTCGACGGAACTTCTTATTTTAGTTTTTGGCGAAACGAAAAATAAGATGGGACTGACATGGGCAAGGTCACTGATTATCTCATGGCACTGATCCAGAAACAGGTGGACGAACACGGGATCGTCGTGTGGTATGACCCTGACGGCTACTACGCTGGTGTCGTCCAGAACCTTACCCTGCCGGGCGTGCCCGTGCTGCGGTTCAAGGGCAGCTATTTCGAGTTGCGCGAGCAGCTTGAGCCGTTCTTGGAGTTTGTGGACAAAGAGGGCCAACCGAAGCCAAATTGCGGCGTCCCGCCCAAAGTGATTGTGATAAATGGGGTCAGTCATTGACTATTGACGTTCGTCAACGGGCTCACCCCTTCAAAGTTCCGATCAAGAAAAGCGGTCACCCACGAAGTGCGCCAAGGAAGCCTGGGCAGGATGGGTGAGGTGCAGGTCCCCGCGCGGTAAGGCCCGAGGCAGCCCGCCGCTACCCAGCCTTGCGCGACCCCGCTGCCTTCCCGATACCCATGCTCCCGCCGTTGCCTTCGTTCCCTCGCCAACCAGCCGACACCATGATATATCGACACTCGATATATCATGCCCAAATGCTGTCGCAGTCAACGGGTTCACACATAAAAGGTTCCGATCAAGACAAAAAGTTCGCTTGCACTGGCCGCGGCTGACGGTGTGCGTCTCTCCCGTGGGAAGCTTTTCCTCGCCCAACTCGAACAATCGAGCAGTTAACGGCATCCAGAAATGCTGTTTTATGGAAGGAAAGGGGCAGAATATTGGGGAATGAAGGAGTTGTGATGCGTCGGGACTCGACAGCGACGGCGGGTTGGGCTAAGTATTTGCTGTAGTTACCCTCTATGGCGACCAATGCGGAAATCGCAGAGGCGTTGTTGGCCACGTGTTTGAGCGCCGACCACAAGCCCGGCAAGGTGCAGTTCACCAAGTATCTGTACCTGCTGGACTATTGCCATTGGCACTTGACGGGGCGAAAGGCTACAGAGTTCGCGTGGCGGTTCTACCACTACGGCCCGTGGTGCGAGGAAGTCGAAACCTGCATGGCCGGGTTGGCGGAACGCTATCAGTTCGGTTGGCGGGAGGAAGAAGCAGCCATTGTCCGGTCGGTTCAGGTGGCTATGCCACGCTTGGACATCACGATCAGGAGCCTGATTGAACGCATCGTCGAGATGTTCAAGAACCGGGACTTGAACGTACTGCTGGAAACCGCCTACTCGCAGACCGAGCCGATGGTTCGCGCCCAGCGCGGTGACGCGCTCGACCTTTCGGTTGTGCCGGTGGATCGGGAATTGCCGAACTTTTTCCCCGCAGCGACCGCGCCGGCGACGGATTTCCAGATTCATCCGAAACGACGGGAGGAGATGGAAGCGTTTCGCGCCAAGGCGACAGCGCTGCGGGAGAAGGCGCGCGAACGGATGGCCTACCGGGAGTCGGAGAGTTATCAGAAGGCGTTGTCGCTGGTGGCGGAGGATTTTGCGCCGTATGGCGAATTGCCAGCGATGCGTGGCAGCCTGAGTTTGGAAGCCGCCGACGGGCTGGGCCGGGAATGACGGCATGCCCGAACTCAGTCAAGTCTACCGGACACTGACGCTCGCCGACAAATCGCGCCACGTACCGGGCCAAATCTTCTGGATACCGGCTTACCTGCACATGCAGGACTACTATGTCGTGCGTGTCGGCCAATGGGATCGCACGAGCCATATCGCGACCGGGCAGTTTCGCATGGAGAAGAAGTCGTTCCACGACTTGGGAAGAGGCAGCGATCTGTATCATCACATGCCCATCCCGGAGTTGAAACTGAGGATGGATGAGGAGTTGCTCGTCAAGAAGGTCAAGCGCCGGCCGGTGGTGTTGATCTTGCGTGAAGGGGTTGATCCGCGACGGCTGTCAACTTTCGTGACCGGCACTGGACACAAGCCGAATCCCAACTCCCATGTTTTCGCACCAGTGGTTTCGTTGCGGAAGGAAGACAACCTGAGCAAAGATTATCCAGCGGACTTCATCGAGAAAGTCATCGCCAACGAATTGCCCGAGTTCATTCATCTCCCGGCAGAGGGAACGGAGATCCGAAACGAATCCATAGCCGTATTGACTCAGTTGCAATCTCACAACGCCAGCGTCATCGAGCCGACTGAATTGTGCCTCGACCAGGCGTACTTCGGCGCTGCTCTGGAAACCTTTTGGAAGGATCTCGAAGGGCAAATTCTGTGCTGAATCGCCTGGGCCACCCATTCAAAGTTCCGATCAGGACAAAAAGTTCCCTGCACTGGCCCCGAAAAGAATTCGCGCTAAACCTCGAAAAGGCCCGAAAAGGATTCCGGCCGGGGATTCGGGGTAAGCCCCGCTGGGGAATCGGGGTTTAGATCCAGAAAGCGGAAGGGGAGGACGGAATTCAGCAGACAGGAGAGCGCCGTCATTGCGAGGTGGTTGCCCAAAGGAGTGGCAGTGGCAGGCCATGCAGGTTGGCGGCATACGGAATGACTTCGGTGCCGGTGTAAAGCACCACTCCCCGAACCCAACGTTTGCCCACCGCATTGGCCATCGCCTGCAAACCCCGAATATCGCGTCCGCCCAATGTGGCACCCGCTTTCACTTCCACCCCCACCAATCGCCCACCCGACAAGATTTGATGTTGGCCGAAACGGCGTGCGCGACGGTATAAGTAACGCACGCACGCATGTTGATCCTGGCCATTGATTTGGGCACCACCGGTAACCGCGCCATCGTGTTTGACCGTGAGACGCGCGTGGTCGCGACGAGCTATCGGGAATTCCGGCAACTCTTTCCCCGTCCGGGCTGGGTCGAGCATGATCCCGTGGAAATCTGGGAAACCGCTCGGGCCGTGGCCGCCGAGGCCATCGCCCAGGTGGATGCGAATCAGATCGCCGCCGTCGGCATCGCCAACCAGCGCGAAACCGTCGTTTCCTGGGACCCGCGGACAGGGCAGCCGCTGCACAACGCCATCGTCTGGCAGGATCGACGCACCAGCGCGCGCTGTGCCGAATTGCGACGCAACGGGTTTTCCAAGGAGATCCACGAACGCACGGGGCTGGTCTGCGATCCGTATTTCTCGGCGACGAAAATCGAGTGGCTGCTCCAGAACGCGCCGGCCACGCGGCACGGCGTTTTCGGGACGATCGATTCGTGGATCGTGTGGAAGCTTACCGGCGGCCGGGTCCGCGCTACGGACGTTAGCAACGCCTCGCGCACGATGCTTTTCAACCTTCGCAAGCGCTGCTGGGACGACGAGCTGCTGAAGAGGTTCGGTGTGTCGCGAGAAATGCTGCCGGAAGTGCGCCCGACCTCCGGCGGGTTTGGCACGGTGGATCCGGGTTGGTTCGGATTCTCGGCTGAGATCGGCGGGGTCGTGGGCGACCAGCAGGGCGCGATGTTCGCGCAGGGCTGTTACGAACCGGGCATTATCAAGAACACATATGGGACCGGTTTGTTCCTAATGATGAATACCGGGAAAACGCCCCGCGATTCCACTCATTTGCTCTCCACCATTGCCTGGCAAATCGGCGACGAAACCGAGTACGCCCTGGAAGGCAGCGTGTTTGTCGGCGGTGCGGTGGTCCAATGGCTGCGCGACCAGTTGCAGATCGTCAACACCTCCGGTGAGACCGAATCGCTGGCCACGAGTCTTTCCGCAAACGACGGTGTGTACTTTGTCCCGGCGCTGACGGGGCTGGGAGCGCCGTACTGGGACGCGGCGGCGCGCGGGACGATCCTCGGGCTGACCCGCGCCACCACCAAAGCCCATCTGGCCCGCGCCGCGCTCGAAGCGATCGCCTATCAAACGCGGGATTTGGTGGATACGATGTGCGCCGAAACAGGCGCGCCGCTACGCAAGCTGCAAGTGGATGGCGGGGCGTGCGCCAACAATTTTCTCATGCAGTTCCAAGCGGATATCCTGGGCGTGCTTGTCGAACGACCGGTGGTGATTGAAACCACGGCGTTGGGTGCCGCCGGCCTGGCGGGGCTGCACGCGAAAGCGTGGTCGGATCGCGCCGATTTCCTGAGCCATCGCCGAGTCGAACGCGTGTTTGAACCAGCGATTGCGGAGCCGTTGCGCGAGAGCTTGTACGCAAAATGGAAGGAAGCCGTGGCGCGGACACGCGGATGGGCAGTCTGAGAGCAGCGCGGCGGGGCGTGGCGGTCTGCGACCGCCGAGATTCTCCATAGAAATGACGAACGGCGCTCATAGAGCGCCGCTACAGACCCGTTTTTGAACACCCTCTTGACTATTGACGTTCGTTGCTATTGCACCAGCCGCACGCGGTAATAGCGGGACGGGAGATTCGTTGCGCCACCTGTATCCAGATAATTGGTAGTTGTGCCGACCGTATTGGTGACGATGAAGATGTCGGTAAAGTTGTTGGTGTTATAACTGCCGGTCGCATCTGCCGCCGTTGCCTGGAGGGCATTGGTCCGGCCACTGCCCATCGTCCATGTCACCAGCAGGTTGATGCCACTCGGTACGACCGAGATGATCCGAAACGACGAGGCGCTGTTGGTCGGGTCGGTGCCGGCCAGAAACTCTGCCAGATTGTTCTGGCCATCGCCATCCGGGTCGGCGCTGGCGGCAGCGGCGGGATTGGTGGTA
>Ga0187871_10004831_pt1 | contig 9984 bp, 7 predicted proteins | sample June2016WEW_16_1_FD_132988 | JGI IMG/M metagenome (GOLD analysis project Ga0187871, IMG submission 132988) | Peatland microbial communities from SPRUCE experiment site at the Marcell Experimental Forest, Minnesota, USA - June2016WEW_16_10 | ecosystem: Environmental > Terrestrial > Soil > Wetlands...
CCATCATCGGGTTCATCGGCGCGACCACCAGCCCGGCCTTGGCCGCGCCGATCTTGATCAAGTAGCCCTCGACCGAGTTCTCGCAGAACAGCATCACCACGTCGCCGTGGTCCAGGCCGCGGGCCAGCAGGGCGTGGGCGATCTGGTTCGCGAGCTTGTCGGCCTGCCGGTAGGTCAGCCGCCGCAAGGCGGGATCGGCGTAGGCACCCTCCCGGCCGATCAGGGCCTCCTGGTCGGGGAAGCTCCACGTCATGCGTTCGAGCAGATCGCCGACGCTGGTGCGCTCCCAGCGGTGGGTGGCGCGCCGGTGATGCAGGCTGGTCACATCGAAGTCAACGGCCATCGCCACTCACGTCCTCTCTGACGGGCGTGCTCTTGCGGACCTGCCCGGCGCCGGTGCCGAAGAGCTGCCGCCGGAGAAGTGAGTACGCGTTCACTACAGTGGTCACTGTAGGCATCAGCGGACCGCTTGAAAAGGCCCAATCGCGTTCCCGGACGGCTGGTCTGGCGCACCAAGTGAATAGCAGTTAACCTCAAGAAACACTTGGCTGGCAGGGCGTGATCGTCCGGCCAGACACGGTCAAGAGACACGATCAGCAGACACGACCAAAGGGGGCTGTGTGCCCGTCCTGCGATCGGCGGTCGACACGGCCGGCGAGGCGTACCTGGCCAACCGGGCTGGGCAGCTGGCGGCCATCGCCGCCCTGAACGAGCAGCTCGAGCTGGCCCGCGCGGGCGGCGGCGCGAAGTACGCCCAGCGCCACCGCGACCGGGGCCGGCTGCTGGCCCGGGAGCGCATCGAGCTCCTGGTCGACCGGGACTCGCCGCTGCTCGAGCTGTCCTCGCTGGCCGCCTGGGGGACCGAGTTCGCGGTCGGGGCGAGCATCGTCACCGCGGTCGGCGTGGTGTCCGGGGTCGAGTGCGTCCTGATCGCGTCCGACCCGACCGTGCGGGGCGGGTCGATGAACCCGTACACGCTGCGCAAGAACCTGCGGGCGCTGGAGATCGCGCGCCGCAACCGGCTGCCCGTCATCAACCTGGTCGAGTCCGGCGGGGCCGACCTGCCCACCCAGTCGGACCTGTTCGTGCCGGCCGGCCGGATCTTCCACGACCTCACCGAGCTGTCCGCGATGGGCATCCCGACGATCGCGCTGGTCTTCGGCAACTCGACCGCGGGCGGCGCGTATGTGCCGGGGATGTGTGACTACTCGGTGCTGGTCGACGGCCAGGCCAAGGTGTTCCTCGGCGGCCCGCCGCTGGTCAAGATGGCCACTGGCGAGGAAGCCGACGATGAGTCCCTCGGCGGCGCGGACATGCACTCGCGGATCTCCGGGCTGGCCGATCACTTCGCGACCGATGAGCTGGACTGCATCCGCATCGGCCGGCAGATCGTCGCGGAAGCGCACTGGCGCAAGCTCGGCCCGGCGCCCAGCGAGCCCGCCGACCCGCCGCTGTATGACCCGGAGGAGCTGCTGGGCATCGTGTCGGTGGACTTCCGGGTGCCGTTCGATCCGCGCGAGGTGCTGGCCCGGATCGTGGATGGCTCGCGGTTCGGTGAGTACAAGCCCCGGTACGGGACCAGCCTGGTCACCGGCTGGGCCTCGGTCCACGGCTACCCGGTCGGGGTACTGGCCAACGCCCGCGGTGTGCTGTTCAGCGAGGAAGCCAAGAAGGCCAGCGAGTTCATCCTGCTGGCCAACCAGAGCGACACGCCGCTGATCTTCCTGCAGAACACCACCGGCTACATGGTCGGCACCCAGTACGAGCAGGGGGGCATCATCAAGGACGGCGCCAAGATGATCAATGCGGTGACGAACTCGGCTGTCCCGCACATCACGGTCAACATGGCCGCCTCGTTCGGCGCCGGAAACTACGGGATGTCCGGCCGGGCCTACGACCCCCGGTTCATGTTCGCCTGGGCCAACGCCAAGCTCGCGGTCATGGGCGCGCAGCAGCTGGCCGGGGTGCTGTCCATCGTCGGGCGTCAGTCCGCGGAGGCGGCCGGCCGCCACTTCGACGCCGAGGCCGACGAGAAACGGCGCGCCCAGATCGAAGCCCAGATCGAGCAGGAGTCCGACGCGTTCTTCGTCAGCGCGCGGCTCTACGACGACGGCGTCATCGACCCGCGCGACACGAGGCCCGTGCTCGGCGTGGCGCTGTCTGCGGCGCACTCCGGCACCTTCGAGGGACGCCGCGGCTTCGGCGTCTTCCGGATGTAGGCCCCGATGACCACGCCGGGGAGCATCCGCAAGCTCATGATCGCCAACCGGGGTGAGATCGCCTCGCGGATCATCCGCACGGCCCGGGCGATGGACATCGCCACCGTGGCGGTTTTCTCCGACCCCGACGCCGGGCTGCCCTACGTGCTGGAGGCCGACGAGGCCGTCCGGCTGCCCGGGTCGGCCCCGGCCGAGACCTACCTGCGCGGCGGGGCGCTGATCGCCGCGGCCGCCACGACCGGGGCGGACGCGGTGCACCCGGGATACGGATTCCTCTCCGAGAACGCCGGCTTCGCCCGGGCCTGCGCCGCGGCCGGCCTGACCTTCGTGGGGCCGCCGCCCGAGGCCATCGAGGCGATGGGGTCGAAGACCGCGGCGAAGGAGCTCATGGCGGCCGCGGGGGTGCCCGTGCTGCCGGGCGCGGTGTTCGACGACGGGGCCGAGCCGGATCCGGCCGAGCTGCGCAAGGCCGCGGAGGACATCGGCTTTCCCGTGCTGATCAAGGCGGCCTACGGCGGGGGCGGCCGGGGCATGCGGATCGTGGCGGGCCCCGACGAGATCGCCGGCGCGGTGGCCAGCGCCCGCCGCGAGGCCGCGTCCGCGTTCGGCAACGGCACGGTCTTCCTCGAGCGGTTCGTGGAGTCCCCGCGGCACATCGAGGTCCAGATCCTCGGCGACCAGGCCGGCACCGTGGTGCACCTGTTCGAGCGGGAGTGCTCGATCCAGCGCCGCTACCAGAAGATCATCGAGGAAGCGCCGTCCCCGGCCGTGAGCGGGGAACTGCGGGCTGAGCTGTGCCGGGCCGCCGTGGCCGCGGGCCAGGCCATCGGCTACGTGGGGGCGGGGACCGTCGAGTTCGTGCTGGACTCGTCGGGGCGCTTCTACTTCCTCGAGGTCAACACCCGGCTGCAGGTCGAGCACCCGGTCACCGAGCTGATCACCGGCCTGGACCTGGTCCGGCTCCAGCTGGAGATCGCCGCGGGCCAGCCCCTGCCGCCGGAGGTGACCGGGGCGGGATTCACCGGCCACGCCATCGAGGCCCGGCTCTACGCCGAGGACGTGCCGGCTGGCTACCTGCCCGCGAGCGGAGACCTGCACACGTTCGAGATAGATCTCTCCAACGGTCTTCGCGTGGACGCTGGCTTCGCCTCGGGCACCCGGGTCAGCACGTTCTATGACTCGATGCTGGCCAAGGTGATCGGGTACGGCCCGACCCGCGACGCCGCACGGCGGACGCTGGCCGGGGCGCTGTCGCGGGCCCGGCTGCACGGGGTCGTGACCAACCGGGACCTGCTGGTGGGCATCCTGCGCGAGCCGGAGTTCGCCGCGGGCGCGATCGACACTGGCTACCTGGCCCGGCATCAGCCCGGGGAGCTGTGCCCCCCTGATGCGGCGGCCGGGCTCGTTCACCTGCTCGCGGTGGCCCTGGCCGGCCAGGCCTGGCGCCGGGAGGAGGCCCCGGTGCTGGGCACGCTGCCCTCGGGCTGGCGGAACAACCCGAGCGCCCCGCAGCGGGCGAGCTACGAGATGGACGGCCGGCTCGCCGAGGTGAGCTACCGCTTCGGCCGGGACGGGCTGCAGGCCGAGGTCGACGGGGCCGGGCTGGGCGACGTGGTGCTGCACGGCACGTGGCCCGCTCCCGGGGCTGCGACGGCTCAGGGGGCCGTGGCCCGCGGGAACGGGGCCCGCGGGGGCGTGGCCCGCGGGGGCGTGGCCCGCGGGGGCGCGGGCCGCGGGGGCGTGGCCCGGGGGGGCGTGGCGTCCCCGCCCGCGGCTCAGGAGCTCAGGCGGATGCTGGTGGATCTCGAGATCGGCGGGGTGCGCCGGGCCATCCAGGTAACCCAGGCCGGCCGGGCGTTCTACGTGGACAGCGCGCTCGGGCACAGCGTGGTCACGGAGACCGACCGTTTCCCCGACCCGGCGGCCGCGGCCCACGCCGGCTCCCTGCTCGCGCCGATGCCCGGGACCGTCGTCCGGGTGGAGGCCGCCGTGGGTGACCGCGTCGAGGCGGGCGCCCTGATCCTCGCCATCGAGGCCATGAAGATGGAGCACGCGATCCATGCGCCCGCCCCGGGCATCGTGACCGAGCTACCGATCACCGTCGGCGCGCAGGTCGACAGCGGGTCGGTGCTCGCCGTCCTGGAGGAGGAACCCCGTGACTGACCCGGTCCGCTACGAGTTCGTGCGCTACGAGGTCGTGCGGGGTGTGGCCTGGCTGACCATCGACCGCCCAGAAGCTCGCAACGCACTGAGCAGGGCCGTGCGGGAGGGCCTGTTCGCCGGGGTGCGGCGGTTCAACGCCGACGACACGGCCAAGGTGCTGGTGCTCACCGGCGCCGGGGATCGCGCCTTCTGCGCGGGCGGGGACCTCAAGGAGATGGCGGACGAGTCGCTGACCGTGCCCCCGCCGGATTTCCTGCCGCAGTTCGGCCGCAACATCGAGGTGGCCAAGCCCACGATCGCCGCGGTGAACGGGGTCGCCTACGCGGGCGGGTTCCTGCTGGCGCAGAACTGTGACCTGTGCGTGGCGGCCGAGTCGGCCCGCTTCGCCGTGACCGAGGCCAGGGTCGGGCGCGGATCACCGTGGGCGGTGCCGCTCTCCTGGCTGGTGCCACCCCGCATCGCCATGCAGATCCTGCTCACCGGCGATCCGCTGAGCGCCGCCCGAGCCTACGAGATCGGGCTGGTCAACGAGGTGGTGGCGGACGCCGACCTGGTGCCGGCCGCGCAGGCGCTCGCCGAGCGGATCGCGGCTAACGCGCCGCTGTCAGTCATGGCGGCCAAGCGGACGGTCTACCTGTCGCTGCGGGACCGGCTAGATGACGCATTCGCGGAGGCGGAACGGATCTGGGAACCGGTGTACCGGAGCGCCGACGCACAAGAGGGGCCGGCGGCCTTCCGTGACAAGCGCACCCCGGTCTGGACCGGCCGCTGATGCCCGCCGACCTGAGCGCGCTGACCGCCGACCTGGTGGCCGAGTCCGCGTCGCTGGAGGAGATCCTCGCGCCGCTGACGCCGCCCCAGTGGCAGCTTCCCACGCCCGCCGCGGGCTGGACCATCGCCGATCAGGTCAGCCACCTCGCCTACTTCGACGAGACCACACTGCTGTCGATCCGCGATCCCGAGCGGTTCCGCCGTGAGGCCGCGGCTCTGGGCGGCCGGGGCGACGACTTCCCCGACCAGATCGCCGCCGAGTACCGCCACCTCGACGCCGCAGAGCTGCTGGCCTGGTTCCGGACCGCCCGCGGGGCCCTGCTCCAGGGGTACGCGAGCGTTGACCCGGGGGCCCGGCTGCCCTGGTACGGGCTGGACATGGGGCCCGCGTCGTCGATCACCGCCCGGCTGATGGAAACCTGGGCGCACGGTCAGGACATCGCCGACACCCTCGGCATTCAGCGGCCCGAGACCGGCCGCCTGCGGCACGTCGCGCACCTGGGTATCCGCAGCCTGCCCTACAGCTACGCGGTCCACGGCCGGCCGCGGCCGGACGCCCCCATCCGGGTCGAGCTCGCGGCGCCGGACGGTGGCCGGTGGGCTTGGGGGCCTGAGGACGCCGTGGACCGGGTCAGCGGCACCGCGCTCGACTTCTGCCTCGCCGTCACCCAGCGTCGGAACCTTCGCGACACGGCGCTGATGGTCGAAGGCGAGACGGCCCGGGAGTGGATCGCCATCGCACAGGCCTTCGCCGGGGCCGCGGGCCCGGGCCGCCCGCCGCTCAACCCGGCCGGACCGGGTGAGCCCGCGCCGCGGAGAGGGGTGCGCGCATGACCACACCACAGCCCGGCGCGGCCTCGCCGCGCCGCCCGGTCCGGATCGCCAACTCCTCCGGCTTCTACGGCGACCGTGCCGCCGCGGCCCGTGAGATGGTCGAGGGCGGCCCGATCGACGTCCTCACCGGCGACTACCTCGCCGAGCTGACCATGCTGATCCTGTGGAAGGCCCAGCAGAAGGACCCGTCCGCGGGCTACGCCCGCACCGCTTTGACCCAGCTGGAGCACGTGCTCGGCACGTGCCTCGACCGCGGCATCAAGATCGTCAACAACGCCGGGGGCCTCAACCCCGCTGGCCTGGCCCGCGAGTTCGGGGCGCTCGCCGAGCGGCTCCGGCTGCGCCCCAAGATCGCCTACGTCACTGGTGATGACCTGCTGCCCCACCTGGACGGCCTGCTTGCCAGCGGGCAGGCGCTGGCCCACCTCGATACGGGCCTGCCGCTGGCCGGGGCGGCGGGCAAGCCGGTCACGGCCAACGCCTACCTCGGCGGGTGGGGCATCACGGAGGCCCTCGGCGCCGGCGCCGACATCGTGGTCTGCCCGCGGGTCACCGACGCCTCGCTGGTCACCGGGCCCGCCGCCTGGTGGCACGGCTGGCGCCGGGAGGACTTCGACCTGCTCGCCGGGGCCGTGGTCGCGGGTCACGTTATCGAGTGCGGGCCGCAGGCCACCGGCGGTAACTACTCGTTCCTGGATGAAATCACCGACCGCCGCTACCCCGGCTTCCCGATCGCCGAAGTCGCCGCGGACGGCAGCAGCGTGATCACCAAGCACCCGGACACCGGCGGGCTGGTCTCGCCCGGCACCGTCACCGCCCAGCTGCTCTACGAGATCGCCGAGCCCAGCTACGCCAACCCGGACGTCGTCGCGCACTTCGACACGGTCACGCTCGCGCAGGACGGACCGGACCGGGTGCGGATCTCGGGCACCCGGGGCAGCCCGCCGCCGGCCACCGCCAAGGTCGCGATCAACTTCCTTGGCGGCTACCGGAACACGATGACGCTGGTGCTCACCGGACTGGACATCGAGGACAAGGCCGCCTGGGCGGAGCAGGAACTGTTCGGCATCCTCGGCGGCCGCGAGCAGTTCGCCGGCGTCGGCGTCCGGCTGCTGCGCTTCGACCGGCCCGACGCCCCCACCAACGAGCAGGCCACCGCGCACCTGCGGATCACGGTCAGGGACCCTGACCCGCGCAAGGTGGGCCGGCGTTTCTCCAACGCGACGATGGAACTGGCCCTCGGCGGGTATGCGGGCTTCCACACCACGACCCCGCCGACGCCGGAGAGCGCGTACGGCGTCTACTGGCCCGCGCTCGTGCCCGCCTCCGAAGTGCCCCATGCGGCGGTGCTCCCGGACGGCACCACCGTGCCGATCGCGCCCACTACCCCGGCCCCGGCGGGAGCGTCCGGGGCCGGCCAGGCGGGGGGCGCCCAGTCCGGGGGCGCCCAGTCCGGGGGCGCTCAGTCCGGGGGCGCTCAGTCCGGGGGCGCTCAGTCCGGGGGCGCTCAGTCCGGGGGCGCTCAGTCCGGGGCCGCTGCGTCCCTCGCGGCGGAAGGCCTGGCGGGCCCACAGCCTGCGAACACGCCTACCGTCGTCGCCCCGCTGGGCCGGATCTGCGCCGCCCGCTCCGGCGACAAGGGCGGGAACGCCAACATCGGGATCTGGACCCGCGATCCGGCCGCCTACCCGTGGCTGCGCGGCTACCTCAGCGTCGGCCGGCTGCGGACACTGCTACCCGAATGCGCCCCACTCGACGTGCGCCGCTTCGAGCTGCCCAACCTCAACGCGCTCAACTTCGTCATCGCCGGGTTGCTGGGGGAGGGCGTGGCGTCCTCGACCCGGCCCGACCCTCAGGCCAAGGGCCTGGGTGAGTACCTGCGCTCCCGTTCCGCCGAGATACCGGCCGCCCTGCTGGAACGGGGCCCGGATGCCTAGCGCCGCCGGGCCCGCCCGGCCGGACCGCACGCGCGAGCAGCGGCCCCCAGACCAGCAGCCTCGAGACCAGCAGCCTCGAGACCAGCAGCCTCGAGACCAGCAGCCCCCAGACCAGCAGCCTCGAGACCAGCTGCGCCGCGATCCGCGGCGTCGGCAGCGGATCCTCCAGGCGGCCGCCGAGCTGGTCGCGGAGCGCGGATACCACGAGGTCGGCATGGCCGACATCGGCGCGGCCGCCGGCATCACCGGGCCAGCGATCTACCGGCACTTCGACGGGAAGTCCGCGGTCCTCGTGGCCATGTTCGACCACGTGATCGACGATCTGTCCCGCGAGGCCAGCGAGATCGTCACCGCCGGCGGCGGCGCCCTGACCACGCTGCGGGCGCTCATCCAGACCCAGGTCGCGTTCGTGCTCCGCGACCGGACGCTCGCGCAGGTCTACCACAACGAGGTCGCCAACCTTCCCGGCGAGGACCGGCGCCGGCTACGCCGCAAGCAGCGCCTGTACATCGAGGAGTGGGTCCACGTGCTGGCCCAGCTCCGCCCGGACGCCGGCGACGTGACCGTGCGGGCCCTCGTGCACGCGTCGGTCGGCGCGATCCAGTCCGTGCTCTTCTACCAGAGCGGCCTGGCCGATGATCAGCTCGCCGCTCTCATGTCCTCCGTCGCCGAGACGTCCCTGTTCGCGCCCCTGCTAGCCCGGGGGGACGACCCCCCGGCCTCCGATTCGCCGGCTCGGCGAGGACACGCCTGCGGCGCGCCTCCCCGAGCTACCCCGGGGGGACGACCCCCCGGCCCCCCGATTCGCCGGCTCGGCGAGGAGGACACGCCTGCGGCGCGCCTCCCCTCCCCGGCGAAGCCAGCACGGAGATGACCAGTGGACTTCGCTGACTACCCCGACCACGCCGCGATCCGGGACACGGTCGCAGCCATCACCCGGTCCTTCGGTACCTCGTATTACAGCGCGCACGCCGAAGCCCGGACCGCCACCGACGAGCTGTGGGCCGCCCTGGCCAAGCAAGGCTTCGTCGGGATCAACGTGCCTGAGCGGTTCGGCGGCGGCGGCGCGGGCCTGGCCGAGCTCGCGCTGGTCTGCGAGGAGACGGCCGCCCAGGGCTGCCCCATGCTGCTCCTCCTGGTCTCCAGCGCCATCTCCGGAGAGATCATCGCCCGGTACGGCAGCGAGACCCAGCAGAAGACCTGGCTGCCCCCGCTGGCCAGCGGTGAGACCAGGATCGTGTTCGCTATCACCGAGCCCGACGCCGGCTCCAACACCCACCAGCTGTCCACGACCGCGGTCCGCGACGGCAAGGACTGGATCCTCAACGGGACCAAGTACTACATCTCAGGCGTGGACGGCGCCGGAGCCATCCTGGTCGTGGCGCGAACAGGCACGGACCCCCGGACCGGCCACGGGCTGCTGTCCCTGTTCCTGGTGCCGCCGGATGCCCCCGGCCTGACCGCGCAGCCCCTGCCGGTGGCCGCGACCCTGCCCGAGCAGCAGTTCACCCTGTACTTCGACGGCGTGCGGGTCGGCGCGGACCAGCTGGTCGGGGACCAGGACGACGGGTTCACCCAGGTCTTTCACGGCCTGAACCCAGAGCGCATCACCGGCGCGGCCATCTGTATCGGCATCGGCCGCTACGCGCTGGCCCGGGCCGCCGAGTACGCGCGGGACCGGGAAGTCTGGGGCGTTCCCATCGGCACCCACCAGGGCGTGTCCCATCCGCTGGCCAAAGCCAAGATCGAGGTGGAACTGGCCGCGCTGATGACCGCCAAGGCGGCCTGGCTGCACGACCACGGCCAGCCCGCCGGGGAGGCGTCCAACATGGCCAAGTACGCCGCTGCGGAAGCCGCGCTGGCCGCGGTGGACGCGGCGATCCAGACGCACGGCGGCAACGGCCTGGCCGTCGAGTACGGGCTGGTGCCGCTCTGGAGCGTCGCCCGGCTGCTCCGGATCGCCCCGGTCAACCGCGAGATGATCCTCAACTACGTGGCCGGTCACTCCCTCGGCCTGCCACGCTCCTACTAGGGCCGCCCCCGATGAGTACCTCCCCGCG
>Ga0187871_10004832_pt1 | contig 9983 bp, 18 predicted proteins | sample June2016WEW_16_1_FD_132988 | JGI IMG/M metagenome (GOLD analysis project Ga0187871, IMG submission 132988) | Peatland microbial communities from SPRUCE experiment site at the Marcell Experimental Forest, Minnesota, USA - June2016WEW_16_10 | ecosystem: Environmental > Terrestrial > Soil >...
CCTTGAAGACGTAAAGAAAGTTCTCACACGGAGATGCGGCAGCAGCTTGTCCTCTGTCGATTGATGCGCGACAGTCGTCCGGCAACTGATCTGCGACATCCGAGCGCAGCTCGTGACATAAGAGTGCGTTCGTAACGCGCACCGAGCCGCCTCGGGGTGGATAGTCGGCTGATGGCGACTGCTCTACTTCGATGCGCAGATCTGACCAATCTGTGCCGCCCGCTCGGTACCCGGCGGTTCATCCTCGGCGAGTGGGTCGCCGCTGAGGGCGCGGTGTACGACATGTTCGACGAGCGCATCCACGTCGTGGATGTGATCCCGGCGATCCAGCCGTGGGTGTGTGCTGGGATCGATTACGACACACCAACCCATTCCACGCAGTGCTCATCGGCCTCGGCGTGGATGGCTGCCTGTACGCGGTCAGCGAGTACCGGTGGGACTCGCGGAAGCAGCACCGCCAGCTGACCGATGCCCAGTACAGTGAGGGCCTGCGGGCTTGGTTGAAGAACGTTCGCATCCCCGGGTCGCACCTGCATGGCGTGAAGCCGACCTACATAGTGATCGCCCCTCCGCCGCCTCGTTCCGGGTGCAGTGCTTCCAGGACGGCCTCCTGAAAGGCGAAGACGTGCCGGTCAAGGTCAATGATCACAGTCTCGATAGCCTCCGGTTCGGGATCAAGACCGCCAAAGGCATGTGGGGCCCGCGCCTGCGTCGCGCCGCCTAGCACGACATAGGGGGCGTCGCCTAAGAACTGGGTGGCACGGGTGAGGACGCATCCGGGTCGGCATCAGTCCCGTACCACACGCGCTCGGCGGGTAGCCTTACGTTTCTAAGCTTCGCGAGAGTCAGGCTCGTGCGCGTGAGGTCCGCGCTGGTCAGGTCCACGCGATAGAGTTCCGCGCTGGTCATCCTCGCATCGGTCAGGTCCGCGTTGGCCAGGTCCGTGTCGGTCAGGATCGCGCCGCTCAGGTCCGCGTCGCGCAGGTTCGCATTGAGCAGCCGCGTGTGGGTCAGGTTCGCGCCCCACAGGGTCACGCTGGTCAGGTTCGCGCCGGTCAGGATTACGCTGGTCAGGTTCGCCCCGGTCAGGATCGCGCCGCTCAGGTCCGCGTTGTTCAGGTTCGCGGCGTACAGGTTCGCGTTGTGGAGGAGCGCGCCGGTCAGGGTCGCGCCCCAGATGTGCGCGAAGCTCAGATCCGCGTCCTGCAGGTACGCGTCCGCCAGGTCCGCGTCAGTTAGGTCCGCGCCGATCAGCTTCGTCCACCGAAGGTCGAGATGCCCGCGTTCCGCATGTCCGGATGGTCGCCTTCCGAGCACGGTCAGGGCAGCTTGCACGTCAGTAGTCGGCAGTTCGCTCGAGTCGGCCGATGTTGATTGCGCCTGGTCACCGCTGGCCGACTCGACCGTAGCGTTCCTGGCACGAGGGGCATGCTCCCTGACGTATGCCGCGAGCACTTCCGCGAGGGTTGGGTGATCACGCGCCGAGTCGATCATGATCCGCTCAAGCGCATAGATCGCGCCTAGCCTTATGTCCAGGCGTTCTGACCCGAGCTGGTCGATCGCCTTCGTGAACCGCTCAGTGACGTGGCCTTCGCGGTTCAGGCGGAAAGTCAGGCCGGTATAGACAATGCCGACGGCTACGACCAGGCCAGCCCCCAGTTGGAGGAGGCGACCGCGGATAGCATCGATCGCGGATTCCCGCTGGTCCGGCGTGAGCCCGCGAAGCCGTGAAGCGTCGAGCCACGGCGCCCCCCGCCACAGGAGCGCAACAAAGGCTGCCGCGATGAGGATCGCGGCAGCGATCACCAGGGCCGCGCTATGCCGCTTGAACCATCTGCGCAGTCGGCCGCGCTGTCGTGCCATTCCCCAGTTCTAGCCCGCGAATGGGGCTACGTCACCCCATCGCGCCCAGGCAGCCCGATGCACCCGACAGGAAGGAACGTGCGATGCCCGCAGCTGGACACCGGCCCCCAAGCCCTGACCGAAGCAGACGAGCCACCGCATCGGATCAGCTACACACTCGCCGACCGGCTAGACGCCACCATCCGCGCCGCGTACATCGGTAGATCCGTGGGTCCACGCCCGATGGCCTGCTGCTCTAGTTCGCTGGAACCTGTCGCACTTCAACTGGCGGAGATCTGTCGCACATCTCTTGTCGGACCACAGATGCGGCAGCAGCTGTCTGACTCCGACTGATCGTTGACACGCCCCGTCAACGCTCACTTGGACCTAGGAAAGATGCCGCAGCAGCAGGTGCCCCTCATCGCCGTCAGCCCGATGGGCCAGACAGTCCACTGTCGCAGACCTTCTCCTTACCATCGACGGGCAGGAAGGTCGCTGGAAGTCGTTGTTGCAGATCAGCCGGTAGCCAGTTCTCACTGTGGTGCCTATGTCGTCAGGGGAGGTTAGTGGCCCTGGCCTGCGGTGGAGCCGGGAGGAAATACCTTATCCATGACCGAGGCAACGTCGGCTACGTCCTCAGGGTAGACCCCGACGTAGACGCGGTCGGTCACCCCGATAGCCGAGTGACCCATAGCAGCGCTGACGTCTGCCATAGGGGCCTTACCGAGCTTCCGCATGACAGTGCCGAACGTCTTACGCTGGTCGCGGGGTACCCAGTCCCTGCCGAGCCCGGCTGCCTCAAACAGGTCTTTCATCTTCTTGAGGATGGCCTGGCCGTGGCGGGGTTCACCATGCTTCCCGCAGAACACGAGGCCCTTAGCGCAGTTGTCGAGACCGGAGCCGTAGTCTCTGCCGTACCTGAGCCGGTCCTTAGCCTGCGCCCTCCTGAGAGCTGTCAAGGCTGCGGCTACGTCGGCGGGCATGGTTTCGGCGCGGGCTGACCTGTCCGTCTTGAGGTCGCCTAGCTCGAAGACCTTGCGCCCGTCCCTCTCAACTCTGCGGAGCATGACCCGGACACGGATGATCCCAGCCGCAAAATCAACGTCTTCCCAGCGCAGGCCGAGCCGTTCACCCGGGCGCAGTCCAACCAAGATCCCGACGCTGAAGTATGCCCGCCACCAGACGTCAAGGTCCGATGCGAACAGGGCCAGAACGTCATTCTTCGAGGCTGAACGGCTGACCCGCTTCCCCCCGCCCGCTGGCATCTCCGAGAGGTCGAACACGTTGAACATGATTCCCTTGCCGCGCATGACCCTGCGGACTGCGCTCTTGCCTGCTGCCCGGACGCGGCTTATCGTTTCGGCGCTGTACCCGGCTGCGGTGAGCATCCTCAGGTGTTTCTCCACCTGATCCACGGTGAGCTTGTGCAAGAGCTTGCCGCCTAGTCCCGGGACGCCGCGTCCTCCGTCTGTGATGAGGGCGGCGTTGTTACGGTGACTGGCCAGAGAGAGGTGGGACCTGACCTTAGCGGACGGGTTGGCCACCCAGTCGTCCAGCGCCATGCGTACTGTCATGTCACGGGGGGCCACGGTCCCGGTTGACTTGCGCTCTGCCTTGAGTTCGTCCAGCAGGTCCCACACGGTCTGCTCATCAGGACCGGATACCTTAGGACGTCGGCGCTTGCCTGTCCCAGGGTCAGCTCCGAGGTCAATCTGACCTACCCAGCATCCACGCGAGTCGTCATAGAAGACAGTGCCTTCGCCCTTGCGGGCGCGCTTCCTGGCGCTCCTGACTGTCTTCCTGGCCATGACGTCCTGCCCTCCTCCAACGATCGTAGGAGGGCGCGCCCGTGGCCGTACAGGTTTCGGCGTCCGGGGGAGAGCCTTGACGGTCCGGTCTGCTATGTACTCGGCCAGGGCCGACTCAGGGATCCGCAGGCCGCCCCGCCCCTCAGTAGCGGCCAGCTCACCGGCATGGACCATCTCATAGACCGTGCTGCGGCTCTTGAGGCTCAGGCGATGGGCGGCCTCGGGCACGGTGAGCAGCAGCACCGGGGCGGCTTCGGACTGGCTCACCTCTTTAGGTTAACGTCGCCCTTGACTCAGTCAAGGACAGTCTGGACACTGTGACCTTGCGGTCAGGGCGAGACAGTAACCGGGGATGCAAGATCAGGGCGTGATGGTTGGATCTCTTTCTAGTCAAAACATTTCCCCCAATGGTGGCAAGGTCTGCCTGTCTCTATGACAGCAGCCAGCATTCAGGCTATGGAGAGCAGGGTAATGCTCGGGGCAGAAATCACTGCAAGATGATCTTGCCGGACGCTGAACCGCCTACGGTGTAAGGAGTTCTGGCCAGGTAAAGTTTTTTTGAGGTAAGGTCAACCGGGGTTATTGTTAGATTGCTGATTTAATTTCAGCAATAACAAGGTCCTACCTACGCGCATTACTGGTCTGTCACGCTATCCGGGTCGTATCCCTCGTCATGCCATAGGTAAGTAACGATGGGCTCCACTGGCTTGCCGCTGCCGTAGAACTCATGTGTGTCCAGTCGGTAGGCCGTGCCCTCTTTGGTGTCGATAACCGCGATGACCGTGCCGCTGTGAAGCCTGCCATGCTTGTCCCGGCCGGTGATCACCTCGCCGGGCAGAGGCCCACACCCCGGTTTCGGATCTTCATGAGCGCAGGGCATCACAGCATTTTAGCGAACACGTATTCGATTCGTCTGTAGGCACCTCGGAAACTCCCCCCGGCCGGTGACTGAAAGTGATTGCGGAAAACATAGTTATCCGCGATACTGGACTCATGACCACATGGAAGCTCACCGGGAAGCCCTCCGGGTCTGGCGAGTGCGAGCACTGCGGCCGGAACCTCGTCCACCGCTACGAGGTGACCAGCACCGAGGGCGCGGCCAAGATCGTGGGCCGTGGCTGCCTGAAGGCCGTGACCGGTTGGACTCTCACCGCAGCCCAGGCAGAGCGCGAGCTGCGGATGATCGGCATCCGGGCAGACCGGGCCGCCCGCTGGGCCGAGTTCGCCGCCGAGAAGCCGGGACTAGCAGCCACGATCCTTGCCGACTGTGACGCCTACGCGCGATGTACCGCATGGGCACCTACGGGGCGGGCGCGTCTCACGCGGTCAAGCTCGGGATCGAGGAGGGGCACCGCCACATGGTGGACGGCTACCTCGCAGCGCGCCACGGATTCCCCTGGGCCCGGAGCCAGGCGCAGACGGAGGCCGGGGCATGAGGTTCTACCTCGGCACGCATCAGCTTGGCTGGCTGGACCACATCCCGGACGTGCGCGTTCCGCTGTTCGTCTCGCACAACCGCATGAAGGCCCGCAAGTACATGCCGCAGGCCCGCTACCCGTGGGCCGTCGATTGCGGCGCGTTCACCGAGCTGCAGAAGCACGGGGGCTGGCGGATCAGCGTGAAGGAGTTCGTTCACCAAGTCCGGCGCTACGGGTTTGAGTGCGACCGGCGGCCGGACTTCATCGCGGCCATGGACTGGATGTGTGAGGACATCGTGATCAACGGCGGGGTCACTCCGGCCGGGGTCCGCTTCGTGGGCACGCACCTCTCCGTGGCCGAGCACCAGCGGCGGACCGTCCGGAACTATGTCGAGTGCCACGACCTGGCCCCGGAGATCAACTGGGTAGCCACAGTGCAGGGGGACACGCGGGACGCTTACCTCCGGTGTGGAGACATGTACGAGGCCGCCGGAGTGGATCTGTCCAAGGTGGACCGGGTAGGGCTTGGCAGCATTTGCCGCCGCCAGGCCACGGACGAGATCTACGGCATCATCCGCGACTTCTCGCACCTGCGCCTGCACGGATTCGGGGTCAAGACAAAGGGCCTGGCGAAGTACGGCCACCTGCTCACCTCGGCCGATTCTCTCGCGTGGTCCTACCGGGGCAAGCGCGTCCTGGGCTGCACCCCGACCCACAAGAACGAGGCCAACTGCCTGCCATTCGCCCTGAGCTGGCGGGAGCGGGCTCTGGTGAACGTGCCCGGAGAGCCGGGCGATTCAATCCGCATTAACGACCGGAAGGCAGCCTGACGATGTCCTATTACGAGATCCGCCAGGAAGGGCACCCCGAGGCCTGGGCCAGCTTCTCCTACTGCGGGGAGCGCACGGCCGACCGCAACGCATCCCGCACCGATGCACTGGGCCGGGCGCTGGAGCAGGCCAAGACTCAGAGCCTGCAGCGGGAGCGTCCGTGGGTTGTCGATCACGTCCAGGGCGACGAGCGCTGGCAGCTCGCGCGCTACCCGGGCCGGAAAGCACCGGAACGGGAGCCAGGATCATGATGCCGGGGGAACGGTACGACGCGCGTCTCCGCGAGATCTGGGCCGGGATCGATCCGGAGCTATCCACCCGCCAGGCCTGGGCTCTGGCCAGGGAGCCGATGATCGCGGCGAAGGAGGAGTGCGAGCTGGCACTGGCGGATGACACGGCCGGAAGCGCTCACTACGCTTTCTGGGTGCCCGATGAGGATCTCAGCCCCGAGGAACGTGCCGCTCTGCACGACCTGATGTCCCGCAGCATTAAGAGGGGCCAGGCCAGGACGAGGGACGAGGGGACACGGAGCGGTCGTCCTATCGGCAAGCCCGCCAAGATCTCAGCTGAGCGCGATGACGCTGCTATCCGCCAGCTCCGGGATGAGGGAGTCTCCGTGGAGGAGATCGCCAAGCGCTACGGCGCGGCCATCCGGACCGTCTACGACTCTCTCAAGCGGACCGCTTCCACTTCCTGACCGCCAGGTCTCCAGCATCAAAACTTCCCTGCTCAGAGCGCGGAAAGAGCTTGCGGATAACTATATTTTCCGCAATACTAGAGGCATGGCAGAGACGACGAACCAGAAGACGCGCGGGGCCACGGAAGTCCGGGACATGCTCCGGAACGCGGGCCTTGACCAGCGCGAGATCCAGACCCTGGAGGCCTACCTCCGGAACGGGATCCAGAACCTGCAGCACCCGTCAGCGGCGCAGCGCGACGACTCCAACGTCCACACGTGGATCGAGCTGGCCAACGTGCGTGGCGGAGTGTCGGACGCCGGTATCGACCTCTGGCGGAACGGCCCGGCGCGCGAGCGCGAGCAGGAGGCCGGGGCGGGACCACCTATCCCGAAAGCCATAAGTACGGGGCAAGCTTGACTCAGTCTGGGGAGCCCAATACCGTGAAGACGTCATCCCGCCAAGGAGGCAACCTCTTGACCACAGACAGCGGCTTCGCTTCTGGTCAGCCTTACTTCGAGATCTACGCGGCAAGCGGGCCGGATGCCTTCAGCAGCAAGCGCAGTCCGACCTGCGCCAGTCAGGGGACCGCCGAGCACAACGCCCGCGAGTACTCACGCGATGGCCGCTCTTACGTGGTCGAGCACATCGCCGCTGACGGTAAGCGGTCCAAGGTCTCTGAGTTCCGCAACGGGCGCAAGGTTCGGCAGGCCTCGGCATGAAGCGCGACGGGGGAGCGAAGCGGGACCTGTACCAGGAGATCACGGATCGCATGGTGGCCAAGCTGGAGGCCGGGACCGCGCCGTGGCAGAAGCCATGGGTGGCCGGGGCAAGGCCCAGGTCGATGAGCACCGGGAAGCCTTACCAGGGGATCAACGTCCTGCTGACCGGCATGACGGCGATGGAGCGCGGCTACACCTCGCCGTGGTGGGGGACCTTCAACCAGATCCAGGAGCTAGGCGGGAACGTCCGCAAGGGCGAGAACCAGGCCAACGGCCGGGGCGCTACCACGGTGATCTTCTTCAAGGAGTACGTCCGGAAGGACGCGGAGCCGGTGCCGAACCCGCGCACGGGGGACCTGGAGCTGCCGGTCTCCCGCGTGGCCTCAGCGTTCCGCGTGTTCAACGCCGAGCAGACCGAGGGCTTGCCGGAGAAGTTCACCCAGGGCGTGAAGCTTATCGAGGGCGTGGCCATCCCGGAGCCGCAGGCCGTGCTGGACGCGTACCTGGCCGGGAAGAACGGGCCCGGGATCGCCTACGACGTCCACGGCAAGGCGCACTATCAGCCGGGCCCGGACATGATTCACATGCCGCCCCTGAACGAGCACCGCAGCCCGGAGCACTACCACGCCACGGGATTCCACGAGGCCGCGCACAGCACGGGGCACGAGTCGCGGCTGGGCCGTCCCGGGATCACTGAGCTGGCAGAGAAGGGCCACGGCTTCGGCTCCCACCCGTACGGCAAGGAGGAGCTGGTGGCGGAGATGGGATCCGCGATGCTCTGCGCCGAAACGGGCATCGAGGCCGAGCGCGTGTTCGACAACTCGGCCGCGTACCTGGCCAGCTGGCTCGACACGATCAAGGGCGATCCCAAGATGGTCGCCCAGGCGGCCAGCCAGGCCGGGAAGGCTGCGGACCTCGTTCTGGAGCCCAGCAGGCAGGCCACGCCTGAGCCTGAGGTATCGGCCCCCGAGGCTCCCGCCCCAGAGAGGCAGCAGGAAATCACCCTGGAACTAGAGGCGGTCTGACCGTGAACGACACCGACCGGAAGCAGCTAGCGGAACTGTTCGCGCTTATAGCGGAGTTCATGACCCTGCCCGAGCCGTCCGACTATTCGGAGGAGTCAAAGCGCCTATGGGCTGTCGAGAGACGGGCGCGCACCATTTCGGCTTACCTCAGCGGCGAAACCGCACAAGTCGTTACTCCGAGCCTGATCAGTTCCATTACCACCTGCGTTAAAGATGAGATGGCCAAGCCGTTGTCTTATACCCCTGAGACGCCGGAACAGCGTGAGCTTTGCGCCTGCGGGGTCATCCGCCATTTCCACGATGACAAGGGGGAAATTCACTGGACGGACAAGACGTGCAATGGAGTTACCCCGGCCGTTACCAATGAGGAGGAAAAGGCATCATGACCAGCACCAGCATCACTATCGAGTTCGACCCCGACGCGCTGAACACCTACACGGCTCAGCATCTCGCCATGGTCTGGCACCTCGTCCAGGCCAATCCCGCCGATGGCTTCGAACACAGCCAGCCCGGCGACCTGGCCGCCAAGGTGGGCTGGGAGATCATCCGCCGCTGGCTGAAGGACGTCCAGCCCGAGATTTACCGCCACCAGCAGCAGCACTACTACTGGCACCAGCTGAGCAAGCTTGCCGCCTACCGGCCCGGTGACAAGGACTTCCATGACGGTCACTGGGAGCCCCGCGCGATCCCCGACACCCGGGAGATGTGGGAGCTGCTTGAGGCGAAGCTGGAGGAGCTGGGGGCCTGGGCCGGGCAGAAGTCACGGCGGGAGATCGCACAGGAACTGACCCGGGCCGTGCTGCCGCAGCTGGACGCCCCGGACCAGGACGACGAGGGATACCACGGCGAGGCACACGACATCGCCGCCTCGAAGCTGGCCGGAGATTCCCTGTGACCGAGGCCAACGGGCACGAGCTGGCCAGGGATCTCATCGCGCGCCACGGCACCGACCGTTATCCCACGGTCTCATCCCAGACCATGAAGGTCACAGGAGAGTGGGGCGAGCTGAACGAGGCGATCCTCAAGGATCAGACCGGGAGCACATCGCCAAGGAGTACGGAGACGTGGGCCTGGCGCTCCACGAGCTAGGGAACAAGCTGGGCCTTGATCTAGGTCAGTGCATGCGGGATGTCGTGGCGAACGAGACCAGGACGTTCGATCGCCACTACGAGGACCGGGAGGCCGGATGAGTCACGCAGGTCACGCAGATGCAGCCCGGGAGACACGCAGGCCCAAGCGTGATGACCGCTTCACGCACGCACGGTTCCTGGACCTGGACGCGCCTTCAACCGATCGCGTACCGGCCCGATGCGTGGTGACGGGTACGCGCCGATGGGGGCCGGGGGAGACCGACCGCACCGTCTATTTCACGTACGCCAAGGTCTGGGACGCGGGCGAGCACCACGGCGCTTACCGTTTCGAGCTGGCGAAGGCGGACGAGTCCGTGCTGGAGTGGCTGTGATCAAGGGCAGCACTTACCTGGAGCGCGGGCGGCCGGTCCTGGTACTGGCGCAGTGGTCGAGGACCACGGCCGGGCCGGACTGTGTGAGCTGGCTGTCTCCGCCGAAGGGTGCGCCGCGTAACGTGCTGGTGGTCCGGGAGGACGGGGAACGGACTGTCCGGCCGTTCCGTGGGCTGAGGCGAGCCCTGGCAAGCTGATC
>Ga0187871_10004835_pt1 | contig 9981 bp, 7 predicted proteins | sample June2016WEW_16_1_FD_132988 | JGI IMG/M metagenome (GOLD analysis project Ga0187871, IMG submission 132988) | Peatland microbial communities from SPRUCE experiment site at the Marcell Experimental Forest, Minnesota, USA - June2016WEW_16_10 | ecosystem: Environmental > Terrestrial > Soil > Wetlands...
GCCGCGTCCGGCGCCAATTGCAAGGCGGATGCCGAGTTCCTGGCGGCGGCTGGAAGCGCGCGCCAGTAGCAGGCTGGCTACATTGGCGCAGGCAATCAGCAGCACCAGGCCAACTACTACCATTAGCACTCCAAAGAATGCTGTGAAGGGAATCATGTTTAGCGATTTCAATCGATCCAGGCCCGCTACGGCGTCCACTCGAATATCTTCGGTCCAATGAAAATCGCGATTGGGGAAATTCCGGTCCAACTCCTGGCCAATTACTTTCAGGCGCGCAAACGCGGCCGACCGATTCATGCCTTCCGGAAGCCGCGCGACGAAGGCTACAAACGCTTTGTCATCGTGCACCGGCAAATATAGGGCTGGTGCAAATCCGAATCCGATCAGCGTGCGATGGTCGCGCGGTAGGACGCCGATCACGGTATGAGGCTGTCCATCCAGGATCATGGTTCGGCCCACTACCGTGGGATCTCCGGCCAATTGGCTCTGCCAGAAATTGTAGTTGAGCACAGCGACGTTACGGTCTCCGGGTTGAATCGGACGGCCCATGGCCACGGGAACACCCACTACTTCGAAATAGTTGTCGGTGACCCAGTACACTCCGAGCTGCGATGTATCTTCGCCGTGCCGCCAGTTCACTTGGTGCTCTTCGAAGCTGCCGGCCAATCCATCGAAAGTATGGGTGTCGCGTACGAATCGATAGATCGGCATTTGGGAGTGGCTGTTGCCGGCTAATTGAATGGAAGCGAGCCTTTCCGGTTGGCGCGCGGACGGCACGCTAAACAGGAACTCCATGGTCAGGCTGAAAATGGTGGTGTTGGCGCCGATGCCAAGAGCTAGCGAGAAGATGGCCGCTAGGGCGAAACCGGGCGATCGGCGGAGCGCACGGAATGCATAGCGTAAATCGGAACTCAGATCTTCCAGCCACTTAATCTGCCACGCGACACGCGAGTCTTCGCGCATTCCAGACTGTGGGCCGAATTCGCGCCGCGCCTGGGCAATGGCTTGGCCGGGCGCGAGGCCCTGCTGCTGCAGTTCATCGGCGCGGGATTCGATGTGGAATTGAACTTCTTGGTCCAGGACTTCTTCCAGATTATTTCTGCGTCCTAAATAGAGTAGCCGTCGCGCGAATTCTTTTAGCGAGTTCATAGTCACACGGTTTTCATCACCAGTTGAATGGCCTGAATGAGCTTGTCAAACTCCTTGGTTTCGGATTCAAGCTGCTTCCGACCGAGCGGCGTCAGTCGGTAGAAACGGGCCTTCCGGTTGTTTTCCGAGATGCCCCATTCGGCGGCCAGCCAGCCTTTCACCAGCATCCGGTTGAGCGCTGGATACAGTGAACCGTCCTCGATTTGTAGAGTCTCGGCCGAATGTTCCTTGATGCGGCGCGCGATGGCATAGCCGTGCAGCGGTCCGCGGGCAAGTGTCCGGAGCACCAGGAGGTAAAGCGTACCTGGCAGGAGTTCTGGTGAGTTGAATGTCGGCATTCCCTGGTCCAATCTATATATAGTCTGGACCAGGGAAGAAGTCAAGTGTTATTACTTGATCTTGCGAGACCCAGCCGCCGGACTCTGTGATACTTGCCGGAACGTCCGGCTAATCACTTCCGATCGGGGATCCGTGTTCTATTTGTGCAAACTGGCGGCTACGGATGAGAGGTTTCCGAAGTATCCACGACTACCGGTTGTGGAGTGCGAAGGGTATCAGGAGAAGACCCAGGATGACGAGCAATCCGTTGGCTAGCGGTCCCAGTACTTTCCCTCATTTGAAGTGAGTTCAAAACCCTAGCCGCCGTGATATACTGGGCAACCCGTTCGCTGGAACGGCCTCTAATGCCTATAAGAGTGATGCGCCTCGCTGTGATGGTTTTGCTGGTGCTGTTCACCGCCAGCGCTCAGAATGGACCGCTGGTATCGATCGGTCCACGCATTCGGCCAGAACCGGTCGCAAACTATGGGGCCTACCCGCGAGCGGATCTGCGCGTGGATGTTCCGCTGATTCTGATTCCGGTTCACGTGACCACTCCGCTCGGCACTTCCGTAACGGATCTGCGCCAGGAAAATTTCCGGGTTTTTGAAGACGGAGTAGAACAGCCCGTTACGAACTTCGCCAAGGAAGACGCCCCCGTCTCCATTGGCATGGTCTTCGATTCAAGTGGCAGTATGCATACCAAGATTCACAAGTCGGCCGAAGCTGCCTCCGTGTTTTTCAAGCTGGCCAATCCGGAGGACGAGTTCTTCCTGGTGGAGTTTAACGACCGCCCTAAGTTGTCGGTCCCATTTACTCGGGACTCCGACGAGATCTACAATCGCATCGCCCACGTCAGGGCGGTTGGCCGTACGTCCCTGTTGGATGCGATTCATCTGGCCCTGGCTCAGATGAAGCATGCGCACAATTTACGGAAAGCCATCATCATTTTTTCCGATGGCGGCGACAACCGCAGCCGCTATACCGAGCGGGAAGTCAAACAGGCCATGCTCGAGAGTGATGTGCAGGTGTATGCCATGGGCATCTTCGACGCAAGCGACCCCCGCAAACTCACTCGCGAAGAGCTGGACGGACCGCGCCTTCTCACTGAGCTGGCTGAGGAAACCGGCGGCAAGCACTTCCCGGTGGACCGGCTGGACGAATTGCCCAAGGTCTGCGACCGCATCGGCACCGAGCTTCGTAATCAGTATCTGCTGGGTTATCTGTCTGCGAACGGCGCTCGGGATGGGCGATACCGCAAGATCAAAGTGGTGCTGGCGGATACCGCGAGCCGGCCGCAGTTGAAGCCTTTCTATCGCCAGGGATACTACGCCCCATTGCAGTAAAAGGAGTTCGCTGTTTCGTACTGGTACCTGATTCTCACCAAGAGCTTGATCTTAGTTAACTCAATGTGTCACTATACCTTATCCAAACAGCGTGGTTTTGGCGGTAACAATTCACTTAACCAAGGAGACGTAAACTGATGAAGCTTCTAGGAATGGCACTGATGTTCGTGGCAGTTGCAAGCTTTGCCAACGCAACCATTGCGGTACCGGAAATCGATCCGGGATCCGCGGGAAGCGCTCTGGCACTGTTCTCTGGTGCGTTGCTAGTGATTCGCGCTAGCCGCAAGAAGTAGTAGGGTCGAACCATTTAGGGTCAACCATGGGAGACACCGAGCTAACACCCGGTGTCTCTATTTTGAATGAGCCGCTTGCTACGGGCTCGGTCGCGGATTCAAGTAATACTCGCCGATTTCCTCACACCACATTTTCTTCGCTCGGGTTAACTCATCGATTAATTCTGTTTGCTTTGCTTTTCGCCGTGGAATGGAGCCCGATTACTCACTGGGTTCACAAGGGGCGCGGAGCCGGCGGGCTGCTCGAAATTGCTATCGCCTTTGCCTCTCTCATGCTGGCGCTCGGCTACTTCCGGTCGAAAGATACGTTCCAGCGGATTTCAAACGAAGTCAGAAAGACGCCCATCCGGTGGAGCTTGCTGGCTCTCCACTTGGTTGCGCTCGGAGCGTTTCTCGGTCTTTCCACCATCTCAAGCGGTAACAGCGCTTTCGGCTACGCGATCACGGCGCTGTGGTACGTCACCGGTGCGGTGGCAATCGTATTGGCTGGCTCGGCTTTGGTGCCGCCGGCGCTCGCACTCGATTTCGTCCGGAGTACCGGTTATGCGTGGGTTTATGCCTTGGGTGCCGCAATAATCGCAGGGCGTGCGGTGGTCACTTCCACCTTGTGGAACGGAGCTGTCTGGAATCCGGCCATCAATCTTTCCTGGAAACCTGCTACCGACCTCACGTTCAACCTGGTGAAGGGCCTGCTGCATCTGTTCCTTTCCCAAGTGGTAGCGGACCGCGCCACCATGACCATTGGCAGCCCAAAGTTCAGTGTGATCATCCTGCCGTGGTGCGCGGGTTTCGAGGGCACGGCGTTGATGCTGGTGTTCAGCGTTGCCTGGCTCGGGTACTTCCGGCGCGAATTCCGTTTTCCGCATGCCCTGCTGCTGGTGCCTGCGGGGATGGTGGTGATCTGGTTGTCGAACGCGGTGCGAATCACCGCTCTGATTCTGATTGGCGTGGCTGGGGCGCCTCAAGTCGCGGCAGGGGGATTTCACTCGCAGGCGGGCTGGATTGCGTTTAACTGCGTTGCGCTGGGCTTTGCGGTTCTCACGCGCCACATGCCGTGGTTTTCGTCAACGTGGTCTTCATCGAATAGGTCCGCACTCCAGGCCCCGGCGGAACCGAAGACCGTTCACAACCCTACCGCCGCGTACGTGATGCCGTTCCTCGCCATCCTGGCAGCCGCGATGATTTCACGCGCGGCGTCGGGAGGTTTCGAATGGCTCTACCCGCTACGTTTCTTCGCGGCCGCGGCGGTGCTGTGGTTCTTCCGGTCAAACTACCGGGAACTAGACTGGCGATTCGGCGGATTTTCCGTAGTGGCCGGCTGTGCCGTGTTTGGACTCTGGTTGGGATTGGATTTCATGGGAGGTGCTCACGGGTCCAGCACGCTCGCGTCAGGCCTCGCCTCGTTACCTTCCGCAGCGCGAATAACATGGCTAGTGTTCCGAACCGTTGCCGCAGTGATCACGGTCCCTATCGCCGAAGAACTGGCGTTCCGAGGGTTCCTGATTCGTCGAATGAGTTCGGCCGAATTCGAGTCCCTGAACCCGCGACATTTCACTTACATCGCTGTTCTGGTTTCATCAGTGGCCTTCGGATTGCTGCATGGAGATCGGTGGCTGGCTGGGACACTGGCCGGACTCATCTATGCGGTAGCGTTTCTGAGGCGCGGCCGCATCGGGGATGCTGTTGTGGCTCATGCCACCACCAATGCCTTGTTGGCCGTTTGCGTGCTGTTAGGCGGTAAGTGGGATTTGTGGTAAGGCCAAGTGGATTCCCTAGGCCGGTAATGGAGTAGGGTATCTTTGTTGGCCGACTACATACCGCTTTTGCCTTCCGAAATCTCTGCCTAAATCGACAATTCTAAGATATCTATTTTATTATCATTGGATTACGCGTGTTTACGCGATGGCCTATGATCTTAGTACTGTCGTACTTATTCTGGCTTGACGAAACCGATTACAAAAGTAATAGTAATACTGGTACCTGAAGGAGGTTGCCTATTAAATGAAGAGAACGCTTTTCATGACTATATTCGTCTTCGGTGTCTGCAGCTCCATTCAAGCAGGCACCTGCCCGTTGTCAACGCCGCTAGCCACTTACGATGCGCCGGGCTTTACCTGCAATATCGGCGGATTGAATTTCGGCGATTTCTCGTACACTCCCACTGGCGTCAACGCGCCGACTGACTCAGAAGTCACCGTCAAAACCCAGACGGGGCTCGAGAGCGGGCTCATCTTCGACGGTGGGTGGGCGGCGACGTCGGGCGACGAGCAAGACTCGTTGATCCAATATACGGTTACCTGCGATGGATGCTCCATCACGGACCTGGTCCTGAAAATGGCCGGAGACTTTGCCGCAGGGAACAGTTTTATCAACGTCGCGGAAACCGAGGATAACCAGCTGGTTCCCGGCCTTGGGTTGGAAGACGTCGGCGGAGGGAATGTTATCAATAGCGCCTCGGAGACGTTTGGCCCGGAGACCACACTGCAGCTATCCAAAGATATTCATATCGACGGAGGAACATCCGGAGACAGTGCCGGCGTCAGCTCTGTAAGCAACTTGTTTTCCACTACCACTCAAACCACAATGACGCCAGAGCCGACCCTGCTGTTATTTGGCATGGGCGCGCTGTGCCTGGTTCCCGTGGCGCGGAAGATCAGGAGGGCCTAGCCAGAGACACATTGATAACGATCTAGGACAGCGATTTAGCAGAGCGATCTATCAGTGGGGAGCCGGATCTGATCCCGGCCATGTCGCACATCGGCTGGCTCCCTTTTCACCGTGATTCGAGCGGCGCAGATTTTCCGTTCCAGGCAGAACACCTTGCGCCTCTCGAAAAACTAGCCAATTAGCACAAGACGATACCGGAGGAAAAATATGAAGCGATTAGTGTGCGCGTATTTATGCATTGCCTTATTGGCCGGGTTGGCGGGCTGCGGCGTTACCAAAGAGAGCTATTTGGCGAAGGGAAACGCGTTCTTCGATGCGGGCAAATATGACGATGCATCCCTGAATTACCGCAAGGCGATCCAGAAGGACACAAACTTCGGGGAAGCGTACTATCGTCTGGGCCTGACAGCGATCAAGTTGGAAAAGGGACTGCTGGCCTACAACGCGTTACTTCGCGCGGTTCAATTGCTGCCCGGCAACCAGGACGCCAAGGACCGTTACGCGGACGTTTGCCTGAGCTTGTATTTAGCCGATTCCAGCCATCCACAAAGCCTCTACACACAGATCGCGAACTTTTCCGACGAACTTCTTTCAAAGAATGGCAATTCTTATGAAGGTCTGATCATCAAAGGGTATCTCGCCGCGACAGACCGCAAGCTCACCGAGGCGATCGATTTCTTCCACAAGGCCTTGCGGATAAATCAGTCCGACGCGGGCGTCGTGACGGAATTGGTTCACGTACTCATTCAGAACGGCCAGGCCAAAGAAGGTGAAGAGCTGGCGATGAACTTGATTAACCAGAAAAAACCTTCCTACGGCCGTATTTACGACCAGATGTACGCGTATTACCTCGAAGCCCGGCGAGTCTCCGACGCGGAAAATGTACTTCAGGCGAAAATGCGCAATAATCCGCGGGAAGCGGATTACATACTGCAATTGGCCCGGCATTACAGTGGCCTGCACCAGGACGCGCAAATGCAAGCCACGCTGCAGCGGCTGCTGGACAACGCCGCGACATTCCCCCAGGCTCGGCTGCAGGTGGGTGATTTCTATTTGGGACTTCGCGATTACGCCGAGGCCCTCCGTTATTACAAGGAGGGATTGCAAACGAATCCGGACGCCAAGGTGAAGGCTGCCTATCAAAAGAGGGCTGTGGTGGCGCTGTTGGGTGAGGGAAACCGGAGCGAGGCAGAACGCCTGGCAGCACAGGTGGTGAAAGAAAGCCCGAAGGATTTTGAGGCGCTGCATCTTCACGCAGGGATTCTGCTGGACAGCGGCAAACGCGAGAATGCGGATTTGGCCATCCATGAATTTCAGGCCCTGTTGTCCCAAAGGCGCGGCGACGCCTCGCTGCTTTTGCAACTGGGGCAGGCCTATCGATTAGAGGGAGACTTGGGCGCGGCGCGCGACCAGTTCGTGGAATCGATCAAGAAGCAGAAGGACCTGGTTGCGGCCCGCTACGAACTGGCGGAAACAAGTTTCATGGACCAGCTGCCGGACGAGGCTTTGCAGCAGGCCAATAAAATCCTGGAGATTCGGCCTAACGATCGCCGAGCGAAGCTGCTCAGAACCGGAGCTCTGATTGCAACCGGTGATGGGGCGACGGCGCGTGTGGAACTGGCGCTATTGACGAAACAATTTCCAAACGATGCGGAGCCACGGTTGCAAACGGGGCTTCTCGGGATCGCGGAAAGGAAATATGCGGAGGCTATCGACATTCTCGGTAAATATCGCGGGCAAGGCGACGCGCGTGTTTGTAACGGATTGGCAGTGGCGTTTTTGCACCTGAAGCAATACGGCAAGGCTCGTGAAGCATTAAATGAGGGACTGAAGAACCAGCCTGACTCGCCCATGCTGCTGGAGCGGCTGGCGGACACCGAGGCGCTGGCCGGGCGGCAGGATTTGGCGATTGAGTATCTTCAGAGACTGCTTTCCAAGGATCCGAAGTCGGTGACGCTGCGCAGGCGCCTGGCTGAGGTTTACGAACGCAAGGGCGACCACAACAATGAAATCGCCTCTTATCAACAGGCCTGTGAACTAGCTCCGAACGACCTCGCGGCGGGCTTGGGTTTGGCCGATGCTTTAGGCCGCGCCGGCCGCTCGAATGAGGCCTGGAGGGAATTCCAGCGCGTGGTGAAAGCGCATCCCGAGAACGCGCCGGCTTTAAACAACGCAGCCTTTTTCCTGGCCGATACGGGAGGCGATCTGGATGAGGCGTTGCGGCTTGCCCAGCTTGCCTTGTCCAAGGCTCCGGGCCAGCCGGGTTTTTCCGATACGGTGGGCTATATTTACCTGAAAAAGGGTCTTAACGAGAGCGCTGTTCAAACCTTCAGCAATCTGGCGCGAAAGTATCCTTATCCTATTTTTCGTTATCACCTTGGCTTGGCGCTGTATGAGAAGGGTGACAAGACGGCAGCGCGGAAAGAACTGCAGAGCGCTCTCTCTGGCCATCCCTCCGCGGAAGATACGGCGCGAATCCGGGAATTGTTGCAGAAAATCAGCTAAAGGCGGACAAAGGAACCCATGTTTCTCATACTTACATTAGGTGCTCTTTCAATTCTGCTGGCACTGGTGGTAACGCCCATCGTACGCGATGGCATCGGAAGATTCTTTCTGGATCATCCCGATGGCGGCCGCAAGGCGCATAAGACGCCGGTTCCGCGCGTAGGGGGAATTGCGATTGTAATGGCATATGTGGCGACCTTCGCGATAGCATTCTCTTTACCGTTCAGCTACACCTACGTCCTGCACAAAGCACTTCCAAATATTCTGGCGCTGTCGCTGGTGGGATCGGTGGTTTTCCTGACTGGCGTAGTGGACGATCTGGTGGGGCTGACCGCCTGGCAAAAGCTCACCGGTATCGGCGGGGCCAGCGTGCTGGCTTACATGGCAGGCATCCATGTGGATATTCAGATGCTGCATGGCTTGCCGGCGTGGCCCGGGGTGGGATTTGTGCTGACGGTGGTATGGCTGGTGGGCTGCGCCAACGCGTTCAATCTGATTGACGGCATGGATGGTCTCGCGTCAGGCGTGGGCCTGGTAGCGACGGTTACTATTCTGATTGCCGCGCTGACGCAGGGGAATCTGCCCTTAGCGCTGGCCACCATGCCACTGGCTGGATGCCTGCTCGGGTTCCTACGTTACAATTTCAACCGCGCATCGGTTTACCTCGGGGACAGCGGCAGTCTGCTGATCGGATTTTTGCTGGGGTGCTATGGCGCTCTGTGGAGCGAAAAGTCGGTCACCTTGGTTGCGCTTACCGCGCCATTGCTGGCGCTGTCCATCCCTCTTCTGGACGTGCTGCTCTCCATCTCCCGGCGATACTTGCGCAATCGTCCGATCTTTCAAGCGGACCGCGGCCACATCCACCACAAGCTGCTGGACCGGGGGCTGAGCCCTCGCGCGGCGGTCCTGACCATGTATGGATTCTGCACCCTGGTAGCGATTCTGTCGCTCGCGGCGAGCGCGCTGCACAACCAGTTCAGCGGACTTGTGGTGGTGGTGTTTTGTGCAGCTGCCTGTGTCGGCATTCAGCACCTGGAATATGCCGAGTTCGTCACGGCCGGCCGGATGTTTCTGCGCGGAAAATTCCGGCTGTTTATCGATTCAGAAACCCGGCTGATGGATTTCGAAAAGTCTTTGGAGCGGGCTAGTGGCGTGCAGGAGTGCTGGTCGAAAATCCTGGCGGGTAGCCGCGAGTTCAAATTTCAGGGCGTGCGCTTTTGCGTGGATGGGCAAACTTTCGAAAATTTCGGATCCAACGATGGCGGGCGGCTTTGGGAATTGCGAGTTCCGCTACCGAAAGCGCAGTACGTTGGATTCTTCCGTGAATTCGAAGCCGAGGCCAGCCCGCTGGTTCTTAGCGCTTTCGTCAGCACGGTGGAGCGCGGCGTCACGCGTTGCCTAGAACGGGAGTTGGAGGCGAGAGCCAGCCGCAAGACCGAGCTAGTGGTGCGCTTGCGTCCGGTGGAGGTTTACCGTACCAGAACCGCAACTGCGGGCGTCAGCTTGGGAGCTGGCAAAAGCTGAGCGCCCTAACAGCCCGTGTCAAAAGTCCGGTAATGCCGGGTTCGCAGGCGAAAGCGCCTGCGGCACGTCTGGGTTCGCAGGCGAAAGCGCCCAATGCCACTTAGTTTTTGATGCCACCGACATTTTAAAGGGCTTATGTTGTTTGAGGAACCGCCCGATGTTTCGCAGTAGCCCTCGCC
>Ga0187871_10004836_pt1 | contig 9980 bp, 7 predicted proteins | sample June2016WEW_16_1_FD_132988 | JGI IMG/M metagenome (GOLD analysis project Ga0187871, IMG submission 132988) | Peatland microbial communities from SPRUCE experiment site at the Marcell Experimental Forest, Minnesota, USA - June2016WEW_16_10 | ecosystem: Environmental > Terrestrial > Soil > Wetlands...
GCTATAGTAGTTGCTAAACATTTCTATATATTTCGTGATTAATTGCCAGTATAGTGCAGCGGGATGGAGTTGGGAAGGAGAGAGCGTGGTTCAGGGGCGCGTAATCGAAGGGCTTCAGGCGCTGCTCGGCGCCAGCGACAAGGAAAAAGATGCCCGCGGCACGCGCTATACTCCGCACGAGATCCTGCAACAGCCCGCGACCTGGCAGACTACGTATAAGATTTGCGCGGAGCGGCGGCCTGAACTCGTACAGTTCCTGCGGCAGGCGCACATCGGCGCCGTCACCTTTCCGCGTCCTACCGTGTTTCTTGTGGGGGCGGGGACTTCCGATTACGTTGGGCGGGCCCTTGCACCCCTGCTGCGCCGCTTGTGGGGATGCGAAGTATGGGCGGTTCCGAGCACCGACCTTCTGACGAATTTTGATGACCTGGTTTTTCCGGACCGTCCTTACCTGTGGGTTTCGTTTTCGCGTTCGGGCGAGAGTTCCGAGGGGCTCGCCGTGCTCGAAACCGCGATCGAAAAGTATCCTAAGGTGCGGCATGTGCTGGTGACCTGCAACCAGGCGGGAGGGATGGCTGCGGTTTGCGAAAAGACGCCGGACCGCGCCTTCGTGCTTGCGCTCGACGACACGGCCAACGACCGAGGGCTGGCCATGACCGGGTCTTTCACGAACATGTTGATCGCAGGCCATTGCATTGCTCACGCGTTTACTCCCGATAAATACGATGGGCCATTCTCTTTGTTGCAGCAAGCGGGAGAACGCTTCCTGGTGCGAGCGGAGGAAGTTGCCGCTTCGATTGCCCAGGAAAACTTTACGAAAGCATGTTTCGTAGGTTCTGGAGTGCTGCGAGCTGTGGCCCAAGAATCGGCATTGAAGCTGCTGGAGTTGACCGCGGGCAAGATATACGCCATGTCGGAATCTACTTTGGGGCTGCGGCATGGTCCCATGTCGGCGTTGGATGGAAACACACTCTTCGTGAGTTTTGTTTCGCGGGACCGGCGGCGGCAGAACTATGAGTTAGACCTGATTGAGGAAGTCCACAGAAAGCGGCTTGGGAAGCTGCGAGTCGTCGTGACGCCTGACTCTACCGAACGGCTGGGCACGATGGCGGATTGTGTTCTCTCGCTGCATGCACCTGACCTGGCCGACGAATACCGCGGGCCCGTGGACGTGATGCTGGCCCAATTGCTGGGGCTGTTCTGCTCGTTGCGGCTGGGGCTCAAGCCAGATAATCCGAGCCCGAACGGAGCCATCAGCCGAGTTGTGTCCCACGTCAACATCTACACTTGAGTTGAAGTTCGAGGGCCTTATAGCTACAAATTCCCGGCTGCCATTTGTGAGATGCTGGCATCGAAAGGTCATGCCATTCGTTGGCCATGATTTCCGCACGCCTTCGGAACCTTCACCGCCGCCTATCAAAGAGCCGCCGAGCCCGATGGAGAATCCGGACGCTCCGGTCCGCGAGCCCGATCCCGAGGAACCCGCGCAGATCTGAATCCGACTCGAGATTGCGACAACGGATCGGGGGAGTTTTTCGACGAGATACAACATCTACTGTATGGGCACGAATGCCACGGTGCCTTATTCTGGGGCTCTACTAACACGCCCCTATCGAGCAGGTGCCAGTCACTGGAGACAGGCGCCTGCTCCCTTTCAGGAAACTTGTTATTTTGTTCCTACTTCGCTCCTGCGTCGGCGTTCTTCACGACCTTGTCATGCTCGTCTTTGTGACCGAAATCCAAACCGATGTGCGGTTCAGATTCCGTACCGGTGATTTGGACGGGGACTTCTGTACCGGCTCCGTTCTTGCTGAAGAAGGGATCGACGGGCTTCAAAAGAACTGATTTCCATCCCGTGGTCATTTGCGAAACCTTGGCATCAAGCCGGGCGGTCCCATGAAAGTCAAAGGTTTTCCCGTCTAATCCGTAGTCGCCTGTCATTTCGACATGCGTTCCAGGAACCACAAAGTGAAGCATTGAAAAGGAGAGCAGGCCATTCTTTAAAGTGAACACGCCCTGCAAATCAACCGGCACATTTTCGCCATTCTGTTCTTTCGCTTCTTTGGGATGCCCCTGGCTTCGCAGGCTCAAGGAATCGAGCTTCCCCTGTACTTTGGGGTTCGTGAAGTGTCCCTGCGGCACGTGAAAATTACCCGCGAGTTCGAGCCGGTCGGTCACGGTAGCGTCACCGGGAGCGAGGCTCATTCGCGTTTTCATATGCACTGAGCCGGTCATTACAGGCGGATCGGTGCGCACACCGAGCTTCAGCAGATCCTCAATCCGCGCACTGCCTAACGCAACGTCGAGTTCTATGTCGTGACCCTTGGGCGCGACCCGGACCACGGACCCGCCGGCAGTAAAAGAAGTATGCAGGAAAGTTGCATTCACCGGCTGAAGATATGTGTCGCCGCTCGTGCCGTCAACTATGGCATGGAACTCGGTGTGTAGCGGCACCGGATGCCCGCTGGCCGCAATTTGGAAGTCCGGCGTATCGGTGGTTCCGTGCACCGCGATGTTTCCTAGAGTTCCGGAGTATTCGCCGGTCGATGAGAGAATGCCGCCGATGCCCTTGATCGTGCTCAGATCGGCATTGCTGAAAGAGTAGTTGCCCTGTACGGGCGTGTCACGCGGACTGTCTTGCTGCCACGGTCCGAACAGACCGCTCGACTGGATGTCCCCTACTGGCTTCGGATTGACCAGGGTGGCATTGAACTGCATGGGCTGGTCGGGCCCGACATCCTTCATCTTCAAATCTCCGATGGCGAATTCCAGCGGCGGCTTGCCCGGCTTTGAGGTGTTGATCAGAAGTTTCGTATCCACGCAAACAAAATGATCCACATAGATGGTCATCTTTGGCGTCTTCGAGCCCATGCTCGTCATCTGCTGACGATCTCCCTTGGGCGGGATATTCAGCTCTAGGCCCTTCACATAGACCGTGTCCACGTGCATTGGAGAGTGAAAAAGATTCAGCAACGAGGTGCGAAAGCGGAATTGCTGGACGGCAATCAGCGGTTGGACTCCTGCTTCATAGGGATTGGGATCCGTCTTCCCGTAAATCTTCAAGCCATTTCCAGAAACTTCGATCCCCTTGATTATGGAAACCTGAAAACCCGCCAGTTCCACTTTGCTATGGAAGTGATTCGATAGCGTATCGATCACACGAGTTCTCAGAATCGGTTGGGCCCGGTTGATCGCCAATTGCACGACCACTCCTGCGCCGGCCAGTAAAACAACAGCGACGATTGCAATCCATTTCCCGAGGTTCGCTCGTCCTGATTTCTTCGGGCTCGGATTTTGGGCCTCTTGCATAGTTGCCACCTTAACACCAACCTGGAAGAAAAAGACCACGGCCGGGTGACTCGCACCCGGCCGCAGTCGTCTTCAACATGTCAACGCTTCACCGAAAACGACCCCGCTATCTCCGAGAGGCCGGAGCCGGAGCCGGGTGTGCCGCCTGGAAATGCTGTACCTGTTCAGTGTGCCGCTGCTGCAACTGTTGTGTCTGTTGTTGATGCTTCTGCTCCACTTGCTGCTTCGTGGCATCATTCGCCTTTTGTTTAGCAAGCTGCTGATGTTCTTTCTCTTGCTGTTGCTGAAGTTTCTGCCGATCTTTCTCTTGCTGTGCATACAACTTGTTCTGTTGTTGTTGATATTTCTTGTCGGCTTTGGCGTTTCCAGAATTTGGCGCGGCGGGACGCTCGATCGGTGGAAGGTCATTCGGGTGCACTGCCTGCCTGGGTGCCCCTTTATAAGGAGCGCCCGCTTCTCTCGCTGCTACCACTCCGTGGCCACTGAATTCTCCCGGCTTCGCCGTGGCGGCGATGGGCGGCTTGCCATGATTTACCGACGCCCGAAGTTGCGGATTGCCGCGTGCCTCTTGCAGATGCTGAGTTTGAGCCGCTACCGGAGCTATATGTCTCTCACGGGCCGCCGCTTCCTCTTGTGCGGTTGGACGCGCGTCGATTCCTCCGTTGCCCCCGTTGAAGCTCACGCGGTTCACCGTGTTATTGACCACAGTCTCGTTGTAGACGTTATGAATCTCGGTGACGTCTACGTTCATTACCGCGCGGTTATAGAAAAAGTGTCCGCCATCCCAACGTCCTCCCGAGAAGCCAACGCCGAAATAACCGAATCCATAATTGATCCCGCCATAAAAACCTACCGACGGACCCCAGTACCCCTCATGCCAAAGAAATGCGTCGCCGCCCCAACCCCACCAGCCCGGGGTCCAGAAGAAACCAACTTCGGGGGCGAGCACCCAGGTTCCCGGCACCCAGTAATAATCGGAGATATCGTCGTCCCAATACCAGTAGCCGGGCGTCCATAGATAACCATCGCCCGGGCAAATCGGTTGCTCATAAACCGGCAGAGCAGGCGGGCCGATTGTGATCGCCACTCTGAACTGCCCAAATGACGCCGCCGTCGTGGCTAACATCACCAGGACGAGCGACAGTAAACGAAGCGTCATTGAACGAACGGAAAAATTGATGCTCATCTTTTCCCCTTGCCCAATCATCCTTCGCTTTCCCGGTACTGCCGTTACTCCTGCGGGCTGCGCGGATCGAAAGGCTGGACAACGCAATAATAACTCTTGGCCGTCATCCACGACTTCGTCTATCCCGTGGAAACTTTAGTTCGTCTGCGGCGTCGCTGTATGTTCTGAGACGTCTTACATGCCGCATACTGCTGATCTTTCATTTGACTGATCTTACATTCGGCTGATCCTGATATAGCGCCGCAGGTCGGGGAGTGATGTAAAGAACACATAGCCGGCGAAAAGCAAAGACGCTGCACCCACCATCTTGGCAATTGTGGATGCTGCTGAGTTTTGTTTGTTCACAGAGGCCTCCTTCGCGCGTTCGTAACCTTAAGGATTCTTTGGATGTCGTTCTCGAACAGAAGGTAGCCAGGAAACCATCGGTACGATTTCCGTTTATACTTAGCGATGCTTTGAAAGGAGTGTTATGAAGACTCTCTCCGTACTTTCTCTGACCTTATTCCTGGCTGCGCTTTTTGCCGTTGCCGCGGATCAGCCTCAGCCGCCGGCCGTCGGCGCTCAAGCTCCTGCATTCAGTCTGCCCAGCCAGGAGGGCGCGCAGGTGTCGCTGGAACAGTTCAAGGGCAAGTGGGTTGTGCTTTACTTCTATCCCAAGGATTTCACCCAGGGGTGCACCATCGAAGCGCACAATTTTCAGCGCGACCTCGATAAGTACACTGCGAAGAATGCCGTGATCGTGGGCGTGAGCGTGGACAATGTGGATTCGCACAAAAGCTTCTGCACGAAAGAAGGCTTGAACTTCAAGCTCCTCGCCGATTCCAGCCACGTGGTCGTGCAAAAATACGGTTCGATCATGGAATACAACGGCATGACTCTGGCCGCCCGCAATACTTTCCTGATCGATCCCACGGGCGTGATCAGAAAGGTGTACATCAAGGTCAGCCCGCAGGGACACAGCGACGAAGTGCTGGCCGATCTTCAGCAGTTGCAGTCGGCAAAGTGAGTAGAACTATCCCGGCGGCAGCAGCATTCCTTTTTCCAGATGCCGGGTGACGTGCGCATACGAAGCCGCGTGAGGATCGTGCGTGACCATCACGATAGTCTTGTGGAAGTCTTCATTCAGGCGCTTCAGGATCTCCAAAACCTCGGTCGCCGAGTGACTGTCGAGATCGCCGGTAGGCTCATCGGCGAGTAGCAGCGTAGGATCGCTCACGATCGCGCGAGCAATGGCGACCCGTTGCTCCTGCCCGCCGGAAAGCTGCTTGGGCAGATGGTTGACCCGTTCTTCGAGGCCGACAAGTTTCAACGCGGTCATGACATGGTCGCGCCTTTGCTGCTGGTTGAGCTTGGTCAGCAGCAGCGGCAGTTCCACATTTTCAAACGCGGTCAGCACCGGGATAAGGTTAAATGTCTGGAAGACGTACCCTATGTGCTCATTGCGCCAGTGCGCCGCCTGCGAATCACTGAACTGGAAAATGTTCTGATTCTGCACCAGCAACTCGCCGGAAGTCGGCCGGTCGATGGCTGCGATCATATTCAGCAGCGTGGTCTTGCCCGAGCCTGAGGGCCCCATCAGCGCCATGAATTCGCCAGCCGCAATGTCAATGGAGACGTCGTCAAGGGCCGTCACTTGAAAGGCCTCGCGCTTGAAAATTTTGCTGACATTGCGCGCCTGGACAACTTTGGTTCCGGTAGCGACTTTGTTTTCCATAACTGTGCTCATGATTATGACTGCCCCTTCTTAGGCTTGACCCTATTAGGATTGACCCTTGATTTTGATTGTGTCTCCGTCTTTCAGATCCTGCGGCCCTTTTGTGATCACGCTTTCACCGCCGACCAGTCCGTCGACGAGAAAGCCGTCGCTGCGCTCGCTCAACACACGAACCTCGCGCATGCGCGCCTTTCCTCCGAAGGCGAGGAACACGACCTTCTTGCCATCATGATCTCGCACGGCGCTCGTCGGAACGAACGCTCCCGCCGGTTGCTTGCTCGTGGATTTCTGTTCGTCCGCCAGGAACTTCACCGTGGCGTTCATCTCCGGCCGCAGATACTCATCTGGATTCAGCACCTGCACTTTCACCTGCACCGTGGCCTTCTGCCGGTTCGCCTCGGGCGAGATCTGCGCGATCTCGCCTTTGTACTTGCGATCGGGATAAGCGTCCACGGTAACGATGCCTTTCTGTTTGGGCCCGAGGCGCGCGAAGTCAGACTGCGCAATATCAAGCTCGACCTGAATGTCATTCAAATCAGCCAGGGACACGACCGATCCTTGAGGGCCGCCAGCCGCCGCGCTCGCGAACTGCGCGGTGATCAGTTCACCTTTTTCAGCAGTGCGATCGAGAATCGTGCCGGTGACGGGCGCGCGGATCACGGTGGCGTCGAGTTGCGATTTCGCATAATCCAACTGGCCCTGCGCCTGAGCCACCGATCCTCGGGCACGCGCAATCTCTTCCGCACGCGGACCGATCTTCATCAGTTGAAAAGCTTTCTCCAGCGAGTTCACGCGCTGCTGATCTGAATCGAACTTCGCGGTCGCGTCGTCCATGACTTGCCGCGAAACCACCCCTGCGGTCGAGAGTTCACGGGTGCGGTCCAGAGTCAATTTGTCATTGACCAGCGTGGCGCGGGCTTCGTCAAGATTGTGCTGCGCCTGTTGAATCTCTTCGGGACGGGAACCATGCTCCAGTTCATCGAGATAAGCGCGAGCGTTCTCCAACGCGCCCTTCGCCTGGTCATAAGAGGCGCGAAACTCCTGATCTTCCAACCGCACCAGAACCTGACCTTCCTTCACCTTGTCGCCTTTTTCCACGCCAATCCACTCCAGGCGTCCGGTAACCTTAGAGTTCACGTTGATCGTGTGATGCGCCACAATGTAGCCCGTGGCCGAAAGCACCGTGCCTCCCACGTCGCTGCTCTCCGCGGAGGCTCGCGTCACTTCCACCTCGGGCACGTCGCGCGAAAGCAGGCGGTAGGCCGCGGCTGACAGGCTCAACACCACTACGATCGCGATGCCAATCAAAATGTAGCGGCGCGCCCAAGCGGGTGGTTCTCCGTTGGCAGCGCCACGCTCGGTGCGGTCAATGCGTAAGCTCTGCAGGTCTTCGTGTTTTGCGTCAATCGGCATAAGAATGAATACGAATCATGTGCTGCCCTGGTTTCTCGAAAGCGAAACTCATCCTCGTAACGCGGTTAAGATATTCTGCCGTGCCGCGTGCCACGCTGGAGCAAACCCACCCACCAAACCCATGATCAGCGCGAACGCAATCGCGTAAGCCGCAACTTGCGCCGTAATCTGCAGGCTGAACACCACCTCGCTGAACGTTACGGCATTCGACGTTCCCGTCTGCATTCCGTTGAAGGGCAGCATCAGCAAAATTCCTACCACCGCGCCCAGCAGTGCCAGCATCAGAGATTCCAGAACGAACGAAGTCAAAATCGCGGGACGCGAGAATCCCAGCACTCGCAAGGTCGCGATTTCGCGCCCCCGGTACGCCACCGCGGCGTACATCGTGTTCATCGCTGCGAAACTGGATCCAATGGCCATGATGACTGCGACCACAATTCCGATGACTTTAATGGGAGCGCCTGAACTGGTTTGCTTCGCGTAATAGTCTGTTTCCAGAACTCCTTCGAGCTTCAGGCGCTGGTCGTCACTGACCCGGTTCTTCAACGCGTCGGCGGCGATGGGATCAGTCGCTTGCAAGTACGCCGAAGAAAATCCACCCTGGCGGTCGAAGTCCGTCGCCATTTGATTTACATCGCCCCAGATCTCCGATTCATAGGCTGAACCGCCGGCGTCGAATACTCCCACAACTTTCCACGAGCCCTTGCCGAACTCCATGGTGTCGCCAATGTTAGCGTGGGAAAAGCGCGAGCGAATGGATTTGCTTACCACCACCTCGCGCTGTCCCGTCTGGAACCAGCGTCCGTCGATCAATTTTGTGGTGGGACGAAGTTCGAGTCCGTCGGGCATCATGCCGCGCACCGTGACGTTCACTTCTCCCGTGCCGTCTTTGCGCGGAAGCACGATCACTACCACCAGTTCGCCAGAAGCCATCGGTTCGCCATGGCTATCTTTCGCAATGCCGGGAAGAACCTTGAGCGTGGGAAACAGCGACGCATCGAAGCCGCCGGACAATTCCGCCTCCGAACCTTTGCGCAGCACCAGCACATTCTGCGAATTACCGCTGGAGACGAAAGCGCGCTGAAGGCCGGCCAGCAGCGCCATCAGAAAGATCGCTGTGGTAACGGTCAGCGCAATCCCCAGCGCGGTCATGATGGTGAGCCCCTTACGGAGCTTCAAGTTGCGGATGTTGTAACTGATCGGTATCGCCATAAGAATCTCTATCTCCGCAGCGCAAACACAAAAACAGAACGACCGGCGCAACTCAGCCGATGTGGCGCAACCCCTCCACAATATTTATGCGGGACGCGCCATAAGCGGGAATATATCCGCTCAAAAACCCTACGGTCGCGGCCACGAGTAAGCACAAGACCATCGTCGGCAGCGTAACTTTCATATCGATGGGAATGCCGATCGCGATCGAGGAGTGGGTCATCAAGTGAATCAATCCGGCCGCGCCGAATACGCCCAACACGCCGCCCGATACCGCGAGAGCCACCGCTTCGAAGACGAAAAGCGACAGCACGCGCCGACGGGTGAAGCCGAGGGTTTTCAGCAGTGCGACTTCGCGGGTCCGGCTGCGAACCGACATGGCCATGGTATTCGCCGAAACCAGCAAGATGGTGAACACCACCGCGCCGCAGATGCCAAGAATGAAGGCCTTCACGTTGCCCAGAGTGGCCACAAACGAAAGCTGAAAGGCTTTTTCGCTCTCGGTTTTCGTTTGCTCGGGCGAGTTGCGGAACATATCGTCAATTTCACTCGAGACCCGCGCCACATCGTCCGGCTTGGCCAACTGCGTGGAATACCAGCCCGCCTGCCCTTTGAACCAGGGCACCGCTTCCTCCAGATACTTGGCGTTGAAATACAGTGCGTTCTGCGGCGGATCGCGATGGTAGATGCCGCGTATCGTCAACTCGGGGTTCACCTCAAAGATGGTACCCAAAAGCGTGATCTTATCGCCGATTTTCCAGCCATACTTGTTGGCCAGCGTTACATCCACCAGGGCTCCGGCGCGGTCGCGCTGCCAGGCCAGCACCTGATCCGGCGGAATGATCTTGTCGGAGGCAACCTTCAGATACTCGTCAGGATCGGTAGCCAACTGGGCAAAGAAGTTCTCCGGACGGTCATCCTTATAACGGCCTCCAAACCAGGTCATGGGCGCGACTGCGACCACACCGGGGAGGCTTCGAATCTTGTCGCGGTAGTACGCGGGGAGAAAGAATGCAAGCGAGACGCGGTCGCGCGTAATCACTCGTCTGGCTGAATCCGGCGCTCCCACGTCGATATAAAATGTGCGCCAGATCGAAGCCATCAGAGTTAGCAGCAAAAGAGAGAAGCCTATGCTCAGCATGGTCA
>Ga0187871_10004838_pt1 | contig 9975 bp, 12 predicted proteins | sample June2016WEW_16_1_FD_132988 | JGI IMG/M metagenome (GOLD analysis project Ga0187871, IMG submission 132988) | Peatland microbial communities from SPRUCE experiment site at the Marcell Experimental Forest, Minnesota, USA - June2016WEW_16_10 | ecosystem: Environmental > Terrestrial > Soil >...
GATCGACGTGACCGGCTTCAACCTGGCCTCCAGCCAGAAGTTCCTTAACGTCCGCCGCAACGGCCAGGCCGCGCTCGTGGTGGACGACATCGTCTCGACCGATCCGTGGCGGGTGCGTTTCCTGGAGATCCGGGGCCCCGCGGAGGCTCTAGAGGATGACGCGGACGGCGGCCCGCTGATCCGGATCCATCCCACCCGGATCCTCAGCTTCGGCGTGGAGGAGCCACCTGGCGAGCCGCACCAGACTCGCATGCGGGCCCGCGACCTGGCCGCCTAGCGGCCCGGGGTACGCTGCGCGGGTGATGGCAGAGCAGCCCGGCGCTGGAGGAGCGTACCCACTGTTCAGGCAGGTTGTCCTGGACGCCACCGACGCGAGGGAACTGGCCGAGTTCTACCGGCAGCTGCTGGGCTGGCGGTACCGGCCCGGCGATGAGCCGCCCGCGCCGGGCGAGCCGGATCCCGCCGGCCAGGACTGGCTGGTGCTGAAGGACGCCGCCGGGGCGGTCCGCGTCGCGGTCCAGCAGGTATCGGTGCTGCCTGAGGTGACCTGGCCAGATGGCCCGGTGCCGCAGCAGATGCACCTGGACCTGTACGTCACCGCGGCGGACGAGCTCACCGCGGCGGACGAGCGGGCGCTGGCCCTCGGCGCCCGGCTGATCGCGGATCGCTCCGCCGACCCCGAGGAGCCGCTGCGCGTCTACGCCGACCCGGCCGGGCATCCCTTCTGCATTTTCCTCGGCCCCCCGCCGGCCTGACGCGCGGCGTTAGTGTCCGCGGGTGGCGTCCCAGCCCGGCAGCGGCACCGCGCCGCCGGGCAGGGCGGCCCAGAAGTCGGGCCCAGGTGGCGCCTCGACCTGGATGCGCCTGCCGGCGGCCCAGGCCGCGTCGAACCCGAGCCGCCACGAGTGCAGCAGCGTCCGGCCGGCGGGGGTCCCCTCCCCGCCGGCCCGGCCGAACAGCGGGTCACCCTCGATGGGATGTCCGATCCAGGCGAGGTGCACCCGGATCTGGTGCCGGCGCCCGGTCACCGGGGACACCGCAAGCACCGTGTGTTCCCCGTCACCGGCCACGGTCAGGAAAGTGGTGGTGGACGGATAGGTCCGTACCTCCTGGAACTGCTCATCCTGAGGCACTGACCAGCGGGACTGTGCCGGTTCGTAGGCGATTGCGGCGCGGTTGGCCGCCACCCGGACCCGGTTCTTGCGGCCGACGCTGAGCGGCAGCTCGATCGTGCCGTGCGGGGGCAGCCCGCTGGTGCCGGTGATGGCCAGGTAGACCTTATCCACGGTGCGCCGGCTGAACTGGCGGGTCAGATCGCCGTGCAGGCGCAGGTCCTTGGCCAGCAGCAGGGCACCGGAGGTCACCTTGTCGATCCGGTGCGCGGGGTAGAGCTTCTCGCCCGCCTCCTCCGCCAGCCGGACCAGGTCGGTGTCATGCCGCTCGCCCATGACCGCGAGGCCGGCCGGCTTGTTCAGCACCAGGGCCGCGTCGTCCTCGTACAGCACGGTGCCGGCCCGGATCTGCGCCCAGTCGTTCACCCGGCCCACCGTATCCGGGTCTGCGGGCAACCCGGCCGGCCGCTCCCGCGGCCCTGCCCCGTCCACCGCGTCCTTCGCGCCGCAGACGGCGAAGCCGGTCAGTGCCGCCGCGGCACAATGGCGCGGGTCATCCCAGCAGGCCGGCTTCAGGCCAGGTCACAGCCTCGGGCTGGATTCGAGGCGGCGGCATGTTGCCCCCGCTGATACCTTGTCTTTAACCGGACGTGGGCAGCGGCGGCGTCCTGCGCCGGTGTCCGTCTCTATTACTCATTACTCGCGGGACCTGGTGTGGGTAGATGGATTAGGACCCCTTTGGCCGCTTGCCTGCTGGGCCTGGCAGCCGCAGGCTGTACTGGGTGTGCCATCTCGGCGAGCGTCCAGTCGCCGGCCCGGTCCGCCACCACCGCTCCGGCCAGCCAGGCCGCCACGAGCGCGTCGCCGGACCCGTCCGCGTCGGCTTCCCCCGCGACGGTGCCGCCCGCGACGTCCGCCGGGCCGGTGCCCCCGGGCACCTCGGCCAGACTGCCCGCCGGCGCCTTCTACGTGCTCGCCGGCCGGACCCTAGGCAGCCTGAACGTGTGGGAGCTGGGCGCGGGACGGGCCGTCACCCAGCTCACGCATAACCGTGCCGGTCGCGGAATCGACGCGTTCGCCGCCTCGGGCGCGGGCATCGTCCTGGCTGATGCCGCGGGCGCGACGGACGAGCTGGCCCGCTGGACCCGTCACGGCCCGGCCTGGCTGCGCCACCGCCACCATGGCCCGTTCATCCACGGCAGCTCGCCCGACATCGGTGGCGACGGCACCGTCGGCTACGTCACCCCGCCCAGCGGGTCCGGAACCCACCAGGATGCCGAGTTCGCGATCTGGACCCAGCCCTCGTTCATCAGCCAGGCCACAGTCGTCTACCGGCAGCGCCGCCCGATGGACGGCCCCGTGTTCGGGCCGCACGGCCAGATCGCCATCGAGGGCTGGACCGGCCCGCCAGGGGGCCGCCGGCCGAGCGTGCTGATCTACGCCGGCGGCCATGTCACGACGCTCAGCACCGGGGTCTCCGCGATTCCCTCCCTGGTGGCCTGGGGTCACCGTGCGCCTGCGCTGGCGATCGCGTTCCCGGCGCACCAGGCCGAGCTGCTCTCCCCGGACGGCGCCCGGCGGCCGCTGCCGTTCGGCTGGCAGCCGCTGGCCTGGAACCCGTCGGGTACCCAGCTGCTCATGCAGTCCAACACGGCCCTGGGTATCTGGTCGGCCTCCGTTCCCGGCCGGGTGCGCACGGTCGGCGTGATCACGCCCGGGATGCAGATCCTCCAGGCGGTCTGGCTAGCCCATAAGGCCCCGATGTGATCTCCGGCTCAGCCGGGCCCGGAAGAAACTTCCGCCGCAGCGGGTTGGCGGCTACGTGAGCGACGTACCGTTGTCCGTGCTGGACCTGGCGCCCGTGGCGGCCGGGGCCACCGTCGGCCAGGCCCTGGAATACACGACCGAGCTGGCCCGGCGCACCGAGGAGCTGGGGTACCGGCGGTTCTGGGTGGCCGAGCACCACAACATGCCGGCGATCGCCAGCTCCGCCCCGGCCGTGCTGATCGCTCACCTCGCGGCGGCGACCTCCACGATCCGGGTGGGCTCCGGCGGCGTGATGCTGCCCAACCACGCACCGCTGGTGGTCGCGGAACAGTTCGGCACCCTGGAAGCCATGCACCCCGGGCGGATCGACCTGGGCATCGGCCGCGCTCCAGGCACTGACCAGTACACCGCGCTGGCGTTGCGGCGCACCATGGAAGGGCTCTCGGCCGAGGCGTTCCCGCAGGAACTTGCCGACCTCATCGGGCTGTTCAGCGCGGAGGGCCTGCGTCGGCCGATCACCGCCACGCCCGGCCGGGGAGATATGCCCGCCATCTGGCTGCTCGGCTCGAGCGGGTTCAGCGCTCAGCTCGCCGGGCTGCTCGGGCTGCCGTTCGCGTTCGCGCACCATTTCAGCTCCGCGAACACCGTGCCTGCGCTGGACCTGTACCGGCAGAGTTTTCAGCCGTCCCAATGGCTGGAACGGCCGCACGCGATGGTCGCGGTGAGCGCGATCTGCGCCGATACCGACGAGCGGGCCAGGTGGCTCTCCGGCCCGGCCGCCCTGTCGTTCATCCGGCTGCGGTCCGGGACACCGGCCCCGCTGGCCAGCCCGGAGGAGGCGGCGGCCTATCCCTATTCCGACCGGGAGCGGGAATTCGCCCAGGACCGCTTTACCGGCCAGGCCCTCGGCTCGCCGGAAACGGTCCGCCAGCAGCTGTCCGACCTGCTCGAGCGCACTGACGCGGACGAGCTGATGCTGACCACGATGGTCTACGACCTCGGGGACCGGGTCCGCTCCTTCGAGCTGATCACGGAGAAGGTCGCGGGCAGCCTGGTCAAGCCCGGCTCCTGAGGCGCCGGCCTGGTGGCGTGGCCGCCCTCCCGGTGGCGCGTCCCCGCCGTCCTGGGCCACGGCGACCAAGATCGTTAGCCGGAAAATACCTCGGCAAGGTTTGTTTTTGCCTCGCGTTAGCCCTGGGTACACCAGGGTAGGTCTGGCCCACCCTTGAGGAGGGCGGACGTTATGGCAGACCCGAACGGTAACGCACAGCCCGCCGTGGCCCCGGAGGCTTCGGCTGGCGAACTCGTGAAGCAATTGTCCGAGCAGGTTTCCCGGCTTATCCGCGACGAACTGAAACTCGCCGGATACGAGATGACCAGCAAGGCCAAGCGGATCGGCCGCGGCGCCGGCATGTTCGGCGGCAGCGGCCTCGTGGCGCTGTACGGCATTGGCTGCCTGCTGGCGGCGGCCATCGCCGGCCTGGCCAGCGTGCTGCCGGCCTGGGCGGCGGCGCTGATCGTGGGCGGCGTGCTGCTGGTCATCGCCGGCCTGGCCGCGCTCGTGGGTAAGAGCCAGGTAAGCAAGGCCGTTCCGCCGGTCCCGGAGCAGACCGTGCAGAGCGTGAAGTCCGACGTGGAAGAAATCAAGGAAAGGGCACGCCGATGACCGCAGCAGAGGGCACAGGAGAGCCGGAAGCCCCTGAGGTCCTGCCGGACAACCCGGACGCGCTGGTCGCGGAGATCAACCGGACCCGGGAGGAACTCGGGAACACGGTCGAGGCGCTGGCGGCCAAGGTGGACGTGAGGGCCCGCGCCCAGCAGAAGGCGACCGAGGTGTCCGGGGAGCTCAAGGGCAAGGTGCGGGACCTGACCCAGGGGCTGTCCGGCAAGGCCGGGCAGCTCAAGGGCGAAGTCGGCAGCCGCTCGGCCGGGGCACGGCAGGCCGTGACCGAGAACGGCAAGACCGTGCTGGGCGGGGGGCAGCCGGTCACCAAGACCATCACCAGCCGCGCCACCCAGGCCGGTGCCAGTGCCCAGTCGGTCGCGACCCAGGCCGGTGCCACCGTCTGGGCGGCGACTCCGGAGCCTGTCCAGCAGCGGGCCCGGCGGGCTGCGGCCACCGTGAACCAGCACCGGGTCCCGTTCGCGGTCGCCATAGCCGCGGGTTCGCTGCTGCTGGGTGGCTGGCTCGTAGTCAAGGGCCGGCGTCGCTAAGCCGGGACGCGCCCTGACCTGGGCGCACCCGATCGGCACGACGAGCCGGGCCTGATTACCCGATCAGGCCCGGCTCGTGCCTGGCCGGGGCGGCCGTCCGGGATCAGCCCCCCTTCCGGGTTATCCCGGGCATCCCGGGCCGGCCGGACAGACCGTTATCTGGCCCAATGGCTGAACCGGGGGCGGGGAGCGCGCTTCCAGGCCCGCCGCGCTTTCGCCCGCAGCCCGGCGGCCAGCTGATCTTCCCGGTCGTACAGCAGCCCGTAGGTGAACGCGTTCTCGCCGGCCAGGTGCGCGCCGATCCCGATTTGCCGGTCCACGCCCCGGGCCACCACCGCGTCCTGGTGGTCGCCGAGCACCGACTGGACCTTCTTCATCTGCTTGGTGAAGCGCCTGGCCCTCTTGCCCAGGGCCGGGCTGATCGCCTCCCCGGCGTACCGGGCCCGCTTCGCGGCCTTCCGGGCCTCGTGATAGGCGCGTTCACGGGGCCCGCCCGGGGGCGTGTGCCCGGCCCGGCGCATCCGCCGCCGGGTGCGCCGGTAGGTCCGGCGGGCCGCGCCGGGCAGGATCCGGCCAGCAGGCCGGCCCGCGTCCGCCGACAACGGCGGATCGGCCAGCAGCTCGTCCAGCGCGTCACGCAGCGCGCGTAGCGCGCCGAGTCCAGCGCGGCCAGCACGTTTGTGCGCGCGGTCGCCTGGATCGGGGCGAAGTGACGCTGAACCCGCGCCTGGACGGGCCCGAGGACCACCTCGGCCGGGACCGTCCGCACGTTCCGGGTGAGACGGCTGGCCAGCACCTCGGCGTCGCGGGCCTCGCCCAGCACCCCGCCGAGCCATTTCAGCTCGGCCACGATCTCCCCGGTCCCGGAGCGCGGGATAACCTCGCCGAAAGTCTGCAGGGTGCTGCGCAGGCGCCGGGCGGCGATCCGCATCTGGTGCACGGAGTCGGGCTCGTCCGCACGGACCAGCGCGTCCAGCGCCTCCAGCCGCGTCGCGTGCTCCTGCAGGTAGGCCAGCACGATGTCCCCGGCAGACGCCGGCGGTGCAGCGTGGCGCGGCCCGCTATGCCCGTTGGCGGAGGGCTGCGGGGCGCCTTCTGCCCAGCCCAGGGCCCGCTCCAGCTTCGCGGACCGTGCCGAGCGCCGGAGCCCGTCCCGGCGGAGCTGGGCGTCAGCCGCTTTCAGCAGCCGCGGGCCGCCGCCAGTCAGCTCGACCTCTACCTCCGCCCACTGCGAGAGCATGGTCTCCCCGCCCAGGGTCTGGGCCGAGACGTCGTCCGCGGCGATCTCGGCGAGTGAGGCACCCGCACTGTCGACCAGGGTCAGAACCTGGCGCCGGGTGGCGATGCGGGCCACCGGCCGCAGCGGCTCGTCCCGGGTGTACCCCCGGACCAGCCCGGCCAGCCGGGCGGGCACCCGCCGGCCGCGGCCGGGCGGCATCCGGATCTCCCGCCGGGTGCTGCCCCCGGCCGGGAGCTTCAGGTGCCAGCCCGCGTCGCTGCCGCCGCGCCGGCGCCGCAGCGTTACCCCGTGGCGGATCAGCCGCAGGTCGCTCGTGTCGTGGTACTCCGCTTCCAGGAGCTGCTCCTCAGGTCCGGACGCGCCAGCCACGCTGGGCAGCCCGCCCAGCCGCGGCACGGTAGTGCCCGGGGGAGCCTCGTACTTGATCTCTGTCTCGTCCACGGTCGTGCTCATGGCCCCGCCACTACCCGGGGATCGCCGCTGAACACAGGTCATCGTGCCGGCGAACGCGCGGGATGCGCTACCGGGCCGGGTGTTTGGGCACGGCCAAGCGGGGGAGTCGGTGGACGCTACTTCCGGAAAAGGAGGTCCCCATGTCAGCTGGGGCCATTGTGGCGATCGTTATCGTCATCATCGTCGTGGCCGCCGTTCTCGTCGTGCTGGCGGCGAACCGCCGCCGCCGGCTGCGGGAGCGGTTCGGGCCCGAATACGACCGCGCAGTCAGCGAGCACGGCAGTCGGCGGCAAGCGGAAGCCGAGCTTGCCCAGCGGGAACGGCACGTGCGTGAGCTTGACATCCGCCCGCTGAGCGCGGCGGCGCGCAGCCAGTACATGTCCGAGTGGACCGCCGTCCAGGAGCAGTTCGTGGACGCGCCGCAGGCCGCCGTGACCGGGGCGCAGACCCTGGTCTCCGCGGTGATGGAAGACCGCGGCTACCCGACCCAGCCTTACGACAAGACGCTCGCCGACCTGTCCGTCGAGCACGCGAGCACGCTGGATCACTTCCGGGCCGCCCATGACATCAGCCAGAATGCCGCCGCCGGCGCCGCGTCCACCGAGGACCTGCGCCAGGCGATGATCCACTACCGGGCTCTCTTCGCCGAGTTGCTCGGGGAGCCCGCCGCCCGCCTGGACGGGAGAGCGGACGGCGAGGCCGTCACCACCCGCCCGTCCGACGAGCAGCCCGCGGTGGATCAGCCTGCTTCGGTGGGCCAGCCTGCCGTGGTGGATCAGCCTGCCGCGCCGGCCTGGCCGGGCTCCGCCAGCGAGACCCCCGGCCAGCCTGTGGGCGACCCGGCCGGCAATTCCGCCCCCGACGCGGTGACCACCGCGCCCCGCCAGGAGAGGTGACCCAGATGACATCGCAACGCGACGAGACGACGAGCCGCGTGGCCGGCGAGGAGATGACCGACGATCCGGTCGTCATCGAACGCCACGACGAGATCCTGGCCGACGACAGCCCGGCGGACGAGATCCTGGCCGACGACAGCCCGGCAGACGAGATCCTGGCCGACGACAGCCCGGCAGACGAGAACCCGATGGCTCCGGGTCCGGTGGCTCCGGGTCCGGCGGGGACGTCCAGCACGCCCGCGGACGGGACGCAGCCTGTCGCAGCCGGGGCCCCGGACCCGGCCTTGCCCGGCGGCACCATCCCCGGGGGTACGGTCCCCGGCGGCACCGTCCCCGGCGACCGTGGCCCGGCCGCCGGGGACCCGGAGCTGGCATCCCCGCCGCAGCCCTGTCCGAGCAGCAGTGGCCGGCCATCCAGGCGATGTTCGTTGATGACCCCAGGGGATCCGTGCTGCGCGCCGCGGCGGCCGCCGATGAGGTACTGAAGGCTTTCGTGGCCTCGCTCGAGCGGGAGCAGGCGGCGCTGCGCTTTTCCTGGGAGAACGGGAGCGACACGACCACCGAGGATCTGCGCACCGCGCTGCAGCGGTACCGCGCGTTCTGTAACAGGATGGAGTCCGTGGCGCTCTGACGAGCCACAACGCCCGGGTGGCAGTCATTCGGCCCGCCTCAGTTCCGTCACTGTTCCGTCCGACGCCGGCGGACGCAGCCGGAACAGGTGCCGATCGACTGCTACCCGGGCGTTTTCGCATGCCTCCGGAGTGACGTGGCCGCCCGGGCGGTGCGCTCGATAGGCTGGCACCAGTTCGGCAACAGCGGGCTCGGCCAGCCCACCCGGATCGGAAGGCCAGGTCAATGCGTGAGGATGCCCGGCAGCGGGCCACCGAGTTCGTCAAGGAGCTTTACGCTGCTGGTGAGATCGACGCGGACCGGCTGGATAGCGGTATTGCCGGGGTGCTGGCGGCCAGGTCCGAGGCCGATCTGGCCGAGGTGGTCCGGTCATTGCCGGCGCCTGTTGCGCTGACCAGCCAGGAGCGGCGGCTGGCCAGGCCGCTGGAGATCCACTCCGGCTTGGGGCGGCTGCGGCTGGCGGGCAAGTGGCAGGTCGCCCGGGAGACGCATATCAGCGCGGACCTGGGCAGCATCCGGCTCGACCTCACCGAGGCCGAGTTCGACGACCACGTCATCGACCTGCACATCTATACCGGGTGGGGCAGCATCACGATCATCGTGCCACCGGGCATGGGCGTGCAGGTGATCCGCCACCGAGGCGGAGTCGACTCACGGCTGGACCCGCCGGTACCCGGGCTGCCGCTGGTCCGGCTCGACGTGACCACCAATATCGGCAGAGTCCACCTGCGCCACCCGGGGATTCAGGACCGCACCAGACCCTGGCCAGGCGGCAGAAGACGCCGATAACCAGCCGCATTCACCGTGCACCCGTCCTCGGCATCGTTGGTTTGCGCGGAGTGGCAGAGCTGGTGGTGGGTTGCGCCACCTGACGCGGCATGCGCTCGCGGCGCCGCCGCGCGTTCGGCGGCCGGCTGGAAGGCCCGGCCTGATCCTGGTCAGGGAGGCCGGGATTCAGGACGGGCTGCGGCGGAGCCGGACCTGGTAGGAGTAGTGCGCCGGGTCGAAGTAGCTCACCGCCAGCTCGACCGGGGTGCCCGTGTCGTCGGTGTACAGCCGGTCGATCCGCAGCACCGGCTGGCCCGGTTCGCACTCCAGGTGCTCCGCGACGGACGGAGGGGCGGCCGCCGCGGTGATGCTCTGCTCCGCGCCCTTGATCGACCGGGCCATCCTGGTGTCGATCAGCCCGATGACCGTGATCCGGCTGCGCACGCCCGCCGCGGCCAGCTCCGGCACGTCGCCGATCAGCGCGCCGACCGGCGGCGGCAGGAACACCGAGGTATGGCAGAACGGGACGTTCCCGTGCAGCCGGATCAACGTGAGCGCGTGCACGTCATCGGAGGGCAGCCGCAGCCGGCTCGCGCCCTCGGCGTCCACCGCGTGCCGCAGCGGGCTGATGACCTCGCAGTCCGTGTCCAGGGACAGGGCCATCAGGTCCTCGACTGAGCCGAAATGCCGGAGATAACGGTCGGCCTCGGCCACCGGGTAGGTACCGCGCCCGGCCACCCGGAAGATGATCCCCTCCGAGACCAGGTCCTGCATGGCCCGCCGGACCGTCTGCCTGCTCACCGAATGCCGGGCGGCCAGCTGTTCCTCGGTGGGCAGCTGCTGGCCGTCGGCGTACGCGCCGTTGCGGATCGCGTCCCGCAGTGAGGCGGCCAGC
>Ga0187871_10004839_pt1 | contig 9975 bp, 10 predicted proteins | sample June2016WEW_16_1_FD_132988 | JGI IMG/M metagenome (GOLD analysis project Ga0187871, IMG submission 132988) | Peatland microbial communities from SPRUCE experiment site at the Marcell Experimental Forest, Minnesota, USA - June2016WEW_16_10 | ecosystem: Environmental > Terrestrial > Soil >...
ATGTTCGGCGTGGGGCGGGGATAGCAATGTCCACCGGACACTGCGAGGACCCACAGCATGCCCTGAATCGGCTCCAGGAATTGATCCGCGTGCTTGACACGCATCCTGATCCTTCCGCGAAAGAGACCACGCGTGAGCTTCTCGCGCTTGTGCTTGATCTGCATGGCATTGGATTGGCCAAGCTGATGGGCATTGTGACCGTAGCGGAAGACGGAACTTCTATCCTGGCGCGGCTGGTGGAAGACAAGCAGGTTGAGGCCATGTTGTTGTTGCACGGTCTCCACCCGGATGATCTTGAAACGCGCGTTCGCCGGGCGGTGGATCGGCTGCGGCCGCATCTTGGGGTTCACGGCCTCCGTTTGGACGTTGTGGAGATCGCGAGTGGCACCGTTCGACTGCGGGTGCATGGAAGAGGCGCCGCCACGATCAAGGCACCTCTGCTGTGGACGCTGCCTGGCGAAATCGAGGACGCCGTGGTGGAAGCAGCGCCCGATGTCGAAAAGGTTCTGATCGACGGATTGGACTGCCTCGGGGTTGCCGCCGCGGTCCGTGCGGCGGAGTGACCGCATCCCCCTGGATGGCCTGAGGCGCCGCGACGAACGGTTATGGAGGCGACCACATGACTGGAGTCGAGCGCATGGCCGTGAACACACAGCCGGGAAACTGGGTGGCCAATATGCTGCGGTTTGTCCGGCCACGTGAGGTTGCGGCTGAGGACTATTGCAACCTCTGCTCTGCTCCGCTCGCAGCGAATCATCCCCACTTGGTTGAGCCGGCCAAGCATCGCCTGCTCTGCGTCTGCAGGGGCTGCGCCACTTTGCTTGGCAATCGCGACGACAACCGGTATCGCGCGGTGCCGGAATACGCGCTGCGGCTCGATGATTTTCGGATGACCGATGCCGAGTGGGATGCCTTCGCCATCCCGATCGGGCTTGCGTTCTTTGTTACCAGCACGCAGGAGAGGCAGATCGTTGCTTTCTATCCAGGTCCGGCTGGCTCTACTGAATCGCTGCTGGACTTGCAGGCATGGGCGCAACTCGTCGCCGGCAACCCCATCCTCGCTGCACTTGAGCCCGATATCGAGGCCTTGCTGGTTAACCGCGTGAAGGGTGCGCGCGAATACTACCTAGCGCCGATCGATCGCTGCTACGCGCTCGTCGGGCTCATCCGCACAAAATGGCGCGGTTTGTCCGGGGGCGACGAAGCTTGGAAGGCGATCGACGAATTCTTCGCTGGGTTGTATGAGCTGCGCGACAGCGCGGGAGCGTGCCGCCATGGTTGATCTCACTTTCGCGATCGAGGGCGCCGAAGTCGACCGCTATGCGGCGGCGCCGGCTCTGCTCATCAAGCTGTGCGTCATCAATGAGACCCCGGGCCTCAGGGTGGAGAATGTGCTGTTGCACTGTCAGATTCGCATTGAGACGGCGCGCCGGACCTATGCGCCGGAGGACCGTGAGCGTCTCATCGAACTCTTTGGCGAAACCCATCGCTGGAAGGATACGCTACAGAGCATGCTTTGGACGCATACGAACGTCCAAGTGTCAGCTTTCGAGGGCCAGCGTGTCGTCGAACTGCCGGTCCCATGTAGCTTCGATTTCAATGTCGCGGCAACCAAATATTTCTTTGGCCTTGAAGGCGGCGAGGTGCCGCTGACGTTCTTGTTCAGTGGCACAGTCTTCTATCGGGACGCCGATGGTTTCCTGCAGATGGATCTGATCTCCTGGAGCAAGGAGGCAGCCTACCGGCTCCCGGTGCAGATCTGGCAGGAGTTGATGGATCTCTACTATCCCAACACGGCCTGGCTGCGCATCGATCGCGAGATCTTCGACGAGATCTACCGCTACAAACGCAACAATGGGTTTACCGGCTGGGATGAGACACTGCGGGCCTTGCTGACACGTCAGCGCGAGGAGAGCTTGCCATGAACCTTGCGCCGGTCGAAGCCATTGCCAAAGCCGTCCTCTATGAGGGCTATATCCTTTATCCATACCGGGCCTCGAATGTGAAGAACCGGCAGCGCTGGACCTTCGGCGGCGTGTATCCGCGCGATTATGCGCGGCAGGACGAAACCAGCCCCTACGAAATTCAGACCGAATGTCTGGTTCAGGGCAGCCTCGAGACTGAAATCGAGGTTCACGTGCGATTTCTGCATCTGGTGCGGCGAGAAGTCGGAGAATTTGCTTCACCCATGATCGAGCTGCCCGCTGGTGAAGAGCCACCCACGACCAAAGTTGCCTCTTTGACTATAGGCGAGGAGGTTTACCAGAGCTGGGAGGAGGCCATCGAACGCGATGTCGTAGCCCCGGCTCTGACATTGAAGCAGCTCACCGGAGCACCCGCGAAGATGCCATTCGCCTTTGCTGGGCGGCGCAGCTTGAAGCCTTTGCGCGGTCTGGAAGGCTGCGTGCACGGTTTGATCATCCATACCAGCGCGGACGTTCAAGGCGAGCTGACGATCATGGCTACGGCCGTTGCACAAGGCGTGTTCCGGCTTACGGTGCGGATCAACAATTTCACGCCTCTTGGCAGCACAGAGTCCAGCGAGCGCGCAGAGGCGCATTGGCGCGCCTTTACTTCGACCCACACAATCCTTGGTGTGCGCGGCGGCGCATTCATCTCGCTTCTCGATCCGCCCGGCGAACTCAAGGATATTGCCGCCGCATGCAACAATCAGGGAACCTGGCCGGTGCTCGTCGGGGAGGAGGGCAAGACGGACACGATCTTGTCGTCGCCGATCATCCTTTACGACTATCCGCAGGTTGCGCCGGAAAGTCCGGGCGATCTCTTTGATGCCACTGAAATCGACGAAATTCTTACTCTGCGCATCCTCGCCATGACCGATGAGGAGAAGCGCGACATGGCGGCGCTCGACGCGCGTGCCCGGGCAGTGCTCGAACGGACGCAGGCGCTGACCGCGGCGGACATGGCGAGATTGCATGGCACGCGGCGCGAGCTGAGATCCAGCATGGATCCTGAGGCCAAGACCCCTAGCACCGAACCGCCGCCGGCGGGTAAGCTGGAACTGGCTTTTCTGCACGACGGCGGCCGCAGCCTCGCGGTCGGCGATCGCGTCCGTCTTCGCCCCAAGGGGGGCGCCGATATCTTCGATCTGGTTCTGAAGGACGAGATGGCCGTGATCGAGGCGATCGAGCGTGATTTCGACGATAAGGTTCATGTGGCCGTGGTACTCGAAGCCGATCCGGGCCGGGAATTCGGTCTTGATCGGATGCCGGGCCACCGCTTCTTCTTTTCGCCAGATGAGATCGAATTCGCCGGAGAAGAGAGCGGAACATGAGCCAGATCCTCGTCGCCGGCATCGGCAATATCTTCAAGGGTGACGACGCCTTTGGCGTGGAAGTCGCGCGGCGTTTGGCACAAAGCCCGCTTCCAGCCGGCGTCAAAGTGGTGGATTTTGGCATTCGCGGAATCGATCTCACCTATGCGCTGCTTGACGGTTACGATGCGGCGATCTTGGTCGATACGGCCCAGTGCGGTGCGGCGCCTGGCACGGTCTCCATCATCGCGCCAGAGCGGCCTTTGGCTGGGGAGGCCCCCGGCGATCTTTTCCTTGAGCCGCACAATCTTGATCCCGCGAAGGTGCTGCGCGTGGTGGAAGCGCTCGGAGGCAGCTGCCAACATATCCTGCTCGTCGCTTGCGAGCCGGAAACGTTCGGCGACGAAGAGACGGGTGCAATGGGGCTCAGTCCCCCGGTCGCTTCTGCGGTCGATGAGGCGATCAAGGCCGTCGAGCGGCTTGTTGGAGATTTGCTGCGGGAGCAACAAAGTAACTTAATCGAGAGTGCAGTGTCAGACGGAGAATGATGATGAGTGGATGGATGATTTTTTGGATTATCGTAGCGGCGCTGGTCGTTTTTGGAATCGTTGTCAACCTGCGCGAGCTCATCCGCTATCTGAAAATTCGAAGCATGTGATGGCGCCGATGCCTTGTGCCACAGCCATTCTGCCGGCGGAAGGGCGGACGATCCGCGTCCGCGGGCTTGTGCAAGGCGTCGGTTTTCGCCCCACGGTCTGGCGCCTGGCGCGCGATTGCGGGCTTGCCGGTGATGTGTGGAACGATGCCGAAGGCGTCATGATCCGGGCATGGGGGCGACCTGCGGATCTCGACCGGTTTCTCAGGCGGCTTGAAGAGCAGCCGCCGCCGCTTGCCAGCATCGATAGCATCGCATGGGAGCTCTCCGAAGAGTGTCCGATTGATCGCGACTTCCATATAGCGTCAAGCCGCGCTGGCGAGGTGCACACGGCTGTTGTTCCGGATGCCGCGACCTGCCCGGCGTGCCTTGCCGAAACGCTCGATCTTTCCGATCGCCGTTACCGTTACCCGTTTACGAATTGCACGCATTGCGGGCCGCGGCTCTCGATCGTGCGGGCGGTACCTTACGACCGCTGCAACACCAGCATGGCGGGGTTCCCTCTTTGTCCGCAGTGCCGGGCCGAGTATGAAGATCCGGAAGATCGCCGCTTCCATGCGCAGCCGACCGCCTGTCAGGCTTGCGGACCGTATGCATGGCTTGAGCGCTTCGTTGATGGCGGAACCGAACCGCAGCTTTTCTCCGAATGTGATGCGGCCGAAGCGGCGAGGGCATTACTGCTCGGCGGATCGATTATCGCGATTAAGGGGCTGGGGGGCTTTCATCTCGCCTGCGACGCCTGCAACGAGGATGCGGTTGCCAGGCTTCGAGGCCGCAAACGGCGCTACGCAAAACCCTTCGCCCTGATGGCACGAGACCTCGACGTCATCCGCCGGTATTGTGCCGTTGACAGTCAGGAGGAGGCGCTGCTCAAGAGCGCGGCGGCCCCGATTGTGATTTTGCCGGCTACCGGCCCCGATCGCGTGGCCAAGGCGGTGGCGCCGGGACATCCGACGCTCGGAGTCATGCTGCCCAATACACCCTTGTACCATTTGCTGCTGCGGGACATGGACCGGCCGTTCGTCATGACCAGCGGCAATCTCTCGCAAGAGCCGCAATGCACGGACAATGAGGAAGCAAGGCACCGTCTGTCCGCCATTGCCGATTATGGGCTCTTCCATAATCGAGGCATCGTGAACCGGCTGGACGATTCCGTGGTGCGGGTCATGTTTGGCAAGCCGCGCCTCATCCGCCGCGCCCGCGGTTATGCACCGGCGCCGGTCAAACTTCCCACGGGTTTCGAGCATGCCCACCCGCTGCTCGCGGTTGGAGGGGAACTCAAAAGCACTTTCTGCTTGCTGAAAGACGGGCAGGCGGTCCTCTCCCAGCACATTGGCGACTTGGAGGACGCGGCCACTCTAGCGGACTACCAAAAGGCCCTCTCGCTTTATCTGGCGCTGTATGATCATTCGCCCGAGGTGATCGCGGTCGATATGCACCCCGATTATCTCTCCTCCAAACTCGGCCGGGAGCGGGCGGCGGCGGACGGATGCCGGACTGAAGAGGTCCAGCACCACCATGCCCATATCGCGAGCTGTTTGGTGGAGAATGCGATACCGCTCGGCACACGCCCTGTTCTCGGCATTGCGCTTGACGGGCTCGGGCTTGGTGCCGACGGCACCCTGTGGGGTGGCGAGTTCCTGCTCGCCGACTACAAGACATTCGAGCGGGTTGGATGCTTCCCGCCCGTGTCGATGCCTGGCGGCGCTCAGGCCGTGCGCCAACCCTGGCGAAACACCTTTGCCCATCTTGAGGCTGCGATTGGCTGGGAGTGCTGCAAGCGGGAGCATCCGGAGCTTGAGCTTGTACGAACCCTCGAATCCAAGCCGCTTGCCACACTCGCCGCGATGATGCGCAAAGGGATCAACAGTCCCCAGTCGAGTTCGTGCGGACGGCTGTTTGACGCCGTCGCCGCCGCGGTTGGACTCTACCAGGACGCCGTGAGCTACGAAGGAGAGGCCGCCATCGCGCTGGAGAGTATCGCCGATGCACGGGCTCTGGCGCTGGAGGATGGCTATCCCATCCAGCTTCGAATCCAAGCTCCGGCTTCTGGCGGGCTTACGACGATGGATTTTTCTCCGCTGTGGCGAGCGATCCTAGACGACCTCGAGGGCCATACCCCGGTAGCTGTGATGGCGGCGCGGTTCCATCGTGGATTGGTGCGCGCGATCATTGAGATGGTCCGTCACATTTTCGAGCGGGAGAATCAGAGGCTGGAGCGTATAGTGGCCCTGTCCGGAGGCTCCTTCCAGAACAAATTGCTGCTGGAGGGCGTCAGCCACACGCTCGAAGCTCTCGGACTGACTGTGCTCACGCACTCTCAGGTTCCTGCCAATGACGGCGGCTTGGCGCTTGGACAGGCGGCAATCGCAGCTGCCCGGTTGATGGCTTCGCGGCACCGGCCGCACGAAAAGGTGACATCATGTGCCTAGGCATTCCCGGACAGATTGTCGCGATTTCGGATCCCGATAACGCGCTCGCTATCGTCGATGTGTCCGGCGTGCGGCGCGAGATCAATTTGGTGTGTATCATCAGCGAAGATCACCCCATCGAAGCCTGCGTCGGCGATTGGGTGCTTGTTCATGTCGGCTTCGCCATGAGCCGTATCGACGAGCAGGAGGCATCGGCGACGCTGAAAATTCTTGAAGAACTAGGTGAGGTCGAGCCGGAGCTCGACGTGATGCGAATGGCAGATCACGTCTGACGGACTTTGGCGGCACGTCCGTTGGAAGGAGTGCGCATATGTCAAATGACGAAGGTTTACGAGAGCTCTACCCGTTTCTGCATGGCAGGAAAGCGGATACGCAGGCCTTGAATGCAGCGCTTGTCGAGTCGGTAAAGCAAAAGGCGCGGCATCATCAGGACGTATTTGAAGCCTTCTTCGCCAAGAATGGCCAGGCCGTGGTGGACGCCGCCCGGACGATCGCCGATGTCTACCGCCACGATGGGCGTCTCTTCTCCATGGGCAATGGCGGCTCGAGCTGCGATGCCGCCCACGTCGCGGTTGAGTTTTTGCACCCGATCACGGCCGGCCGGCCGGCGTTGGCCGCCATCGACCTCACTTGCGACAGCACGATGATGACGGCCATCGGCAATGATGTTGGCTTCGACCATATTTTCGTCCGCCAGATCCTCGCCCAAGGGCGGCCCGGTGATAGCCTCATCGGCATCTCGACCAGCGGCAATTCGGCCAACCTAGTAAAGGCCTTTCGTAAGGCGAAGGAGATCGGGCTCAAGACCATCGGTCTTGCCGGGAATACCGGCGGAGAAATGGCGCGGATCGGTCTCGATCATTGTCTGATTGTCGAAACCGACAGCATCCATCGTGTTCAGGAATGCCACGTCGCGATCTATCACATTCTCTGGGATCTCGTGCACACGCTACTGGCCGACGAGCGGGGCAATCTGCAAATTCGCGCAGCCGAGTAGCTAGGAGCATGATCCCAAAAAGTTGCAGACTTTTTGGAGAAGATCATGCGACAAAACGAAGAAATAAAGACCATGAGCGATTCATCTTGAAGCGATCATGGTTTAGGAGCAGAGCCGATGAAATATGTGGACGAGTTCCGCAATCCGCAAAAGGCCAAGGCGTTGCTGCGGGAAATCGAGAAGCTCATCGCAAGGATCGATATCTGCCGCCATCGCCCGCTCTCACTCATGGAGGTGTGCGGCGGCCACACGCATACAATCTTCAAGTTCGGGGTCGAGACCATGCTGCCCGATGCGGTCGAGCTCGTGCATGGACCTGGCTGCCCGGTATGCGTGCTGCCAATGGGGCGGGTCGATGATTGTGTCGCGCTTGCCGAGACGCCGGGCGTGATCTTCACAACGTTCGGGGACGCCATGCGGGTGCCTGGCTCGAAGAAGAGCCTGCTGCAGGCGAAAGCCGGAGGCGCTGATGTGCGCATGGTCTACTCCCCCCTCGACGCGCTCAAACTCGCGCGCCTTAATCCTGAGAAGGAGATTGTCTTCTTCGGGCTCGGATTCGAAACCACAATGCCATCGACGGCGCTCACGATTCTCCAGGCGGAGCGCGAGGGCATCCGCAATTTTTCGCTGTTCTGCAACCACATCACCATCATCCCCACCATCAAGGCCATTCTCGACAGCCCCGAGCTTCAAATCGACGGATTTTTGGGGCCTGGACATGTGAGCATGGTCATCGGCACGCGGCCATACCGGTTTATCGCCAAGCATTACAAGCGGCCTTTGGTGATCGCTGGGTTCGAGCCGCTCGATGTGCTGCAATCGGTCTGGATGCTCTTAAAGCAGATCGCCGAAGGCCGCTGCGAGATAGAGAACCAATACAATCGAGTCGTTCCCGAGGACGCCAACCGGGAAGCGCTCGCCGCCGTAAACCTTGTCTACGAGCTGCGGGAATTCTTCGAATGGCGCGGGCTTGGCTCGATAGACCACTCGGGCGTCAGGCTGCGTGCGGCCTATGCGCGATACGACGCGGAGCGCAAATTCAGCGTGCCGGCGCTTCGCATCGCCGATCCCAAATCCTGCCAGTGCGGCGAGGTTTTGAAGGGCGTCATCAAGCCTTGGGAGTGCAAAGTCTTCGGCAAGGCCTGCACGCCGGAGAAGCCGCTTGGCGCCCTTATGGTGTCTTCGGAAGGTGCTTGCGCTGCCTACTATCAGTTTGGCGCCATCCCGCGTCAAAAACAAGGGACGAATGCAGCATGACCGCATTGCCAAACACCATGCATTTTGCTGCCCCCGTCCGGCGCCGCGGCACCATCAGCGTGCCAACGGTCACCCTCGCCCATGGCGGCGGCGGCTCGGCGATGCGCAATCTGATCGATGACGTGTTCGTCTCCGTCTTTGACAATCCGGCCCTGGCGCCGCTCGAAGATCAGGCGCGGTTCTCGCTCGCGGAGCTTTCAAGGCTTGGCGACCGGCTGGCCTTCACCACCGATTCCTATGTCGTCGATCCGTTGTTTTTCCCAGGCGGCGACATCGGCAAGCTTGCCGTCTGTGGCACCATCAATGATTTGGCGGTTGGCGGGGCTATTCCGCTTTACCTCACCTGCAGCGCGATCATCGAGGAGGGTCTTGAGGTCGATACGCTGCGGGCGCTAGCGAAATCAATGGCAATGGCCGCTGCCAATGCCGGTGTTTCCATCGTCACGGGCGACACCAAGGTTGTGCACAAGGGCACCTGTGACAAGCTTTTCCTCAATACGGCGGGGATCGGGATTATCCGGGAAGGGGTGAACCTTGGTGCCGACCGCTGCCGGCCTGGCGACGCTATCCTCGTCAACGGCCTCCTCGGCGATCATGGCGCAGCGATCCTCAACGCGCGTGGCGACATGGCGCTCTCGACAGCAATCGAGAGTGATTGCGCCGCTTTGCATGAACTCATTGCCGAATTGCTCGCTGCGGCTCCCGCCACCCGCTTCATTCGCGACGCGACCAGAGGCGGGCTCGCGACAGTCCTCAACGAGGCGGCCATGGCGTCGGGCGTCGGTATCGAAATTTGGGAAACCGCAACGCCCATGCGCGAGGAAGTCAAGGCCTTCTGCGAGATCCTGGGGCTCGATCCGCTCTATCTTGCCAATGAAGGCAAAATTGTTTGCGTGGTGCCGAAGGATGAGCAAGCCGCCGCCCTTCAGTCCCTGCGCGGCCATCCGCTTGGCCGGGAGGCAGCGATCGTCGGCCACGTTACGGGCGAGTCGCCAGGCCGCGTTGTGATGAACACCGCCTTTGGCGGGCGGCGCATTGTCGACATGCTGGTCGGCGATCAATTGCCAAGGATTTGCTGAGATGCATGAGCTGGCCTTGATACAAAGCGTTGTCGAAATGGTGACCGAGCACGCACAGGGCCGCTGCGTCCGGCGCGTCAAGCTTGAAATCGGCAAGTTCACCTGCGTCACGCCCGATGCCATGCGGTTTTGCTTCGACGTTGTGGCGACTGGGACACCGCTCGATGGCGCCCGCCTGGAGATTGTTGAAATCGAAGCACTGGCGCGTTGCCGTGGGTGTGGCGAGACATTCGTGCAACAGACGCTCTGGTCGTGCTGCCCCTGCGGGGAGCGCGATTACG
>Ga0187871_10004840_pt1 | contig 9973 bp, 11 predicted proteins | sample June2016WEW_16_1_FD_132988 | JGI IMG/M metagenome (GOLD analysis project Ga0187871, IMG submission 132988) | Peatland microbial communities from SPRUCE experiment site at the Marcell Experimental Forest, Minnesota, USA - June2016WEW_16_10 | ecosystem: Environmental > Terrestrial > Soil >...
AGGGTCTTGAAAGGCACGATGTTTCAAGCCTGTCATGGGGTGCCGCATCACTGCGCGAGCTGTCAGAGAAAATGACCGCTGAAAAACCGGTTTGGACCGATCTTCAGATTGCTGAACTCCAGCCCCACTTTGAGACTGCACGACAGGCTATCGTCATGCATTTCAAAGAGTGGTTGGCCCGACAGGCGCCACGAACTGATGCGCCCGATGCCGTAGGAGACTTCAAACACCGAATGATCCGGCTGGTTGGCGGAAGTCTTAAACGCGTCGGATTGGAGGAGTTGGCGCTGGAAGTGGAAACACGGACCTCCACAGTAATCCGCCAAGCTGAAACGATAGCTGAAGCTCATCAGTTGGTACGAGACGTGAGCTCATGGTTGACTACTCATGGTGATCCTACCCGAATCATTCGCGTTGCTGATCTTCGTGCATTGCGGGAAGTCGGCAAGGAGTATTCTTCAAAGCTTCAAGGGATGTCCGAGCGCATCGCACTCGCCGAGCTTGGCACCATCCGCACGCAGCTTTCAGCCTTCATGACCAAACTGAAGGATGCCGAAGCAGCCGTAGTGAAACGCGCTTCGGGGCTCTGGCAGACGAAATTGCGTTCAGAAGATGAGATTGAGCGGTTGCTCGCTGATGTCGAATCACTGGTTAATGTCTACGAGAATCTTCCGAACGATCAGGAAGATTTTCTCCTCATGCGGCGAGCCTTACGGCTGTACCAGAAGGACTACCAGCAGCTTGCGAACGACCTCCTAACCTGGCCGGAGTTCGAGAAGCTGTCCCAGCAACTTCTTCAGGATGCAACGAGCACGTTCGGTGAGGAAGAGATTCCCTGGTCACCGGAGGACGCGATAGGCGGATTCCTCGCCAGCATCACGAAGCAGCGGAAAGATGCTAGTACAAAATGGATTGACGCACTCGAATCCGAGGCCACCGGTGTGGCCTCGATGCCGGCCAGTGACGCTAACAGGGTACACGAACGCGCTAGCAGTCCCCCGGCGATTCTTACTGAACCCCACGGGAAACGCCTCAAGAAGGTGGTCAAAGAGCTTGAAAGCCGTCTGGAAGAATTGGCTGTTGAATGGCTCGTCGAAAAGTTTCGAGTGCTTCCGGAACCTGCGAAAAAGAAATTCCTCCGACTTGTAACTGAGATGGGCAGAGTGGCTGACTGAGGAGGCGTGGGACGGAACGCATGTTATGTATTGAATACGAATCGGAAGGATTTCCTCAGCCTTGTCCAGTCCCCAACGGACCGGGAACACTGCAACTGAAATGGGATGATCTTTTATGGGCGGCGCTGACGGTTGGCCGGCCGAATCGCCAATACGTGTTTCGTCACGGTGCATCATCGGTCTATGAGGGGATATTTCGACTGTCTCTGGTGCGGATGGCGCTTGAACAATATGGACCAGTGGCCCGTCGCCTTCGGCGAACTGACGCGGCAAAGACACTGGATCCTACCGAGAAGGGTGCAGTTAATTACTTCTTGGGCATGACTGTCTGTAAACTATTTGCTGCCAAGTTACTTGATACGCCGTGGCTCCTGCACCTAGACGTGTTTCGTCCCCAGTTAAACCCCGTACTCACCGGGAGATCTAGGCCAGATCTGATTGGCCAATCACAGGCTGGTTTGTGGATTGCCATGGAATCGAAAGGGCGATTGAGTTTTCCGGACGCACCCGCGAAGAGCAAAGCCAAAGATCAGGCCAACCGGTGTATCAGCGTCAGCGGAAGTCCGGTGAGTTGTCATATTGGCTCCATTGCTTATTTCAAGAACGATGTACTTCGTTTTTTCTGGCGCGACCCCCAGCCTGAATTTGATGAGCTTTCGCCGGGTATACGACTTTCACCCGACGAGAAAGTGTGGCATCACTACTACGCGCCGGTATTGGAGTTGGTCAAATCTCCTCGTCCTAACATCGGGTCAAAACTGGCAGAGCCAACACTTGTGCCAATCGAACAGACAGATGTTCAGGTCGGGATTGAACCGCATGTGTTCAGATTCTTAGTAGAGGGCCAGTGGAACACGGCCAAGGAATGGTGCGTCGAAAACGCCCGCCTGTTACACCAAGAAGGGTTGTACCCAGACGGCATCCGTATTGTCGCCGGTGAGTCTTGGTCCAAGCCCTTCGAGGAACGCTAGCCTGCGCCTAAATCGTTCACGACCAGTGCCGTGCCAGTTGGTCTTCGGCGGGCTGATTCTCTCACCGATTCTGTGCTGTCTGCTGGCCTTCGGCGTCCGACCCACTGCCACCATCGTGACGTTTCGCCTGGATCACGAGGCAGTTCGCAGACTCATCGAGAACAAGCGTTCCGCAACCGGATCCACCTGTGAGCACATCGACTGCCACGGCATCACCGATGAGTTTTTCCACGGCGTCGCGCATCGGACGCGCGCCCAGTTTCGGATGGAAACCGCGACGCACCAGAAACGGGAGAACCATGCCATCCGGTGTGAGTTCGTGTCCCTTGGCATTTAGAAATGCCAATTCCTGTGTCAGTAAGAGTTGGGCGATTTCCAACTGATGGTCGTAGCTCAGACGGTTGAACACCAGTTTTTCCGTGATGCGGGCATACAATTCGGGACGCATGGCTTGCTGAGCGCGGGCCAGGACGTGACGCTCCATCGTGGCCGGAGTTGAGTATTGCAGGTTCATCAGATCGGCGCTGCCGATGTTGGAGGTAAACACCACGTAGAACCCGCTCAATTCCAGAGTCTCGCCGCTGGCCATGGTCACACGTGCTGCGTCCAGGATTTGCAGAAAGACATCCAGCACACGGGGATGCGCCTTCTCGATTTCGTCAAACAGCAGCGTACCGACCCGCGACTTGTCATAGACCATAGCCAATGTCCCGCGCTCACCGAGCTTGCCGCCGAGCAGTAATCCCAGGCTCTCCTGCGTTTGGTACTCGGACATGTCGAAGCGGAACAAGTGTTCCTTGCTCATCAGGAAACCGGTGAACGCCAGCGTTACCTCCGTCTTGCCCACACCTGTTGGGCCGAGGAACAGGAAACTCCCGCGAGGACGGCCGGGCTTCGTCAACCCGAGTTCGCCGCGCCGAAGAATGGAAACAATGCGCGGCAAGACGTGATCTTGGCCGCGAATCCGCTGCCGGAGGTGCGATTCCAATTCGTGCAGCTTACCATTCGATGTTGCCGAAGAACTCACTGTTTTCATCGCCGGTCATCTTGCCGATTGCGCGCCCAAAGATTGTTCGCGCCTGCGAACAACAAACATAGCGTATCCCAGTACAACCTTGGCGCATGAAAACTAGATTCACTGCCGCAACAATGTGGTTCACACCGATTCTCGCTCAAGCTCAGGGGACAACTCTGACCAGCGGGGTCAGCAGCGCGCTGGGCATCGTCATGCTCATCGGCTTTATCTTCGGGACAATCTGTGTCGTCGGCGGCGGCTTTGCGATTCGCCGGGGAGACACGGATTCCGGAAAACTCTCCATCATCGGTGGTCTGATCATTGCCGGTGCGCCCGTGATCGTAAAGGCACTGTTCACCTCGTTTGGCATCGGCACTTCGACGGTGGACGTGGGCACGTTCCAATGAGCAATCAAATGCTGCGACTCACCGAGACCAACAGCGCCGACGACTCCAAAGGGCGGACGTGGGGGCTGGAGGGCAACCTGTTCTGGTACATGACCGGCGGCTGCTTCACATCCGTCATGACGCTGCTGATTACGTTCAGTTGCGCGAAGGTCTCATTTCTCGTCTCTTTGATGATCGCGGCGATTCCGTTACTGCTCACACTTGTGTACATATACGGCTTCCGGCAGGGCAAACCGCCTGGCTACGACACGGATTGTTTGGATTTCTGGATCAAGGGTGCGGGCTTCGGCCCCGACGTATGCCGCCACCCCAGTCATCCCCTTGAGGGCCAGCATGTTCGATAATGCTCCACACGGTTACTTCGTCCGCGACTTGATCGTCTTCAACGGTCTGCGCCAAGGCTGCTTCGTTTCCAAGGGGTTCGTCTTTGAACCACCCGACCTCGACAACGCCCAGGTCTCCGACCTGAATGAGTTCCAAGACCAAATCACCCTGCTCCTCGCATCTCTCGGCGACGCGCGACGGTTGCAGGTGCAATTCTACTGCGACTCCGACTATCGCGCGCCGCTGCTGCGTTACCAGCAGGAAACCGAGAAGATGCAGAACGTCTGGACCAAACGCTGCCGGAACGAGCGGTTCATGCGCTACTGGCAGGCGATGGCGGACCGCAATCTCCGCCGCCAGCGTCTCGTCCTCTACATCTCGCGCAAGATAGACAACTCGCCGAAGGCCACCAGCAGCGCCAAGGCGCTGGCGGCGTTCTACGAGATGACGCTGGAGCAGATGCAGGCGGAATTCACCCAGCTCCACGAGATGCTGGCCAGCATTTTCGCGGGACAGGGCGCCCGCATCATCCCGATGACCGATGCCGATCATTACCGGCATTACAAGATGTTCCTGAATCCGTCTCTGGCCGAGCGATTCGATTACGACATTTTCGAGGCCTTCGACCCGGAGTTGTCCATCCAGGAGAACTGCTGGCACTCTGAAGCCAACGGTCAACACGATTACGGTTTCTGGATGGACGGTTACTACCACTCCATCATCGTCCTGACTCGCTGGCCGAAAATGACCCATCCCGGTCTGGTCCGCCGGCTGACCAATCTCCGGCTACTCAACTACACCATCACAGTCAACATCGATCCGCTGCCCGTCCGCCAGGAAATCCTCAAGGAAGAAAAGGAGCACGACCGAATCGCCGGCGACTACGCCAGCGAAAAGAAAGTGTCGCTCCTAACCGTGCTGGAGAAGAAGCAGCGCAAAATCGCCGCCCTCGCGCGGGGGGACACGCTCCCGTTTCACGTCCAATTCATCGTGCGCACCTGGGACAAGACCAAGGATGGCCTGTCCGTCAAGACCAGCGCCATCAAGAACGCGATCAATAGCATGAACAGCGCACAGTATTACGAAAGCGCGCTGCCGAGCACGTCGCGTCAGTTGTTCTACGAGACGTGGCCGGGATGGACATGGGGGCGCTACGAGCACCGTAAACTCTACGGTGAAAGCCGGTACATCGCGGACATGCTCCCATTCGCCCCCACCTTCACCGGTCACCTGGACACCGCCGAGGCGATCTATGAAGGCTCCGCCAACAACCTTGTCGGCATCAAGACGTTTGCCGGGCAAGCGTCGAACATCTCGCCGCAGCACGCCGTATTGCTGGGGATGAGCGGGGCCGGGAAATCCGTCACCGTGTGCGATCTTCTCACCCAGACCGAGGGCTATTTCGCGTATACCGTCATAATTGAGGAAGGACTTTCCTACGGCATCTACGTGCAAACCGTTGATCCCGATGCCAAGCCCATCATCATCCAGCCCGACGGCAATATCACCATTAACTACCTCGACACGAAAGGTCTTCCGCTGACGCCCGATCACCTCGCATCCGCGACAGCATTGGTGGCCCGCATGGTGGGCGTCAGTCAACAGGAAGATAAACAGATGCTCCGGCAGGCGCAAATTGCCAAGTACATCAACCTGCTGTACGAAGACGTTTTTCAGGAGTGGTCCCGCAAACATTCCGAGCAATTGCTCGCCATTGCCCGGCACGCCTATGCCCTCACGCATTACCGGCGCGAGAAGATGCCGCCCGGCGCAACGTCGCTGGAAGCGTTCGCCGACTTGCGCGACTGGAAGGCGAAACACGAGGACGAGGCCCGCACGTTTCTCGACCAGTTCGAGGAAGCCGAGGTTCTCAAGTTCCTCAAAGACCCTAACACCAGCAAAGAGGTCCGCAACCTCGCGTTCGCCTATGTCACGCCGGAGGAATTCCCGACACATCGGATGCTCCAGGAATTAATGTTCCTCGACGCATCCGGTGCCGAGCGTGATCAGATTCACGAGATCGCGACATTGCTCTTGCCGTGGTGTCGGGACGGCAACTACGGCGCGTTGTTCGATGGCGTCACCAACTTGTCCCTGACCGGTAAGATCGCTCATTTTGAATTGGGCTACATCCCGGACTCGGCGAAGGAATTGCGTGCCGCTGCCGGTTTCCTCATCACCAACGACGCGCGCAAACACATCATCACGTTACCCCGCGCGCTGCGGAAACGAAACGTGTACGAAGAGGTCGCCCGCTTCCTCGACATCCCTGGCGGAGAAGAGATTGTCAAAGAGAGTTATGCGCAGCTTCGCAAGTTCAACTGCTGGAATATCTCCATCGTGCAGCAGTACGCGCGGTTCAAGCAGAGCCGCATCCGGTCGGCGGTATTCGGCAACAGTCGGCAATTCTTCCTGATGCGCCAAAACGACCGGGCTGACATCGACGACATCGCGCAGGACATCGCCCTCCCGGAGATCACGAAGCATACCCTCATGAACTACCCGCTCCCCGACCACCAGGTCGGACAGAAATATTCCGCGTTCACCTACCTGCAAATCGATTCGCTCCGCCCGATTTGCGGGACGGTGCACAACATCGCGTCGCCCGAGATGCTCTATTGCAGCAGTTCCAGCGGCGAACACTTCGAAAAACGGGCCAAGGAACTGCGGGGTAGCGCCAACATCGTCGACGGCATCATCCACCACGCCAATCCAACACCGGTAGCCGAACCCGCATGAAAACACACCATCTCATTGCTCTCGCGTTCGTTGCCCTCCTCACCGGCTGCGCCGCCACGCGCCCGATAAGCGACCTCGCCCTGGGTGCTGGCGGCGCAGCTCTCGCCGGCGAATTCTCGCATGGCAACCCGGCCATCACCGCAGGCGGCGCCGCCGGTGGCGTTCTTGTCAGCGAGGGGCTGCATTACGCCAGCCAAAAGCAAGCCCAGACCTCCTTCAACACCGGCTACGAGAAAGGGCGCAGTGACGCCGTGAAACAACAGTACTGGATACTGATCAACCAACAGAAGGAGAAAGCCGACCAAAACCGACAGAACGTCCGCTACTACGAGATTCCGGTCCCCGAACAAACAATCGACGGGGCCATCCTAAACCCAACGACCAAACTCCTACGAATCGAGGAATAAACCATGAAACGCATACTTACCGTAATCGCCGCAACCTTACTGTGCGCCGCAACCAGCCGCGCTCAGTATGTCGTGTACGACCCGGCGTTGCACACGCAAACCATCATTGATGAAGCCGAGAACATCGCCAAGTACGTGATGATGATCGACAACCAAGTTCAGCAGATCAGCACGATGACTTCGCAGTTGCAGCAACTTCAACAGTACAACCAGGCATTTGGCACGCCATCCCAAATCCTCAACCTGGCCGGCTTCACGAGCCTGATTTCCGACCTTGGAGACACCGGTGTCGGTCAGGCCGTTGGCCAGCTCGAAACTCTCGCCCAGGGAATCAACGCCGAGCAGTACGACGCGAATGGCCTTTACCACAACGTGGGGGCGACGTTCACCACGCCGGACGGTAGTTCGGTGTCGCGAGACGCCAACCTCTACCGTCAATTCGCCGCCATCAACGAGACGACCAGGAACTTCAGTAACGTATATGCAGACGTGGTGTCGCGCCGCGATTCGCTCCGGCAAGACATTGCCGCCACCACCGAACAACTCCGGGCGGCCACCACCGCCTCGGAGGTGCAAAAGCTCACGGGCGTCCTGATTGGACTGAACGCCGAACTTTCCGCCACAGACAAGGAACTCGACCATGCCGCCAGCGTCAGCTTTGTCCAGAACGCGGAGAACCAAAACGACCAGGCCAAGCAGCAACAGGCGCGTGTCGAGGAGCAACAGGCCGAGTTTTCAGATGGAATACAGAAGTACAACAATTCGATGACCCTCAGTACGGAGCCGGCTACGTTCCCGGTCAACAGCAATGATTAAGAAACTGATCATCGTCTCCGTTGCCGCGTTCGTGATTCTCACGGTAGTGGTCGCCGTGAACACCGCGCGGCAGACAACCCAAAGGCGGCCGGCATCTCCAGCCGCGCAACCCAACAGGGTGCTAAATCTCGACGCACTACAGCCGCGCAACCCCTAGCGGTCGTTCCATGAACAACTTCGACAGCATGTTTCCGAATTTTGCCGCGAGTTGCGCCGCCTTGCAGTCGCTGCTCATGCCGGTGGCGTATCTGTTTCTCGTCACCGGCATGGTGTTGTCCACGATCGCGGGTCACCGCAGCGCCGAGGCCGTCCTGCGATCCCTGGGCCGGACTATTGTGTACATCATCGTGCTCACGCAGTTGGTGAATTGGGGCAATCAGATTGCCACCATTACCGACAACACAGTCACCAATGTTCTTCACGCCAATCCGAGCAACGTGTACCAGCAATACAATCAGGCGTTGCAGGTTCAGAAATCCACCACATCCCAAAACAGTTGGTGGCAAAAACTGTTCAATGCCGGCACGTCGATCTTCGAGGCGCTCATCTCCGGTCTGCTCTGGATCTTCGGCTTGCTGGCCAGCGTTATTGTGTTCTATGCGTACCTGGTCCAGAAGTTCATTCTCTACCTGGGCTACGCTCTTTCGCCGATCTTCATCGGCTTTCTGGCGATCCGTGCCCTGAACTCAATCGGCACGAACTACCTGCTGTCCCTCGTCGGCGTCATGCTCTGGCCGCTGGGGTGGGGCGTGGCATCGTTGGTCACGGCAGGACTGATCACGTTCATGACCGATCAGAGTTTTCTTTGGAATCAGTCCATCGGCGGGGCCGGAGGGTATGCGTTCCAGAACTTCATCGGCGTCGCTGCGCTCGGAGTGTGGGTGATCTTCAGCACCATCGCTGCGCCCATCGTCATCCAACGAGTCATCACTCATGGCATTCAGGCCGGCTCAGCCCTGATGAGTAGCGTGACAACCGCCGCGACCACCGCGACCGCCAGCGGATTCATCACTGCTGGAACGTTTCGAACCGGTGGTGGCCTCGCCGGTGCCGCGATGGCCACCGCCGCCGGGGTCACAGCAGCGGGCGCCACCCTGGTTGGTTCATCGCTCAGCGGCAGCACGTACTCGCCAACCGGCTCGATGATCACGGCTTTGGGGCAGATGCGCTCCACAAGCGCGAACACGAGCAACCGTGAAAGTGACGACACGAGCACAACCGCCTCAACGCCGTCCTCGATGGACGTGAGCGGCGACAATGCCGTGCAAGCGTTGCTGCGCAAGACCAAGAACCCGCACTCCCCATCAACATGAATGCAGTCGAGACAACACCCCGAGAAACGCCGGTGCCGAAGACCGAGCGCCCCAATCTACCCCGCAAGAAATTCGACCCGACACGTATCTTCGTCGACCGAGACCGTCTCGCGTGGTTCTGGTTTATCGTCGCCGGACTGATTCTTGTGGGCGCGGCCATTGACCGCTTCGTTCTCGTCCAATCGTTCAAGCAACGCGAGCGCGTGGTCGTCCTCGATCCATCCGGCACATACCACGTCGCGCCCCTCCTGAAATTCGACGAGGCCAAAGACCTCCATGCCGAGCAGAGCACGTTGGCTACCATCGCCTTCCTGGAGCGCAATCCCAAAGGCTTCGATCATGATGACCTGATGAAGCAGATGTTCCTCAAGAATGCCCTGGTCAAAGCCCAAGCCGAACGCGCTTCCGAAGAGCCAGAGTTCGCCGCCAAGCAATTGCACCAAAAGGCCGAGATTGCCAAGATCACGATCCTCCAGACCCGCGAGAACTTCGTCCTGACGCAGGTGACCGGACAACTCGTTCGCACCGGGATCTTCGACGACAAAGCCTTCGCCGAAGCTGTCCCGTTCACGCTCGCCTTCAAGTTCCAGCGCAACCCCAACATGGTCCAGAACGGGCGATTCCCGTCTGCCGTGTACGATTTCAAATATGAAACATCCCATTAAACACATCCTCGTGCTGCTCTTGTTCGGTGTTCAGTCCATCACTGCAAAAGCCGCCAGCCCCATCGCGGTATACCGTTTGGACGAACGCACCGTGTACGCAATCCCGGTGTCCCGCAGCCGCGTGACAACCATCAGCTTCCC
>Ga0187871_10004847_pt1 | contig 9963 bp, 11 predicted proteins | sample June2016WEW_16_1_FD_132988 | JGI IMG/M metagenome (GOLD analysis project Ga0187871, IMG submission 132988) | Peatland microbial communities from SPRUCE experiment site at the Marcell Experimental Forest, Minnesota, USA - June2016WEW_16_10 | ecosystem: Environmental > Terrestrial > Soil >...
AAAGCGCGGGATCTTCACCCCCGACCAGGAATCGGTGCGTTTGGTCTTCGCCCTCACCGAGCGCGAGCGGCAAGTGCTGGTGCTGATTGCGGAAGGCAAGTCCACGAAAGAGGCGGCGGCCCGGTTGGGCATCAGCTATAAGACGGCCGACTCGCACCGGAGCCGCATTCTCGAAAAGCTGGGCGTTCATGAGACGGCCAGCATGGTGCGGTACGCCATCCGCGCGGGCTTGATACAGGCGTAAGGCGAAGTTGGCTCGCCTCTCGCCTTAGGCGAGCTTCGCTCGCTGGGCAAGCTGAAGCATGCCCTACGTGCTACTTCTTGGCCGGAGCATATACCGGACGCACCGCGGGATCGAGCCGTCCCGGTACCCACGACCAGGCGCCGGCGACGAACGCCCAGCGTCCATAGTGGAACGGTGCGAAGCCCCAGGGCTCGTCATCGATCCACGTCCATCCCCACGGTTCGACCCAAGCCCAGTGGCCCTCGCGATAGGGCGCCCAACCCGCCGGCATGTTCGTCGGCGTCCAGACCCAGCCGTAGGGCGGTACGTCGCGCCAGACGCCGTAAGTGTCGAGATCCTCGTAGCCGATGATGTCCGCGGCACCTAGCGGGCGGAGGCCATGGACATCTCGCGGCGCTCGCGCTGGGCGCACCAGGCATCGAAGTCGTTAGGTGCCGGGACCGCTGTAATTTCCTGGGTCAGGAACAGGCGATGCTTCATGCTCCGCGTAATGGTCTGGTTGATGAAGTGGAATACTGCGGGGTTGAGGCTTGCCACGCGACGTGATATGTATTTGACATCATATGGTCCGCATGTCATATTATGAAGGTGAGCTGGGCTGTGCAGATCGGCGATGAGTTTGAGCCGGAGTTCGACATCCTGGACGAGGATGTACGGCTGGAAATCCTGGCGTTGGCGCGGCTGCTTCAGCAATTCGGGCCGCAACTGGGGCGGCCGCGGGTTGACACGTTGAACGGCTCTCGCCACGCGAATATGAAAGAACTACGGTTCAGCGCGGCGGACGGAGAATGGAGAGTCGCGTTTGCGTTTGACACGAAGAGGAAAGCGATCCTCCTCGTGGCGGGGGATAAATCAGGAGTCGGTGAAAGGCGCTTCTACCGCGAGTTGATCCGTAAGGCGGATGACCGTTTCGATCGACATCTGGCCCGGTTTAAGAAGGAAAGGAAGTAATTATGGCCAAGGACGTGAATGAGATCATCAAGAAACTGGGTCCCGCCCAACGCAAGAAGGTGGAGGCTCGTGCCGCTCAGTTGATCGCCGAGGAGATGACTTTGCGCGAACTGCGGCATGCGCGCAAGCTCACACAGGTCCGGATGGCCAAGGCTCTCGGGATCACCCAGGACAGTGTTTCGCGGCTTGAAAAGCGCAGCGACCTGCTGCTCTCGACGCTGCGGAACACCGTCGAGGCCATGGGTGGGAAGCTCTCTCTGGTGGCTGAATTCCCGGACCGTGCGCCGGTTGTTCTGTCCGGGATTGGCGAAGAGCGGGCAAGCTTGCCCTAACATCCGAGTGGTGCGATCCTAACCGGAATTGCTGACACAGGCCGACTTATGGGGAGTAATCCGTCGGCCCCCGACGCGGTATCGGGCCAGTTACCGATATCCACTTTTTGTCCGTTGAGGGCCGGACGGCAGCCTGATCGAGCAAGCCCGGGCGTCGCCACGCAAGGTGGCACGCCTAGCGGTTTGACTCCCACGTTCCCCAGCGTTGAAGACGTCCTCGCCCGTCCGTCCGCAGATTGTGCCCGTTCAGTTGTCCGAGATTCTCTGAGCAGCACACACCCGGCGCGCAGGAGCACTCGTGGAGGACGAGGGGCGCTATGATGAGCGTGGGTGAAGGCTTCTTTACACAGCGTCGTTGTCATTGCGGCGATCGTTCTGTGTGTTGTCGCGCGCCAGATATCGGGTCAGTTGAACGCCGGGAAATCTTCCAGCGATCCTAATCGCATCGTGGATGCTGAAACTGTGCCAAACGGAGAGGTCTTGATCCATCTGGCGGACGGCCGGCAGATTCGACCGTCTCCCCAGAAAGGACAGATCGCAAGTGAGCAGATCAGGATCGATGACACGGGCGGTTCCGTTGGCTGGCTTATCGCATACGCGGGGGCTGGCGGCACTTCGTACCCAGTACCCACAGACCTCGTCATCTATCACGCGGGTGGGCGGATCAAACATTTCGGCGATGGCTTGATGCTGCTTGACTGGCAATTTGTGGACGGGGACAAGCACGTGCAGTTCTCCTCCTCGCAGGTCCACGGTCCGGGATCACTTTGGCACATCATGGAGGTGCACGATATCCAAACGGGCCGGTTAATTAAGCGGTGGATTGAACCGGCGAATAGCTATGCACTAGAGGATGCCGTTCTTGCCGATTTGAAAGGCCGGGTGGCGGACGCCGCAGGCTCGGCGCTCTCTGGCGCCGCTGTTGCGGTGAGGGTGCCGCCGTCAACCGAGATGGTCGCGCTCACAATCACGGAACGCGATGGAGTGTTCCAGATTCCGAATCTTCAGCCGGGCCAGTATGAAGTCCGCGTCGAACGGAGTGGCTTCCAGCAGCGAACAATCCCAGTCGCGATCGGCCCAAATGGCGAAGACCTGGACCTTGGAACGCTGATCCTCGTGAAGCGGACTCCAGCTTCGAAGTGATTTGACCCGGGCGGTTTCCGATAAGCCTATTTTTTCAGCGAAGGCAGTTTGTTTCCGCGTCTACTTGGAATTGACGAATTCCTCCTCGATCTTGGGCTTCGGGAAGCGTTCTCCCCCGGTACCGTAGGTTGTGGTCAGGAAATATAAGCACGCTCCCTCCGTCTGGCGGGATTTTTGGACGTTCAATTTCCCGCATAAAGTCGGTGTGATCCCCGTCACTCATCGATAGGGTATCGATCTGGGCGACCCGCGCCAAATGACCGCCGTTGATCCTGAAGAGGCTCATGCTAATCCAGCGGCGATACCCTGTCGCGGTGTTTTCAGCTTCGATTAGAACGTCTTCCCGTCCGCCTCCTTCAATATCCAGTATCCGAAAGGAACGAACAGTCTTTGCCCGGTATATCATTGAGTCCCCCGTGCCGCTCACGAACCATCCCTGCCCGTGGCGCGAGAGTAGGAGCAGCCGTGCATACCATTCGCAGCAAAGTGCATGAGTCTTGATGCCGGTGAATTTGTAGTGCGCCACCGCGACATATGTTTCGGGTCCTGCGGGGGTTGAATTCACACCATAGACACGTATACGAACTCGCCTCGTTTCGTGTTTGCCCTCTAAATCCTCTTCAGCCATACCCGTGGCGTATGCCTGCTCAGACCGCTCCACTGCGCCGACGACGTCAAATTCCATTTCGCCCTGAAGGGCGTCCGTCAATTCGTGTCCCGGCCAAGCATTCGGTTTCCATTCCAGCGGCGGACGATGTGAGACGGAGACAACGGCGTTCGGAAACGCCGCTCTTAGAATATCCGCCTGGGTTGTGGTGTCCGTGACCAACTGAGCGGCCAAGACCCGATCAACGGGTCCCGCAAATCCAAGCAGCGCATACGCGGTAATCAGGCGCCGTAGCATTCCGACGCCACTATTGTAGGACACGCCGAGTGATTGAGAGACAAAAACGGCGGTTTCAAAAATTACGCTGAGGCCCCTCGCTCCTTACAGCCATACCGCCGAGATGGCGCGAGTAATTGCTTGGTGATGGCCGTCCAGATCAGATGCAGCACTGGCCAAAGCCAGGAAGGCACGTACGGCTGAGCGTTGCTGGTCTGTGAATTTCGGGATGCGCTTGCGGAGTTTGGCGTCGCTCTCCCTGGTAGCAGCCTCGTCCTCCTCAGAGAGCGGGCAGAGAGTGTACAGGGTCCATTCCAGGATCTTGTTCTTTTCGCTGAGATCGTCGAGGGCGCGGAAAAGGTACGCTGGCAGCAACGCCTGAAAGGCATCATCCGTGAGCAGTGGGAGCGATCCGAAATGCTTATCAAGGGCCGGAGGAAGAACCTCATTCCAGCGCAGGTTACCGAGATTCGCCTGCACATCCCGACATTCGTCGCAGTCACACAGTGTTACGGGCTGTCGCGGCAAGACGGGTGGGAAGGCCTCCGCGATCTGCGTCCAGACGTCTAGCGAATCCGCGGTCATGGATGTTACCCAAGGTATCATCTGGCTCATCACTGCTCGATAGACGTATCGTGCTTTGATCCTGCACGCGCAAACTGTACGCGTAGCCGAATCTGAACTCGCACTCAAGTAGAGTCCGTGCGCAAATTCAGGGGCACGCCATGCAGGCCTCGCTGAATGGGCTCGCGCACTTCCCTAGGGCTTGTTCACTTCTAAATCGAGCGATGTTGTTTTTCCGGCTTCGAGCGTCAGGCCCTGTCCGAGTTGCTGCCAATGCGCGGGAAACTCTGACGCAGTTTGCCCGTCCAAGGGAACCTCGACGTCACTAGCAAACAGCAAGTAGCGAGCGGGGGCCAATCCATCTACGCGAAACTTCCCATCCGCATCGGACCTCACCCACTGAAGCAGCCTGCCGTCGGGCTGCTCCGGAATCGCGTAAACCAATCCACGCACTGGATTTCCTACGCGCCGAACGACGCCCTCGACGCTCGCGCCCTCGGCCAGCACCACGCGAATCGTTTCCTGTTCGGCTCCGGGCTTGATGACGAGGGGTTCCCGGATGAGATCGATTCCACCGCGGGAAATGCTCTGCGCATACGCCTTTCCGCTTGCGGCTAGGGCAATGGCATACGAGCCGGGTACAGCGGCAATCGACTCTGTCCGCGTCGCGCCGGTATCGCGCATCCAACCCGTCATGGTGGAACCGTCGCCAGCGCCGGCATAGCCATTGAGCCCCAGTCGGTGCGTACGGACCGCCGACATCTGACGCACAAGGCCGATCTGGTCCGGGGAAGCAGCGCTTATTTCGACCGGGATCGTCACGTGATTCCTCGGCATGAGCGGAAACTCGATGCCCTCAATATCGGTATCGCCAACTTCTACCGGCAGCGAGCCGATGAATTCGCCGTAGGCGCTCGTGAAGTCGGACTCCAGCCAGAAGCGTCCCTTGGGAACCCACGCTTCAAATCCGCGCGACTGAGGTCCGGTCGTACGGACGTTATAATCGCCGGCGCCGCTGGAATCGACGACATCTACAATCGCTGTCGACACATTCGTAGTTCCGGTAATCCGGTGCAGTACCTGCTCGCGGAGTTCGAAGTCCGCGGTGGCCTGCTGTCCTTCCGAAAGTTCCAGATAGCAGTGGGGACCGCCCGGCGACAGTTTCGGATAACGAACCGGCACATAGCCCATATAACGGCCTTGCTGGTCGCGTCTTGGCGGCTGGAAACTACGAGGCACCGAGGCAATTAACTCCCACCGGCCCGGCGGGCGATGCGGGAAAACGTAGGAACCGTCGGCCCCGGTCCGGAATGCGCCATGAAGCGTCCGCATGGGCCAACCTGCCTCGGAATTGAAATATATGAGCAAGACCTGGGCGTTCGCCATCGGCGCGCCGTCCGCGCCGCGGACCACGCCCGAGATGGAAGGCAATGAAGCCAACCGCAGCGTAATTGGGCTGGTATCGGCGGAGACGCGGTACGACGTCACGCGGTTCTCGATGGTCATTACGACTTGATAGCCATCCAGAGATGCGCCGAGAAACACCGGCATGGCCGGAACTCCGCTGAATCGGAATTCGCCCTTGTCGTCCGAAGTCACCTTCTCAGACCACGCGTTCCGATCAGGTTGGCCATCGACGTGTGGCAGCCAGCAGTCACTTGAGAGGCTCACGGAGGCGCCTGCGAGCGGCTGGCCCGTCCGATTGTCGATCACGTGGCCGGTTACGGGGTAAAGCGGAGCGTCCGGCGGAACCGTCATAACGCACGCCGGACCGCTGCGGCTGAAGGGCTGACTTCTTACGGCCGGTTCGGTTTTCTGAGCCGCCGCGCCCCACCCCGCCATAGCGACGAAAGAGCCATAGAGAATGCACCGGACGCTCGACATATTGCACCCAAATAGATTCTATCTAAATCGTTCGCCCAGTTAGGCCACTCCCAGTTGCAATACGGCTCCCGATTAGACTCCGCCGAACATAAGCCGCAGAAAAACGATGCTTCTGGCCGATAGAGCATTTCGGTAACAACCCGGCCGCACTCTGGGCCCCCGAATGGGCGGCCAGGGTCACTTTCCAGAAAGCCCCGCATACCGGGAGCGTGTCATTTGGCAGGCGCAAAATGACCGCCCGCTCAGCGAGGTGGATGTATACTAAACCCTGCCGGAGAGCTCAAAATGGAATCCGGTTGTAAAGATGACGGAGGGAACAGCGTGCGGATAGCGGCCTTCGCAATGTGGTTACTGGCCGGGGCGGCGTTGCTGGCCCAGCCGGCTTTCGAAGTAGCTTCCATTAAATCGTGGACCAGCCGTGAGGTGGGTGGCGTGCACGTCTACCCAGGCGGACGGATGGAATTTCGTGGGTGCACGTTGCCACACCTCATCCAGCAGGCCTTCAACGTGCAGGAATTCCAGGTATCGGGCGGGCCGGTCTGGGTGGATCATGAACGCTACGACATCGACGCCAAGCCTCCCGCCTCCTCGCAATCGAGCCATTACATGCCGCCCTACTCCAAAGCGCCGATGACTGCGGAGCAGCGCGCGATGTTGCAATCGCTGCTGGTGGAGCGCTTCCATCTGCAGTATCGCCGCGAGAACCGCGATGGCCCGGTGTACGTTTTGGCTCGCGGGAACAAACCGTTGAAAATGACGGACGCAAAGGATAAGAACGAGTACCCGTGGGCGGGCGGACCTGGGGGCGGAGCGCTGATGGGCGATGGACTAAAGGGCACCAACGAATCAATGGACGATCTGGCTTGGAGGCTCAGTCCGTATCTAGGCCGCGCGGTGCTGAACCGGACGGAAATTTCGGGATCGTACGATTTCCTCGCGGACTATCCGTTAGAGGACGGACGCGGGGACATCGTCGGCATGATTCTGGCGACGGTGAAAGAACTGGGGCTGAAGCTGGAAGCCACCAAGGGCCCAATCGAGACCATCGTGATTGAGCACGCCGAGAAACCGTCGGCGAATTGACTGCGTTTTGAACTCCTCAAGCGGGGTGATAAGAGGGTCCAACCGAACACGCCCGATCTTTCGATTGACTGTCAGATCGAGGCGCTTCGAGTCGCTGTCCACAGCCAGTCCGAGAGGCAGGAGTTCCGCCAACAAGCAAGGGAGATGGCAAGGCAACTTTCAGAGCTGAGAGAACTAAAGAAGCGATTGCCGCTTGCGGCGGTGCCGGTCTGATCGAGGGAACACAGCGCGGCAAAGCCGCGAGCTTTCAGCGGTCAGCTTTCAGCGGTCAGGGGCCCGGAGCACGATCGGCGGACTGGACAAGGCGGCACAAGAATCTTTGCGTAGCGCAAAGAAACGAAGAATTAGTGGTACAGGGTACCCGGCGAATCGGGACCGACGAAGGGCAATCCGAGTCAACGTGGCTGCGAACTGTTATTCGCGCAAGCCGCGATCACGTTAACGAGCTTCGCGAGATCTGCGTGGTCGACCGAGTGATCCTCCGGGCCTCCCGGTAACTGCGAAGTGGAGTCGACTTGAACTGAAGATGGAGGGCGTCTCGATCTGCGGATTGATGTAATTTCCTTCGCCATTTCCGGCGGCCTGTCTTCGAGTGCAAGTGTCCTGGGGGAACTCATCTTCGCGGTTCCCGTCCTCGTTGGCAAGCGGACTAAGACGGGCAAGCTGAAGCATGCCCTACGTGTGAAATCCGTCGGGGACGTCGTTGCCGCTTTCCGGACTGGCGATATCGAGGTTCACGACGATAGGATCCTGGCCACTGCGGACCACTACGGCTTCCACCGGCTCGTCGGGGCGCGCATTGATTTCCTGGTGCGGGACGAAGGGTGGGACGAAGATGAAGTCGCCGGGGCCGGCTTCGCCGGCGAATTCGAGATTCTCGCCCCAGCGGAAGCGCGCCCGTCCGCGGACGATGTAGAGGACGGTCTCCAGTTCGCCGTGATGATGCGCTCCGGTCTTGGCGTTGGGCTCGACGACGACGGTTCCGGCCCAGAGCTTTTGCGCTCCGGCGCTGGCGTGGCTGATGGCCGCGGCGCGCGTCATGCCTGGCGTCTGGGGCGTGTTGGAGTCCAATTCGCCGGCGCGGACGATGCGAATGCCGTGCGTCTTCCAGTCGGGGGCCATAGTTCGATTATGGCATCGGGTGGGATTGGGCTCGTCTTGGGCGTCAGCTTCGGGGTCGGCCGTTGACCAGCCGATCGATGGCCGCCTGGTGGGTGACGGTGAGATTCGACCACCGTCCGTCCGGTAGTATTGCGTGTAGGTTTTGTGGAACGCGATATTCATCGAGCAGCGTGAAAAGCGATCGAACGCATGCCGTCCGTCGCCCAGCCTTTCGATGAGCATGTTCGCCCAGCCGCTTGAGGAGCCCTCGAACTGGAGGCGATAGGCGACCCAGTCGGAGAAGTCGCCGGGCAATGTGAACGGCCGGGCGAACCGGGGCCGGCGGCGCGGCCGAGTTCATACCCCATAAGGAAATGCTGTAGGGCGCAGATGCAGACGGGCGTGAAGTACATCGCGGGCCGTTCGCGAAACGGTTGCCAGTTGTGGTTGATAACGGTGTCTCCTTCTTCGCCCGGCGGGTCGAGATGAGTCAGTCTCGACGCAGCAGGCTGAAGCCTGCGCCACGTCTACTGGGCGAGCTCTTTGCACATGCCGGGGACGCCGGACTTGAAGAGCCCGCTGGGCTGGAAGGCGAGGCCGGAGAAATCCAGCTTATCTGCCGCGCTTTCGGGGCCGGCGGAGCAGGCCTGGCGGACGCGGTCGCGAACGGTGGCCATGGTGCCGACCCACTTTTCCAGGTCGGCGCGTTTCGACACAGGCCCGTGGCCGGGAATGACGGTGTCGAAATCGTAGGTGTCGAGGATCTTCTGTATCGTCTGGCTCCATTCCTTGATGCTGCCGCCGCTGTTGGCATCGCAGTAGGGCGCGCCGACCACGAACAGGTCGCCGGTATGGAGAACGCGCTCGGAGGGGAAGTAGATGACGGCGTCGCCATTGGTATGGCCGCGGCCGAGATGCCTGGCCACGACTTCTTTGCCGCCGAGGAAGACCTGCGATTCGTCGGTGAAGGTGATGTGCGGGAGGCCGGGCTGCTTGCCGGCGACCATGTTGGCGCGCGCGTTCTTGTGGATGACGATCTCGGCGCTGGCGGCGAGCATGGCCTCGTTACCGCCGGTGTGATCGGGGTGCTGGTGGGTGTTGAGCACGTAGCGGATGGGCTTGTCGGTGACGGATTTCACCTTGGCGACGATCTGCGGCGCGTCGGCGGCGAACTTGTCGTCCACTACGACCACGCCCTCGCCGGTGGGCATGAACGCGGTGTTGCCGCCATCGCCGATGATGACGTAGAGGTTGTCGGTGACCTTTTGCAGATTGAGCGGCTGCGGAGGGTTCTGCGCCCACGCGAGCCAAATCCCCAGGCCGGCGGCGGCGGCCAGTGCGAGGCGAACTACTGCAATTCTGCGCATAGTCTGTCTAACGAATATACCGCGGGATGGGGGCCGTTTTCTGGTAGTGTGTTAACCGATGCCCGAGACTGGCCGGAACGCCCAGATTCAGCTCAACGGGGGAGCTGCGATTGTTTCCTACGACCCGCAGAAATGGGGCAAGCTCGAAACCGACAAGGAGGGCACCATTTCGCTGGACCGGCTGGTGGGCGCCGGCAACGCCGCGATCATTGCGGAGGGCATCGGGATTCCTTCCAACGTCGCGGTGGACGATATTTTGGAGGAATTGAAGAAGAAGCATTCCGACCTGCAGGTTTTGTCCCGTGAAATGCGCACTGTCAACGGCCAGGAAGTCTGCTGCGTGAAATACGGCTTCCGCGTGCAGGAACTCGACCTGATTGTGTACGCGTACTGCCACGGAGGGCTGGCGGG
>Ga0187871_10004849_pt1 | contig 9961 bp, 4 predicted proteins | sample June2016WEW_16_1_FD_132988 | JGI IMG/M metagenome (GOLD analysis project Ga0187871, IMG submission 132988) | Peatland microbial communities from SPRUCE experiment site at the Marcell Experimental Forest, Minnesota, USA - June2016WEW_16_10 | ecosystem: Environmental > Terrestrial > Soil > Wetlands...
CGCTGACCGATTCGGCCAGGGTGGAAGAAACCCGGCTCCAGGTTTCCTGCACCTTGCGCAGCCGCCGGCCCATCTCCAGCCGGTAATGTTCATTGACGATCCAGATGACCGGCGCCATCAGCACCATCAACGAAAATAGCTTCCAATCATACCACGCCATCAGCGCCCCCGAAGCGGCCATTTGCAGCGCCTGCACCACCAGCACAAACGCCACGTCCTGCACCCCGGCCCGCACGCTGTCTATGTCCGACGTGAGCCGGCTGATGATGCGGCCGAATTTGGTCTGATTGAAAAACGACATGGGCATCGTCATCAGTTTGGCGAACAACTCCGTCCGCATATCGTGAACCACCGCCTCGCCCAGTTCGAGGGCGAACCGCTGGCGGAAATGGAAAGTGAACGCCGTAAAGAGCGCGAGGGCAAAATAACCGGCGGCATACCAGCGGATGCCGGCCAAATCGCGCCCGGAAATCGGCCCGTTGATCGTGCGGCCAATCAGCCAGGCCAGCGCCGGGAGTTGCAATCCGCGGGTGAACGTCAGGATGAAAAGCCAGTTCCGCTTCGCCGCCTGGGGCCGGGTGTAGCGGAAAATCCGCCGGATCAGCGCCATTTGCAACGGCGCCTTGTCCGCCTCCCGATCCTCCATCGGGTTGTAATATGTAATGGCCTCCCGCGCCGAGGAATCTCCCCGGACGGCATCGGTGTTCGCGGACTTGATGTTCGATGACGCGCTCATAAACCCGGTCATAAACTGCCGGGCGCATGGCCCCATTGTGGGCCGGAAGTCAGTTTAACTGAAATTAAGTGAAATTAACTGAAAATAGGTGAAAATCGGCGGGGGTGAACCTCGAAACATGCGGAACACGCCGGCCCGGGGTGGAGTGGTGGAGTGATGGGAAAACCCAATACTCCGGCACTCCAGCACTCCGCCGGGATCTTTGCGGGCTGTCCGACGCCTTGCTTTCCGCAAACCGTTGCCTGTCCAAAAGCCCAAGGCGGCTCCCGCAGTTCAAGTCAACTGCCATCATACTTAGGCCAGTATAGAAATTAAACCCCGCTTGTCAACTGATAAAAGCAAAAAAAGCGATGCCGGCGAGGATCGGGGCAAGCGGGTAACTGGTTGGGTTTCTGGGCTGGTTTGGGACAGGAAAAGGCAGAATGAACGATGTCGCCGGAAATGGTGCCGTTCTCTACATCGCCCCGTTTGACGTAGGTGTTGACGTTCTCAGGAACTCTTTTTGCGCCAGCGCCGGGCGGCCAGCGCCAGCCCGCCCATGACGACGAGCGCCAGCGTGTTTGGCTCCGGTGTCACCGCGGCCGTGGAAAAAGTGATGTCATCCAGTTCAATATCACCGTGATTAATTCCATTATTAAATAAAGCCGTAAAATCGAGTTCTCCTGTTTGGCCCGCATAAGGCGCTATACTGACCCCGTACACTTCGTAGGTTTGTCCCGATGGACTTTGTGCAGAGGATAGAATGACCGGTGACAATTCGGTACCGGCAAAAGAAACGGCGAAATTTGGAAACAGACCCCAAGCGCTGAATTCCAACGATTCCGCATTGCTCGGAACCATTCCGGTTTGAAAGAGGGAGACATCTACTCCAACACTCTCGTTTTGAGGCTCAAATCCGGAATACAGATAAACACTGTAGTTTCCGTCTAGCGGGCCAATTCCCACCTCGTTCACCCCTGGTCCTTCGACACTAATAATTGCTGTTCCGGCTGAAGACTCATCTACCAAAATCTCGGTAACTGCTCCACCGCCGATGGAAGCACTCCAACCCGGCATGCCCTGACTGATTGGAACCTGTGGAGGATACCCTGTTGGGTTCGATAAATTGCCAGCCTCGAAGTTCAGGTTTTGGAAGGTCTGTTGTGCCTGTGCCGAAAGTATGGGCAAAAAAAGGGACGCGACGGTTGCAATTATGCATGCGGTTTTCATAAACCCTGTTTGCACAAGCGGCGCGCGGCTAGCGCCAGCCCGCCCATGACGACGAGCGCCAGTGTGTTTGGCTCAGGGATGGCGTTCGGGGAAAAGCTGATGTCGTCGAGCAAGACGCTGTTATAGTTTTCACCGCTCACCGTAAACTCCAGTTGTCCGTTCACCCCGGCGAAATCGCCGATCCAAGCGGCATACACATTGTAGTCCTGTCCCGATGGGCTTTGGCCTGACGAAATCACGACAGGCGAAAGACTATCGCCAGCGAAAGAGACGGAAAATGGAAGCGCATACATCGGTTGCCAGGCTTCAAAAAGTAACGTCTCTGTCCCAGTTGGTATTGTGCCGACTTGAGCAATTGAAGCATTAATGTAATTTATGCTCCCCCCCGGCTGGAGCAAAACGCTGTAGTTTCCATCAAGTGGGCCATCTTGTGGGCCAATAAGCGTGACGGCTGCGGCTCCCAAAGATGAAGCATTCACATTAATCACTGTCTGTTGCACGGTCCCATAATATACACTCCAAGAGGGTACTGCGTTTGTCACGGGAACATTGTAAGCATAGGGGGGGCCAATCGGGTTTTGAGTTAAAGGGCCTGGGTTGGCATGCTCAAAATTGAGGTTTTGGAAGTCTCCCTGAGCTGTAGATGGAATTGGAATCAAACTCCAAAACAGCACAAGTGGAAGCACAGCATTCTGCTTGTAATCTATGCGTTTGTTTTTCATCGGGTTCATTTTTTGGTCAATGGGTCACCAACTGCCTGAAATGCAGGTGTGCGCGCTGCATTCCACGCGGAAACAGCGAATGATTTGCCAGATGCCCAAAGGCCAAAATAAATCTGGCTGTTTGCGAGACCAGCTTCAGTAGGCTCGTCAACTTCGGAAACCGCCCCCACAGGTGTATTTGAATAATTCGTTCCTCCGAAAGCATTCGAGGCGTACCAACTGAGAAAATTGCCCTGCCCGGTGATTCGCTGTCCATTAAAGGACTCGCCTGTTTCGATCACGTACCAGCCACTGTTTCCGGTAAATTGAATGGTTCCGTTCGTGGCATATCCGCCATTTGTATCACCCCAGTATCCGTGAAGCCCCCAAGAAAAGAACCCAGCTACATTGATTCCGTTTGTCACATGTCCTGCCAGTGTGCCAATAGCTGGGGACGTCGTAACATTCGTATAAATGACTGAGGCATTTGGTTTCACGCCCAAAACGCCCAGCATTCCCAAATAACCAAGGGTTCCCAAATATTCAGGATTCGTGTCGTCAAAATACCAGGTTGCGCTTCCATAGCCACCCATGCTGGCGCTTAGGATGATCTGGCCGGGAGGATTATTCGAACCAATTATATCGAGCTTGTTTATATAGGCGATACAATCGTTTGTTCCGCCCGTTTCATTCATATTGATACTCGTGACAAACGGATTCCAAGTTGCAATGTAATCGTTGGTTTGAAAGAGTGTGTTGAACCCGATATGCATATCGTATTGCACGCTCGTTTCAACCCAATTGTCATCGCTATAGAGTCTTGAGGGCAAATCCTGAAAGAGGATAACGTATTGGGGCCGCTTGGTGGGATTGTTAGCAAGCCAGTTGTTGATCGGCCCCGAAAAGCTGGTGGTATAGTTGCTCATGTAGATGACCTCGTTCGTAGGGCAGTTGATGCCAAGGACATTTGCATTGCTCACCATAGGACGATTGGTCAGGTAGTAGGCGCAGACATTGGAGCTGAGGGAGTTGGTGCTGCTGTTGTAGATTAGAAGCAGGTCTTGAGCAACGTTGATAGGGGTCTGATATTGCAGGAACGGGTTGAAGATGGCCGCCATGTTGTGGTTACCGCCTGCCGCGATCATTTTGACATTGATTGTGTTTTCAATGTTCGTTGTGAAACCGGGGCCGGTCGTGTTCGGGACGACGATCTGCTGGCTCACGTTCGGGACGCTGGCTTGGCCGCTGCTGTTGTCGCCCCACGCCACAAAACTGCCGTCATTTTTCAACGCGAAGCTGTGTAAATCGCCGGCTGCAATGGCCATTACGTTGCTTAAATTGGCCGGAACAATGGACTGGCCGTAATCAATGCCGTCGGAAGGATTGATATTTGTGCCAGCACCGAAGGCGACAACCATGCCATTGCTTAAGAGCGCGAGCGAGTGATACGCGCCGGCAGCAATGCCCACAACATTAGCCTGCCCGTTCGTCAGTGCGGCAGGAACGGTGCATTGTCCAAAACCATTGGACCCCCACGCCACAACGGTATTGCTCGAGGTTAAGGCCAGCGTATGCCAGGCGCCTGCCGCTATGGCAATGACATTCGAGAGTCCCGATGGAACGTTGGTTATGGCAGGGTTGAGAGCCGGATTGTTCGAACTCCAGGCCGTTACGGTTCCATTGGACAGCAACGCAACATCGAATTGGCAGCCGCATCCAATCGCGGTGACCCCGCTGAGGTTCGCTGGCACAGAATTTCCGAAAGCTCCGTTCAGCCCCCAATTGCTGACGGTTCCGTCCGACATCAGCCCGAGGGCCTGCCCAACGCCGGCCGCCACGGCAACCACGTTCGATGTCGGCGGCAGCGAAACAAAGTTGGTATCGGTCACGGAGTAGAAACTGGTTCCATCTGAATACTTTCCCCATTGCAGAACCCCGCCACTGTCCGTGACGGCGATGGATTGGTATTCGCCGGCCGCGATGGCTATCGCATTGGTCAGGCTTACAGGTCGGTCGCATTCGCCGTTCGTGTCTGATCCCCACGCTTCCACCATGCCGGGGAAAGCCGGAACCATATCCCAGGTCACGCTGTTGGACCCCGCCGCGCTTGTTGCTATGACCGTGTATGAGGCTGCGGCGGAGGCGGTCGTAATCGTGAGACTGGTAGAATTGCCGGCTGACGGAATGTTGGTTCCGTTGACAAACCACTGATAACTCACAGGATATAACGCTTGGCCTGCCGCGCTCACCTCGACGCTCAGGGTTTCATTGGCGTTGAACCAGTTTGTGACGCTTGCCGGGGGGGTCGTGAAAACAATATCGGGCGGCAGCACCAGCGTAAAGTTAGCCAACGCACTGCTGATGGAGCGTCCATTCGCGGAGACGATCACCTGATAGGGGCCGTTGTTGGCGGCTTGCGCATTGGTCAGGGTCAAGGTCGGATTGGTTGCCCCGGTGATGTTCACGCCGTTAAATTGCCACTGATATTGTATTGTGGCAAGCGATTCCGCTTGGACGGAAAAGGTCGCACTTCCCCCTGCCGGCGCGTACTCGTCGGTCGGCTCCACCAGGATAACCGGGGTGAGAAGATCGGATTGCAAAACGAGATTGTGCGCAAAACCGGCGGAAATTGCCTTTGGGGCCACCAGGCCGGCCGGGATATTTGTCAGCTTCGGGTTGCCCCAAACGACGACTTGACCGCCCGCCTGGAGGGCCACGGATTGCATGCCGCCCGCCGCAATGGCTACCACATTGCTCAATCCGGCAGGAACATTGGTTTCGCCACCGTAGTCAATTCCCCACGCTTCCACGGTTCCATTGCTGCGCAAGGCCAGGCTGTGCAATCCGAAGGCCGCAATGGCCGCGACGTTGGTCAAATCAGCCGGAACATTGGTCAGATTCCAGCCTGCGTTGGTGGAATTCATACCCCAGGCAATCACAACGCCGTTGCTCAGGGCTACGTTGTGATTCCACCCTGCGGCAATGGCTTGGATGTTGGTGAGGTTGGTTGTAAAAGCGTAGAGGTTGCTGGAGTTTGGGTTGAGGTTGCTCAGGCCCCAACACACTACCGTTGTATTGGACAGGAGCGCAAGATCATGCCCCGCGCCCGCCGCAATGGCGATGACGTTGGACGTGGGCGGCGCGGTCAAGAAATTGGTCGTAATGTTGGTCGTAATGTTGCTGGTGGTTACCGTGGTGTTGGTCATGAAATAGGGGGTCACGAAGTCTGTCACCGAATAGAATGTGCCCCCATCCCAAAATGAACCCCAATTGGTCACCGAGCCGTCCGCCTGCAGCGCCAGGCCGTGATATTGTCCGGCGGCGATGGCTACCGCATTGGTGATGCCGGGAGGCACATCCGTTTCGCCGTAAGCATCGTCACCCCAAGCCACAATCGTGCCGTCATTCTGCAATGCCAGATTGAAATAGCCCCCGGAAGCCACCACAGAGGAATTGCTTAATCCGGCCGGGATGTTGCATTGGCCGAAAGTGTTGTTTCCCAAGCCGACAGCCATTGTCTGCGTCGGCACTGCCCAACCGTAGAACGAGAGGTCTTGGGCTTGATTTGACAATGTGATCGTCGTGCAAGACAGCCCCTGGCCGGCCCAATTCCAGCTTTGATTGTTGTTGGTTAAAACATTGGTGACAAAGGTGGTCGTGTAAATGTCGTAAAGAACACCGTTGCTGCCGCCTTGCAGGTCGAAGGTGACGGTTGTTGTGCCGTTGCTCTGGAGGGTTGCGGAGAAATTGGTGAAAGAGAGCAAGCCGCCAAAGGACAAGGTCTTGACGGGGTTCTGCTCAAAGACCGGGCGGAGCGCCATTTGCATCTGTGCGGCGGCGAACATCGCGGCGTCCTCCTCGGGCGAGATGGGGCCAAGGGCGGCAACTGCCCCGGTGAATTGGAAGTAGCTCGCAGCTTCCAAAGGGGTTAAATTGCAACTGAAGGAGTAGAACTCGTCCACGGCAGCTTTTGCGCAATCCGTCCCGGCAATGCTGCTGCCCAAAACCAACTCCCCTACGGCCTTCGGAATAGGCACCGTGGCGCCGCCTTGCGCGACCGCTTGACCGTTTATGAAAAGCGCCGATTGGTTCCCAAAATTCAGGACAATATTTTGAAATTGATGGGCCTGCCAGGCAATAGGCGCGGATAAGAGAATCACTGGGCTGGAACCGGTGTAGTCAACCAATTGCAATGAATTTCCATCCCCTGTCGCCTGGAGGGAGAACACCAGAGCCGTCCCCGATGCACTGCTGGCTACCATGTCGGCCAAATGGGCGGGGGAACCCGGACCCACGCCTGAAATGGATGTGCTTGTCCAGCGAGGCGCCACATAAAATCGGAGGGCGCCCGCTCCGTCGCATGTCAAATTCGTATGTCCGGTGTTCGGATCGAGCGCCGGAACAATCCACGGCACGACAGTCTGGGAATCGCGGGAAAGCGCGAATCCTGAAAAGCTGGAGACGAAGCTTCCGACCCCTGGCACTACCACGAAATCATTTGTGGCCGCATAAGGAAGGACGTCAAATGTTTCATGATATATTACACCTGACTCTGGAATTGGCGGCAGCGGTCCGCGTGGTCTGGCGTCGGCGCTCGCAGGGCAGAAAAGCAGCCCGGCCGCAAGGCAGGCGGGGGCGAAATGTTGGACCAAAAGCGGACACCAGCGATTCCCGAATATGTCTCTCATATATTTTTTGGTTTTTACGCCGAAATATAGTGCTGAGATTGATTTCAAGCGTATTGCACCTTCCCAAGGCGGAACGCAAGCAAAACTTATAGTCTCAAGATGGTGCCGTGACCCCAACGCAAAACGGGGGATTTCACGTCTTGTTTGGGAGGAGACTCGCAAAAAAAGGCGGATTACGCAAGAAGAAAAATACCAGCATGTTGCTGGTGTTCATATAGGGGGCGGCACGCCTAATTTCGGCGAACGTGGCAAAGCCCAAACAGAAGCCAATCTTGCGGCACCGGAAAATTATCGGTGACGCGATTCGTCACTTTCGAGAGCAAGCAGGGCTCACACAGGAGAAATTGGCCGAAAGAGTGGATCTGAACTGGAAGTACATCGGCGAAGTCGAACGCGGAGAGAAGATCATTTCCATTGAAGCGTTGTTGCGAATCGCCAGGGTGGTCAACGTCGGGCCATCTGAATTCTTGCGTGGGCTTTGAGACTTCTGAAGACCATTCCAAAAAAACCACCTTTCCTCCGTGCGCTCTGGCTTTTTTTGACCATCCTGCTTGGTTTGACTGGGAGGATCGGTCATTATTGACAGCTTGGATGCGGGTTTGGAGTTTATTTTCAGGGCAGGGAGCGGATTTCCGCCGCCCGTGGCATTGACCCTGCTTACTGTTCGTCAAAAACGGCGAATTCGCTCTGCATTGCGCATTGTTTTGCCGAGGCACCATGAAAAAAATCGAAGCCATTATCAAACCGTTCAAGCTGGATGAAGTGCGGGATGCCCTGGTTCATGTCGGCGTCGGCGGCATGACTGTGTGCGAAGTCTCCGGCTTCGGGCGGCAAAACGGCAGCACGGAACTGTATCGCGGCAGCGAATACGTCTCCAACTTCCTTCCCAAACTCAAACTGGAAATCATCGTGGCCGACGGCCTGGCGGCCGCGGTTTCCGCCGCGATCGTGGAGGCGGCCCGGACCGGCAAAATCGGCGACGGCAAGATTTTTGTCTCCTCGGTGGACAGGGTCATTCGCATCCGCACCGATGAAAGGGACGCGCTGGCGGTGTGAGAGTTTCCAACCTGCGAAGTTGGAGCGCCGTTTTGCCGCCGGCTTTCAGCGGGATAGTTTTTTGGAAAGCCGGGTGCAACTCGGCGCTCTGTGTCCTCCGCGTTGCCTTCCGACTTTTTTGTCCTGCACCCATTCGCGCACGGCCTTCCAATCCGCTTTTGACGTTGGCCTGGAAACAGGTATGCTCCCACCCGGTGTTTTTAGACCAAACCAATGACCCTGACCACTAGCACGCGGCGGCCGCGCAATGTGAACGCCCCCCGGGCGGCGGCCATCCTGTACGGGGACTGGGGCACCAGCAAGGCCTACGTCATCGGCATCGCCTTTGCCGTGGGCGGTTACAGTTCGTTCTGGTTGATTGCGGCCATGTGTGTGCTGACCGCCCTGGTTGGGGTCAACTACATGGCCATCTGCAAGCATTATCCCGACGGCGGCGGGGTCTATGCCAGTGTGCGGCACCGGTCGGAGATCATATCCATTGTCGGCGCTTTCCTGTTGATTGCGGATTACATCGTGACGGCGGCTATCAGCGCGCTGTCGGCTTTTCAATATCTGGGGGTCGGACACCCGGAAATCTACGCCGGGCTTGCCATTTTGTTCATCGGTTGCCTGAATTATTTCGGTCCCAAACACACTGGCGGCCTGGCGTTCCTGGTGTCGGTGCCGACGGTGGTGGTGGTCGTGGTGCTGGCATGCTTCTGCGTTCCGCACTTGGGGGAAGCGGCGCATAATTTGCAGCGTCTTCAAGGCACTTTCGCCAAGAATTGGGGCGGATTTGTCGGCGTGGTGCTGGCCCTGTCCGGCGTCGAGGCCATTGCCAACTCCACTGGCGTGATGAAACTGAACAAGGGCTGCACCGATGCCAAACCCAATGTTTCACAGACCTCCACGCCCGCAATCCTCTGGGTCATGTTGGAAGTCTGCCTTTTCACCGCCCTCCTCGGCCTGGCGATGAATGCGCTGGGCGGGTTAAGCTCCGTTCCCACCGCCCCTCACGAGATGAATGAAGTGATGGCCGACGGCAAACCCGTCCGCGATTACATGCTCAAATACATGGGGGATCATTTTGTGGGCGGAGCGTTCCATTCCCCGCTGATAGGACACGCGATGGGCGTGGCGGTCAGCCTGGTGTTTGGTTTGCTGCTTCTTTCCGCCGTCAACACCGCCATTGTGGACCTGATTGCCATCTCGTTCCTCATGTCGCGCGACGAAGAATTGCCGCTGCAATTCCAGCGCCTCAACAGTTTTGGCGTGCCCAACCTGGGCCTCATCGTGGCGGCGGCGGTTCCCGCGCTTTTGGTTTTGACGGTCCGGGATGTCGGCGGGTTGGCAGATCTTTATGCCGTGGGCGTCGTGGGCGCGATTGCCACCAACCTCGGCGCCAGTTCCACCGACCGGAAATTGGGTCTGGTGCCCTGGGAGCGCATTTTGATGTTCTGCACCTTCCTGATCATGCTGGCCATTGAAATCTCCCTGTTCGCGGACAAACCAAGCGCGCGCAATTTTGCCGCGGGCGTGCTGGCCATCGGCCTGATCCTGCGCGGCCTGGCCGCCGAAAACACGCGGCGCAA